>ERZ1023313.64-NODE-64-length-53713-cov-6.832327_pt1 | contig 53713 bp, 42 predicted proteins | sample MGYA00521233_ERZ1023313 | MGnify/ENA primary metagenome ERZ1023313 (study PRJEB32759, sample SAMN07749866) | skin metagenome | biome: transportation; feature: city; material: polyester macromolecule | host: Homo sapiens | place: Hong Kong:TKO line | collected... | reverse complement strand
CCGATGGTAGTGTGGCTTGCCCATGTGAGAGTAGGACACTGCCAGGCTTTTAGTACCCAACCCCCGGTCGGAAACGATCGGGGGTTTTTGTTTCAGTGGCCGGCGCGAGGGGAACAGGGCTGTTCTAAGCGCGCCTCCTGGCGCGCCAAGAACCCGGCTCCGGGCTCCTCCTGCCCTTCGCGCGTGGCCGCGTTGCGACCACGCCCCATCCCGAACACTTCAAGCGAAATGACTTAGCGCCGATGGTAGTGTGGCTTGCCCATGTGAGAGTAGGACACTGCCAGGCTTTTAGTATCCAACCCCCGATCGGAAACGATCGGGGGTTTTTGTTTTTGGGGCTCATGGGAATCGAGAGCCTTCGGCTGGCGGAACGGCCAGTCCGACCGGGTGAAGCATCAGCTACAGTACCGCGACAAGATTGCCGCATTGGCAACAGACAAACGGGAGAACCGCATATGAAATTCGAAGACAAGCACAGCTTTCGCCAGCCCGTCGAGGCATTGACCAAGATGTACTTCAGCCGCGCTTACCACGAACGCAAGTACGAGATGATGAAGGCGCGCAATGTCGAAGTACTGGAGTTGGTGGATACGCCGGACCGGTTTCATATCGTGGTGCGGTTCAGCACCGACGCCGATGCGCCGCTGCCGGATTTCGCCAAGCGTGTGATTGGCGATTCGCTCGCCATCACCCAGACCGACAGCTGGGACCGGAAGGCGCTGAAAGGCACGATCAAGGTGGAGATCAAGGGGGCCCCTGTGAAGGTGGGCGCTGACATGGTCATTCGCAGCGAAGCCGGTGGTGGCGCCTCCAACAACTTTGTGTGGAATGTGCAGTGCGGCATTCCGCTCGTCGGCGGCAAGGTGGAAAAGGTCATTGCGGCTGACATCCAGTCCAAGGCTGGTGCGGATGCTGCGCGTTCCCAACAGATCCTGGACGAGCAAGGATAATGTGCAGCTGACGCGGCAGTCTGGTGCTCAGTAAGCGTACCCCTGTTTAGGGGGTGGGCGACGGTGTGGCCGCCATTGAGAATCCTCCGGTCGCCCTGTCCGGGCGGGACCATTCAAAGGGATTCTCAGATGATGCAATTCGCACCCCATGTTCGTGCCGCTGCGGCTTCGTTGTCCGTGCTGGCCATCGCGGCCTGCGCCGGTGGCGCGAAGGCGCCGCCGAAGTACGACAGTGCGGCGACGCCAGAAGAACAGGCGGCCACTTTCATCGGCACCAACAAGGACGTCAAGAAGATGGGGGACGCCAGCAAGGGGGCGGTGCTGGCATGCAACGTGATGTTTGCACACCGCGCGGCAGCCCATGCAGGAACCGGCGGCGGCTTGTTCGACCACAGTGGGTATACCCGTGCTGAAGCCAAGGTCTCGGTGTTCTACACCCTTGTGGGGTTGACCGATGCGGATTACCAGCGCATGACCGACGAGATCTGCGCCAAGGCGGAGCAGCAGCTGGCAGCCAAGGGTTTTCAGCTGGTGCCGCGTGCAGAGCTGGAAACCAACGAGCAGTACCGGGCGCTGCGGGCTGCGGGCCGTGAAACGCCGTTCGACTTCAAGCCCGCCGGTGGCGATAGCAACGCCCGATACATGGTGTACTCCGCGGGCGGCGCCACGCTCTATGATCCGCGTTACATCGGCGGCATGTCGGGCCTGGGACAGGCGTTCAAGGCAGCCAAGGGAACGTCCGCAGACCAGATGGCCACATCCGTGATGGATCAATTCGGCGCTGACGGAATCAATATCAATCTTCTGGTGGATTTCGCACAGCTTGAATCCAGCGGTGCGTCTCGCGGATTCCAGTTGGCCGAGGTGAACGAGGCCAAGGTCAGCGGTGAAGTAGGGTTGAGCATCACCGGCGATGTGTCGTTCCGGCTCGCCAAGCACATGGATTGCTGGGACCGTTTCGGCAAGCGTGAATGCATGGTCAAAAACGGCAACACACCGATGTTCTCAAGCAAGATGCCGGTGCTGATGCAGGAGCCCTTCTACGAGACCGTGGAGGACACCACGACCACCGGAGACAAGGCCACAGCGGTGATCACCAAGGGGCTGGCCCTGCTGTCCGCCATGGGGGGCGTCAGCTCTACCAGCTACGACACGACACGCTATGAAGTGCGGGTGAATCCCGGGCAGTTCGGCGGCGCGGCGGTGACCGGCGCCGAGCGCTTCATCGACATGGCGCTGACCACCGCGAACGCCAGCCGCTGATTGCAGGATCCCCTGGCCGGTGGCCGCCTTCGTGGGCGGCCGCCGGTTTTTTTTAGCGCGAGGCCTTCAGTTCGTAGAGCGCATTGAGCGCTTCGCGCGGTGACATGCGATCAGGGTCGAGACGATCGAGCAGGTCCAGTACCGCCGAGGGCGGTGGCGCAAACAAGGGCAGTTGGGGCTTCGTCTCGATGCCCGGCGGGGCTGGGTGGCGACTGGCCTCCAGTTCCGCGAGCAGGCCGCGTGCGCGCTGGATTACCGGTGCCGGCACGCCGGCCAGACTGGCGACCTGCAGGCCGTAGCTGCGATTGGCGGGACCTTCCTTCACGGCGTGCAGGAAGACCAGGCGGTCGCCGTACTCGGCGGCATCGAGGTGGACGTTGACCACGCCGTCGAGTGCTTGCGCCAGGGCGGTGAGTTCGAAGTAATGGGTGGCGAACAGTGTCAGGGCGCGACTGTGTTGGGCGAGATACTCGGCCGCCGCGCGGGCCAGCGACAGCCCATCGTAGGTGGAGGTACCACGCCCGATCTCATCCATCAGCACCAGTGAGCGGTCCGTGGCGTGATGGAGAATGTGTGCGGTTTCGCTCATCTCCACCATGAAGGTGGATTGTCCGGCGGCGAGGTCGTCCCCTGCGCCGATGCGAGTGAAGATGCGATCGACGAGGCCGATCTCGGCTGTGGCAGCGGGCACATAGAACCCGACGTGTGCCAGCAGCGTGATCAGCGCTGTCTGACGCATGAAGGTGGATTTGCCGCCCATGTTGGGGCCGGTGACCACCAGCAGTCGCCGCTCCGGTCCCAGCTGCAGGTCGTTGGCGATGAAAGGGCCGTCGAGGACCTGCTCCACCACGGGGTGGCGTCCGCCGCGGATGTGGATGCCGATCTCGGCGTGCAGGTGTGGGCGACACCATTGCAGCGTCTGAGCACGCTCGGCGGCGCAGGCCAGGCCATCGAGTTCCGCCAGTGCGCGTGCAGTGTGCTGCAAGGGCGCCAGTTGCGCCTGCAGCGTGTCGAGCAGCACTTCATAGAGCTGTTTCTCGCGTGCCAATGCACGGTCCCGCGCTGACAGCACCTGGTCTTCGAATTGCTTGAGCTCTTCGGTGATGTAGCGCTCGTAGTGGGTGAGCGTTTGCCGTCGGCTGTAGTGCGTTGGCACTTTGGCGGCGTGTGTCTTGCTGATCTCGATGTAGTAGCCATGCACACGGTTGTAGCCGACCTTGAGTGCGTCGATCCCGGTGGCTTCGCGCTCGCGCTGCTCCAGCGCCACCAGGAACCCGTCCGCGTTTTCGGAGAGTTGCCTCAGCTCATCCAGGGTGGCGTCGAAGCCCGCTCGGAAGACGCCACCATCGCGGGCGAGCAGCGGCGGTTCGTCAGACAGCGCCAGGGCAAGGTGCTCGGCAAGACCAGTGTGGTCACCCAGCGATGTGCGCAGGTGTTGCAGCCGCTCCGGCAACTCGGTAGCGAGTGCTGCGGTCACCACCGGCAGTGACTGCAGGCTGGCACTGAGACCGGTGAGATCGCGCGGGCGTGCGCTGCGCAGCGCAACGCGGGCCAGAATGCGCTCGATATCGCTGATGGGCTTGAGGCTGCGGCGCAACGATTCGAAGCGGCTGTCTTCGAGCAGGGCGCTGATGGCGTCCAGGCGCTGGTTGAGGGTCTCCGCATGACGCAGCGGGCGCAGCAGGGTCGCATGCAGCCAACGGGCGCCCATGGGGGTCACGCACTGGTCCAGCAGCCACAGCAGGGTGCGGTCGTGCTCTCCGGACAGGGTGCGGTCAAGTTCCAGGTTGCGACGTGTGGCGCTATCGAGCAGCAGGGCGTCGTCCAGATGCTCGCGGCGCAGGCCGGTGAGGTGGGGCAGCGCCGTCTTCTGGGTGTCCTGCACGTACTGCAGCAGGGCGCCGGCCGCGCCGACTGCGGCGCCGTCCTGCTCGCATCCGAACGCGCGCAGGTCGCGTGTGGCGAATTGCTCACATAGCAGGCGATAGGCGGCATCGCGGTCGAAGTGCCAGTCCGGTCGGCGGCGCAAAGGGGCTTCGCCCGGCCATTCGAGCGTTTGCGGCAGCAGCAGCTCGCGTGGACGAAGGCGCTGCAGTTCGGCACGCAGTTGGGCGGCGTCTGCGCACTCGAGCAGGTTGAAGCGGCCGGTCGACAGTTCCAGCCACGCCAGCCCCCAGCGGTTGTCCAGGGCACAGGCGGCGGCCAGCCAGTGGGTATCGCGGGCATCCAGCAGGGCTTCCTCAGTGGCCGTGCCGGGTGTGACGATGCGGGTGACCTCGCGTCGCATCGGCCCTTTCTCCGCCCCCACTTCACCAACCTGCTCGGCAATCACCACCGACTCGCCCAGGCGGATCAGTCGGGCGAGGTAGTTGTCGAGTTGATGGTGTGGCACCCCGGCCATGATGACCGGCTGGCCCGCAGATTCGCCCCGTTGCGTCAGGGTGATGTTGAGCAGCGCCGATGCCTTGCGGGCATCGTCATAGAACAGTTCGTAGAAATCACCCATGCGGAACAGCACCAGCGTATCCGGGTGCTCGGCCTTGATGCCAAGGAACTGCTGCATCAGCGGGGTATGCGCGCTCAGGGGCGGGGACGACATGAGGTGGGGGCACTCCAGGCCTATACTCAGGACCCCATTATCGCCAACCGGATGCCAGCCCGTGACTGAATCCGCATCGTGGAGCCCGGACAGCTGGCAACGATGCCCTGCCAGCCAGCAGCCGCAATACCCGGATCAGGCCGCTTTGCAGCGGGCGCTCGTCGCCTTGGCCGAGCAGCCGCCGCTGGTGACCTCCTGGGAGATCCATCAGTTGCGGCAGCAACTGGCGGCCGCCCAGGCTGGCGCATTCTTCGTACTGCAGGGCGGCGATTGCGCGGAGCGTTTCGCGGACTGCCAGTCCTCCATCATCGCCAACCGCCTGAAAGTGCTGTTGCAGATGTCGCTGGTGCTGGTCCATGGCATGCGTACCCGCGTGCTGCGGATCGGGCGTTTCGCCGGCCAGTATGCCAAGCCGCGTTCCGCCGACATGGAAACCCGCGACGGCGTCTCGCTGCCCAGCTATCGGGGAGATCTGGTCAACCGGCCCGAGTTCACGGCGGAAGCCCGGCGCCCGGATCCCGGCCGCTTGCTCGAGGGGCATGCCCGTTCCGCGATGACGCTCAATTTCATTCGCAGCCTGATCGATGGCGGGTTCGCCGACCTGCATCATCCGGAATACTGGGATCTCGACTGGGTGCAGCACGCGCCGCTGGCGGCGGACTATCAGCGCCGCGTCGACCAGTTGGGGGATGCCGTGCGGTTCATGGAAACCCTGGCAGGCCGCCCGGTGGGAGAATTTTCGCGGGTCGATTTCTTCACCAGCCATGAAGCGCTGTTGTTATGGGCGGAGCAGGCGCAGACACGGCAGGTACCGCGTGCGGCGGGTTGGTACAACCTTTCGACGCACTTCCCCTGGATCGGCATGCGCACGGCTGCACTTGGTGACGCACACGTCGAGTACTGCCGAGGCATCGAAAACCCCCTCGGCGTGAAGGTGGGGCCGGCGATGGATGCCGAGTGGCTGCTGGCCCTGTGCGATACCCTGAACCCCAACCGGGTGCCGGGGCGCCTGACGCTAATTCACCGCATGGGTGCGGGGCAGATTGAGACACACCTGCCACGTCTGGTCGAGGCCGTCCAGCAGTCCGGACACCCGGTACTGTGGTTGTGTGACCCCATGCACGGCAATACGCTCAGTACGGCCAATGGCTACAAGACGCGTCCGTTTGACGCCATCGTGGATGAGCTGCGCCAAGCCTTCTCGCTTCATCGCGCGCTGGGATCGAGGTTGGGCGGCGTGCACCTGGAGTTGACCGGCGAGGACGTGACCGAGTGCACGGGCGGCGCGCGCCAGCTCGGCGAGGCCGACCTGGCGCGCGCCTACACCACCACGGTCGATCCCCGACTCAACTATGAGCAGGCGCTGGAGCTGGCCCTGGCGATGGTGGAGATGGCCTGATCTCAGTGCGGCAGGCGCAGGCCGATAGCTTCGATGTTGTCGCCGTCGATCCGGCGCACCACCAGCTCCAGTTCGCCCAGTCGCAGCCGGTCGCCCACCACCGGCTTTGGCAGGCTGCTGACGATGAATTCAGCCACGGTGAGACGCATCGCGTGTGGCGGCAGGTGGTCCAGGCCGTAGGCCTCGGCCAGATCGCTCATCAGCGCAGTGGGTGTGATGCCGAACTCGCCGAAGAAGCGTTGGTCGGCCTTCTTCATCGGCTTGCGACTGCTTTCGAAGATCTTGTCCAGCGCCTCCAGCTCGTCCTGGTGGCTCAGTAGGGTGACGCTGTCCCCCTCCTGCAGCTGCCCCCAGTGTCGATAGGGCAGCAGACTGTTGTTGCGGGTGATGCAGACCACGCGCGTGCCTTCCGGCAGGCTCAACTCCTTGACGGTCATGCCGGTCAGGCCGGAGTGGCGCGGCACCCGGTAGCTGACGATTTCGTGATCGACCGCGCCGGGGAGATCCACGTCAACACGTTGAATCCGCGCGCTGTTGCTCGGTACGTAGAGTCCCAGCAGGCGCGCCATCGGCGCGAGCGTCCAGCCCTGGATCAGCAGGGAAACGATGACGATGAAGAAGGCGATATTGAAGAACAGTGCGGCATTGGAAACCCCCGCCAGCCAGGGATAGGTCGCCAGCACGATCGGTACCGAACCGCGGAGTCCCACCCAGGCGATATAGAGCTGCTCGCGCGCGGGATAGCGAAACGGCAACAGGCTCAGCCACACTGCCAGCGGGCGTGCGACCAGGATCAGCACCAAGGCGATAAGCAGCCCGGGTACCGCGACCCCCATCAGCGCACTGGGCGACGCCAGCAGCCCCAGGATCACGAACATGCCGATCTGGGCCAGCCAGGCAACCCCATCATGAAAGCGGCGGATATTGGGCAGCGCGTGAACCCGGTGATTGCCGACCCACAGACCGGTGATATAGACCGCCAGAAAGCCGCTGCCGCCCAACTGCGCGGTCACGCCGAACACCAGTAGCCCACCCGCCAGGGCCATCAGCGGATACAGCGAGTCACTCAGGCGCAGGCGGTTCAGCGCCAGCATCAGGGCGTAGCCGCCGCCCAGTCCCAGCAAGGCGCCGATGCCCATCTGCTGAATGAGCAGCCACACCGCGTCCAGCAGCGCGTGGTCCTCCGGCTGGGTCAGGTAGCCGAGCACCGCCAGCGTCAGGAACACTGCCATCGGATCGTTGGTCCCCGACTCGGTTTCCAGAGTGGCGCTGACCCGGTTGTTGAGCGACACCGCGCGTGCGCTGAGCAGGGCAAACACGGCGGCGGCATCGGTGGAGCCGACGATGGCGCCGATCAGCAGACCTTCGATCCAGTGCAGGTCCAGTATCCACATGGCGAAGGCGCCGGTCAGGCCGGAGGTGATCAGTACCCCCAGCGTGGCCAGGGAAACCGACGGCCACAGGGCAACCCGCAAGCTGCGATAGGCGGTGCGCATGCCGCCATCGAACAGGATCACCGCCAGCGCCAGGGTCCCGGCGAGGTTGGCAAGCTGATAGTCGTTGAAGCGGATGCCGCCCGGGCCATCTTCCCCGGCTGCCATGCCCACCAGCAGGAACACCAACAGCAGCGGAACGCCCAGGCGGGGTGTTACCGCCGTCGCCAGGATGCTCACAGCCAGGAGCAAGCCTGCAAGCAGAATCAGGTCCGTCGTCAGGGTCATGGGCAAAGTGTAGCCGAGCGTCCGGCCTCACCATGCAGAATCCGCGCCGTCACCGTGCGGTATCGAGCCGCTGATCCTCGGCGTGCAGGTGGGGGCGTCCGAGCAGGGCATGCAACAGCAGGCCGGAGATGAACATCTGGAACCAGGCCCATGCCACCGGCCCCAGGCTGCGTGACAGGTCGGGCGTGGCCAGAAAGCCGAGAAGTGTGGCCAGACATACAGTGCTCAGTACCGCCATCGTGCGAGGCCACCCCAGCGCGGGGATCAACAGCCAGCACAGTGTCAGGCTGATGGGCAGGCTGTGCAGCGCCACGGCGGCGCCAAGGGTGGAAGCACCCGGTCCCGTTGCAGCGAGGACCGCACCATCCCCTAGCGCGTGCAGGGCGAGGCCGATGACGGCAATGCCCAGTGCCGCCAGGTGGGTCTGCCGGCGCAGGCGGCGAACTGCGTGCTCCAATACCCCGGGGCCCGCGAGTCCGAGTGCGAACCAGATCAGTCCACGCCATCCTCCAGCCTCCACCGCTTCCGGCATGACCTCGAAGGCCAGCAAGGTCAGCAGCCCGCCCCATACCAGCACGGCGAGCACGCGGTGCACACGGGGACGTCCGCCAGCGACGGCGTAGAGCACGGGGCCGCAGGCGATGGCGGCGAAGGTGGCAAACAGGTAGACCGGCATGATGGGCAGCGGCAGAGACTGTTACAGGATAACAGCCGGGCACCGCGTCGGACACCGGCACGCCGCAAAGCGGGTGCCGGTGGCGACGTTGAAATGAGGATCAGTGCGCGCGGGGCGATTCGCCCGCGCTACCTGCGGCAGCGGGCATCGGGGCGTCGGAGGGCAAGGGCTCGGGCTGACGCTCCAGCGCCACCTTCAGCACATCCTCGATCCACCGTACCGGCTCGATCTGCAGCGCGTTCTTCACCGACTCCTGGATTTCTGCCAGATCCTTGGTGTTTTCCTGCGGGATCAGCACAGTGCGGATGCCGCCGCGCTGCGCGGCAAGCAGCTTCTCCTTGAGCCCCCCGATCGGCAGAATCTCGCCGCGCAGGGTGATCTCGCCCGTCATCGCGACGTCGCTGCGGACCGGAATGCCCGTCAGCGCCGACACCAGGGCGGTGCACATGGCCCCCCCGGCGGACGGACCGTCCTTCGGTGTTGCGCCCTCGGGAACATGCACGTGAAGGTCCTGGTTCTCGTGAAACTTCGGGTCGATGCCGAGCTCCGCTGCACGTGATCGCACCACGGTGAGTGCAGCCTGGATCGACTCCTGCATCACGGTGCCCAGTGAGCCAGTCTGTGTCAGCTTGCCCTTGCCGGGTGCCAGCGCGGCCTCGATGGTGAGCAGTTCACCACCGACCTCGGTCCACGCGAGGCCGGTGACCTGGCCGATCCGGTTCTGCTCCTCGGCGCGGCCGTAGCGGAACTGCTCGACACCCAGGTACTTGTTGACGTTCTTCTCGCTGACGTTGACTGTCTTGCTGCTGGGCTTGAGCAGCAGTTGCTTGACCACCTGACGGCAAATCTTGCCGAGATGCTGTTCCAGCTTGCGAACGCCTGCCTCGCGCGTGTAATGGCGCACCACATGGCGGATCGCCTTTTCGCTGAGCTTGAGCTCTCCGGGCTTGAGCCCGTTTTCGCGCACCTGCTTCGGGAGCAGGTAGCGCAGGGCGATATGGGTTTTCTCGTCCTCGGTGTAGCCGGGGATGCGAATGATCTCCATACGGTCCAGCAGAGGGCCGGGAATATTGAGCGTATTGGCGGTGGCCACGAACATGACGTCGGACAGATCGACATCGACTTCCAGATAGTGGTCCTGGAAGGCGTGGTTCTGTTCCGGGTCCAGCACTTCGAGCATCGCCGAGGCGGGATCGCCGCGGAAGTCCGTGCTCATCTTGTCGATCTCGTCGAGCAGGAACAGTGGATTCTTGGTGCCCACCTTCGACAGGTTTTGCACGATCTTGCCAGGCATCGACCCAATGTAGGTGCGGCGATGGCCGCGGATCTCGGCCTCATCCCGTACGCCGCCCAACGCCATGCGGGTGAACTTGCGGTTCACCGACTCGGCGATGGAGCGTCCGAGGGAGGTTTTGCCCACTCCCGGCGGGCCGACCAGACAGAGGATCGGTCCCTTCACCTTCTTCACGCGGCTCTGAACGGCCAGGTACTCGACAATGCGTTCCTTGACCTTCTCCAGGCCATAGTGGTCCTCGTCCAGCTTCTTCTGGCAGGCCTCCAGATCGATCACCGTCTTGCTGCGCTTCTTCCACGGCACCTGCGTCAGCACATCGAGATAGTTGCGCACGACGGTGGCCTCCGCCGACATCGGCGGCATCATCTTGAGCTTGTTCAGCTCGCCGCGCGCCTTGGCCTTGGCCTCCTTCGGCATGCCGGACTTCTCGATGCGCTGCGCCAGCTCTTCCTGTTCGCTCGGGCCATCCTCGCCATCGCCCAGTTCCTTCTGGATGGCCTTCATCTGCTCGTTGAGGTAGTACTCGCGCTGGTTCTTCTCCATCTGGTGTTTGACGCGCCCGCGGATCTTCTTCTCGATCTGCAGCACATCGATCTCACCTTCGAGCTCAGCGAACACGTGTTCGAGCCGTGCCTTGGCCGACTCGATCTCGAGTACGTGCTGCTTGTCTTCCAGTTTGAGTGACAGGTGCGCAGCGATGGTGTCGGCCAGTCGACCGGGCGAATCCATGCTGGCCAGTGAGGGCAGCAGTTCCGCCGGCACCTTCTTGTTGAGCTTGGTGTACTGCTCGAACTGCGCCAGGGTCGAGCGCGTCAGGGCGTCCAGTTCGCGGTTGTCGGTGGTCTCGGTGAGCTCCTCACTGAGCGGCTGGCAGTCGGCGTTGAGAAACTCGCCATCGGCCTGCCATTGCAGAATGCGCGCGCGACGCACGCCTTCCACCAACACCTTCACCGTGCCGTCCGGAAGCTTGAGCATCTGCAGGATGCTGGCGAGGGTGCCGACCTCATAGAGGTCGTCCGGCCGCGGGTCATCGACGTCAGCAGTGCGCTGCGCGATCAGCAGGATGCGTTTGTCATCCTGCATCGCGGCCGTGAGAGCCTTGATGGATTTCTCACGTCCCACAAACAGCGGGATCGCCATGTGGGGGAACACCACCACATCACGGAGGGGGAGGACGGGGGCGCTGCGGTCATTGAAGGACTCCACGCGGGGGCTCCTCGGGGGTTCGGGATGAGTCTGTTCCGGATTATGCCGGACGCTGGGAATACGCTGAACAATGCAGGTGTCGGGGGCGCGCCGCAGCCCGATCAGCGGCACCGGCGTCATCCCCTGGGCTGCGTTCTATATATTGTGGCGTTGCACTCACATTCAATGGTGAGGCGTCAACGCCCCGAAAAGCCCGAATTTACTAGGCTCGGCGCCGTTGACGCTCGCCGCGAGCGCTTGCTATAAAGCCTCGCAACCGGAGCATCTCTGCGGCAGGGGTCACGAGTTCAGCTGCACGTCCGTCGGTCGTGTCGACGCGGGCTCCGGGGTCACTCCACCGGCCACTCGGCCATATTTTTGAGGGGACTGTTGAATGAACAAAACGGAAATGATTGCCGCCATCGCGGACAAGGCTGACCTGTCCAAGGCCGACGCTGGCCGTGCAGTCGACGCCATGTTCGAAGTGATCGGCAAGGCGCTGAAGAAGAAGGACAAGGTGTCGCTTGTGGGCTTCGGCACGTTCATGCTGCGCGAACGCGCTGCCCGGACCGGCCGCAACCCGAAGACCGGCGCCCCGCTGAAGATCAAGGCCAGCAAGACGCCCGCTTTCAAGGCTGGCAAAGCGCTCAAGGACCTGATAAAGTAATCGTCTTTCCGGGGTGCTGTAGCAAGTACCGCCAGGGTGCTTAGCTCAGCTGGTAGAGCGTCGCCCTTACAAGGCGAATGTCGGCGGTTCGAGCCCGTCAGCACCCACCAGAGTTTCAAATACGCGGAGTGGTAGTTCAGTTGGTTAGAATACCGGCCTGTCACGCCGGGGGTCGCGGGTTCGAGTCCCGTCCACTCCGCCACAGCTGAACGAAAAAGGCGCCCACCGGGCGCCTTTTTTTGTTGGATGACCGCCGGCGGGTGTGAGGGATGGTGCGCGAGGCGCCGCCTGCCTTGCCCCGCGCCGGCCCAGTGTGCTTAGGTCCGGAACCTCATACGACAGGGAGACCTCGCGCATGGGCGCCTTGCACGCCGCAGACTACGCCGTTCTCGTCGGCTATCTGGTCATCGTCACCGTTATCGGTTGGCGTGTCACGCGCCGCAGCCCTGATGCAGATGACCTTTTTCTGGCGGGTCGCTCGCTCGGGTGGGGAGTGGTGGGCCTGTCGCTGTTCGCCTCCAATATCTCGTCCACGACGCTGATCGGCCTGCCGGGGGCGGCCTGGCAAAGTGGTATCTCGGTGGCCAACTACGAGTGGATGGCTGCGCTGGTGCTGGTGTTCAGCGCCTTCTTCATCCTGCCGAAACTGCTCAGGGCGCGCGTCACCACGGTGCCGGAGTGGCTGGAGCGTCGTTTTGATCCGCGCCTGAGACGTTACCTGTCGGCGGTCAGCATTTTTCTGTCGATCGTGCTGGACACGGCAGGCAGCCTCTATGCCGGTGCGCTGGTGCTGATGCTGTTCATTCCGGGGCTGGAACTGGGGTGGACCTGCGCCGCCATGGCGATTTTTGCCGGTCTCTATACGGCGGCAGGGGGGCTGCGCGCCGTGGTCTACACCGATGTGCTGCAGACCGTGGTACTGCTGCTCGGGTCGTTGATCCTGTGCATCCTCGTGCTGGGTGAGTTCGACTACTCCTGGTCGCGCATTTCAAGCGCACTCGACCCCGATCGTCTCTCGCTGATCCGGCCGCTCGACGACCCTGCGCTGCCCTGGCTCGGCACGTTGATCGGTCTGCCGGTGCTGGGCTTCTACTACTGGACCATGAACCAGTACGTGGCGCAGCGCCTGCTGGGCGCGCGGGATGTCGAGACGGCGACACGCGGTGCGCTGCTGGCGGCATTCCTGAAACTGCTGCCGCTGTTTCTCATGGTGTTGCCGGGAGCCCTCGCGGCCACCCTGTTCAGCGACCTCGAGCGGGCGGACACCGTGTTTCCCCGGTTGATCGCGGAGTATGCCCCGGTGGGGCTGTCCGGCCTGATTCTGGCGGGACTGATGGCGGCCATCATGTCCAGCGTCGACTCGGCATTGAACTCCGCCTCCACTCTCATCTCGGTGGATTTCGTGCGGGCACGGCGCCCCACCATCAGCCCGGTGGCGCTGGCGAGGGTCGGCCGCATCACCACGCTGACCCTGATGGCGTTGGCGGCAATCTGGGCGCCGATGATCGATCGGTTTCCGGGGTTGTTCGACTATCTGCAGCAGGGGTTCGCCTATGTCACGCCGCCCCTCGTGGCCGTCTTTCTGCTGGGGCGTTTCTGGCCCGGATTGACGGCCAGCGCAGCTCTGCGTGCTGTGATCAGCGGGCACGGTGTCAGCGCAGTGTGGTTTGTCGCAACCCAGTTGGGATGGCTGGAGGTTCACTTCACCATCGTCGCAGGGCTGCTGACCGGCGTGTCGGCGCTGGCAGCGGTGGTCTGGCAGGCGCTGCTCCCCCCTGCGGTTGCGCGCGCCGCCGTGAGCGACGTTGCCGGGCACGCGCCGCAGCATCGATCGCTGCAGGGGCTGGCCGTGTTGCTGGTTGCGCTGACGGCGGCGATGGTGATCGCGTTCTGGTAAGTGGCGGCGCAGTCGAGGCGGCGGTCAGCCCCGCCGCCACCGATGATAGGCCTCCACCCAGCGCAGCAGGCGCTGGGGTGCGTGGGCCTGCTTCCACTGGCCGGCGGCATACTTGCTCGCCTCCGCCAGCGTGGGGTAGACGTGGATCGTGCCCAGCAGCTTGTTGAGGCCGATGCCGTGACGCATGGCCAACACGTACTCGGCGATGAGATCCCCGGCCCGTGCCCCGACCACGGTAGCGCCCAGAATGCGGTCCCGCCCAGGCGGGGTCAGTACCTTGACGAAGCCCTCGGTATCGCCTTCGGCAATGGCGCGGTCGAGCTCCGCAAGGGGATAGCGGGTCACTTCGTAGGCGATGCCGCGCGCCTCGGCTTCCCGCTCGTTGAGCCCTACGCGTGCCACCTCCGGGTCGGTGAAGGTGGCGTGCGGAATCACCCGGTAGTCCACCTTGAAGGGCCCGCCGCGAAGCCACAGCAGGGGCGCAAACAGGCTGTTCACCGCCGCGTACCAGGCCATATGCGCCGCGGTATGGGTGAACTGGTAGGGACCGGCGACATCGCCGCAGGCAAAGACGTTGGGCATCGAGGTCTGCAGCACCTCGTTGACCTCCAGGCGTTGTCCGGTGCGGATGCCCAGTGTCTCCAGGCCAAAGCCCTCCAGCCGCGCCTGCCGCCCGACTGCGATCAGCAGCGTATCGAACGGGATTGGGGCCTCTCCCTGGGGACCCTGTACGCGCAGCCGGCGCTCGCCGTCACCGGTCTCGACCGCCAGCGCCCGGGTGTCGAGGTGCACCGTTACGCCTTCCCTGCGGAAGCGTTGCGTCACGGTGTCGGCGACCTCGGCGTCTTCGCGCATCATCAATTGCGCTGCAGCTTCCACCAGAGTGACCTGACTGCCCAGGCGCGCGAAGGCCTGGGCCAGTTCGCATCCGATGGGACCGCCGCCGAGCACCACCAGGCGCCGCGGCAATGCCGGTAGCGACCAGACGGTTTCCGAGGTGACGTAATCGGTGTCGGCCAGGCCGGGCAGGGCCGGCACCACCGGCGCGGCGCCGGTGGCGATGATGATGTGCCGCGCCGTCAAACGGTGCTCCTCGCCATGTGCGTCGCGGATGACAACGGTCCACGGGTCGATCAGCCGGGCATGGCCGAGGCGGACATCCACGCCCATGGCGGTATAACGCGCGACCGAGTCGTGGGGTTCGATGGCGCCGATCACTGCGCGAACGCGCGCCATCACCCGGGTGAAGTCCACCCGCCCTGGTGCGGCCTCGATGCCGTACTCGGCGGCGCGGCCGATCTCGTGCTGTTGGTGCGCAGCCCGGATCAAGGCTTTTGACGGCACACAGCCGGTGTTGAGGCAGTCGCCCCCCATCTGCCGGCTCTCGACCAGGGTCACCCGGGCTTTCACCGCTGCGCCGATATAGGCGCTCACCAGTCCGGCGGCGCCACCGCCGATGACGATCAGATTGCGGTCAAAGCGGGCGGGTCGGCGATAGCCGCGGTAGGCACGCCGGGCGCGGAGGCGTTGACTCAGGGCGCGTGCCACGAACGGAAACACGCCCAGCAGGGCAAAGGCCCCCAGCAGGCCAGGCGAGAGGATGCCGCCAAGGTGCTGCAACTGGCCGAGTTGCTGTCCGGCGTTCACGTACACAGCGGTTCCCGCGAGCATGCCGAGCTGGCTGACCCAGTAGAAAGTCCAGGTTCGGATCGGCGTCAGGCCCATCAACAGGTTCACCGCAAAGAAGGGAAACACCGGGACCAGCCGCAGGGAGAAAAGGTAGAACGCCCCATCACGCCGGATCCCCTCGTTGAGGGCGCGCAAACGGTCGCCCAGCCGCCGTTGGACGCCATCGCGCAGCAGATGGCGCGCCACCAGCATGGCCAGGGTTGCCCCGAGGCTTGAGGCAACGCTCACCAATGCCAGGCCCCACCAGAACCCGAAGAGCGCGCCGCCCGCCAAGGTCATGACGGCAGCGCCGGGCAGCGACAGGGCGGTCACCAGTACATAGATCGCGAAGTATCCGAAAGCCACCCGCAGCGGCGCCTCGGCCTTGAGCGTGGACAGCGTCTCGCGTTGCGCCTGCAGGCTTTCGAGGCGGAGGTACTGTCCGCCATCCAAGGCGAAGAAGCCGATGATCGTAAGCAGTACCGCAAGGAGCAACAGCGCGCGGGAGCGGGACATGGGCACCTGAGCCGGCGAGAGACGCTCCTATGGTATCGCCGTTGCGGGGGCATCGGGCCGGCGCCCCGTGGGGGCTGAATTCGCTACTCTAGTGCGGTGCTTCCAACCAAGCGTTAGGAGATGGCGCGTGCGATTGAGTGCAGAGCGAGGCGCGAAGAGCAACGATAGCGGCCGCTATCGCAACGATGCGCAGCGAAGCGCTATGCTCAAGCGCGCCGCCAGAACGAGTGATTTGTTGGAAGCGCTGCACTAGGTGACGCATGACAAGACTGCGCGCACCCTGGGGGCGCCTTGCGCCGCAGCCGGTGCCGTGCCTCCCACTACCGGAGTTCGTTCGATGTCCAAGCTCATCAAACCCCAGGCCCGCGATATCGGATTTCCGGTGCGTCGGATTCTGCCTTCCGCCCAGCAGTGGATGGTGGGACCCTTCATTTTTCTCGACCACATGGGCCCGGCCCGGTTTCCGGGGGGCACCACGGAAGGGGATGTCCGGCCCCACCCGCATATCGGTCTTGCCACGGTTACGTATCTTTTCAGCGGAGCCTTCATGCATCGCGACAGCCTGGGCGTGGTGCAGCGTATCGAGCCAGGCGCCGTCAATGTGATGGTGGCCGGTCGGGGTGTGGTGCACTCCGAACGGGTGCCGGAGGATATCCGGGCCGCCGGAACGGCAGTCGAGGGCATCCAGATGTGGATGGCGTTGCCAGTGGAGGCCGAGGAGGATGCCCCGGGTTTTCGTCACTACCCCGCAGAGGCGCTGCCGCGGGTGGATCGGGATGGCGGTGCGTTGCATCTGCTCATCGGCGAGCTGGATGGGCTGGTATCGCCGGCGGAGACCCGCACACCCACCTTGTTTGCGGTGCTGGAGTTGGCGCCGGGCGCACAATGGCGCCTGCCTGCGGGTGAAGGTGATCGCGCGCTCTACCTGGCCAGTGGTGGGCTTGCCGTGGACACCGAACCGTTGCCGCTCAACCATCTGATGGTGGTGGATGCCCAGCGCGACCTTCTGCTGACCAGCAGCGAGGGCGCCCGGGTGGTGATCATCGGCGGTACCCCCTATCCGGAAACCCGTCACATCGTCTGGAACTTCGTCTCCACGCGTCGCGAGCGGATCGAGCAGGCCCGGCAGGACTGGCGTTCGCAGCGCTTCGACCCGGTTCCGGGTGAGACCGAATTCATTCCCTTGCCGGAGTAGGGGGCTGATCGGGCCGGCGTTACACTATGCGGCACTCTTCCAGTGTCACCACGAGCCCCCATCATGGCCGCCAAGTCCCGGCTCTATCGCATCAGCTTTCGCAATCACGACCAGATCTACGAGATCTACGCCCGTGAGGTCAGCCACGGCGCCATGCTGGGCTTCGTCGAGGTCGGCAAGCTGGTGTTTGGGGAGCGCAGCACCGTGGTGGTGGACCCGGCGGAGGAAAAGCTGAAGACGCAGTTCGAAGGCGTTGAGCGCTTCTATCTGCCGGTGCATGCCGTGATTCGCATCGACGAGGTGAAGCATCACGGCCCGGCCCGCATTACCGAGGCAGGGGATGGCGGCAAGGTCACCCCCTTCCCGGTGTATCCCACACTGCCGCAGCGCTGATGCGTTTTGCCTCGCTCGGCTCCGGCAGCAAGGGCAACGGCACTCTGGTGGCCAGCGCCACCACCCGTGTGCTGATCGATTGCGGATTCACCCTCAAGGATGCCGAGCGCCGGTTGGCGCGGATGGGCATCGAGGCGGGCCAGCTGGCGGCCATCCTGGTCACCCACGAGCACGGCGATCACCTCGGTGGGGTGGGGCGCCTGGCGCGCCGACACGGGGTTCCGGTGTATCTGACCCATGGCACTGCGCGCAGCTGGCGCGATGCAGACGGGGTGGAAGTGCGGCGTTTCGATCCGGACCACGCCTTCGATGTCGGCGACCTCCATGTCGAACCTTTCGCGGTGCCGCATGACGCTGCGCAGCCCTGCCAGTTCCGCCTGTCCCATCAGGGGCGGCAGCTCGGTGTGGTGTCCGACCTCGGGCATGTGACGCCCCATGTCGTATCCCACCTGCAGGCCTGCGACGCCTTGCTGCTGGAATGCAATCACGATGTCGCCATGCTGGCCGATGGCCCGTACCCGTTCAGCCTGAAGCGCCGGGTGGGAGGCCATTTCGGGCATCTCTCCAACCTGCAGGCAGCAAGCCTGCTGCGTCAACTGGACCGCAGCCGGCTGCAACATCTCATCCTCACCCACCTGTCGGAGGTCAACAACACCCCGCAGCTGGCGCGCGGTGCCATTCTCGAGGTGCTGGAAGAGGATCCCGAGTGGTGCCGGTGTGCCGATCAGAGCGAGGGCATGGCCTGGTGCGAGGTGGCCTGAAGCGCGCGGCGGTTGCACTTCCGTGGGACAATACCGGGCTCGAATTCCCACCCCGCCTGCCATGACCGTTCAACTGCTCAGCGGACTGCCACCGTATTCCCCCTTTCGCCTGGAACGACTGGCCAGTGCGCTCGGGATCAAGGCGGCCGACATCCGCGTCTGTGAACTGTTCCTGGTGGAAGGCGAGGCTGACCCCGAGCGTCTCAGGGCGCTGTTGGGGCCCGGTGCGACGCAGTTGCCCGATGGAGACCTGACGCTTTACATCGTGCCGCGCGTCGGCACCCGGTCGCCCTGGTCCAGCAAGGCCACCGACATCGCCAGGGTGGCGGGACTCGAAGGGATCCGCCGGATCGAACGGGGTCGGGTCGTGGCGCTGCAGGGCGTGACCACGCTTACCGAGGCACAGCGCACCGCCCTGCATGACCCGATGATGGAGTCGGTGCTGACCGAGCCCGAGGCGCTCTCTCAGCTGTTTGCCCCGCAGGCTCCGCGGCCGCTGCGCACGGTCGACGTGCTGGGCGGCGGGCGTGAGGCGCTGGCACGCGCCAACGGGGAATGGGGGCTGGCCTTGTCCGGACCGGAGATCGACTATCTCGCGGATCATGCCCGCAGCGCCGGACGCAATCCCACCGATGCCGAGCTGATGATGTTCGCGCAGGTCAACAGCGAGCACTGTCGGCACAAGATCTTCAACGCCGCCTTCACCGTCGATGGCGAGGCCCAGCCGCATTCGCTGTTCCAGATGATTCGCATGACGCATGCCGCGGCGCCGGAGGGCGTGCTCTCCGCGTACAAGGACAATGCCGCGGTGGTTGCCGGCCCTACGGCCATGCGCTGGTTCCCCGATGCCGATGGCATCTGGCGTGGCCACGACGAGCCCGTGCACCTGTTGATGAAGGTCGAAACCCATAACCATCCCACGGGCATCAGTCCGGACCCGGGTGCCGCCACCGGCAGCGGTGGCGAGATTCGCGACGAAGCGGCCACCGGGCGCGGCGGCAAGCCCAAGGCGGGACTGGTCGGATTCACCACGGCCAACCTGCGCATTCCCGGCTTCGAGCAGCCCTGGGAAGCGCCGTTGTCGCGGCCTGCGCGCATGGCTTCGGCGTTGCAGATCATGCAGGAGGCGCCGATCGGCGGTGCCGCCTACAACAACGAGTTCGGGCGCCCCTGCCTCAACGGCTACTTCCGCACCTTGGAGATGATCACGCCCGATGGCCGCAACCGCGGGTATCACAAGCCGATCATGATAGCCGGCGGCTTCGGCAACATCCGGGACGGTCATGTCGAAAAGCAGGAAGTGGTGGAGGGCGCGCTGCTGCTGGTGCTGGGCGGGCCGGCCATGCTCATCGGGCTGGGTGGCGGTGCCGCCAGTTCCATGGCCACCGGCAGCTCCTCCGAAGCCCTCGACTTCGCCAGTGTGCAGCGGGCCAACCCCGAGCTGGAGCGTCGCTGTCAGGAAGTGATCGATGCCTGCTGGCAACTCGGTGAGGACAACCCCATCCTGTCGATTCATGACGTCGGTGCCGGCGGGATTTCCAACGCCTTGCCGGAGCTGGTCGACGCCGATGGGCGCGGCGGTCATTTCCAGCTGCGCGACATCCAGTCCGCCGATCCGGCGCTGTCCCCGATGGAAATCTGGTGCAACGAAAGCCAGGAGCGCTATGTGCTCGCCATCCTGCCGGAAGGCCTGCCGGTCATCGAGGCCGCCTGTGCCCGCGAGCGTTGCCCGGTGGCGGTGGTGGGGCGCGCCACTGCCGAGGCGCAGCTGCGTGTCGAGGACGGGCGCGACGGCGGTTTTCCGGTCGATATGCCGATGCCGGTGTTGCTCGGTAAGCCCCCGCGCATGCAGCGCGAATCCCGGCGACAGGCGCCGCTGACGCGGCCGCTGTCGAAGATTGCCGTTGAAGAGGCCGCGCGGCGCGTGCTGCGTTTGCCTGCCGTGGCGGCCAAGCATTTTCTGATCACCATCGGCGACCGCACCGTCGGCGGTCTGAGCGTGCGTGACCAGATGGTGGGACCGTGGCAGGTCCCGGTGGCGGACTGTGCGGTCACCGCCACCGGCTTTACCGCTGCGAGCGGTGAGGCGATGGCGATGGGCGAGCGGCCACTGCTGGCGGTGCTGGATGCCGCGGCGTCCGGTCGCATGGCGGTCGGCGAGGCCCTGACCAATCTCGCGGCGGCGCCCATCGGTTCCCTGCGCGATGTGCGGCTGTCCGCCAACTGGATGGCTGCCTGTGGCAACGATGACGAGGACGCGCGCCTGTTCGACGCTGTCCGTGCCGTTGGTGAGCAGCTTTGCCCGACCTTGGGTGTGGCGATTCCGGTGGGCAAGGATTCGCTGTCGATGAAAACGCTGTGGACTTCACCGGAAGGCGAGGCCCACAAACAGACCGCGCCGGTCTCGGCCATCATCTCGGCCTTCGCCCCGGTGACCGACGTCCGTCGCAGCCTGACGCCGCAGCTGCGGTCCGAGGTCGACAGCGTGTTGTTGCTGGTGGATCTCGGCAATGGACGCAACCGCCTGGGGGGCAGCGCGCTCGCCCAGGTCTTCGGTGAGCTTGGCGAGACCGCGCCAGACCTGGATCAGCCCGCACAGCTGAAGGCAGCCTGGGATCTCGTGCAGGCCTGGAATCACGACGGCCGTCTGCTCGCCTATCACGATCGCAGTGACGGCGGTCTGTTCGTCACCCTGTGCGAGATGGCGTTTGCAGGCCGCTGTGGCCTGCATATTGATCTGCCGCAGGGCGATCTTCTCGGGCAGATGTTTGCCGAAGAGCTCGGCATGGTGGTGCAGCTGCGGGTCGAGGATGCCGACCGCTTCGCCAGCGAGGGGCTGGCGGCGGGACTCACGGTACAGCGCCTGGGTCAGCCGCGCGCCGACGGCATCCTGCGTTTCTGCATGAACGGCGCCCAGCATTTCACCGCCGGGCGTGCCGAGCTGGAGCAGCTATGGGCCGAAACCAGCTACCGCATGGCGGCATTGCGGGATAACCCGGACTGCGCGCGTGAGGCCTTCGAGGCGCTCGCCGATGATCAGGATCCCGGGCTTCATGTCTGGCTCCCCGACACTACGCCGGCCTTCCCGGCAGTCGCTGCCGCAGCAGGCCGTCCGCGTGTGGCGATTCTCCGCGAGCAGGGCGTCAACAGTCATGCCGAGATGGCATGGGCGTTCGATCGTGCCGGTTTCGAAAGCGTCGATGTGCACATGAGCGACATCCTCACGGGCCGCGTTGCACTGATGGAGTTTGCCGGCCTGGTGGCCTGTGGCGGGTTTTCCTATGGCGACGTGCTTGGCGCCGGGCAGGGATGGGCCAAGACCATCCTCTTCAATGATCAGGCGCGGGACGCCTTTTCCACCTTCCTGGCTGCACCGGACCGGTTTGCGCTGGGGATCTGCAACGGCTGCCAGATGTTTGCCGCGCTCAAGTCGCTCGTGCCCGGTGCCGCGCACTGGCCGAGCTTCCGCCGCAATCGCAGCGAGCAGTTCGAGGCCCGCTGGTCGATGGTGGAAGTGATGCCATCGCGGTCGCTGTTCTTCGACGGGTTGGCGGGCGCCCGCCTGCCGATCGCGGTGGCCCACGGTGAAGGGCGGGCGGAGTTCGAGGCCGATGATCATCTGGCGCGCTGCGCCGAGGCCGGGCAGGTGGCGCTGCGTTTCATCGATCGCCGTGGCGGCGTGACCGATCGTTATCCCGACAACCCCAATGGTTCACCGCAGGGCATCACCGGCGTGTGCAACACCGATGGCCGCGTGACAGTGCTGATGCCCCATCCCGAGCGGACCGTGGCGGGTGTCACCGGTTCCTGGTGGCCTGACCATGCGCGGGGGGAAACCACGCCATGGCTGCACCTGTTCGCCAACGCCCGGCGGTGGGTCAGGGGCGCCTGAGCAGGCGCCGCCATCTATCATTCGCCGGGCTTACTCCGCCAGCAGCGCGTCGTAGTCGATTTCCTCGACGGGCGGGTTGCCGTCGTGTTGCAGGTTCCAGCGGCGCTCAAGGTAGGCGCTGCGGAGAAAGACGTAGGGGTCGAACTGCTCGGCCATCAGCTTCTCGCTGCCCAGCAGGCCGGCGCGGGCATCCAGGATGCCGAGCGCCAGCAGCGTGATGCGGGTCTCGTTCTGATAGGGGCCTTCGAGGTAGAACAGCGGCGTCGTGAACCCGTCGCCGATGCGGCCGACCAGATCGCGATTGGTGGTCGGGCCGAGGAACGGCAGGACCAGGTACCAGCCTTCACCCACCCCCCAGGTCCCCAGGGTTTGGCCCAGATCCTCATTGTTGGCGGTCAGGCCGATGTCGCTGGCCGGATCGAGAAAGCCCGCCAGTCCGACCGTGGTGTTGAACAGGAAGCGCCCGGTATCGTGCGTGGCCTGGGCCAGCTTGAGCTGCAGCAGGCTGTTGACGATCACCACCGGGTAGCTGAGGTTGTCGAGAAAGTTGCCCAGCCCGACCCGAACCGGCGAGGGCACCACCTTCACATAGGTTCTCGCCACCGGTTCGGCTACATACCGGTCCACCGTGTTGTTGAAGGCGAAGATCTTGCGGTTCACCGGCTCCAGCGGATCCGCCGGATCATAGGTTGGGCGATGGGCACAGGCGGTGGCGGACGCCGCTACCAGCAGCACGGTGATCAGGCGGATGCTCATGCGTGAGACGGCTCCAGGCCCAACAAGGGGCTGACGCCCAGAAAGTCGGCGAGCGCTCGCATCTGGGGCGGAGCCCCGGTCAGCGTCAGCTGCCCGGCCGCGCGGCGGCGGAGCTCCAGCAGCAGGGCGATGCCGGCGCTGTCCACGTGGGTCACGGCAGCCAGATCGAGGGTGCCGGCCTTCGCCAGTGCGTCGCCTTTGGCCGTCAGCAGGCCCGGCACCGTCTGGAAGCTGAGCGCGCCTTCAATCATCCCGCGGCGTCCTCGACCTGGTCGGTTTCGGGCTCGATTTCGCCGCCCTCCAGTTTCTGAATCACTGCATCCAGGCCGTTCTTGGAAATCTCGCCATTGAGCTGGGCGCGGAAATTGTTCACCAGGGAGATGTTCTCCACGGTGATATCGAACACCTTCCATCCGCTGTCGGTCTTGTGCATGACAAAACCGACCGGAACCGCCGGGGCGTCCTTGCGGATCAGGGTTGACTGCACCGTGGCGCGGGTGGCGTCATCGGCCAGGCGCAACGGTTTCCACTCGATCTTGACGGAATCGTGGTAGTCGACCAGGGCCGTGGCATAGGACCGGAACAACATGTTCTTGAAGGCGTTGCCGAAGCGCTCGATCTGTTCGGCGCTGGCTCCGCGGCCGTGCAGGCCCAGCACCAGGCGGCTGATCCGTGGCACATCGAAGTGGGGCACCACCTTCTCGTCGATCAGGGCGGACAGCTTGTCCGGCTCCGCCTTGTATTCGGCCTGGTGTTCGGCGATCTCGGCACGCAGCTCATCGGTGACGGACTTCACCAGCTGGTCGGGAGGCACCATTGCGGCGGCGTGGGCGGATAGGCCAAGGCCAAGGGCGAGCAGGCAGACAAGCTTGCGGATCATGGGATTACTCCTGGTTCGACGCCATGTTCGAGAGGAACTGCCCGATCAGGTTTTCCAGTACCAGCGCACTCTGCGTCAGCATGATTTCACTGCCTTCCTGGAGCGGGTCGAGCATGCCACCGGGGGTGAGTCCGATGTATTGCTCACCCAGCAGGCCGGCGGTGAGTATCGACGCCGAGCTGTCCTCCGGGATGTTGTCGTAACGCCCGTCAAGGGCCAGTGTGACGCGAGCCTGGAAGCTGTCGGGATCGATCACGATGTTCTGTACCCGGCCGACGCGGACGCCTGCGAGCGTGACCGCCGAACCGGGTTTGAGGCCCCCGATGTTCTGGAACTGCGCGGTGACGCGATAGACGCCGTCGCCCGTTCCCACCGTGTCCAGGCTGGCCACCCGGAACGTGAGGACGAAGACGGCCGCGACGCCGATGCAGACGAAGAAGCCAACGAGGATCTCCAGGGCACGTGATTGCATAGCGAGTGTCCTTGTCCGCAATTAACGGAACATGAATGCCGTGAGGATGAAGTCGAGCGCCAGAATCGCCAGCGACGACACCACAACGGTGCCGGTCGTGGCGCGCGAAACGCCTTCCGAAGTCGGGGCTGCGTGATACCCCTGGTAAACCGCGATCCAGGCCGTTGCGACGCCGAAGATGAGGCTCTTGATCAGGCTGTCGATCACGTCCTGTCCTTCGACCGCCGCCCGGATCTGGCCCCAGTAGGCGCCGTCGTCGACGCCCAGCAGGTCGACACCGATGGCATGCCCGCCGGCAATGCCGATCGCCATCACCGAAAAGATCGAGGCCAGCATCGGCATCGCCAGCACGGCGGCCAGGAAGCGCGGGGCGATGACACGGCGCATGGGATCGGTGGCCATCATTTCCATGGCGGAGAGCTGGTCGGTGGCCTTCATCAGGCCGATCTCAGCCGCCAATGCCGAGCCGGCGCGACCGGCGAACAGCAGAGCGGTGACCACCGGGCCGAGCTCGCGCACGATCACCAGTGCCACGAAAACCCCCAGCGATTCCTCTGCGCCGAAACGGATCAGCGTGCGGTAACCCTGAAGGGCCAGCACCATGCCGACGAAGCTGCCGGAGATGACGATGATGATCAGCGACAGCACGCCAACGGCGTAGAGCTGCTGCACGATCAGGCGCGGCCGCAACAGGGTGGCGGGCAGCGCCAGCAGGATCTGCAGCAGGAAGAACTGGGCACGACCCAACCCGGCCAGCAGGTTGCCGAACAGGTTCATCGGGCGTTCCCCATCAGCTGTTCCGACAAGGCGGGGGCAGGGTAGTGGAAGGCCACCGGGCCGTCTGCCTGACCTTGCAGGAACTGTTGTGCCAGCGCGTTTTCGGAGGCGCGGAGCTCGGCTGGCGTGCCGCGGGCGATGATTTCGCCGCCGGCCACCACGTACACGTAATCGGCGATCGAAAGCACTTCCTCGACATCGTGCGAGACGACGATGCTGGTCAGGCCCAGGGCATCGTTGAGGCTGCGGATCAGGCGCATCAGCACGCCCATGCTGATCGGGTCCTGGCCGGTGAAAGGCTCGTCATACATCACCAGGTCGGGGTCCATCACCACGGCGCGCGCCAGTGCCACGCGGCGCGCCATGCCGCCTGAAAGCTCCTCGGGCATCAACTGCGCCGCGCCGCGCAGGCCGACAGCCTGCAGCTTGAGCAACACCAGATCGCGGATCAGGGCCTCTGGCAGCCGGGTGTGTTCGCGCAGCGGGAAGGCCACGTTCTCGAACACCGACAGATCGGTCAGCAGGGCCCCGTGCTGGAACAGCATGCCCATGCGCCGCCGCAAGTCGTAGAGCGCGCCACGGCGCAGCGTGTGAATGGTGGTGCCGTCGAACTCGATGGCGCCCTGCGCCGGCCGCCATTGACCGCCGATCAGGCGCAGCAGCGTGGTCTTGCCGGTGCCGGATGGCCCCATGATGGCGGTGACCTTGCCGCGCATCACATCCAGGTCGATGCCCTTGTAGATCACCCGGCGACCTTGCCGGAAATGCAGTCCGCGGACGCGCACCAGCACGTCCTTGGGGCTCGGTGCGACGCTCATGCGGGGCACTCCGGCTGGCATTCGGGGGACAGGTTCATGTCGCTATTGTAGGCAGACTGCGCAGGGCGCTCTCAAATGGCGGCCCGGCGTAGTCAAACTGCCGCCACAGTGCCGGCAGCAGCGCCCTGGCCGCAGCCTCGACAGTCATCGACGGAACGTGATCGCGCAACTGCACCATGCGCAGGCCCTGAAAGCCGCAGGGGTTGATGCGGCTGAAGGGCTCCAGGTCCATCCCCACGTTCAGCGACAGCCCGTGGTAGCTGCGGCCCTTGCGGACGCGCAGGCCGATCGAACCGATCTTGTCGGCGCCGACATAGACGCCGGGCGCCTCCGGGTCCGCGCGTGCCGTGATGCCCTGTTCCGCCAGCATGCTCACCATGGCCTGCTCGATGTTGGTGACCAGGCGGCGGACGCCGATGCCCAGCCGCGTCAGGTCCACCATCACGTAGACCACCAGCTGTCCCGGGCCGTGGTAGGTGACCTGTCCGCCGCGGTCGCTCGGCACCACCGGGATATCACCGGTCAACAGCAGGTGTTCCGGGCGTCCGGCCTGGCCCTGGGTGAACACGGGAGGATGCTCCAGGCACCAGAACTCGTCCGGGGTGTCGGCGTCGCGCGCATCGGTCCAGGCCCGCATGGCCTGAAAGCAGTCGTGGTAGTCGATGCGGCCCAGCCATCGCGCCACCGGCGTCGGGACGGTCGGAGGGGGGGCAGCGGTCACGCCGGCTCCCGATTTCAATCCGCCAGCCAGAGTCGAACCGTGTCGGCAGCGCGCTGCCACAGCGAGCCTTCGGGAACGGCTTCCAGGGTGACCAGGGTTTCGCTGCGCAGTGTGGTGCCGTCAAGCGTGACGGTGAGGGTGCCGATCGGCTGGCCCGCCGCCAGTGGTGCTTCCAGCGGGCCGTTGATGGTGTGCTGGACCTGCAGCCGGCTGCCGGCATCCCGCGGCAGCGAGAGGGCGATCGGGGCCGGCACGCCGACGGTCACCGAGGGTTGCACACCCTTGTAGACCCGCAGGGTATCAACCGGCTTGTCGGCGCCGAACAACTGCGCGGTTTCGAAGAACCGGTAGCCGTACTCCAGCAGGGCACGCGAGGCGCGGGTGCGCGCCCGCGGGCTGTCGGTCCCCATGACCACGGTGATCAGGCGGCGGTTGTCCCGAACCGCACTGGCGGCGAGACAGTAGCCTGCGGCATTGGTGTGGCCGGTCTTGATGCCGTCCACCGAGCGGTCCTCGTAGAGCAGCTGATTGCGGTTGCGCTGACGGATGCCGTTGTAGACGAACTCCGTGTCCTTGAACCAGGGATAGAGATCGGGGAAATCGCGGATCAGGGCCTGGGACAACAGCGCGATATCGTGCGCCGTGGTTTGCAGGGCAGGGTCGGGCAGGCCGCTGGCGTTGGTGAAATGGGTGTTCTTCATGCCCAGGCGCTGGGCATGTTTGTTCATCAACTGCGCGAAAACGCTTTCATCGCCGGCGATGTGTTCCGCCAGGGCGATGCTGGCATCGTTGCCGGACTGAATGATGATGCCGTGGAGCAGGTCTTCCAGGCGCACCCGTTTGCCGACCTCGACGAACGAGCGGGAGCCCTCGCTGCGCCACGCCTTTTCGCTGATCAGCACATCGTCATCGAGGCTGATGTGGCCGGCCTTGAGCTCGTCGAAGGCGACATAAACGGTCATCACCTTGGTGATGCTGGCGGGTTCGACAGCCTTGTCGCCAGCCTTGTCAGCCAGAACCTGGCCGCTGTGGAAATCCATCAGCACATAGCTGCTCGCGTCGACATCGGGCGGCTCGGGGACCGCATTGGCCTGGGCGACAAGGGGAAGGGAGCAGGTGATCAGGGCGGCAAGCAGGCGACGCATCATGTACAGCGAACCTCGTGGACCGGAGTGGTGTGGGGGACAGTGTAGCGCTCAGAGCTTGTGAAAAAATCGAACGCCGCAGGGGGCGTTCGGTGGAGGGCGCAGCAGGCGGACGATTTTTTCACATGCTCTCAGGGCAGATGGGGGCGGGCCAGGTATTCGGCCGACTGCATTTCCAGCAGCCGAGAACGGGTGCGCTCGAACTCGAAACGCAGCTTTTCGCCGGCATAGAGCGCGGGCAGCGGCACGGCCGCAGCGAGCACCAGTTTCACGCCGCGATCGTAGAACTCGTCCACCAGGTGAATGAAGCGCCGTGCCGGATCTTCACCATCGACGCCCAGTTGCGGCACGCGCGACACCAGTATGGTGTGGTGGGTACGGGCCAGTTCGATGTAATCGGCGACGCCGCGTGGGCCCTCGCAGAGCGTCGCAAAGTCGAACCAGGCGACGCCATCGGCCAGGCGTCGGGCGTGCAGCGGGCGATCATGGATGGTGAGGGTGACATCGGCCTCGCCAGGTTCCGGGGCGAGCTGGGTGAACCAGCGGCTGAGATTGGCCTCGGCCCCGGCATCGCTGGGGTGATGGTAGATCTCGGTCTGAGTGAGTGTGCGCAGGCGGTAATCCACGCCGCCGTCGACGTTCATCACGCTCACGTTGCGCTTCAGGGTTTCGATTGCCGGCAGGAAGTGCTGGCGCTGCAGGCCATTGAGGTACAGCTTGTCCGGGGGGATGTTGCTGGTCGCGATCAGGCAGATACCTTCGGCGAACAGGGCCTCGAACAGGCGTCCCAGAATCATCGCATCGGCAATGTCGGAGACGAAGAATTCATCGAAGCACAGCACCCGGGTTTCGCCGGCGATATCGCTGGCCACCCGCAGCAGCGGGTCGGGAGTGTCCGGATACGCCTGGCGTCGCGCGTGGACGTCAAGCATGAAGCGATGGAAGTGGGTGCGCCGTTTGGCGCGAAACGGCAGGGACTCGAAGAACGCGTCCATCAGATACGTCTTGCCGCGGCCGACCCCGCCCCAGAGGTAGCGACCGCGAACAGCCGGCCATGGTCGCTTGCGGCGCCCCAGCAGCGAGCGCGTCGGCGGCGCGGCCAGCAGGGCCTCGTAGACAGCCTGCAGTGCTGCCACTGCCTCGGCCTGTGCCGGGTCCCTGACGAAGCCCGGCTGCTGCAAGTCTGCCGCGTAACGGGCGGCCGGGGACGGCGGCCGGCTCATCGCTCCGGAACGTCCAGCATCTGGCTCATGTAGCGATTCAGCAGCACGCCGCGCGGATCGACGTCCTGGCGCAGTGCAAGAAAGTCCTTGAATCGCGGGTACAGCTGGTGCAGGTCCCGTGCCCGCTTGTCGTGGAGCTTGCCCCAGTGTGGACGTCCGCCGTGGCGGTCGAACAGGTCGCCCATGGCCGCAAAGTAGTCCGCGTATGGCATGCCGTGCCCCATGTGGATCGCGACGTAGGCCACGTCCCGGCCATAGGCCGGCGACAGCCACAGCGTATCGGCCGGGGCGAAGCGGATCGTGATGGGCAGATGGACGCGGAACTGCAGCGCATCAATCAACCGTTGCATCTGCCGCAGTACCAGCGCGAGGTTCGCGACGGGAACCGCGTACTCGGAGGCCACGAAACGCACCCATCGTGGTGCGGCGAAGGCATCGTGCGCTTCAGCCACCCAGGCATGGTCGCGCAGGCCGCGTGTCGCGATGCGGCTGCTGCGCTCCGCCATCGACGGCACCCGCCGGGTCATGCGCGACAGGCCCCAGCCCATCACGTTATCGGTGAGCACGTCCTGCACGAAGCGCTGGGCCGGTACTCGCGTAACGGGCTTGTCGGTCTCATCGCGGGTGATCACCTGGACATGGTGGGTGAAGGGGTACCAGTACAGGCTCAGGTGGCGATGGTCGCGCCGCAGGCGCTCGATATCGTTCATCACCGCCGGCAGTGTGGTGCGGCGACGGCGCACTTCGAGGCGGTAGTGCGGGCGGCAGGCCAGCTCGACATGGGTGATCACCCCGAGGGCGCCAAGTGACAGGCGGACGGCGTCAAACACCTCGCCGTCGTCGGCAGAGAAACTGCGTACCGAGCCGTCGGCCATCACCATGCGGAGCCCGGTGACCAGCGTCGACAGGCTGCCCACTTCCCGGCCACTGCACAGGGTGCCGGTGGAGATCGCGCCCGCGACGGTCTGCTGCTTGCTGCCACTGAAGGCCGCCAGGGACAGCCCTCGGGCGGCCAGCAGCATGCCGAGCCGGTGCAGACGAGTGCCGGCCCGCACCCACACCCGTTTCGCGTCGAGGTCGACCGACTCGATGCCGGTGAAATGGTCCAGCGACATCTGGTTCTCGTCGCTGTGGCACAAGGGGGTGAACGAGTGCCCGTGTCCCACCATGCGCAGGCGCTCCCCTTCTTCGGTGCAGCGCAGCACTTCCGACTGCACCTCTTCCAGGGTCACTGGAAAGGCGCGGTGTGCAGGCTCGCATTCCACCGTGCCGGCCCAGTTGCGCCAGGGGCGGGGGCCGAGGCTATGCCGCATGGCGGTCATGCCGGCAGCCGGGAGGACAAGGCAGGGGGAAGGGGGCGGACACGGGCACCGGCGGAGAAGAGCGGAGGACTAGGATAGCGCCCCGGGCGCCGTCTTGTGCAGTGCATCAATCGATCGCCGCGCGTGCCAGGTCGGGTTCGCCGCAGCGTGCGGCGATGCGTGCGCGGACGGTGTCGCGCAGGGTGGCCACCGTTTCGCGGTCGCTGGCGGCAGCGATGTGGGGGGTCAGGATCTCGATCCCCACCGGGGACCACTGCAGGTGCCGTCGGCCACCGCCGAGCAGTTGGCGGGTGCCCCGGATCACCACCGGTGTCACCGGGACCCCCGCGCGGGCGGCCAGGAGGAAGGCTCCGGTCTTGAAAGGGAGCAATCCGGGGGCGTCCTCGAAGGTCCCTTCGGCAAAGATGGCCAGCGATTCGCCCTCTGCCAGGCGCTTGAGCAGCGCGCGGGTCTGGCGGGCGCCTTCCCGCACTGCCGTTCGGTTGACGAATGACACGCCCATGCGACGCAACACGAACCCCACCACCGGCCATCGGGCGGCGCCGTCCTGCACCATGAAGGTGAAGGTGCCGGGCAGGGCAGCGGTCAGCACCAGGCCGTCCAGATAGCTGGTGTGATTGGCGACCGCCACGCTGGGCCCCTGCGGTAGGTGCTGCCGGCCGTGAACCCGGATCGGCACCCCGATGGCGCCCAGGCTGAGGCGCACCGACAGACGTCCCATGGCTCGCCGCCACTGCAAGCGCGGCAGTGCCACGATCAGCGGGCAGCAGATCAGGAACAGGACGACCGCGAACACCGGCGCGGCGATGATCGCGTACAGGGATCGCAACAAGGGCCCTCCGGGGGCGGAATGCAGTGCGGCTGGCGCCGTATGATAGGTCATGTCCCGCGCCCGCCCCGCCGATCTGCCGCTGTCCCCCGAAGACCAGGCGGCGATCGACCGTTTCATCGACCAGCTGTGGCTGGAGCGTGGCGCGTCGACGAACACCCAGGCCAGCTACCGGTCCGATCTGCGGCTGCTGGCCCGCTGGTTGCAGCCGCAGGGGCGGAGTCTGGTGCAGGCGGCGGAGGCGGAGCTGCGCCAGTGGCTGGCTGCGGTGGGTACGCGGGCCGGACCGCGGACGCAGGCACGGCGACTGTCGGCGTTGCGTCAGTTTTTCCGGCAACTGGTGGTCGAAGGGCAACGCAGTGACGACCCTACCGCGCGTATCGAGACGCCCCGGCTGGGGCGTCGGCTGCCGCGCAGCCTCGACGAGGAGGCGGTGGGGCGTTTGCTGGAAGCGCCGAATGTCGAGGACCCCCTGGGGCTGCGAGATCGCGCCATGCTCGAACTGATGTACGGCTGCGGCCTCCGTGTCAGCGAACTGGTGCAACTGCCGATGCCGCGGGTCAACCTGGCGCGCGGGTTGGTGCAGGTGCTCGGCAAGGGCGGCAAGGAGCGCCTGGTGCCCGTGGGAGAGTGGGCCGGTGACTGGCTGGGGCGCTACCTGCGGCAGGCGCGCCCCCTGCTGCTGCAGGGCGATACCGAAGATGCGGTCTTCGTGTCTCGCCGCGGGGGGGCGATGTCACGCCAGAACTTCTGGCAGCGGCTGACCCTGCATGCACGGCAGGCCGGTATTCGCACCGCATTGTCGCCGCACACGCTTCGGCATGCCTTCGCCACGCATCTGCTCAATCACGGTGCCGATCTGCGCAGCGTGCAGCGGCTGCTCGGCCACGCCGACCTGTCCACCACCCAGATTTACACCCATGTGGCCCAGGCGCGCCTGGCCCGGCTGCATGCCGATCATCACCCGCGTGCCTGAACCGCGGTGGCGTCTGGATGTCATACTTCCGTCTGATTCAACCGCTGAGCCTTTTCATGTTCCGTTCCCTGCGTCTTGGTGCCCTCGCGCTGTCCGCGCTCTTCGTCGCTGCCTGCGCCGACCCCCTGCCGGAAGCCGGCCCGCAGCCAGCGCCTGCGCCCGATGCCGCAGCCCTGCCGGCCGACGCCCAGCCCGAGCTTCGTGAACAGCTGGCGGCACTGGTGGGATCGGCGCCGGACAGCCTGCGAGACGCGCCAGCGCCCGGCATGTTGGAGGCGCGCTGGGGCAGCGAGTTTGCCTACGTCACACCCGACGGGCGTTTCATGGTCTACGGCGACTTGCTTGATCTGCAGACCGGTGAGGCCATCACCGAACGCAGCCGCAAATCGATGCGACTCGACCTGCTTGCCGACCTCGGCGAGGACAACATGATCCGTTTCGTCCCCGACGATGCCCGCAATGTCATCACGGTGTTCACCGATATCGACTGTGGCTATTGCCGCAAGCTGCACCGGGAGATCGGTGACTACAACAAGCTGGGGATCGGTGTTCAGTACGTCTTTTACCCACGGTCGGGGCCCGGAACGGAATCGTTCCGCAAGGCCGAGGCGGTCTGGTGCGCGAAAGACCGTGAAGCCAGTTTCACGCAGGCCAAGGCGGGCGAATCGGTCCCGGGCAAGGGTGACTGCGACAACCCGGTGCTGCGGGAGTACCAGTTGGGCAAGGAGATCGGACTGCGCGGCACGCCGCTGATCGTGATGCCGGATGGGGAGACGGTGAACGGCTACGTACCGGCCTCTACCCTGGCCGCCCAGTTCGCGCTCAAGGCGCTGCAGGCAGGCAAGCAGGCGGCTGCCGGCAGTTGAGGCATCGGCGCTTCGTGCGGATCAGTACGCCGGCGGGGGTAGCGCGGCGCCGTCGGCAGTGACCAGCCGGTCCGGCTCGACGAAGTAGAACGCGCTGATGACCGGCTTCCCCGGGCGGTGTGCCGCCAGCAGGGCGGTATAGCGCACGAGCTGATCGCGATAGCGTTGACGTGCCTGATCGACGTAGAGGGCGTGCGCAGCCGCTTCCAGGGGGTGTGCGGTGGTCTTGTAGTCGACCACCCACAAGGCATCCTCGGTTTCGAAACAGCGGTCCAGCACCGCATTGACCCAGCGCTCGCCGTGGATACCGGCCAGGGCGTATTCGCTGCGTGCCCACGGGCGCGGCGCCAGTAACGCCCGGCCGATCGGGCTGTCGAGGCTGCGGTCCACCAGGGTCAGGATGCGATCGAGGGCAGTGCTCACCCGATCCGGTGAGATGCCCAGGCGGAACAGGGCCGAGCGCAGGGATTGCGCGCGGGCATCGCGATGCCGTTGCCAGTCCTCGATGCCGGTCAGTGCGATGCGCTCCATGGACTGATGGAAGAGCGTGCCCACGGACTGCGCATAGAGATCGTCCTCCATGGCCTCCAGGTTGCGCCCTTCAAGCACGCCTTCCGAAGGGCGCAGTTGCCGTTGCTCGCGCGGGCGAAAGCGGGGCTGGCCGTCGTCCGCCGTCACGGGTGTGAGCGGCAGGCGGGGTGCGCGCGGGGCCCGGCTCAGGTCCACCTCGGTGGCGTGCGCCACTGCGCCGGCCTCGCGCGGAAAGGGCTGCCCCAGCAGACCGCCGAGACTGCGTGATGGCACTTTGACCTGCTCGGGCTGGTCAGGGTCCGCCTCGCCGTGCGCAAACAGGCGCAGGTCGCGACGGGCCCGGGTCAGCGCGACGTACAGCAGTCGCATCGCCTCGGCTTCTCGTGCCCGCCGGTGGAGCCGGTGGGTGTAGTCAAACCATCGTCGCCAGGGATCATCCGCCGGCAAGGCGTCGGGCGGGGCAGGGATCAGCAGGGGGCCGTCTCCGGTTTCCAGGGTATGCAGCAGCGGGCGGTCCTCGTTTCGCGACGTCCGGGCGCAGCCCACCACCAGCACGGTGTCGAACTCCAGGCCCTTGGCGCGATGGATCGTCATCAGTTGCAGTCGGCCCGACGCCGGCTGTGCATACAGTGCCTCCACCGCCCGGTCGAAGGCCGCAGCGTCGCGCAGGCTGCCGCCACGGCAGTGTGCTTCGATCAGGGCGAAGCAGCGACGAACATCGGCACGTTGGTCGTCCGGTACGCAGTCGGGGCCGCCCAACGCCTGCCAGACGGCGCGCACGCGCGCGGCCAGGTCCTCAGCGAAACGACCGTCGCGCTGGGTTTCGGTGAGCACGTCCCACAGGCGCGCCACGCGTTGTCGCCCCGCTTCGCTCAGCGTCTCGGGTGGGCTGGCCAGCCGGGCTGGCCACGGCCAGTCGCGCCGGCCTGCGGACAAGGCCACCAGATCCGTCCAGGACAGGCCCACCCAGGGCGCGCGCAGCCACAGCAGCCAGTGCAGGCCATCGTCGGCATGCCACAGCGCGCGCAGGCAGGCCAGCAGATCGCGCACCGCCGGCAATGCTGCCAGCGCGTCGATGTCAACGCAGCTGTAGGGCGTGCCCAAACGGCGGAGCACGGTCAGAACGGGCGACAGATGGGCACGCCCTCGGGCCAGCACCGCCACCGTGTCACCCCGGTCCAGTGCCGCTTGCGCGGCGGCCACCGCGGCCTGCGCGGCAGCCTCGGCGCTGGCGTACCCGTCGAGCTGAACGCTGCCACCGGCAGCAGGGCGCGCGGCCACGCTGGGATTGAAGGCCACTTCACCGCTATCGGTGCGGGGGGTGTCGGGAAAGCGAGGGCCCAGGTGGTCGTTGACCCACTGCACCACGGCAGCATCGGCGCGGAAGTTCGTCACCAGTTGGACGCAGTGCAAGGTGAGGCCGCCAAGCTGACGGTGCTCGATCAGCTGCTGAAACAGCCGGACGTCGGCCTTGCGAAATGCATAGATCGACTGTTGCGGGTCTCCCACCAGGAACAGCGAGCGGCCGTCGCCGTCCTGCCAGCCGTGGGTGAGCTGTGCCAGCAGGCGGATCTGGGCCTCCGAGGTGTCCTGCATCTCGTCGACCAGCAGGTGACGCAGCTGGGCATCGCGCTTCAGCAGAGCTTCGCCGTAGCCCCCTTCCGGGCGCAGTGCATTGAGCGCGGCCAGCGCCACCTCGGTGAAATCGGTTTCGCCGCGGGCGCCCATCACCAGCCGCAGCTCCGCCAGCAGATGACGCAGCAGCACACGCAGTTCGCGGCGCAGGTCGCGCAGGGCCGATGGCAGCGTGGGCGGTGGGAGTTCGCGCAGCTGCAGGGCCGCCTCTGCCAATGCCCGCTGGTCGGCGTGCTCGGCGAGTAGTGTCTTGAGTTGTGCCGTCTCGGGGCGTCCGGGGAGAAAGCCGAGGCGGCGGTTGATGCCGCCGGGTTTGCGCAGTTGGCCTTCGGCAGTGATCAGCAGGTGGGCCAGGACGGCGCAGGGAGCACTCGCTGACGGCGCAGCCGCCGGCCAGCCGCTCAGGTCAGCAGCCGCTGCGAGTTCCGGGGCGCTGCTGTGCGCGAAGGCTGCCGCCGCCAGCTGCGCCAGCTGATCGCTGTCACGGACGCCCAGCAGACTGTGCAGGCGGTGCTGAGCCGCGAGGTGGTCGGCATCAAGCGGACGAGGGTCGTCGTGGGCCGCAAACAAGGGGTCGATCCACTGCTCGCGCCGCTCCAGCAGGGCGCACAGTGCGGGTAACAGACGATCCAGGCGGTTCCCGGTGGCGCGCAGCCAGGCGCGGGCGGCCGATTGAAGGTCCGCCGGCGCATCGGCCTGCAACGCCCGATCAAACAGTCCCTCCACTGCGGCTTCCGCCAGACCGCGGGCATCGTCACTGATGCGCGTCTGGCCGCCGATGCCACTGAACAGCGGCAGCTCGGCAGCAATGGCGGCATTGAGCCCGTCGATGGTGAGGGCCTGGATGCGGGCGGGTTGTTGCAGCAGGTCCCACCCCTGCTGTTCGGCGTGCTGCAGCGTGCGCCGTGCCCGCGACCACAGCGCCTGCTCGAACGCGTTGTCCGGTGCCGGGCCGCGGGCGGCATGCAGGGCTTCGAGCACCCGCGCGCGAATCTCGGCAGCGGCCTTGTTGGTGAAGGTGATGGCCACCACCTGTTCGGGTTGTGCCACCGTCGCCAGCGCCGCCAGCAGCCGTTGCACCAGCAGGCCGGTCTTGCCAGAACCTGCGGGCGCCACCGCCAGGATGTGGCAGTCCAGATCCACTGCCCGTTCACGCGCCTGAGCGTCGGCGAGATTCATGATGGCGCCCCTTCGTCGTCGTCGTCGCCAGCGTCCAGCAGCAGCGCCCGATAGGGGGCGAGATGACGGGTCAGCACGGTTGGATCGGCACCCGCCTCTCCTCGCAGGAACGCCTGCGCTGCCGCTCCGAGGCGGTGCCGCCAGGCAGCCAGCACCGCGGGCCATTCCGGGTCGGGCGGATGTTCGGGGGCATCGATCAGCCGCGTGGTCCAGGTGGTGCGGGCCGACAGCGCCGGGTGGCCCTCCTTGAGGTGGGCAAAGCCGATGCCCCCGAGCGGCTGAAGGTCGGGCTGCCGGGCCGCCAGCACGGCATACAGGGGCAGCTGTGGGGCTTCCAGACGGTCGGCATCCCATCCGCGCGGTTGGGCATTGCGTCCGGTCTTGTAGTCCAGCAGCAACACCTGGGGCCCCTGTGCGGTGTCGACCCGGTCGGCGCGGTCCAGCCTCAGCCGAACCGCCAGGCCGTCCAGCTGGCCCTCCAGTGGCAGCTCCCGTGCGATCACGGTAAACGGGGCTTGCCGCCGTTGTTCATGGTGGAACCAGGCGCAGAGCAGGTCGATGGCGCGCTGGCGCTCAAGTGCGACCCAGGCCGCGCCGAAGCGCCGTGGTGGCAGCAGGGCGGGCAAGGCGGCGTCGACTGCCTCGGTGGCGAGCGCCGCGATGCTGCCAGCGTCGAGACGCTGCAGGGCGGTGCTGGTCCGCAGCTGGCCCCAGCCGATCGCCAGGGCTTCGTGCAACAGGGTCCCCTGCAGTCGCGCCGACAGACCGCGCGGTGGCGGCGGCAACGGTTGGGTCCCCAGCCGGTCCACACATAGGGCGAGCAGCGGGGCGTGCAGCATGCGCTCGAACAGGCCGGCGCTGGCGACCATTGCTTCCGCCGCGGCGACGGCGGGCACCGGGTCTTCATCCGGCAGTGTCGGCAGACGATGGCGCCGGGGCGCAGGGGGCGCGGCGCGATCCGCCCAATCGGCCTGCAGCCAGGGACAGGGCAGGCTCGGGGCGCCGCGATCATCGACGTTCGGGCGGGCCAGCCAGCATCGACGGGCGCTGCTGCGAAGCGCCGCCAGCGTGGCTTGCCGCTGTTGCAGCCACTGCTGAGGGTGGGCTGCGGCGATGCCAGCCGCACGTTGGGCGTCAACGGGCAGGAATGGATTCAGCGGGGCGCGGCCGGGCAGGGCATCGCTGGTGGCGTCGGCGATCACCAGCAGGTCGCAGGGGATGCCAACGAGGGTCTCGGGTGTGCCGACCAGCAGCGGCTGGGGATGCTCAACCCGAGGCTGAAAGGGCGCGTCGAGCCATTCCTGCAGCCAGCGCGCGGCGGTGGCTGCACTGACCGTGCCCAGCAGGCGGTCCAGGCTGCCCAGCCGGCCTGCGGCCAGACGGGTGGCGCGGCGGATCTGGAAACGCAGCGAATCATCGGGCGCGGTTGCGTCGCCGTGCAATGCCGACATGCGCGCGGCGAAGTGGGTGTGCCAGTCCCCGGGCGTCGCACGGCCTGGTTCACGTCCGAGCTGGATGGCAAGACGTTGCAGTGCGGGCGCCAGCGTGGCGGCCTGGCGCTCTGCCAGGTGGGCAAGTCCGTCGAGGTCGAGCTGGGGCCATGCCGCCTGTCGCAGGCGGGATTCCAGGCAGGCGGCTTCCATCGCCTGCGCGCCGGACCATAGTGCGGGATTGAGCAGCAGCGACGACAGCGTGCCGAATGGCAGGGACCCGCGGTGAAGTTGCGCCACCTGCAGCCATGCGCGGGCCCACGCAGTGTCGGACAGCGGGCGGGGCTGGGCCCACCGCCACGGCAGCAGACCGGCCTCGCCGATCTGGTGGCGCCACGGCGCCAGCGCGTCGCCGAGGGCCGCGTCCAGCAGCCCCTGACCGTTGGGATCGTTGATCGCCAGCAGGATGCGCAGCGGCCGGTCCTCCGCCGCCAGCAGCTCACCGCGAAGGGCCTCCGCCAACCCGCGGTACTGGCTGTCGGCATCGGCGAAGGTCCAGGCAGCTTCGGGCGCGGGAGGCGGAGGCCCTGCCGGCAATGTCACCCCCAGTCGCGTCAGCAGTGCCTGCTCGCGTGGGGGCAGGGCCGTCCACACGCCCGCGGCGTCGATGGTCTGCGGCGCGGCCGCAGGGTCGATGCGGTCAGGCAGGTCAGCGGGGGTGATGGCGCCCAGGGCCGCCAGCTGCGTGTCGAGTTGACGACGCCAGCGACGGAATGCCTGATGCTCCTCGGTGTAGGCCGGCATGCGGGCAGGGTCCAGCCCGTGACGCCGCGCCATCTGGTCGGCGGCCATCGCCAGCCGGGCGCATTGCTGTGGGGCCAGCAGCGGCCGCTCATCGCCTTCGATGATCTGCTGCCACAGGGCCAGCAGCGGCGGGCCGGAAAGCAGTTGCTCGGATGGCCATTGCCGCAGCCATTGCTGTTCGATCCAGGGTCGCAGTGCCGCCACGGCGACGGGTTGCCAGACCCGATCTCCGGCGCTGCGACGCGCCAGCGCATCGTCGGCCCGCGCCTCGCGCGCTGCGAGCTCGGTGGGGGTCAGGCGCAGTTGCGTCACCGGGTCCGAAGCCATGGGCCGTAAACGATCAGCCCCTCGCGGGGAGGGGCTGGGGGCATCGGGTCACTGCTCAAGCATGGCGAGCTTGTCGGGCTTGCCATCCCAGTCGGCAGCGTCCGGAAGGGGATCCTTTTTCTCGGTGATCACGGGCCATTTCTTGGCGAGCGCCGCATTGAGGTCGGTGAAATGCGCCTGATCCTCCGGAATATCGTCTTCCGCGAAGATGGCCTCGGCGGGGCACTCGGGCTCGCACAGGGTGCAGTCGATGCACTCCTCGGGGTCGATCACCAGGAAGTTCGGGCCTTCGTGAAAACAGTCAACCGGGCACACCTCGACGCAGTCGGTGTATTTGCACTTGATGCAGTTGTCGGTTACTACGAAGGTCATCGCTCTAAGGTTCCTGGGCTTCGGGCCGTGGGTGTCTGAGCGGCGCGCGCGCCGCCAGGGCGGGAATTGTAATGGAAACCGGGGTGGGAATCGCCTCGTCCGAAGGAAGCAGCGCTGTCGTTAGCGGATGTCCATGCTGTGGAAGCGCTGGATGCCGGCCACCCGGTCCGCGAAGAAGTTGCGCAGGCCATGCCAGACCGTTGGAAACGCGATTTCGTCCCAGGGAATCTCATCCTCGCGCATCAGTCGGACCTCCGAGCTCTCCGGGGTGGGGCCGAACTGCAGATCGAGCAGGCGGGCCCGATGCAGGATGTAGACCTGATGGATACGCGGCACATTGAAGATGCAGAACACCTCGCCCATCTCCACTGCGGCCTGGGATTCTTCCCGGGTCTCGCGCGCGGCGCCCTCACCGCTGGTTTCCCCCAGCTCCATGAACCCGGCGGGAAAGGTCCATTTGCCGCGGCGGGGCTCAATATCGCGGCGACACATCAGCACGCGGCCATCCTGCCATTCGGGGATGCAGCCGACGATGACCTTGGGGTTGAGATAGTGCACGGTGCCACACTGGTCGCAAACATGGCGCGGCAGATGGTCGCCCGGTGGCACGCGGGAGGTCAGTGTGTGTCCACAGCTTGAACAGAGTTTCATGGCCGAGAGTCTATTGTGTTCGGCGAGAAATCGGCATTATCGGATGCTGCTATTGATGAACGATCTTCCTATCGCGTGACAGCGCCCCCTACCAGCACGTCGTCCCGTGCGGCAGAACGCCGCCTGTCCGGGGCCGCCATGACGCGGCCACGTGAGCGCCTGCTTGAAGCCTCGTCCGACGATCTGTCCCTGACCGACCGGCAACTGCTCACAGCGGTGGCGGCAGGCGAGCGTGCGGCCTGGCGGTTCCCGCGGCATCTGGAGCGGTCGTTCCAGCGATCCGTCCGCATCAGCAGCGCGCCGGCACGGGTGGCCATCACCTTGCTGACGCTGGCCTTGTTTGTCTCCGCCCCGGTATGGGTGCCGATGGTGCTGGGAGGCGACGTGGCGCGCCAGCCGCTGGTCCTGGCGGTGATCGTGATGCTGGTGGTCCCGGCGTTCCTGTTGACCAGTTGGGTGCAGTACCGCTTTGTCGAGCGATCATGGTCAGAGTGGGTGCTGTTGGCCAGTTTCACGCTGGAGCTGGCATTGATCGAGGTGCTGCGATACCGCAGTGACATCATCGGCCAGCCCCTGAATGCCTCCTTGCCGTTGCTGGTGCCCTTGGCGGTGGTGTCACTGGCGCGGATCCGCCTGACCCGTGTTGCGCTTTTCTTTACGGTCTACATCCTGGTGGTGCTGATCGTCGCGGCGATTTATCAGCACCCGATGTCGGAGAAGGATGCCTCCACCTGGCTGATGGAGGTGTTGGTGCTGGGGGTGGTGCTCAGCTCCACAGCCTGGTCGACCGCTGCCTCGCGGCGACAGTGGGCGGCCATGGTGGCGTTGCGCACCATGGCGTTTCGCGATGCGCTGACCGGCCTGCCCAATCGGCGCGCTTTCGACGACCACTACGAAACTGCGATGCGGGCCCTGCAGCGGCAGGCCCAACCCGGCGGCAGTCTGGTGCTGGCCTTGATCGACCTCGACCATTTCAAACGCATCAACGACGAGTATGGACACGCCTATGGTGATGGCGTGTTGTCGGAGCTGGGGGTTGCGTTGTCGCAGTTTGCGCGGCGCCCGCTGGACCTGGCCGCGCGGATCGGTGGCGAAGAGTTCGCCCTGATGCTCTATGACTGCTCGGCCCGTGATGGACTGGAGCGGGCTCAGGCACTTTGCACCCTCGTGCGCGATATGGGCATCGAAAACGCGGGGGCGCCGTCAGGGGTGGTGACCTGCAGCATCGGGCTGGTCACCGTCTCGCTGGGGACCCCGTTGTCCGAAGCCTACCGCTGGGCGGACCAGGGCCTGTACCAGGCCAAGCGGCAAGGGCGGGATCAGGTCGTACCGGTGGATATCACCATCTGATCGCGCCCTCGCGGCCTGTCTCAGGCGGTGGTGAGCGCGATCACCGCATCGCCGGCGGCGATGGCGTCATGCCCGTTGGCCTCGTAGGCCCGGCGCCAGTGATGGTAGATATCAAGGTCACCGTGATCCCGCGGGTGAAAGCCTGGCCGGTAGTAGGCCAGATAGGCTGGAATCAGGTGAGGGAACACGCCCTTGTAACCATACAGCCACCATAGTCCCTTGGCCCAGAGCTTCCAGCGCTGCTTCAGGCCGTCCACCTGGAACATGTGCCGCATGATCAGGAAGGTGTGCATGGGGAAGGTGAACGACACGAACATCATGCTGGCGACGCGCATCAGCCAGCTGCCCTTGGCGATATCGCGGAAAACGTCGAAAGCCACCGCCTTATGTTCGATCTCTTCGACGGCGTGCCAGGCGAACATCGCGCGGATGCGCGGATCCGCTTCCTTGAACAGGCCGTTGCTGAAAAAGGCATGCGCCATCAGCGCAGTGAGGTGCTCGGCTGCCGCTGTCTGCCCCAGCGTGAACGTCTTGGGAAAGTGCTTGCGGAACACCTTGAACATGATCCGCTTCTGCTCCTCCAGGATGTGATCCACCTGGACACCCTGCGCCTTGAGGCGATTGTTGAACTGGGTGTGGACCATGCCGTGCTGGCCTTCCTGATACATGAAGTCCTTGACCTGCGCCTTGAGTTCGGCGTCCGTGATCTGGTCGCGATAGTCGCGCACGCAGGCGATGAAGAACTTCTCACCCTCCGGGAACAGGATGGACATGGCGTCGAAGAAGCGGGTCTTGAAGGCGTCGCCGTCCAGCCAGTATTTCGGGATGTCGCCGTCGAGGCCCAGGTCCGGGCCCTTGCGCGGCACGATGTCAGCGGGGGGATGTCGTCCGTCCATCGTCAAGCTCCACCATTGATTGCTTTGATGGGATCAGACTAGTCCTGCACCGAGGTCGCCACCATGACCGGCTGCGACCAAAGGGAACAAATCGCGACAGCGCGATTCAGTCGGTTGCCGGCCGCCGGCGGAAGGCGCTGGGGGTTTCGCCGGCCCACCGGCGGAAGGCGCGGGTGAAACTGCGGCGGTCGGAGAATCCCAGCTGCTCACTGAGCGTGTCGAGGGGGACGTGGGGATCCCGCAGGGCGCGGCGCGCCAAACGGTAACGAACGCGGTCCTGGATTTCCTGGTAGTGCACCTGCTGCTCGTGAAGGCGGCGTTGCAGGGTGCGCAGATGCAGGCCCAGCTCTTCGGCCATCGCCTCGGCACCATGGGCAAACAGGGCGGGCTTGCGCTCCAGCGTCAGCTCCAGCGTGGCCACCAGGCCATCGCGCGGCAGCAGCCGGCGCATCTGCTGGTCAATGCGCTGTCGTGCCTGCGCGTGCAGCGACGGAAAGCTGCCGGGGAGCGGCAGGTCCAGTAGCGCACGGTCGAACACGAGCGCGTCCTCTCGCTGATCGAACCGGATCTCGGTGCCGAATTGCTCCGCATAGAGTGCGGCATAGGCGGGCGCCGGGTGCCGCAGGCGCAGCGCACGAAAGGTCTGTTCGCCACCGATGAGCTGGCGCGCGAACTTATGGATGGCGGTGAACATGGTCTCCGCAAACCAGGGCTGTGTTGGCGTTTCGGTGTCCCCGCCGAGGAATTGCAGGACCAGGCGAGCCTCGTCTCCCTGCTCCCGCAGGTGGACATCGATATAGGGGTTGATCAGTGCCCGTACCCACTCGAACACCACCGCCGCCTCGCGCAGGTTGGGGCTGGTGGTAACGAAGGTTTCGAGGTCCGGGAGGTATTCGAAGGCGTAGGTCTCGCCCAGCACGAACGGAAAGTGGTGCCGCTGCGCCCGCCGGACACAGGCCCCCATGACACGCGCCATGACCGTGCGCTCGATGGTGGCGTGCTCCAGTGGCGCGCCTTCCACGCGGACGCCGAACTCTTCAAACACGGCCTGGATGTTCACACCACAGACGGTCGCCGCCTTGACCCAGTTGGGCAGCGTGATGAAGGGCACCAGCTGCGGTGCATCCGCGGCGTTCATGAAGCGGAGCGGGACCGCGGCGTGACGCTGAGAAGGGCAAAGACGGTGCCGCCTGCCGCGCCTGCCAGCATCAGCAGGCCGATGCCGCCTGCGGTGCGCGCGATGGCCAGCGCCGTCAGGCCAAACACCAGCTGCATGATCCCGACCATTGCCAGCTGCGAGGCGGCACCGGCGGTTGCGAACCACAGGGGGCGACGGCCCGGCCAGCGGCGGCGCAGCAGTCCGGCGATGAGAAATGCCACCAGGAAGCCGCCGGCGGTCAAGCCGGCATAGCCGGGGGCGAAACCCTGCAGGTCCAGCAAGCGGGTGTGCCACTGGGTTGCCGGCGGCACGTTGACACCCAGTGCGCGCAACGCGCTCAAGGTGTGGTGGGTATGAAACAGGCTGCCCAGCACGGCGGTCGCGAGCGTGGCGGCGAGCCAGGCGAGGGTGGCGCGGACGAATCGGTTCACGGTGGCTATCAGAGCAAGTGCCGTCGCATCATGCCGCAAGCCTCACCCTGACGGCGACCGGGGTATGCTCGTCGGGGTTTCGTTCGAGAAAATGCTCATGATCCGCCTTCGCGTCATCCTGTTCGCCATGCTGACTCTCACCGGTGCCTGCGCGGGTGCCAGTGCCGAGCCGGCGTATCGTGTCGAGACCGTGGCCGAAGGGCTGGATCATCCCTGGTCGCTGGCATTCCTGCCGGATGGCCGCATGTTGGTGACCGAGCGAGCCGGCCGCCTCCGGGTGATTGCCGATGGCGCGTTGCGGGAAGTCCCGGTGGGCGGTGTTCCGCCGGTGTACGTGGCCAGCCAGGCGGGCCTTTTCGACGTGTTGCCGGCGCCGGATTTCGCGGAGAGCGGCGTGCTCTATCTGGCCTTTGCGCACGGCACGGCCAAGGCCAACAACACCCGAGTGGTGCGTGCCCGGCTGGTCGGCAACCAGCTGCAGGCCGTGACACCGATCTTCACGGCACAGCCGCTCAAGAACACGCCCGTGCACTACGGCGGGCGTCTTGCCTGGCGGGGTGATGGCACACTCATCATCACCCTGGGCGATGGTTACAACTTCCGCGAGCGGGCCCAGCATCGTGACGATCACCTCGGCACCATCGTGCGTCTGCTGCCGGATGGAACGGTGCCTGCGGACAATCCATTCGTGGGCGATGAAGATGCCCGCCCCGAGATTTTCAGCTACGGCCATCGCAATGTGCAGGGTGTTTTCTACGATGCCCAGGCAGACCGCCTGTATGCGCATGAACACGGCGCGCGAGGCGGTGACGAGGTCAACCTGATCCAGCCCGGGCGCAACTATGGGTGGCCCGCGATTACCCACGGCGTTGATTACTCAGGCGCCCAGATCTCTCCATACACCGCGCTGCCGGGGATGGAGCAGCCCTTGCTCCACTGGACGCCGTCGATTGCACCCAGCGGGCTGACCCGGTACCAGGGTGATGCGTTTCCGGCCTGGAAAGGCAGCTTTTTCGTCGGTGCGCTGGCCGATCAATCCGTGCATCGTCTGACCCTCGATGCCGAGGGCCGGCTGCAGGACCGTGAGGTGATGTTCGAATCGTTGGGCGTGCGCGTTCGTGACGTGCGCAGCGGGCCGGACGGCATGCTGTACCTGTTGACGGACGATGCGGCTGGCAAGGTACTGCGGGTGGTGCCCGCAGACTGAGCGTCGTGTTGGTGGTGCCCGGGGAGAGACTCGAACTCTCACGAGGGGTTGCCTCGGGGGATTTTGAATCCCCTGCGTCTACCGATTCCGCCACCCGGGCCAACACCGGAACGCGGAACCCCGATGAGGTGTCCTGCACAGCCCGGCTTGAGCGCGGCATTATACGCGGCCTTTTGCCCAAATCGACGCTTCCATGCGCCGCAGCGATTTCGACTACCACCTGCCTCCCGAGCTGATCGCCCAGCATCCGCCCGCCACGCGTGCCGGAGCCCGGCTGCTGGTGCTCGAGGGTGCCTGCCCCGAGGATGATCACATCGCGCGGTTGCCGAGCCGCCTGTCGCCCGGCGACCTGCTCATCTTCAACGACACCCGGGTGATTCCGGCGCGACTGTTCGGGCACAAGTCGACGGGCGGGCGCGTGGAGGTGATGGTTGAACGCATTGATGACGACCGGCATTTCTGGGCGCAGCTGGGCGTCAGCAAATCGCCCCGTGCGGGGGGTGTGCTGGAAGTGGGCGGGCGCCGGCTGACGGTGCTTGGCCGCGAGGACGATCTCTTCCATCTGCGTCTGGAGGGGGCGGAGGAAGTGCACGCCTTTCTCGACGCAGCCGGTCAGTTGCCGCTGCCGCCCTACATTACCCATGCCCCTGGGAAGCAGGATGCCGAGCGCTATCAGACCGTGTTTGCGCGGGCGCCGGGAGCTGTCGCAGCCCCCACCGCAGGTCTGCACTTCGACCAGGGCCTGCTGGACGCCCTTGATGCGCGCGGGGTGCGGCGCGCCACGCTTACCCTCCATGTCGGGGCCGGCACCTTCCAGCCGGTGCGGGTGGACGACCTGTCGGCGCACCGAATGCATATGGAGCGCTACCACATCAACACCGAGCTCAGGCAGGCCATTGCCGACACCCGCGCCCGTGGCGGACGCGTGGTGGCGGTCGGTACCACCGTGTGTCGGGCCCTGGAGTCCGCCGTCGATGACGAAGGACTTCCGAAGGTCGGCGCCGGTGAAACGCGTCTGTTCATCACGCCCGGATACCGCTTCCGGGTGATTGATCGCCTGCTCACCAATTTCCACCTGCCGCAGTCCACGCTGCTGATGCTGGTCAGCGCGCTCGGGGGATACGAGCGGATGATGGCGGCCTATCGGCACGCCGTGGACCAACGGTATCGTTTCTTCAGTTATGGCGATGCCATGCTGATCACGCCGACGGCGGCCGCGCGCCCATGATGGCGGTGGTTTTCACACTGGCGGTGGTGGCGGCGCTGGTGCTGATGGGCGTCGGAGCCGCTCGGTTGGGTGCGGCCCGACTCGGCCTGACGCCATTGCTCGCCGGTGCCGTGATCGGCCTGCCGCTGCTGGACAGCAGCCTGCGACACCTTGGGTTGCCGTTGTTCTTCCCGGGCTGCGGTTATCTGCTGCTGGCCGCCGGCGTCTGGGCCGCGTGGCGACACCACTCCGGCGTGGCATGGCCGCGCTGGGCGCTGTTCGCCCTGGTGTTGCTGGTGGCGCTGCTGCTGCGGGGTATCGCTCCCGGCTTTGACAGTTTTGGCGAGAACATTTTCTCGTTGCGGTATGTCCAGAGCCTGAGACTGTCGACGACGTATCCTGCAGCCGACCTGTGGGGCGCCAGCCCCACGGTGGCGACCTACTACACCCTGATACACAACCTGCCGGCGTTGCTGTCGCGGGCGTTGTTCCTGCCGGTCCCGTTTGCCTTCAGCCTGTCCATCGCGCTGATTCTGGCCTGTCTGTGGATGGTGCTCTTCGACGTGATGCGCGGCCGTCAGTCCGCCGGCGTGGCGGCACTGCTGGCGACGGTGGCGGTGTCGGCGGGGACCGGCGTGTCGTTGCTGCTGTGGGCGCCCGTGCACCCTGGCGACAGCATGATGCTGGGCTACCCCCATGTGCGCCTGTTCGACATGCGGCCGGACGAGTTCAGCTGGCCCTGGCTGTCCGCCCTGGTTGCGCGCACGCCGGCCTTGCCGGTGGAGAGCCCCCTGCATATCGGCCTCTATCTCGGAGACCTGCACCCCCCTCTGTTCAGCCTGATGCTGATGGCCCTGCTGCTGTGGGTCTGGGCGAGCCGCGACCGTGGCGAGGGCGGGACCCTGTATGCCGGCTTCCTCGGGGCGTTGCCCTGGCTGGCCTGGGCCAGCAATCCCTGGACCATCCCGCACTTCGGCCTGTTGGCGGTAGGACTGTTCCTGTTCGACCCTGCCGCCCGGCGGCACTGGCATGCGGCGCTGGCGGGGCTTCTGCTGAGCTGGGTGCTGGTGATGCCGCTGGTGCTCAACAGCAGTTTCCTCGATGGCGTGGGGATTCGTGCCCTGCCGGCCAGCCTGCGCGCGCCCTGGCCGGCGCTGCTGATCATCTGGGGACCCGCTCTGCTGCTGACCATCGCCGCAGTGGTGCAGCGGGTCCGCACCCGCTGGGTGATGCTGGCAGTGACGCTGTTGGCAGCCAGCATGGAATTCGTTCACTTCAGTCAGGGCGATGATGCCGGCTCCGGCGCGCGTTTCAACGGCGTGCTGAAAGTGTGGAGCCCGCTGCATTTCCTGCTCCTGGGGCTGGGGCTGTATGTGATGGCGGCGCTGCGGGGACGCCTGCGGGTACTGTGGCTGCTCGCCGTGCCGGTGGTGGTGTCGGCCACCCTTCACGGGCGCGACGTGATGCAGGCGCAGCTCAACAAGGGGCAGGTGCCCTTGCAGTGGAATGGCGCGGACCGCCTCCATCAGCGCAATGACCGTGCGTTTCTGCTGCGTGCGCTGCAGGGGCAGCCGCGTGGGCGCACGTTGGAACGCCTGGAGCGCAACTACTACACCTTGGCGCCCCTGACCTCACAACTGGCCGGCCATGCCACCGTGTCGGGCTGGCCCCACCATGCCGCCCAGGCCAGCGGAGATGCCCCCGCCGAGCAGCGACGCCTCGACGCGATCCAGGGCTGGTATGCCGGCAGCGACCGACGCCCGCGCGATTTGCTGGATCGCTGGGATGTCGACACCGTGCTGGTGGACTGGGATGCCGGTTGGGACGCTCAGCGCCTGCACCGCTTGCGGATTTCGCTGGGGAGTGGCTGGGCCTGGATCCCGGGGCCCGACGCTGAGGGCGGCACGGTGTCCGGACTACTGGTGCGGGCCGGTGCTGACAAGGACAATCGCAAATGAAGTTTGAGTTGCTCAAGACGGAAGGGTTTGCCCGGCGTGGTCGCCTGCACCTGCAGCACGGCGTGGTCGAAACGCCGGTGTTCATGCCGGTGGGCACCTACGGCACGGTGAAGAGCCTGACGCCCGAAGATCTACGTGCGGTGGGCAGCCAGATCATTCTTGGCAACACCTTCCACCTCATGCTGCGGCCCGGCAAGGCCGCCTTCGAACGGGTGGGGGGGCTGCATCGCTTCATGCACTGGGACGGACCCATCCTGACCGACTCCGGCGGGTTTCAGGTGTGGAGCCTGTCCGGCCTGCGCAAGATCCGCGAGGAGGGCGTCACCTTCGCCTCGCCGGTCAACGGCGACCGCATCTTTCTGTCGCCCGAAGGCGCCATCGAGATGCAGCATGCGCTGAACAGTGACATCGTCATGCAGTTCGACGAGTGCACACCGTACCCCGCCACTGAAGCTGAGGCCGGCAAGAGCATGGCGCTGTCCACGCGCTGGGCGCAGCGCTGCAAGACCGCACATGGGGACAATCCCAATGCGCTCTACGGCATCGTCCAGGGCGGCATGTACCCGCCATTGCGCCAGCAGTCCCTGAGCCAGCTGCAGGCGATCGGCTTTGACGGCTATGCCATCGGCGGCCTGTCCGTTGGCGAACCCGAGCACGAGCGCCTGAAGGTGCTCGACGCCCTGGCCCCGGTGATGCCTACCGAGGCGCCGCGCTACCTGATGGGCGTCGGCACGCCGCGCGATCTGGTGCAGGCCGTGGCGCGCGGTGTGGATCAGTTCGACTGCGTGATGCCCACCCGCAATGCCCGCAACGGCCACCTGTTCACCAGTGAGGGCGTGATCCGCCTGCGCAATGCCAAGTACCGCGACGACGACGGCCCGCTGGATCCCGCCTGCGATTGCGAGACCTGCAGGCACTACTCCCGTGCCTATCTGCACCACCTCGACAAGTGCAACGAGATGCTCGGGCCGCGGCTCAACACGATCCACAACCTGCGCTACTACCACCGCCTGATGGAACGCATCCGCATGGCGCTGGAGAGCGGCACCTTCACCGCGTTTGCGGAAGCGTTCCTGAACTCGCCGGAGGGCGATACGCGACGCGCAGCTGCGCCACCGCCCCCGCCATGACCAAGAAGCTTGGCTGCCGCGCATTCTCCGGCAGAAAAGCAGCTGCTGGACTGCTTGTGCGCAGCCGGGCGTGCTGAGTGCGGGCACGGGCTGTGCCGTTGTCGACTGTAGAAGCTCGGTAGGGGTGTTTAGGTGTTACACCACCGGCAGCCGCCGGCCGCTGGCCAGCAGATCCGCGAAGGCGTCGGCGGGCAGGCCGGGGCTGAACAGGAAGCCCTGAATCTGGTCGCATCCCAGTTGTTGCAGCTGCCGGAGTTGCGCCGGGGTTTCCACGCCTTCGGCGATGACCTTCAGCCCCAGGCCATGGGCGAGGCCGATGATGGCGGCGACCATGTCCACCGGTTTGCCGCCTCTTTCGAGGTCGACGATGAAGGAGCGGTCAATCTTGAGGTAGTTGACGGGTAGTCGGGTCAGCTTGGCGAGCGAGGAGTAGCCCGTACCGAAGTCGTCGACGGCGATGGTCATCCCCATGCCCTGAAGTTCGCGGAGTTTCCGCGCGGTACCCTCGGGGTCGGCCATGACCACTGATTCGGTGACTTCGATGTCGAGGCCGTGCAGGTCCGATGGCAGGTAGGCGATGGCGTTGCGGACCGTGTCCAGAAAGTCGGCCTGTCGCAGCTGGATGGCAGAGACGTTCACGGCCACCCGCGGCGCCTGAAGGCCGGCGACACGCCAGCGGTTGTAGTCGCGCAGCGCCTGGGTCAGTGCCCAGGCACCTACCGACACGATCTGGCCACTCTCCTCCAGAACCGGGACGAAATGACCGGGGGGCACCCTCCCCAGTCGTGGGTGTTGCCATCGCAACAGGGCCTCAGCGCCGCAGATGGCGCCGCTGGCACAGTCGAGCTTGGGCTGATAGTGCAGGGCCAGCTCGTTGCGATTCAGGGCTTCGGGCAGCAGCTGGATAATCTGGTTTCGGACTTCGTTGGCTTCCTGGATACGAGGGTTGTGCAGTACCGCGTCCTCCTGCCGTGACCGCGCGGTGCGCAATGCGGTTTCGGCGCTGCGGATCAGGGTGTCGGCGTCCTCGCCATCGTGGGGATAGCAGGCGGCTCCGATGCGAAGGGTGATGTGCACATCCTGATGCTCAATGCGCATCGGGTTGCCGAGCGCGCCTTCGATCTCGGCAGACAGGGCGGGCAGGGAGGTGTCGTCCAGAGGGCGGTGTGCGATCACCAGAAAGCGGTCGCCCGTATCGCGCGCCACCCGTGTGGCATCGGCTTCGCAGTACCTCACCAGGCTGTGGGCAACGCGGCAAAGCACCTGATCTCCACCGCGACGCCCCAGGGAGGCGTTGAGCTGGCTGAAGTGGCGCAGGTCCAAGAGCAGGAGGGAGAGGGGCCTGGCCTGCTCGGAGGCCCGCAGCAGGCGTTCGCTGAGCCGCTCGCGGAACTGATGGCGGTTCGCCAAACGGGTCAAGGGGTCGTGTTCGGCAAGAAAATCCAGCCTGTCATCACGGTTGAGTGATTCCAGGGCATGGGCGAGGTGGCCGGCCACATCCTGCAGCAACCTGAGGTCGTCCTCGCCGATGCTGTGCCGCGCGTTGCCGTACAGGCTGAAACAGCCTTGTACACGCCCCTGAATGATCAGGGGCAGGGCGACATAGGCGTTGAGCCCATGTTGGGCGAATAGTGGGTGCCACTGTTTCAGTGCCGGCTCAGACAGCACGTCATTGCAGACCTGGGGGAGGCCACTGCGCAGCGCGCGCACCGTGGGGCCATCACGACTGGGATCGGTCTCGTTCAATGAGAACTTCAAGGCGGGCAGCGCGGCGCTGGCCCGTCCCGCCACGACTTCAGGGGTGAGGGTGTTGTCGCGCAGCAGTCCGATCCAGGCCAGCGCGAAGCCCCCGGTATCGGTTGCGATCTCGCAGCAGCCCTCCAGCAATCGGCTGCGGGTGCGGGTGCGCATGATCAGCACGGTGGTGCCGGACAGCACCGCGTACATGCGCTGCAGGCGGGTGCGGGTCACCGCTTCGTCCCGCAGGCGCTGATTGGTCTTGCGCAGCGTGTCCAGCATGCGGCGGGTTCGCAGCACCACGCGGGACTCGACGGACGACAGCAGCAGTGAGATGGCCAGCAGGCAGAGCATGATCAGGCCAATGCTGTAGCCCAGCAGCTGATTGTCGAGCTCGCGATTGCCGGGCACTGCGCAGTAGGCATCCGGGGCAAAGGTGGCGGCTGCCATGCCGGTGTAGTGCATGCCACTGATCGCCAGACCCATCACCACGGCCCCCAGCAGGCGGCGCAGTGGGCGCCCGTCCGCCGGCGCGTCCCGCAGGGCAAAGACGATCCAGAGCGCCAGGTAGGCGGCACCGATTGCGATGAGGACCGACAACGCAAGCGGTACAGGCGCGTAGCGGATGGACGGCACCATGTTCATGGCCTTCATGCCGACGTAGTGCATGGCGCAGATACCCAGGCCCATCATCAGGCCTCCGATCTGTACCGTGGCGCTGCGCAGCCGGTGTTGGCTGACGACGGCCAGAGAGCAGCCAGCGGCGCCGATGGCGATGACCAGTGACAGCGCGGTGAGGCCCACGTCGTAGGCCATGCGGATCGGCAGCTCGAACGCCAGCATGCCGATGAAATGCATGGACCAGATGCCGCTGCCCATGACGACGGCGCCACCGAGTAGCCAGAGTGGTTCGGAGAAGCCCTTGGCAAGGGCCACCCGGCCTGCCAGTTCGAGCGCAGTGAACGAGGCGGCGACCGCCACCACGATCAAGAGCGCGACCAGCGCACTGTCATAGGTTCCGGTGATGGCGGCCTCCTTGCGCCCACGACCGCGGTTCCCTTCTGCAGAAAACGGTATAGGGGCTTCAGCGCTTCTGCGCAAGTCAGCCCGAAGCCGGCACCGCACGCAGCTCATGGGGTGGCCGCAGGCCGCGCGACCGGATCACGCCAGCGCGTACACCTCGACGGCGGTGCTCATCGAATGCCCATCAATGTCCAGATACAAGGTCCGCTCGGTCACCGAGATGGCCAGCGCCGAACGTCGGGTCAGCCGCGGCGCCGCATCGGCAATGAAGCCGCGGTCGAAGGCGTAGATCGGCAGTTCGGCGGCGCGGTGGATCTTGTGGCCGGCGTAGTGGGCCAGCAGCGGTGCGGGGTCGCGATGGGTGTAGAGGGCGCAGCGGTCGGCCTGTTTGCTGCCGCGGTGCAGACGCTCGGGGTCGGGGGCACCCACTTCAATCCAGGCGGTGATGCGGCCGGTGAGGTCACGCACCCACGCGGCGGGCTGGTCGACCGCCGCCACCCCTTCGGTCAGCGCGATGCCGTCTTCGTACTCCAGTGCGTAGGCCAGCAGTCGCACCAGCATGAACTCGGCGGTCTCGGAAGGTTGCCGCGCGACCCGCAGTTCGACGTCGGCGAAGACGTTGCGGTCCATGTCCGCGATTTGCAGGGCGAAGGTGTGCAGGGTGGCGGTGAGCGCCATCGGAAAACCACCAGAGTGGTGCGGTTGGCCGGCTGCCAGAAGGCAGGCGCCAGGGCAGTGGGTTGGCGGGCGGTTCAGGCGCCGCGGTTGAGTGCGTCGATCTGCGAATTCAGGGTCAGCAGGTCATACAGCCAGCCGATCAGGAACAGGCCGCCGGTGAACAGGTAGAGGATCCCGGTGATCCACTTGCCCTGGTAGAAGCGATGCACCCCGAAGATGCCGAGAAAGCCCAGCAACAGCCAGGCCACCGAGTAGTCGGTGGCGCCGGCGGTGTACTTGCGGTCGGCTTCTCGGTCCATGGCGGGGATCAGGAACAGGTCGACGATCCAGCCGATGAACAGCAGGCCCAGGGTGAAGAACCAGATCGTGCCCGTGACCTGCCGCCCGTAGTAGAAGCGGTGGGCGCCCATGAAACCGATGACCCACAACAGATACCCGACCACCTTGCTGTGGGTGTTGTTGGCAGGGCTCATGGGGTGGGGGTCTCCGGGGTGTCGTCGGGGGTTACCAACAATAGCGCGGCCGCGATGCCGATGCTGAGCCCGATCCAGGGTTCGAGAAAGGCGATGGCGGCGGCGGTGAGCAGAACGGCGCCGCGCTGGGCGGGGCGCTGTGGCATGGCCAGGGCGATGTAGGCGCAGGCAAAGCCGGTGACCACCAGGGTCAGCGACAGCGCAATCCCCAGCAGCGGCTTCAGGCCGGTCAGCAGCGGCAGCAGGAAGAACACCACCGGGATGCCCATCAGGTAGTACGAATGCAGGCCGTCATGCAGCGACCGCATCTGCTGCACTCCCTGGCGCCAGCGTTGCACGATCACCACATGCACCCCGGTCCACAGGGCGCCCTGGGTGGGGAAGAACGGGGTGGTGATGGCCATCACCGCATTGCGCACGGCCAGACTGAGATGGGTGCGACGGGCATCCTGGGCAATGGGCTCATCCGGGCGTTGCGGCTGGGCTTCGGCCAGCACTGCCTGGCCGGTGACGATGTCGCCGAACAGGATGATGTAGGTGATCAGTGCCAGTGGGGCGGCCTGCAGCAGCATGGTCAGCGACGGCCAGCCCACCGCCCAGGGTGAGGCCACCGCCCAGGTTTCGGCCACGGGCGGAATGAAGAAGCCCCACTGGATGTCGTACTGCACCTCACC
>ERZ1023313.62-NODE-62-length-54432-cov-5.038638_pt1 | contig 54432 bp, 44 predicted proteins | sample MGYA00521233_ERZ1023313 | MGnify/ENA primary metagenome ERZ1023313 (study PRJEB32759, sample SAMN07749866) | skin metagenome | biome: transportation; feature: city; material: polyester macromolecule | host: Homo sapiens | place: Hong Kong:TKO line | collected... | reverse complement strand
CGTCCAGTGATTGTGGCATCGGCTGACCGGCATGTTTTCTTCGCCGCTCCGGCTCCAGCAGATGGTCGCCGCATGATCCGCGGGATCCGGGCGCGGTTCACTCCGCTCGAACTGCAGCTCATCTCCCATTTCGGCAAGCATTGGCCCAAGTTCAATCAATCCGTCTGGGATGTCCTTTCCAAGACCGAAAACAAAGCGCAGCGAAAACAGTTCAGCAGCAACATCCCGCGCGGCTGTACCAACATCGCGCGTTTCAATCCTGTCTGCCGCAATCAGGCCCTTTGCACCGATCGAATTAAGCGCATCAAGAACGTTCTTTTGCCGCCAATGCAGGGGAAGCGGGGAAACGATCAAATCGGCACGTAAGGCGGCCAATATTGCAATGACGGTGTCTACGGTGTTGGGCGATTGGACACCAACCACATGATCTTGCGTGAGCCCGACTGCGCCATAAAACGCGGCAAGCTTGTCGATCTCGCGATCCGCTTCAGCGTAGGTCAGTCGGCGTGGTGCGCCGCCTGTCCAGGTTGCGCGATCCGGCGCATCGACAATGGCGACACGGTCGGGGTGGGTTTCGGCGGTTTGGTGGAAAATTTCATCAAGCGGCAAATCGGACCAGGCTCCGCTTTCATGATGTTCCTGCACCAGGCTTTCAGGCGTTACTTTCATTTTTCAAGTCGTCCGTAGGTCCGATCAGTTGAGTGAGGTTGACCACCACGTGTCCAGTTCATCCCCATAAAGAGAATGGTGGCTTGGCGGCGAAACGCGTTTCCAGTGTGCGGCCCAATAATCGGGCAAGTGATAAAGCGGTACCGAGTAGGCCCCTGAGATCAAAACCCGGTCAAAGGCGCGCACCGCATCGACAAAGTGTTCCCTGGACCGGGCACCGACGATTTCGTCGATCAAGGCGTCAATCGCCGGTTCGCTGGCCCCGACGAAGTTGAAGGATCCCTCAGTTTCAGCAGCTTGTGATGACCAGCGCCCGTATTGTTCCGCGCCCGGAGACAGCGAAGACGTCCAGGTGTTGAACACCATGTCGAAATCGCGCCGTGTGCGCCTATCTTCGAACTGGGACGGATCCACACTGCGAACCGTTGCCTCTATTCCAAGCAATTCGAGGGTCCGGATATAGGCAAGAGCCAGTTTTTCCTCGTCTTCGTTCTTGGACAGGATTTCGAAGCTGAGCGGCTCGCCTGTTTCCTGATGGATCAGCTTGCGGTCTTGAAGCGCGTATCCGGCTTTCTTGAATTCATTCAGGGCCGCACGGAGAACTTTCCTGTCCCTGCCGGAGCCATCCGCGTCTGCCGGCCGCCACGTGCCCTCCAGAACATCCGGGTCAACGGCATCGGGGAAGGGGGCAAGCAACGCGCGTTCTCGTGCACTCGCAGGCCGGCCGATCGACGACAGTTCGGAATTGTCCCAATAACCGGCTGTCCGCCTGTAGAGCCCATAGTAGAGATTGTCGTTCACCCATTTAAAGTCGAACAGCATCCTGAGCGCCTTTCGGGTCATCCGGTCGGAAAATTGGTCTCGCCGGGTGTTGAACGCCATCCCTTGCGTGGGCGCTGGAACACCACGTGGGATCTCCAGCTTGATGACATCGCCATCCTTGGCGGCAGGAAAGTCAAAGCCTGTGGCCCAGCGAACGGGATCGCCGAATTTCAGAAAGTCGATGAGGCCTTTCTTGAATGATTCCTGGAGCGTGGTCTCATCGCGGTAGTATTCGACACGGATCTCATCGAAATTGTCGAAACCCTTTTTGACCGGTAGGTCGTTCGCCCAGTAGTCCGGATTTTTCTCGTAAACCACCAGCCGGCCTGGTTCGATGGTCTTGAATGTGTAGGGGCCGGAGGCAACAAGCGGTGTGAGGGTCGAGCGGTCGAACGTCTCGGCATCTGTGTGTTTTTTGGAAAAGATCGGGGCAAGGGCAACCAGCAGGGGCAGTTCCCGGTTGTCGCCGTTTTCAAAGACCAGTTTCAGCCGGTTGGGTGCAGTGACACTCTTTTCCTTTATCTGCGCATACCAATTACGGAACGGCGGACGTCCCTTTTCTTCAATGATTTCGAGGGAAAAGATCACGTCTTCAACTGTAACCGGCGAACCATCTGAGAATTTGGCGTCCGGATTGAGCTCAAACTCGATCCATTCGCGGCTATCTGGCATTCGAACGCGCTGTGCGAGCAGCCCGTAAAGGGAAAACGGCTCTGCATAAGACCGAACCAGCAGGCTTTCAAAGATGTTGTTGCCGAACTGACGTTCCCGCATACCCCGGGCAGACGTCCAGCCGCCTTGAACGATGAAAGAATTCAGGCTGTTGAAAGTACCTTGAACACCCAAAGTGATTGAACCGCCTTTAGGTGCATTAGGATTTGCGTATGGAAAAGGCGTATCAGGTGGCAGGGCCGGTTCGCCATGCATCGCAATGCCATGAGACCATTTGACCGAGTCGTCGGCCGAATATGCAGCGGGAACTAAAAGTGTCGAAAGCACAGCGGCCATGCCGAGAGAAACGGCAAACAGCAACGCCTGTGAGGTTTTCGCACAGCTGCTTTTTTCTGAATGTCGCGGCCAGTTGAACATGACAAATACGGAAAACCGGTTGATTCTCATTTCAAAAGCGTACCACAAGGAAATAAAGGCAGCGCGCCGAACAAGCAGGAAACTGTTGGATATTCAGAATTGTTTCGCAGATCGGAAAGTGCGTTGCATATCGGTCACCCTCTTGCCCAAATTGGATGTCTTACCATGGAAAACCGACATGAAAGCGCGGCCGGGTCTTGCGGTTGTATGCGGAATGTCACAGAACAGCGCAAAGATTTGCACATCCATGATTGAGGACGTTTCGATGAAGAGTGTTTTGAAAAGAGGATTGATCGCTGGCGCCGCCGCCGCGCTCGTGACCCTGTCTTCTTTCGCAAGTGCTCCCGCAATTGCCCAGGAAGAAGAGAGCCCTTGGACAAAGGCGTGTAACAAGAACGAGCAGACCAACAACAAAGAAGTCTGCTTTATTTCTATTGAGTTGCGGACGAATACCGGTCAGTTCCTGAGCAACGTCGCCATCCAGGAAGTTGAGGGCGAAGCTCGGAAGAAGCTCCTGGTGGCCGTACCGACCGGGGTTTTAATTCAGCCAGGCGTCCGCATCCAGATCGATGACAGCAAGCCGGTGCAGGGCAAGTACAGCATCTGTGCGCCGAATGCGTGCTATGCAGAATTGGCAATCGACAACAACTTCGTCAACGCGATGAAGCAGGGCGGTGGCATGCGGGTTATCCCGTTCAACCAGCAGGGCAAGGAAATCGCTTTTGACGTCACGCTGATTGGCTTCACCAAGGTCTATGACGGCGCGCCGATGGACATTGCTGAGCTGCAAAAGCGTCAGGAAGAACTGCAGAACGAGTTGCAGAAACGGGCTGATGAGGCACGTCAGAAGCTGATCGACGCACAAAACGCAGCCAACCAGTAAGATCTCTTCTTAGTGATAATATCCGATCAGGCCGGAGCAAAAATGCTCCGGCCTTTTTGTTTGTGTCGGAAAAACAGGGGTGTGGCCAACACAAAAGCCGGATCTAATAACCCGGCTTTCAATCTTCGGAGCTGCTAGTCATGAAGATCTTCAGTGCATCTCCACAGACCGCGGCAGATAAGACCCATCTGACTGTTCTTCGAAGATCTCAGCAACCTGCGGATGGCGCACCGGCTCACCTGTCATGTCGGGAACAAGGTTTTGTTCGCTGACATAAGCGACGTACTCGGTTTCATCGTTTTCGGCGAGCAGATGATAAAACGGCTGGTCGCGTTTCGGACGAACGTCTTCTGGAATGGCATCCCACCATTCTTCGGTGTTGCTGAAGGTCGGGTCGACATCAAAGATTACCCCGCGAAAGGGGTACACCCGGTGCCGAACCACCTGACCTATTTTGAATTTCGCCGTACGCATGATTACTCAATCGCCAACTGCTTGCATGTGCAGGAAGTAGCTTTCCTATTGTGCACATGCAAGGGGTCTAAGTGTCAATATTACCTCGGCAAACTTGCCGAAATCTAAAGACCGTACACTTCTGCAAGGTCTGCATCCTTGGATGCGACAACTTTAGCCAGGTCAACAATCACCTTGGCCTGCTTCCAGGTGGCGTCATCCTGCATTTTTCCATCGATCATGACTGCGCCCGTTCCATCGGGCATGGCCTCCAGGATCTTCTTTGCAAAGGCCACTTCGCCGGGATCTGGCGAGAAGACGCGTTTGGCAATATCGATTTGTGTTGGATGCAGAGACCAGGCACCGAGGCAGCCCATCAGGAACGCATTGCGGAATTGGCTCTCGCACGCATCGGTATCGGAAAAATCGCCGAACGGCCCATAAAACGGCTTCAATCCATACGATAGGCAGGCATCCACCATCTTTGCTACCGTATAATGCCAAAGATCTTGCTGGTAAGCCGTTCGTGCCGCACCTTCGGTTGGGTCTGCAAGAACTGCATAATCTGGATGTCCGCCGCCAACCCGGGTGGTTTTCATGCCACGCGAGGCTGCAAGATCAGCCGGACCCAGGCTCATGCCGTGCATCCGCGGACTTGCAGCGGCAATCGCCTCAACATTCTTCACCCCTTCGGCGGTTTCAAGGATCGCGTGAATGAGGATCGGTTTTTGAATGCCCGCCTTCGCTTCAAGCTGCGCAAGCAGCTGGTCGAGATAGTGAATGTCCCAAGGACCCTCGACTTTCGGCAGCATGATGACATCGAGTTTTTCACCAACTGCCGGAACGATTTCCATCAGATCATCCAAAAACCACGGGCTGTTCAGGCAGTTGACCCGTGTCCAAAGGCCGGTCTGGCCGAAGTCGTTGTCTTGGGCCATCTGGATGAAGCCACGGCGCGCGTCCGTTTTGGCATCGGCGGGAATTGCGTCCTCGAGATTGCCGAGGACCACGTCTACCTTGGCAATGAGATCCGGCACCTTGGCGCGCATTTTCTCAACATGCGGCGGAACGAAATGGATCATCCGCTCAAGGGTCACGGGCAGTTCACGGAAGGGATCCGGCGCGCCAATCGCAAGGGGTTTGTAAAATGCGCTCGGGGTTTTGGTCAAAATGCTGTCCTCCACAATTGTGGCCCTAGCATATCTTCCAAATGTTGCACTGCAACTGCTCCGAAAGGCGGACAGGCGCGGCCTGCTTACGCGGCGTCCTTCGCCGGAGCGGCGCTTCCCGCTGCAGCCCATTTCTTATGGATCCACATCCATTGCTCAGGATGCTCGCGAATCCATTCTTCAAAAATCTCATGAATACGGACAGTCGCCGCTTCAATGTCTGCTTGCCGGTCTTCTGTGACAGGCACGGAGATTGCGCGCCCTTCTATGCGGAAGTTCACGCCGTTCTTGCGGATAACCCGTCCAAGGACAATCGGCACACCACAGGAGCGGGCCAAAGAGGCGGGAATTGGGTTTGCATAAGCCATCTGACCGAAAAACGGGACCTGAATTCCCCGGGTCTCGCGAAGATCGCCCATGATAGCGACAATCCCGCCAGCTTTCAGGGTCGACAAGATCTTCCGCGCTGTCTGGTGGCCTTTCGACAACAAACCTCCCTTATAGAGATCCTTGCGCAACGAACGGAGCGCCTTGTCCGCCTCCGGGTTTTTCAAAGCCTGATAGACCCCGGTAATCTCAAGGCCGCCCATCACCGCGGGTTGAACGCACATTTCCCAATTGCCACTGTGAAATGACACGAACAGAGCGGCCTGTTCGCCGCGGAGAACCGCCTGCGTAATCTCGTCGGCATCGGCCTCGAACCGATGATCTTCATGCAGGAGCCGGTCGATATGGAAGGTCTCTGCAGCGACCCGGCCGAGGTTGTCCCACATCCCCAGAACGATTTTTTCCCGCTCCTTGAGTGGCATGTCCGGATAAGCATTTTTCAGATGCGTCAGCGCCCGTTTGTGGCGCGCATTCAACGGAGCAATCCAGCGCCAGCAACGCCCCATCAACCAGGACGCAAAATCCACCGGGAACAACCGGAAAAGGCCAATCGCTGCGGAAAGCAGAAGGCTTTCAAGGTGGTTTCGAAACGTCATAAAAGCTGTGCTGGTCACTGATGGTGGACAGTCCCGGTCCACACGGCCTGAATTGGTCTCACCGTTCCGCCAAAAGCACACGGGACAAGCGGCATACGGAACGTTATGGCCTTGCGGTTCACCTCAAGACCTGTTTGGAATGCGATCCGGCGCGCCGTCTTGCATGTTGGGGTCCTTATCGAAGGCAGCACGATTATGCAAGCGCTCAGCCGCGTATCACCGCAACCGGCCTGCCAAACACAAGTATTTTGAACTCATTATGCAGAACGTCATCTCGCTTTCTCTACCGTTTTTCGGGCTGATTTTCCTGGGCTACGCGGCCGGCAAAATCAAACAGATCCCCGAAGCCGGTTTGAGCTGGATGAATTTCTTTGTCGTCTATCTGGCGCTGCCGGCATTGTTTTTCCGGCTGTTGTCCGGAACCCCATTTGAGGAACTGGCAAATTTCGCGTTCATCGCGGCGACGACATTCACCACGTACATCGTGTTCGCAGTGGCCTTCTGTATCGGGGTGGTCGCCACACGGGGCAGCATCGCCGAATCGACGATTCTGGGCATTGCAGGCGCGTATTCCAACGTCGGCTATATGGGGCCGGGTCTGACGCTCGCGGTCCTTGGAGAAGAGGCGACAGTGCCGACGGCTCTCATCCTTTCGTTCGATAATGCCCTGATGTTCATTCTGGCGCCAATGATGATGGCGGTTGCTGGCGCCGAAGATCAAAGCATCGCAGATACGATCAAAAGCATTCTTTGGCGGATCTTCAGCCATCCTTTTATTCTGGCGACCATCGCAGGAGTGTTGGCCGCTGCCTTTGAGTTGCAGCAGCCTCAGGCGTTTTCGACACTCCTGACCTACCTGAGCAACGCCGCAGCGCCGTGTGCGCTTTTTGCCATGGGAGTCAGCATAGCCATCCGCCCAATTGGCCGGATCCCGATCGAACTACCGATCGTACTGGCTGTGAAACTGATCGTGCACCCGTTGCTGATCTTTATGTTGTTGATGTGGCTTGGCAATATCGACCCGGTATGGATAGCGACGGCCGTGCTGATGGCATGTTTGCCACCGGCGACAAACGTGTTCGTCATCGCCCAGCATTACGGGACTTACGTGCAGCGGGCCTCGAGCTTTGTCCTGATAGGCACGCTTGTTTCAATTGTCACTGTGACCACCTTCATTTGGGCCATCACCACAGGCGCACTCCCGACCGGGTTCGCGGAAGTCATGCGGGGAGGGTGATGTGCCGGACAATGACGTATTGTCCATTATCGAGCGAGAGCCACCTGACATCCGTGCTGGATTGCTGGAGCTGCGCCGTTTGATCCTCGAGACGGCCGCTGAGACTGACGGCATCGGCAAAGTTGTCGAAACGCTCAAATGGGGGCAGCCGAGCTACCTGACGGAAAAACCCAAATCAGGTACGACAATCCGTATCGCGAGTGATGGTTCCGAGTTGGGCGACATTGCGCTTTATGTTTCCTGCAACACCAGTCTTGTATCGGAATGGCGCGGTCTCTTCCCAGACCTCATCTTTGGCGGTGACCGCAGCCTGCACCTTTCCCTCGCCAAACCCCTGCCTCTGCCGGAGTTGAGGCAGATGATCCGGATGGCCTTGACCTACCACAGCAGAAAGACGTCGCGCTGAAGCACCTATACTGAGGCAAGAATTATGGGCGCAGCTGAAACCCGGTTCCCGGCGCCATCCCTTCGCGCATGAGCAAACGCCGGAAGGGGCCAATCTTGCCCGCTAGATACATGCCCGCGCTACGGGCGGCCTGAACGGGAAGGAAATCTGTCAAAAGGGAGCGGTTCAGCATATCAACCGCATTGGTCCGAGACCGGATATCGGTCATTCGCTTGTGCTCAAAAGTTGTCAGGGCTTCCGGGCTACCGATGTCCTGTCCCTTCGCTTGAGCCGCTGCCACAGCCGATATCAAATCGGAGATATCCCGCATGGATAGGTTCAGTCCCTGCGCGCCAACTGGTGGGAAGACATGCGCTGTTTCCCCGACCAGAGCCAAACGATTTGAAATCACGGACTGGGCCGTCATGCCAGACAGTGGGAAGGTCTGCGGTTCGGAAATCACCGTGAACTTGCCGAGAATGGAGTGTGCCCGGTTTTCCAAATCCCGGGCGAGCAGATTCTTGTCCATGGTTTTCAACCGGTCCGCTGTTTCTGCCGTCTCAACACAGACTAAAGAGGACTGCCGGCCGGGCAGCGGAACCAGCGTGAACGGTCCGGTTGGTGTGTGGAATTCGGTTGAAATACCGCGGTGCGGCAGCGTGTGCTCGAGATTGAGAACAAGGGCGGTCTGTGGATAAGACCAGCGCTTGACCTCTATCCCGGCCGAAGTCCGCAGAAGCGAGTTACGGCCATCGGCTGCAACAGCGAGATCTGCAGAAACGGTTGTGCCGGTTTTTGTGGTGATAACGGCTCTTTTTTCGGAAAAAGCAGCGTTTTCAGCGAGGTCATCGACGCAAGTGAGGTTGTCCTCAGCGGAACAGGCGGCTGCCAGCACCTTGTTCAGTTCGGCGTTGATTATGTTGTAGCCAAACTCTTCAACGCCGAGTTCTGCGCTTTCAAAAAGGGTTTCGGGCGAGCGGATCAGCCGTTTGGATCCATCGATCATGCGCATCGTTTTCAAGGGTTCTGCCGTTGGCAGAATGTCGTCCCAGACGCCGAGGTCTTTGAGCAGATCGATCGATTTTTGCCAGAGGGCTGTCGTCCGAGCATCTTGAGGAGCGTCAGAAGGGGCGACCAAAGCCGTTTTGATGCCGGTCTTCGCCACCGCCAGCGCCGTAATCCGCCCAGACGGGCCACCACCGACAACAACTGCATCACACGTGATTTCTTTCTTCGCCCGGGCCATGATCGTTTCCGCACTTAAAGACTTGTTGCAACTTTTCCAAGGATGTTGGGCTATACCTCAGAAAGATCAACGGGACCAAATCACGCAGGTCGGCAATTGGATCGTCAATGCGCCGAGGGCGTGGTCGGCTCTATGAGAAATATCAATTCGTTGAGCTGAATTCCACGGTAGGTTCGGCTCGAAATTGGCAATGAGACCGGCCCAAGACAACACATATGACTGTTTTGCATTCTCCTGATGGCCTGAAACCGCAAATCGGCGAACCACAGCGTGGATGGCCGCTTGTTCTTTTGGTCGTCGCGGCACTGACAGTGAGCGGCTGGTCGTATCTGATTGTTATGGTCGCAGCCATGGTTCCAAGCATGGACATGGCTGAAGCCGGTCCAGGTATGATTCTGTTCAATCAGTTAAATTTCATGCGCGGTTTGCCGGAAGAGGCCAGGGCAGCACTTGCAGCCCTTTGTTTGCCGGCCGGCGCGACGTTCGGCATGCCCAGCGTTGCGTTGACGGGTGTCGACATTGCCAAGATTTTTATGATGTGGGCCATGATGACACTGGCCATGATGCTGCCGTCCGCGACGCCCATGGTGAAAGCCTTTCACCAGTATGTGTCTATTGAGGGCACTCAGACCAAATCAGTCTTTTCGGCAACAGTGGCAGTTGTGTTTGGATATCTCGCTGTCTGGATCGGTTATGCGGTTGTTGCGACTACCGCGCAGGTTGGTTTGTCCAAGCTTGGTGCATTGTCCGACATGATGGCGCCGGTCAGCATGGCGCTCACCACGTCTGTCTTGCTTGCCGCGGGCTTATATCAATTCACGCCGGCGAAGCGCGCCTGTCTAGAACGGTGCTGGTATCCCAGATGGTCCTTTGCCCGGAACCGAGGCGATTATAGCGCCCAGTCTGCCTTTCGTGAGGGGCTGGCACAGGGTTGGATCTGCCTTGGTTGCTGCTGGGCCGTCATGACAGTGATGTTCGCGGTCGGGTTGATGAACATCCTCTGGATTGCATTGCTTGGCGCGGTGATGGCTTTGGAAAAAACATTTCCTAGCCGGGCTTTCCCAATTGGGATCGGGATATTTTTGCTTGTGTGGGGCGGTGCGCTTGCTCTTGGAATGATTCTCGGCCAAGGCGCTACTTAGAAACATGGCAGTTTGAAGTGTTTCTCTCCTTTTGCGGTTCACACTGTCATCGATTTGCAATACAAGTAGAAGCTGTTGACTCCTTAGCACTCTTATCAGGGCGAAGAATTGGGAGCCGCCGCGTCACGGAAAAAGAAATGCAACTCCGCGCGGATCTTATTGTTTAAACGAGGACCTAGGCCCGTGACGGACGTAACGCCTGGCAAAGTCGCGCCGGAACCCGCGCTGTTTTTAATCCACATTCTGACAGCCTCCGGAGCCCCGATTGCGTTGATTGCGCTGCTTGCCGGTGCGCAGGGCAAATGGGACGAGATGTTTGCCTGGCTTGGACTGGCACTTTTCGTCGACGGCATTGATGGTCCACTTGCGCGCAAGTACAACATTGCGGAACGCCTGCCGCGATGGTCGGGCGCGTCCCTAGATTTTGTCATCGACTATGCCACTTATGTGTTCTTGCCGGCCTTTGCACTGTCCTGGAGCCTGATGCTCTCAAGCCCGTGGAACTGGATCTGCGGCGGCCTCGTTGTGTTCACCGGCGCGCTCTATTTTGCAGACAACGGCATGAAAACACCGGACGGATCCTTCAAGGGGTTCCCGGCAGGCTGGAATATGGTGGTATTCGGTCTCATGGTGCTGTCGCCCTCCGAAGCCTTCACGATTGCCGCTGTCATCGTATGCTGTGTTCTCACATTTGCGCCGATCCGGTTTGTCCATCCGGTCCGCGTCAAACGCTGGCGCTGGCTGACCCTTCCGGTCACGCTTGTCTGGATGGCGCTTGCTGCGCTCGCGATCTGGGATGGCATGGTATTGAGCACTTGGGCAGCTGTCCTGTTTACAGCTGCCAGCCTTTACCTCTTCTCAGTGTCCGCGGTTCAGCAGCTAATCGATCGAGTGGATTGATCGGTCACTCAACCGGAACCTGTCCCGGCTCTAGCTTCTAATGCACTGTAAACAGTGTGTTCTTCGTTTCGCACTGGCATCCCCGTGACGGGCTGGATATGGTCTTTGCAACGATCTGCACCAGGTATTTGCGTGCAATCATGATGAAAATCTGTGGGAGTTGATATGGTACAGGCAATCCGCGTGCATGAGACAGGCAGTGCCGATGTTTTAACCTGGGAGCATGTTGAGGTGGGCGAGCCGGGCCCCGGTGAAGCGCGCATCCGGCACACGGCGATTGGCCTCAATTTTATTGACACCTATTTCCGGTCCGGCCTTTATCCGGCCCCCGATGGGGTGCCATTCATTCCAGGAAATGAAGGCGCGGGTATTGTTCAGACAGTCGGTGAGGGGGTGTCCCACATAAAGCCGGGTGACCGTGTGGCCTATGTCGGCCCACTCGGCGCCTATTCTCAAGAGCGGATCATTCCGGCGGACCGCCTTGTGGTCATTCCTGACGGAATTGATGACGAGGCTGCGGCCGGCATGATGCTGAAAGGGATGACGGCCCAGTATCTGCTCCGTCAGACCTTCAATGTCGGCCCAGAGACGACCCTTTTGTTTCATGCCGCAGCCGGGGGCGTCGGCCTGATCGCCGGACAATGGGCGGCCCATCTTGGAGCAACGGTGATAGGCACTGCAGGGTCACAGGACAAAGTCGATCTGGCCAAGGCCAACGGCTACCAGCATGTGATCAACTACCGGACCGAAAATTTTGTCGAGAGGGTCAAGGAAATTACAGACGGCAAAGGGTGTGACGTTGTCTATGATTCTGTGGGCAAGGACACCTATCCGGGATCGCTGGATTGCCTAAAGCCACGTGGGCTGTGGGTCAGCTTCGGTCAGTCCTCCGGCCCGATCCATGACTTCAATCTTGCTTTGCTTGCGCAAAAGGGATCGCTGTTTGCCACCCGGCCTACGCTCTTCAGCTATATAGCGACCCGCGAACAGCTGGAGAAGACGTCCGGCGATCTGTTTGATGTCGTCTCCAAAGGCATTGTGAAGATCGCGGTAAACCAGGAGTACCGTTTGGCCGACGCGGTCCAGGCGCATACCGATCTGGAAGGCCGGAAAACCACCGGCACGACGGTTCTGATCCCGTAAGGACGGTTGAGAATGCGTTCAGCGCGCGCACAGGAGCTGGCCCGGAACCTCTACAGCCCCGCAATGCGGTATTTTCTCGCCGCTGCCGAAGCTGGATCTATCCGGGCCGCATCGCGCGAGTTGAATGTTGCCTCGTCCGCAGTCAACCGGCAAATCCTATGGCTTGAAGAAGCCCTTGGCCTGCAGCTCTTTGAGCGCGTAGGCAGGCGGATGCGGTTGTCTCAGGCCGGCGAGGTACTACTGGCGCACATCCGGCGGACCTATTCGGACTTTGAGGGCACGGTCGCCGAGTTGGACGCCCTGAAGGGCTTGCGGCGTGGCACTGTGTCGATTGCCTCGGTCGAAAGCGTTGCCGAACGGCTTTTACCGGCGGTGATCAGTTCGTTCCGCCGGACTTATCCGGGCATCCATGTCAACGTCTCGGTTTCCTCTTCGCAGGAAGCGGCCAGGAAGGTAGAAGCGGCCGAAGCGGATGTCGGGTTCACTTTTGACCCTCCCGACATGTCGACCCTGACCGCGGCCTTCCATCATGATCTGGTAATTGGTGCGGTAATGGCCCCGAACCATCCTCTTGCGGACGAAAACGATCTGAGTCTTGCCGATTGTCTTCGCTATCCGGTTGCCCTGCCGGCAGAAGGTTTGTCGATCCGAGCCCGAATTGATGTCATCCGGAGCCGAATTCCAGGTGCATCCATGACCTATGTTGAGGCGAATTCCTTGCGATTGATGCGGGCACTGGCACGAGATGAGAACGTCATTGGTTTTCAAACTCAGATCGGCTGCGAAGAAGATATTGAAGCCGGGCATTTGATCTTTAAGCCATTGAAAGATGAACCTCTTCAGGCCGATCGTCTTTGTGTGGTAACATCGTCTTTGCGCGCCTTGGCATTGGCCCCGGCGATGTTTTTTGATCACGCAGTGTTCGCCTTGAAAGAGCGGCTAGCATCCATTGATGCCAATTAGGCATCATTAAGTACGCAAATGAGCGCTTTGGATCTGCGTCTATTTCAGGCACATTTTTAATCTGATGGATTTTGCGGCACTGCCGCAAGAGGGAGATACTGATGGGGCGTTTGACAACGCACGTTCTGGATACCGCTTTGGGGGTCCCTGCAAAGGGCCTCAAGATAGAGCTTTGGTCTGCGAACGATGCGCCGGCTCATATTTCAAGCCATGTGACCAACGACGACGGCCGGGTCGACGGTGCAATTCTCACCGACGAATTGTTTGAAACCGGAACCTACGAGCTCCGCTTCCATGCAGGTGAATATCTGAAACGCACCAATCAAACCCTCCCGGATCCGCTCTTTCTGGATGTCGTTCCAATCCGCTTCGGAATCGCCGACGCAAACGCGCACTACCATGTGCCGTTGTTGCTTTCGCCGTTCGGCTATTCAACCTATCGGGGGAGTTGAGGGATGCGGGACACGATCCGTTTCATCAAAGGCGGTGAAATTGTCGAGCTCCACGATGTCGGGCCGACCGAGACACTTCTTGACTATGTACGGCTCCGCCGAAAGGAAACCGGCACGAAGGAGGGGTGCGGAGAGGGCGATTGCGGCGCCTGCACTGTCGCGCTTGGCCGGGTCATAGATGGCAAGCTGACTTATCAGCCTGTGAACAGCTGCATTCAACTCTTGGGTATGGTCGACGGCGCTGAACTGGTGACCGTGGAAGATCTTGTTCAGGACAAGCGACTGCACCCGGTTCAGCAGGCCATGATGGACCTTCACGGGTCGCAATGCGGGTTCTGTACACCGGGTTTCATCATGACTCTGTTCACCCTGTATCACGCGGAAGGCGAGGCGAAATCCCGCAAGACGGTCACGGAATGGCTTGCCGGAAACCTTTGCCGGTGCACGGGATATCGCCCGATTGTCGATGCGGCACTGGAAGCCTGTTTCAACGTTGCTGATGACGCCTTTACTTGGCGGTCGAACGAAACCCGTGAGCAACTGAAGAAACTCGCAGACAGCCGCGATATTTTCCTTGGAACCAGTGAACGGTTCTTCTCCTCGCCGGCGTCTTTGGATGGCCTGGCAGCGCTGTACGGTCAGCATCCGGATGCCACCCTGGTCTCGGGCGCGACCGATGTTGGGCTCTGGATTACAAAACACCTCCGCGATCTTCCCAAAACCATCTGGCTCGGCCGGATCGAGGGCCTGGACAGAGTCGAGGAAAGCGAATCCGGTATTTTGATGGGGGCGACGGCGACCTTTGCGGCAACTGAGGCCGCGATGACGCGGATCTCACCGGATCTGGGCGAACTCTGGAAGCGGATTGGGTCCAAACAGGTTCGCGCGTCCGGAACGGTTGGCGGTAACATTGCCAACGGATCGCCGATCGGAGATTCGCCTCCAGCGCTCATTGCACTTGGCGCCACTTTGGAGCTTCAGTCAGCAGATACTGATCGCGCTCTGGCATTGGAAGACTTCTTCATCGACTACGGAAAACAGGATCGTCTTCCCGGGGAATTCGTGACCGGGCTGTTTGTTCCGCGCCCCTCCGCCAATCAGGTCTTTCACTGCTATAAAATTTCAAAGCGCTTCGACCAGGATATCTCATCCGTCATGGCCGCCTTCCGGTTCACCATTGTTGATGGCCGGATCATCGATGCTCGGATCGCCTATGGCGGCATGGCGGGAACACCGAAGCGGGCCAGCGGAGCAGAAGCGGCATTGAAAGGAGCGATCCTGGAGGATGCATCGACCTGGGCGGCCGCCATTGACGCACTCAATACCGACTTCACGCCATTGACGGATATGCGGGCAAGCGCGGAATACCGCATGGAAACGGCGCGGGCCTTGCTCGCGAAAGCCTTGATGGAAACCGATGGAACGGCGGCGGAAAGCGTCCGGGTTTTGGCAAAGCGGGAGGCAGATCATGACCGCGCCGCTTGATCAGAGCAAAGTGACCGCCCCGCTAAAGCACGTGCGAAAACCATTGCCCCATGACAGTGCAGAAATGCATGTCACGGGCACAGCACCTTACATTGATGATCTGACGGAGGCCGTTGGTACGCTGCATGTCGTTCCGGGCTGGGCGAGATCTGCTGTCCGCGGCAAGATTAGTTCCATCGATCTGACGGATGTGAGCGCAAGTGACGGCGTCGTCGCCGTGCTGACATCTGAGGATATCCCGGGAACCAATGATTGCTCATCCGGTTTCGGTGATGATCCGGTTTTGGCAGACGGTGAAATCCTGCTTTACGGCCAGGTTGTCTTTGCCGTTGTGGCCGAGACGAGGGATCAGGCGCGGAAGGCAGCCCTGAAAGCCAAAATCGAGGTTGCACCGATCCCACCAATCCTGACGCAGGAAGACGCGGAAGCTGCAGAAACAATGGTTCTGCCGGACTACCAGTTCCGGCGCGGATCACCTGAAACCGGCATGACAGCGGCAGAAGAGGTCTTGTCCGGCTCGTTCCGCATTGGCGGGCAGGAGCATTTCTACCTGGAAGGCCAGATCGCCATGGCCGTGCCGCAGGAAGCGGGCGGCATGCTGGTGCATACGTCGACCCAGCACCCAACGGAAGTGCAGCACACCGTGGCAAAAGTTCTTGGCGTCCCGGATGCCTTGGTCACGGCGGAAGTCCGGCGTATGGGCGGCGGCTTTGGCGGCAAGGAATCCCAGGCGAACCAATGGGCGAGCTTGGCCGCGCTTGCCGCTCACGCCACGGGCCGGGCATGCAAGGTTCGCCTTGACCGCGATGATGACATGATCATGACCGGCAAGCGGCATGACTTCCGGGTTGACTGGACCGTTGGCCATGATGGTACGGGCAAGATCCGCGCGGTCGATATGGAGTTTCTGGCCCGGTGTGGCTACTCGGTCGATCTGTCCCTAGGCGTGAACGACCGTACACTGTTTCATGCTGATTCCAGTTATTTCTATCCAGACGCGGCCATCCGGTCACGCCGCCTGAAAACGGACACGTGTTCAAACACTGCGTTCCGCGGATTTGGCGGGCCTCAAGGGATGCTGGCGGCAGAGCGCATGATAGATGCGATTGCCATCAAGACCGGTCGGGATCCGTTGGATATCCGCAAGCTGAACTTTTATGACGGCGAACGCAATCTGACACCCTACGGCATGCCAGTGGAAGAATACGCGGTGATGCATGATCTCATCGCCCAGCTCGAAGAAAGTTCAGATTATTGGTCACGGCGCGACGATGTCCGTGATTTCAATGCGGTGAATGCCGTCCTGAAAAAGGGGCTGGCCCTGACGCCAGTGAAATTCGGCATTTCCTTCACGCTCAAACACCTCAACCAGGCTGGCGCGCTGGTCCACCTTTATACTGACGGTTCGGTTCATTTGAACCACGGCGGCACTGAGATGGGGCAGGGGCTTTATCAGAAGGTCGCCCAGGTTGTTGCCGAAGAATTTGGCGTGACACTGGAGAAGGTGCGGATCACCGCAACCAACACCTCAAAGGTACCGAACACCGGCCCGACGGCGGCGTCTTCTGGAACTGACTTGAATGCCATGGCTGCAAAACTAGCAGCGCAGGAAATCAAGGGCCGCTTGATCTCGTTCCTGTGCGAGCAGCACCAGTGTGGTCCGGAGGCTATTCATTTCGGAGACAACAAGGTCCTCATTGGCGATCAGAGTTTCACTTTGGCGGAAGTGGCCAAACAGGCGCATATGGCGCGGATCCAGATGTCTCACGCCGGGTTTTACGCGACACCCGGGATCACCTGGGACCGGGAAAGTGTAACCGGCCGGCCATTTTATTACTTTGCCTTCGGCGGCGCCTGCGCTGAGGTCACCATCGACACCATGACCGGTGAAATGACGATCGACCGGGTCGATATCCTTCACGATGTCGGACATTCACTGAACCCTGCGATTGATCTCGGCCAGATCGAGGGCGGGTTTGTGCAAGGCATGGGCTGGCTGACCACTGAAGAGCTTGTCTGGGATGAAAAAGGCCGGCTGCGCACCCACGCCCCGTCGACTTACAAGATCCCGACCGCGTCGGACATTCCCGAGGAGTTCAACGTCAGCCTCTATAACGGCAACGGCAATCCGCAGGAGACTGTCTACCGGTCCAAGGCGGTCGGCGAACCACCGGTGATGCTGGCAAATGCTGTCTTCTGCGCAATCAATGACGCAGTAGCGAGCATCGCGCCGGGCCAAATTCCAAATCTTGATGCGCCGGCAACGCCTGAAGCGATCATGAAGGCTGTCCGGGATTTGCGCTCCCGAAAGGTTTCGTCATGAGGATCTGGGGGCACATAGCAAACTGCCTGAAAAGCAGCGGCGCCTGTGCCCTCGTCACGGTCGCCGAAACTGGCGGGTCGACACCACGGGAAACCGGCGCACGGATGATCGTACGGCCGGACGGCGGGTTTTACGGCACCATCGGCGGCGGCACCTTGGAATTTGAAGTGATCCGCCAGGCAGCAAAGGCTGCAAGCCGCAAAACGGCCGGTTTCGAACTAAAAACCGTTTCTCTCGGCCCTGATCTCGGCCAGTGTTGTGGAGGCCGGGCCAAAATCGCCATCGAAGTGTTCATCGACGAACAGTTGGAAGTTGCCGAACGGCTAGCGCTGGAAGAAGAAAAACAATCCCCGTTTGCAACACGTGCGATCATCGAAAACGGCTCTGTTCTCGAACGGAAACTCGTGGATCAAGCGCCTAAAGACGCTTTTCAAATCGTTGAGGAGAATTGTCAAAAGCGGCTCATAGAACAATTCGGCGAAACACGGCGAACACTCTATCTCTTCGGCGCCGGGCATGTCGGAAAAGCCCTCGTTCTGGGACTGGCACCTTTGCCGTTTTCGATCGTTTGGATCGACAGCAGAGCGGATCAGTTTCCAACTGCTGTCCCGGCCAATGTTACGAAGATCTGCACTTCGGACCCCGCAAAAGCACTCGAGGATGCGCCGGATGGTGCCTTCGTTCTTGCCATGACCCATTCACACGGTCTCGATGAAGAAATCATGGCCCGTGCGCTCCTCGCGCAGCGCTTTGACTATTGCGGTGTGATCGGTTCCAAAACCAAGCGGGCCCGGTTTTTGAAACGTCTTAAAACACGCGGTCTGAGTGACAGCGTTCTTTCAACCATGGTCTGCCCGGTCGGGGTGACAACGATAAAATCAAAACACCCGGCTGCGATCGCAGCAGGAATAGTTGTCGACCTGATTGCCCGGGACGAGGCCTGTTATCAACAAGCCGCTGCAAGCGGGAGGCTTGCACACAAATAAGACATGAATAATAAGGCGGCATCCAACCGGGGGACAGTGTGGGTACAGAAAACCATTCAGAAGTGGACACGGCAGCTGCCCCGTTCGCAAGATCCGGCAAAGACAAGTTGCTGGACGCGCAAGGGCTGACCAAGCGGTTTGGCGATATCCTTGCCAACGACGCCGTCGATCTGACGATCAACAAGGGTGAAATTCACGCTCTTCTTGGTGAAAACGGCGCGGGAAAGTCTACGCTCGTCAAGATGTTCTACGGGTCGCTCGAGCCGGATGGTGGTGAGATCTGGTGGGATGGCCAAAAGGTTGCGATAGACAATCCTGCAGCGGCCCGCGAACTCGGCATTGGGATGGTGTTCCAGCACTTTTCCTTGTTCGAGGCGTTGAATGTGGTCGAGAACATTGCGCTCGCACTTCCAAATCCCGGCAATATGAAAGATTTGGCCAAACGGATCGAAACGGTTTCCCGCGAGTATGGTCTCCCGCTAAATCCCAGTGACATTGTCGCCGACCTGCCTGTCGGCATCCGTCAAAGGATCGAAATCGTCCGCTGTCTGCTGCAGGAACCCCGTCTGATCATCATGGACGAGCCGACGTCTGTTCTGACACCGCAGGAAGCGGATCAGCTTTTCCTAACCCTGCAACGGTTGGCGTCCGAAGGCTGCGCTGTTCTTTACATCAGCCACCGGCTGGAAGAAGTTCAGCGGATCTGCCATCACGCGACGATCTTGCGCCACGGCCAGGTGGTCAATGAATGTGACCCCACGAAGGAAACACCAGCAACACTCGCCAGCATGATGGTGGGGGCTGAAGTAATCGCGGTAAACGCGGCAGCACAAAAACCGGCTATCGGAGATGTCCGGCTTGGGTTGAACAAGTTGTCCGCGCCCGCGGCCACACCCTTTGCAACGGCGCTGAACAACATTTCGCTGGAACTCCGTGCGGGTGAAGTTGTGGCGATTGCGGGCGTTGCCGGGAATGGGCAAGGGGAATTGTTCGACGCAATCTCCGGTGAAATGCGCGTTGCCCCAGACATGATCCTGCTGGATGGCGTTTCTTGCGGCTCCAAGGGTATCAATTGGCGCCGGAAGAAAAACGCCGCGTTCGTTCCCGAAGAGCGGCTCGGTCATGGCGCCGTCCCAGGCATGAAGCTCTCCCAGAACATCGTCCTCACGCGGCACAGCACGGGTGACAAGCTGGTCAACGGCGGGATGGTGTCAACGGCCAATGCCGGACAGATGGAACAGCGGATCAAGCAAGCCTTTGATGTCCGTATGTCGCATGACGATCCGGAGGCACGTTCACTATCGGGTGGCAATCTGCAGAAGTTCGTTGTCGGTCGCGAGCTCGACCGGCAACCCGGCGTCCTGATTATCAATCAACCGACTTGGGGCGTAGACGCGGGGGCTGCGGCGCTGATCCGACAGGCGATCATTGATCTCGCTCGAAGCGGGTCTGCAGTTCTGGTGATCAGCCAGGATCTCGATGAAATCTTTGAAATTGCCGACAAGATCGCGGTGATCTCCAGAGGCTACCTGTCGGAACCAGAGCCGGCCGCGGATATGACCCGCGAACGGGTTGGACTTCTCATGGCAGGCGGAGCCGAGACACAAGGGGAGGTCGCCTGATGCGGATCGAACTCGTCAAACGCAAGGAACACAGCGAACTGATGTCGCTGATGTCGCCTCTGATTGCTGTCGGCCTGACAGCTCTTTCAGCTGCGATCATCTTTGCCATTTCCGGCGTCAATCCAGCCCTTGGTCTCTACAAGTTCTTCATTGAACCTTTGACAGAACAGTGGTCGCTGGAAGCAACGATCGAAAAAGCAACACCGCTTATTCTGATTGGCTGCGGTCTGGCGGTTTGTTACCTCTCGAACAACTGGAACATCGGTGCCGAAGGGCAATTTGTGGTCGGGGCCATGTTCGGCTCCATCCTGCCGGTGATGTTTCCGAGTTTTGAAAACAGCCTGACTTTGCCGCTGATGCTGATCTGCGGCGTGATCGGGGGCGCGCTTTGGGCGATGATCCCGGCGCTGTTAAAGACCCGGTTCAACACCAATGAAATCCTCACAAGCCTGATGCTGGTTTATGTGGCCGGGCTTCTGCTGGATTATCTCGTTCGCGGTCCGTGGCGGGATCCGGACGGCTTCAATTTCCCGGAATCGCGCATCTTTTCTGATGCTGCGACCTTGCCGGAAGTCTTTGGCGGAATGATGAGCTTGGCGACGCCCATCACCATCATTGTGGCGTTGGTGCTCGCGTTCGTTTTGGCAAAAACCATCAAGGGCTTTGAAATCCGTGTAATGGGCGAAAGCCCGCGCGCAGGCAGCTTTGCCGGGTTCTCAGCAAAAGGGTTGACCATTTTCTCGTTCGCCTTGGCAGGCGGGTTGGCAGGCCTTGCCGGCACCATGGTCGTCTCAGGGTCCTTGAACCAGCTTCTGCCGTCCATTTCTCCGGGCTATGGCTTCACAGCGATCATCGTGGCCTTCTTGGGCCGCTTGAACCCGATCGGCATCATCATCGCCGGGTTTGTCCTTGCCTTGTCCTACATCGGCGGGGAGGGCGTACAGTCCGGACTTGGCGTCTCCAACAAGATTGCGAGCGTGATCCAGGGATTGCTTCTGTTTTATGTGCTCGCCTGCGACACGCTCATTCTTTATCGCATCCGCATGGTCTCCCGCCGTGCTGCCAATCCGGCCGGGGAGGTTTCTCATGTTTGAGGCTGTTCTGCTCACAGTCATTACGGCGGCAACACCGCTTCTCATTGCGGCAATTGGCGAATTGGTGGTGGAGCGCTCCGGCGTCCTCAATCTGGGCGTCGAAGGCATGATGATCATGGGGGCGGTGATTGGATTTGCTGTCGCTAACCAGACCGGTTCCGGCACTCTTGGGGTCATTGGTGCAATCGCGGCCGGTATGGCCATGTCTGCCTTGTTTGGTTTTTTGGTGCTGGTCCTGGTCGCCAATCAGGTCGCGACCGGTCTTGCACTGACGATCCTCGGTCTTGGTTTGTCCGGGATGATCGGAGAAGCCTATATCGGGGTACCGGGTCTGCGGATCCCGGAACTCTACATCCCGATCTTGTCGGACATTCCGTTCATTGGACCGGTCTTCTTCCAGCAGGATGCCATCGTCTATATCGGCTTTGCACTTGTCATCGGGGTGGCCTACTTCCTCTTCCGAACCCGTGCCGGCCTGATCTTGCGCTCTGTTGGTGACAATCACGGATCCGCGCATGCATTGGGGTATTCAGTCCTGAAAATCCGGTTCATGGCGGTGTTGTTCGGCGGGGCCTGTGCGGGTTTGGCCGGCGCTTACATGTCGCTGGCCTATACACCGCAGTGGGTGGAAAACATGACGGCCGGCCGCGGCTGGATTGCGCTCGCTTTGGTGGTGTTTGCATCCTGGTTGCCGTTCCGCGTCATTATTGGGGCGTACCTGTTCGGCGCGGTCAGCGTTCTCAATTTGCATGCCCAGGCAATCGGCCTTGGGGTTCCATCACAATTCCTGTCCAGCCTGCCATATCTTGCGACCATTGGAGTACTTGTGCTCATCTCCGCAAACCGCAGACTGACGCTCGTTAATACACCGGCCTGCCTGGGCAAGCCGTTTGTTCCGGACCGGTAGCGCCTCCCCGTTACCGGTCGGGTTCAGCCTGCAGCGATCAGGGCTGGATCAAAGCAAAAAGATCGTACACAAAGAGAGATCAAACAGAGGGGACCAAACTGATGAAATCTCTATTGAAAGCAACCGTGGCTGCCGCTGCGTTCCTCGCAGCGGGAACTGCAGCAAACGCAGCCGATGTTAAGGCATGTTTCGTTTACGTCGGACCGGTCGGTGACTTCGGTTGGACTTACCAGCACGACCAGGGCCGCTTGGCCGTTGAAGAGCATTTCGGCGACAAGGTCGAAACCGCGTTTCTTGAAAGCGTTGCGGAAGGCCCAGACGCAGAGCGTGCCATTGAGCGTTTTGCACGTGAAGGCTGCAACATCATCTTCACGACATCGTTCGGCTACATGAACCCGACCATCAAGGTTGCCAAGAAGTTCCCAGATGTGAAGTTCGAGCACGCCACAGGCTACAAGACCGCCGACAACGTCGCGACCTATAACTCCAAGTTCCACCAGGGCCGCTACATCATCGGTCAGGTCGCGGCCAAACAGTCCAAGTCTGGTGTCGCAGGCTACATCGCTTCATTCCCGATCCCGGAAGTTATCGCTGGCATCAATGCGTTCATGTTGGGCGCACAATCCGTCAATCCGGACTTCCAGTTGAAGGTGGTTTGGGTGAACACCTGGTTTGACCCGGGCAAGGAAGCAGATGCAGCCAAGGCGCTGATCGACCAGGGCGCTGACATCATCACACAGCATACGGACTCCACTGCACCGCTTCAGGTCGCTCAAGAGCGCGGCGTTCACGGATTCGGCCAGGCATCCGATATGGTCGCCTTTGCCCCGGACGCGCAGTTCACCGCCATCATTGACGACTGGGCGCCATACTACATCCACCGCGTACAGGACGTTCTCGACGGGAAATGGGAAAGCCATTCCTCCTGGGAAGGTCTTGCCGAGAAACACGTTGTCATGGCCCCATACACCAATCTGCCAGCAGATGTTGTTGAAATGGCCAAAGCAACGGAAGCCAAGATTGTCGATGGTTGGGAGCCGTTCACCGGTCCGATCACCAAGCAGGATGGTACCGTTGCAGCTGAAGATGGTGTGCGTCTCGACGACGGCGCGATCCTCGGCATGAACTGGTACGTTCAGGGCATTGACGACCAACTGCCGCAGTAATACTGCACTCTGAGAGCCGGATCCCCCGGCTTTCGAATCAAGGATTAGGCCGGAGACAGGCGGACACCTGTTCCCCGGCCTTTTTCTTGACCGGAGAGGTCTTACAGTTTTCCCATACTCTCCGATAGACTTGAGCTGCTTCGCATTATTCTATGTACAGCGCGCAGGGCGCGTGTCACCACGACAGAAGGAATGGACCCAGCATGGAACGCCGCAGCTTTTTGACCGGAGCCGTTGTCACCGGCAGCACTATTCTGGCATCAGGTGCGAACGGCCAAGCCGCGTCTTCACAGGTTATACCGGACAACACCGCGGCAAATCCGACAAAACGCACCGACGGATTTCACCTGGCCCTCGGCGGCGGCGCGGCCAAGGCGTTTGCGCATATACCCGTCTTAGAAGCGCTTGATGATCTGGGCGTGAAACCGGAAGCGATCGCCGGGACATCCATGGGCTCCATCCTCGGCGGCTACTATGCAAGCGGCATGAGCGGCAAGGATATCCGGAGCTTTACGGTCGATCTCTTCACCCAAAAGGGTCAATTGCTCCAAAAACTGTTTTTGACTGATGGCCGGACCTGGGGATCGCTTCTGAATATGATGCGTCCGTCGATCATTGATCCGCTGGTTTTGTTCGAGACGCTGTTTCCGGACGGGCTGGCGGAGAACTTTGAAGATTTACAAATCCCGATGAAAATCGTCGCAACGGATTTTCATCGCCAATCCCAGGCAGTCCTGACCGAAGGTGCGCTTCTACCCGCAATAGCAGCGTCATCAGCGCTTCCGATGTTGCTGACGCCAGTCCAGATTGACGGACGCGTCTTGATCGATGGCGGCTTCGTCAACCCGACGCCTTTTGACGTGTTCGAAGACACAGATTATCCCGTGATGGCCGTTGATGTAACCGGGGCAGATTTTTCAGCGATCGATGGTCTGCCAAGCGGTATGGAAACCTGGATCGGGTCATTTTCGATTACGCTTCATTCCCTCGTTGCAGCGAAGTTGAGCTGCGCCCAGCCCGATCTCCTACTGGAACCGGCAATAGGTCATTTCCAAACGATGGATTTTTTCGAAGTTGAGGCCATTTTGGACGCAGCCGATCCGATCCGGGAAGATGTCAAACGTGGGTTGGACCAGCTGCTGGGTCAAAAGATCTGAGGCCGCTGTCTTGCCAAACTAGAACGACGCCCCGCGTTTGACGAAGATTTCCTTGAGGTGGTCTGCACGGTCAGTATTCCATCCTCCTGGATCAACGGCCGCGGCCCAGGCGTCGATGTAGTCCCGAGCAATATAATAATGGCCAAAGCCCGAGACATTCAGCGAAAACGCGGAATCAAGCGCGAGCTGCAGCATGGTGACGACGGGAAACCACCTGAGTTGAGGCGTAACGTCCGGAGCGCGTGGAGGTGACAGCCAGCCGGGCTCAAAGATGGAACTGTCGTAAGTGAAGTTCACAATTGGATCGCTGCCGTAGTTGAGAAACACCATTCGGATCGGACCCCAAGGCGTAAATTCCCCTTCAAGTCCTCCATACTGGTCCAAGACCCGGATCAGAGACCCGTTGCCATAGGTGGGCCGCCAGGCGGGGCTGTCCGGGTTTCGATGATCGCGAACTTCTGACCAGAATTTTGAGAAAAACGGCGACCCGGCCCACATCGCTCCCTGGATGGGGTCTCCCAACATGTCGAACAAAGGGATCGTGGCTTGAGAGTTGAACGCTCCTTGGCTCAGACCATGCACATAAAACTTTGGCCGGTTGTTTTTCGGCAACGTTGTCCAATGGTCATAGACCTTCTCAAAAAGAACGCGTGCTTGATCAACGCCATAGTCCGGATGTGCGAGCAGAGACAAAATACTTGTGAGATACGAGTATTGTGCGGCAACCGTCGCCACATCTCCGCCAAGCATGAAGTCGAGTGTGTCATGAGCGCCCGGATCCATCCACCCACTGCCAACCGGGACGGCGACAACAAGAGTTGAGCGCGAGAAGGCATCCACGCGCTTCAATTCTTCCAACGCGATTTCGGCGCGTTCTTCTGCTGTCTCGGCCGACAATCGGCCAACATAAATCCGGATCGGGTTTTGAACCGGACCCTCAAAGAATTCCCCGATTTCATCTGATGAGGGGGCCGTTGCAACAAAAGCCCGGCCGTGCCGCCCCATTTCCTTCCAGCGGATGAGGGACGCTGCACTTCCTGTCTTTTGCGGATCGGATGGCTGTTCAATATCCGGCTCCATGAGAAGGTCTGCAGCCATAAAGGACGCGTCGGCTGCTTTGAAGGCGTTGCGGATCAATGCGCCATCGACCAACGCCCAGAAGAGCCAGCCAACAGCGGCAATTGAGACCACGATGCCGACACGACGCGGCACCAAACGGTCCAAAATTTGCTCCATCCGGCGGCGGGCGATCCCAAGCGCTCTGAAAATTAGCCACAGAACCAGAAAAACGGCGAGGGATACTCCTAGGATGAAGAATGGAGCGGCGCTTTCCAGCGGCTCCAGTCCAACGGCCTCGCGGGTAGCATTTTGCCAGTTTGCTGCTCTTGAAAGGGAAAAGGCAAGAATACCGGCACAAGCGACCAAGCCACCGATAACCCAAACTGTTCGCAAGCGCCCCCTTAGCCACGGAATTTCCATGTAGCACCAGGTTGCCCGGACAAGAAGTGCCGCTTCATAACCCAAGCTTGCAACAATTCCTGACAAGAGGCTTTGCACCAAGGGGTCGCGTGGCATCAAAGATGGGGTCAGCGAGGCACCAAACGCGCTGATTGCAACAATTGCAGCAAACGTGGACATGTTGGACATCATCCAACCGGGCAGGCGGTTTTGAGAATGCGGCATCAACGTCTCCGAAAGGGGCAGTCGGATTTTCTATGATCGGTTTAATATGCCATTAGTAGTACCGCGTTTTGTCAGGGATAATATCCTTGGTGAAGAAAATGCCATTTAATGGATTCAAGTGCAGTTAACTGTCTGCGCTCATTGTCTGCCAAACGACGCTTGGAAATTCGCTGCCTGGCTTCCACCAGGACTGCACCCGGGACGGTGAGACTCTGTCTCCCGGCCGCGTATTAGCGTTGTTCTGCCTGAAGATGATCGAGTTTGTGGGACAGTTTGCATGACGCTTCGACCCGGCTACAGCCGCTACATACTTCCAATGGTGGTAATCGCGTTTGCGTTTGCTTTGTCGATCAGCAGTGTCGAATTGCTCCAGAAAAAACACGACGTAGAGGCTAAAGACGATGCTCTGCATGCCCTCATCACATCTTCCAGCCTGCTCAATACCCATCGTCTGGAAAGCCTTCTGACGAGTGCGCTTTACAACTCCGACTTCGAGTATCAAGCCCGCGTCGCCAGAGCTTTCGTCCGCTTTCAGAACGCTCTCAATTCCTGGCACGTGAACCCGTTGCTGGAACTTGGCCCACAAGCGTCTCTCATAACGCGCAGGCTTGCGGATGCTAAAGAGATGGCAGGGTCAATTGAACCTCTGATCTCCAATCTGGACAACAGAAGCTCGATTGAACAGGCGCTGGCAAAAGTCCACCAGATCGGAACGTCGTTGAACCAGGTCCGGCATTTGGCCGAAAACCGTATGTCGTCAATTGCTCAGGAAAGCAACGCGGCTCTTAATCGCCAAGCCCGTATTCAATCGCTTCTTGGCGCTGGATTGATTGCAAGTCTCAGTGCCTGGGTTTTCTTGCTATTCCGGAGATTGCAGTACTTCGCCAATGAAAGAAAACGCCACGGGTTCAATCTCGCTCGTGCAGCCGCCGAGTTGAGGCACGACCCGGCCACGGGGCTGATGACACAAAAGGTCTTGATCGAGAAGATCGAGGAACTGCAATCCAAGCGTCGCGACGACCAGGATTTGGTTGTGCTTTATTTTGATCTGGTCATGCCCTGGACCGGATCCGGATCTGCAAGTGAGACTGATCGCAATTCCATTCTCGCGGCCATTGCCGAGCGGATCCAGCATCAGATCAATCTTGGGACCGAGTCAGTATGTCTTGCGCGGGCAAGTGGGAGCGGGTTCTTCGTTGCCATGAAGATGGATCGGGAGAGTGGAACAACGGCCTTGGAGATCACCAGTCGCCTGCGCGGCCATATTCACAGGCCAGTGGCAATTCGCTCCGGTATCTATCCCGTAAACAGTATCGCGGGGATCGCCTTTATAGACCAGGAAGAACGAGACCCGGGCGCGGGTCTGCAAAACGCGTTGTTGGCTGTCTCGGAGGAAATAAGGACAGGCCGCCGGGATGTCGGAACATACAAACCGCCCATGCGCGCGGTTGCGGAGCGGCAATCCGGCATTTCTCGCGCATTGCTTCAGGCACTCGAACAAGAAGATTGCCTGCCCCATTTTCAGCCGCAGTTTAACATGAAGACCGGTCAAATCGTTGGGATTGAGGCCTTGGCCCGCTGGTATCATCCGCAGCTCGGCTGGATTGCACCTGCAGAGGTGATTCCGATCGCTGAGCAGAACGGCTTGATCATCCCATTGGAACGCAAAATCATTGAAACGGCCTGCGCCCAAGTACAGCTGCTGCCCGGGGACGTGGATCTGGCGGTCAATCTGTCTGTGCCGCACATGCTCCATGGGGATGTTGCCCCGATGATCGAAGATTGCCTGATCAGCACAGGCCTCCCCGCCGAGCGACTGAAGGTAGAGGTCGCAGCAGGGCGGCTCCTTAACACGTTCGACCGTGTCCATGGTTGCCTTGAGGATCTGCGTTCACTGGGTGTCACCCTGTCCTTGGACAACTTTGGCACGCCAACCTCCGCCTTGTCCGGCATCCTTCAATACAAATGGGATGAAGTGAAAATCGACACGTCCCTGACGAAGATACTGCGGGACGGTGACGCGGGTCATGGCCTGATAGCGATGGCGTTGACCATGGTGAAGACCCTTGAGGCCACGGCACTCATCGAAGGAATAGAAACGATCGAACAGCGTGATATGCTGACCGCGCTTGGCTGTGAACTGGGGCAGGGGTATCTCTTCGGCGGCCCCATGGCGATCGACGACTTGAATGCACTTTTCTTTTCCGAACAACCAAATCTTGCGCGGATGCTGATGTGATTTCAGGGGCGATCAATCAAAGACCGGCAATTACTGCTGTTCGCTCCAGGGTCCAGTACATCGCAAGCGTGCCGATCACATAGGTTGGAACAAGCTCCACCCATCTTGGAAATCTGAAGCGGAGAGCCGTGAGCAGGTTCAGCGCGATCAAGATCACGAACACAAAGGCCAGTTGCCCCAGCTCCACGCCAATGTTGAAGAACAAAAGGGCGATCGGGATCTCGTTTGGCGGCAGGCCGATTTCCGAGAGCGCTCCGGCAAATCCAAGGCCGTGCAAAAGGCCGAAGGCAAAGGCGACGATCCACGGATACCGGTAGGTCAAACTGATCCGGCCACGAGCGGCGTGGACAATCTCAACACAAAGAAAAACGATGGACAGCGCAATCGTGGCCTCAACCGGCGCGGACGGCAGGTTGACATAGCCGAGCGTTGCAAGCGCCAGCGTAATGCTGTGCGCGATTGTGAAGGCGGTGATCGTCTTGAACAAACGCCAACCATTGCGCACGACAATCATCAGTGCGAACACAAACAGAAGATGGTCCAGTCCTTCGAGAATGTGCTCGAACCCGAGCTTCGTGTACCGGGTCGCCGCCTTCACGATGGATCCAGACCCGGCAAGATACTCCTCAAGATCTACGACAATAGCCTCACCCTGGCGAGAGGCGAGCCTGGTGAGGGGCTCTTGCGCGAACCAGCGCACAGTCAGCAAAGCGCCTTCGCGTTTCCAGGGGAGGACGAGTTGGTCGTCAGACGTCAGGGCTGTTTCACAAGTGAATCGGAACAGCACCAGATAAGACCCACGTTCTCCGCGCGGCGATCCCTCAAAGGCGCACCGGTCCGGCAAGGTGGGTGTCGTGATCGCACTGGAAAGGCGCTGTGGAACCTTTGAGAGGAGCTGATAAGTGCCTGGAGCTGTTTCGATCAGCTCGGCTTTGTCGACACCCAGCGAGTGTGCTGATGCCTCTGCCGGCCACAACCAAGCCGCCAATACCAACACAAGCGCGGCAATCGGGTGTGCCTTAGTCATTCGGCCCGCCCTCAACCGGCTCGACCACAACTAGATAGTTCTGCCGCATGTCGTCCAGCGCTGCATCGAGCAGCTCGTTGGATTTTGCCGACAGCCAATGGGTCGAGATCCAGTCTTGGGCCAGTTCATAAGTTGGCGTGCGCGGCGGGTTCCGGTTGATCACACGAAGAAAATGGACGGATCCCGTTGGGGATACATAAGGACCGCGCCAGTCCTGGTCGTCTTCGCTGACCGAGAGCAAGTCCTTGGCAGGATCGGTGCCAAAGAGGCCCACTAGCCGGCGTTGATCAATAAACCGCAGACGGTACCCGAGCCGGGTATCAAAGTCCCCTAGAGTGGAGGGATCTTCGGCCTGATTGAGCGCGTCCAGAATGCCATCTGGTATCGTATCAGGATCTGAGAACATGACATGGTTCAGATCGAGGCTCGGCGGACTGGTAAAGGCGTCCTGGTTGGCCTCAAAATGGGCGCGCAAGTCGTTTTCGGACGGTTCGGGTATGTCGCTTCCAATAAAAAAGCGCATGTTTTGCAACAGCAACGCCCGGACCCGGGAGCTGTCGGTAAACCCACGGGCCTTTGCTTCCCGCACGAGGATTTCTTCCTCGATGAAATTCTCGACAATGCGCTGTTTGTCGCCTTCGGTCAGCGGTCGAAGACGAAGGTCCTCTTCCTGAGAAAAGAGATATCTTTGGGCTTCCGTATCAACAAGGATCACCTCCCGCTCATCTCCGCCCATAATGCCTTGCGCAACAAAGAGACCCGCTGCCAGAAGTAGGAAATGCAATAAAGGTTCGCGGAGAAACCGCCGTAGAAGCGAGACTTCAGATGGGGTGTCTTCTTGAGGGATTGCGGAAGAATTTTGTGAGGTCATGCGTCTTCCTTAGAGCGCTGGCGCAGAGGAGGCCGGTGCAAACTGTATCGCGAGCATCATGGATGAAACAGCCGCAATCCAGGCAGCTGCAATCCGGAATGCGACCGGCAGCATGGCCCATTGAACCCGTTCATTGAGCACGACGACACATCCGGACAGATAGAGCATCAAGATATTGAGCCCCGCCAAGGAACCGCTCATCGTCACGAAACGGTCCCACCATAGCCCGCCATCGGGCACAGACATTGCCCCGAGAAGAAGGCCTGCGATCGCAACACATCCAACAGCGGCAGGAAACAGCCGATTGGCAGAGGCCGCTGCCAAGGCACTGGTGGCGATGACGACGGTGTAGGCCAGTGTGTCTGACACATCACCACCCGACCAGAAAAGACCGGCGAAGGAACAGCCAAGAAAGGCTGCCAGCAACCAGCGCACCCTGTCCCTTGGAAACCCGCCGATCAAAAGCCCGGCACTGAGGATCAAAAGGATCTGCGCGGGCGATGAGAGGGGATGCAGCAAGCCAATATAAAAGCCTTCAATCCCCGGAACCGGGCTGTGGGCTTGCGCCGCGCCGGTCAGGCCAACAATGATTCCAAGACCAATTCCGGCTGCCCGCATGCTCAGACGGCACTCACCAGAAAGGCGACGCCGGCCAGCGATATGACACCGCCGGCACCCCGAACGGCGATCCGTCCCGCCGGCCATTTGACGAGAAGACCGAATGCGATCCCGATCATGTGCAGCATGCCGGTCGCAAGCACAAACCCGATCGCATAGGCGAAGACATTGGCGGAGACGGGCAGTTCGGTACCGTGGGCATAGCCATGGAAGATTGCGAACAGCCCGACGAGGACGGCAGAGACCCAGATTGGCGCCCGAACTGCCAGCGCGATCATGAGGCCCAAGACGACAGCTGAAAGGGCTATCCCGGTTTCAACGGCAGGGATCGGGACGCCGAGAATGCCAAGCACCGCCCCGAACGCCATCACCAGCGGAAAGACGATCGGGAGAATCCAGATCGAGGGCGACCCGAGGAAGGCGCCCCACAACCCGACGGCCACCATGGCCGCAACGTGATCCCAGCCCAGGATTGGGTGCGCAAACCCGCTGATGAACCCGCCACCATATCCGTGACCGGTATGCGCCAGCGCAGGCGCCGCCAACGCCACAGAGACGAGGACAAAAATACTTGAAAAAACTGCTGTATAGGAACGCATGAATGACCCCCACTCGGAATTGGATTCTCACCTTGGTAAGGCGAGACTAAAGGTAGAGCTTTGTATTGGATATGCCGATTGTGCACCAAAATTAACAGCGTAGGTTTCAAGCCTTAGAAAAAGACCGACAAACCAAACTTGATCTGTGCATCAGCTCCGCCTTTTAGATGTGCCGCCAGGCCATAGCCGCCAATGGGAGGAAAGCACCCAGAACAAAGCGCGACCGTACCCAGCGGCCGCGCTCCTCGTTTCTATTCGGCGCTGTTGTCCTTCAGCATGGCCGGGTGGACATAGTTCGGATCGGTAATCCCTGACTGGCGTGCGGCATAGGCTGCGAAAACGTGCCGTTGGAGGCGGTTGATTGCATTGGCCGTGTTTCGGCGGCGATCGTCCAGCAATGGCGAATACTCAGAGAAATCGATCATAATCACTTCGTTTTGGAGGAAGATCATCCGCAGAAGCTGCATCATTTCCTTGGTGGTAAAACCACCGATCTCCGGGTTGGACACACCCGGGACATGCGCAGGATCAATCACGTCCATGTCAACGGAGATGTAGATGCGTCGTCCTTCCAGTTCCGCCAGCAATTCGTTCGCAGTCTCTTGAAAGCCATTTCTTTCAAACCGGGGCATGAAGTAGTAATTGGTCTGGTTGTTGAACATCCAGTCCATGCGTTCCACGCTCTCGTAAGCACCGCGCAGTCCCACGTGGAAAATCTGATCGCCGTCAGCAAGACCTTGTTCATGTGCGAAACGCAAAGCACGTCCCCCGTGTGTGAACATCCCGAGTGTTCCATCCGGCGGGGCAAGATCCGTGTGAGCGTCGAAATGCACAATCGTGAAGCTCTTCGGGCCGAAATGATCGTACAGCGCCATCAATGATGCGACCTGAGTTCCGTGATCTCCGCCGATCACCATTGGCATTGCGTCGCCATCGAGAATCTCTTTGAAAACAAGGGCCTGATTGGCAAAGTTCTGCATCATCAACGTTGGATGCTGGTTTGCGTTCCCATAATCTACAATGTTGAGTTCTTCGAAGTACTCGTTGTTGAACCACATGTCGTGGCCGGCCTGCGCGAAGTCGTAATTGTGGTTCAGACGTAGATAGTTCGCGGCCCAACCGTTGCCGCTGGCGGGGTTGTATTCGGAAGGTGCGCCAACGATCGCAATATCCACTTCGCCTGCAATCAGGTCTTCGGTTGTCATCGCGTAAGGAAGACCGAAATAAGTCGGAAAAGCATGTTTTGTCGGGAGGACGTGATACCGCTGAAGATCAATGGGGCCGGGCTCGCGTTGAGGATTGTCACCGACCATATCCTTGCGGAGGTAATACTTGTCCCAGCCCTCATCAAGAATTTGAATGTTCGGATTATCCGGGTCACGCCATGGGACGAGCGTCTCAGGGATGCCGTCGATGCGCCGGTCATCCGAGAGATCAGGGGCGGGATTGTCCTGGGCGAAAGCAGGACTGGCTGCAACGGATCCGATACCGAGTGCCAGGCACGCAAAAAAGCTCTTACGTAAGTTCATTATCAGTCTCCTCCGGCGCTTGTTCGGGAGGAGTTCTCGTAAAGCCCTCAGCCCGTTCCCAACCGTAGGCAATAGCTTGGCGCAGATAAAAGACTTCTTCTGTCTAAATTGTGCCAAATTTCTCCAATCGTGGGATTTAATTTGACCGCATTTTCAAAACTGGATCGAATAGGGTGGGAAACACACCAGTCAGGACGCAAGCTGCGATTTGGGAAGTACGTAAAAACACAAATGCAATGACTTAAAGGAAGCTTCGAGATGGATTTGGCGCGGTTGACCCTGAAGGATTGTGAAGAAATTGAAGAATTCTTTGTCGCCTCAACCGGCATGAAGCCAGGGTTCACACAGCTGTCAGCAGGCCTGATAAATTTCACAGTCGAGTGTGTCGATTTGGATGGTGTAACTTTGATTTGGTCCGGAAACGAAGGTTGCCACAGGTGGCATGACGAGGCGCCCGAAACTGGACTGCATTTTGCGTTCGCAGTGTCCGCCGAAGAACCGATCCTTTTTCAGGGCAGGGAAGTTGACCAATCTCAAATGGCCATGTGGCAGCCGGAGGCCGAGATGGACTTCCTGATGAAAGGTAAGACAGCATCCATTGATATCGGCATCGAACAAGAGCTGTTGGAAGAGCTTGGCTGGAACGTATCTGGTCCGCCGGTAATGGGTATCCCCGAAGAAACTCGAGCACGTCTAACATCAACGTGCAAAGCGATACGCCGCGCTGCGCAACTCCAATCTTTGCCGAAACGTCCGGAATACGCGCAGGCCATCATCCAGGCTTGGCGTGACCAGTTGCTTGACGATCTTCAAGATGTAGTCATGCCGTGGGGTGCTAAGGAGTGCCCGGCAGCAAAGTCAGCAGATCGACCGACGCCTTACCAGCTGATCCGGCTTGCCGAGACCTTTTTCAACGGACTGCCACCCGACCAAATGCCCGATATGGAGAACCTGAGCAAGGAGATAGGCGTGTCCCGCAGATCCCTGTTTAGAGCCTTTCAAGAGCATTTGGGGCTTGGTCCGCGCAGATATTTTGAACTAAAGCGGTTAAACATGCTGCGTCGGGACCTGAAAGCCCACGTCCCGGATGAGGCCACGGTCACCGATCTGGCCCTTAAAAATGGGTTTGTACAGTTTGGGAGGCTGTCCCAGCTCTACAAAAACCAATTTGGAGAACTACCAAGCACAACGCTCCGCGCCCGTTCAAATTAGCGCCTCGGAACGTCTGCTAGCCCCACGCCGGTCATCGTCAAAGCCTTCAAACACACCTAGTTTCGATAAACCGCAATATGCAAATAGTGCCAAAAACTTCTGTGAAATCAGATGCGTAAGTATTTTTGCGTAGCCTTTTAAAAACAGTCCGATTCAGCACTCTGACGGAGCGGGGCAATTAGAACAAAACGACCCGTTTACACGGGCCGTGAATGTGGCGTGCCACAAAGACTGTTTTACTTGTCTTAGGGCTCTCCGGAAACGCGAGGGTGGATGTATTTTGGATCCATTCCTTCTTTCTTCATCGCGATTCCGGTCAGGAACTGGAACATGGTCCGGCGTACAAGACGTGCTGTCTGCTGGCCCTTGTTGTCGTAGAACGGATTAAATTCTACAAAATCGGCCCCAACGATAGTCTTTGTCGCCGCGAATTCGCGCAACAACGGAAACAGGTCCTCGGGCTTTGATCCAATTGGAGACGAAGAACCGGTGCCAGGCGCGTAGGCCATATCGAATGTGTCGATGTCGAAGGAAACATAGACAAGATCGATATCCTTGAGGTCCTCATAGATTTTGTCGAAAGTTTCCCGAACGCCATCCCGGCGGATTTCGTGGATGTGGTAAACCTTGGCGCCATCTGCTGCCGCCTTGTCGTATTCCTCGGCACCGAAGACAGGAGTCGACATTCCATACTGAATGATATGGCGCCCCTCCACCATGCCTTCTTCGACGGCTCGGTTCATGAAAACGCCCGAGTGGTAATAAGCACCGAATTTACCGAGGCCCATGTCACGATCAAGGTGAACGTCGAAGTGCAGGATAGCGACATTGTTCTTGCCGTAAACATCGACGATTCCGCGGTAAGTGCCGTTCGGCACCGAGTGGTCGCCCCCAACGATGAATGGAATGGCGCCAACGGATGCCACTTCCCGCGTCACGCGCCGGATTTCTTCCATCGTGTGTGATTGATTGTAGGGATTAAGACCAACATCGCCATAATCGACCGCGTTCAGGATTGTGAACGGTGCGATCAAAGTTTCGTACTCGATCCAGCTCAATGGGAATTGCGGGTCGCCATAGCCGCCGTAATCGCGTGTGGTGCGCACTTCGGCAGGGGCCCACATGTTTCCGGCAGAATGAGGGAGCGCGCCCGTAGGTGCCCCAAAGATAGCGATATCGATCTCACCTGCTTTCAAGTCTTCTGCAGTGATCGCAACCGGAAGCTTGAAGAAAGTTTGAATGCCAACCGGTTCCATTTGCAAATTATAGCGCTGGATGTCGATCGGCCCGGGTTCTTTGCCGCCAGTACCTTCCCGCAGTTCCCGCCAGATGTTGGTCGACTTGTCCTGCTTGATGTTCATCTTGGTCGGATCGCCCGGGACTTCATGCGGCATGGGGCCGATGTTTTCATTCGGTGCAGCCTCGGCAATGTCCTTGAGCATCTGTGCATGGCTCGGGGAGACCATCGAGGCGATTAGCCCCAACGCCACCACTGGCAAACCCAGCTTTTTAAATTGCATATTCAAGCCTCCTTCATGGCGGACATGTGTTGCAAGCACACACATGTTCTTGACCTCAAAGGAGAGACTGCCATTATCGAAACCGATGGACTGTTCAGTTCGTGCAAAACGGAAAATTAAATAGGGCGGAAGATGCAATCCGAGTTTCTCACATTCAGTACATTCGATGAAATCGAAGCGTTCTGGATTGAGGCGACGGGCGTCAGCCCCACACTGACACAGCTATCGGCAGGACCACTGAATTTTAAGGCCCGTTCTGATGAATTTACTGGCGTCACACTGACCTGGGTGAAAAGCGAGGGCCGCCAACTATGGCGCGACACGGTTCAAGATGGGTGTCTGCATTTCGGCTATATGATAGAGAGCGAGGGATTGGTTCGCTCCGCCGGTCTTGAAGTCAACCCTGCTGACGCATTGGTCTGGATCCCGGAGAAGGAAGTTGACTACCTCCTCGAAGGGCCGCTTTTCAGTCTGGAATTCACAGTCTCTGAGGAACTCGTCGCTGCGCTTGGCTGGAAGCCGAAAGGCGCCCCATTGCAAAAAGTATCTGAGACACATCTTAGCCGCCTGACACATGTTGCCCAGATGGCGAGTGCTTGGCTCGATACGGCTGTTGATCTGGATAACCAGACTTTCGAAATTCGGTTGAATGTGTGGCGTGATCTGCTGTTGGACTCACTTGCAAAGGTGCTTCAACCCTGGTTCCAGTATTCAGATCTGGAATTATCAGCGCTGCGAGCGTCCAAACAGTACGATATCATTCGGTCAGCAGAGGTTCTCTTCAGCAACGGGGAGATTGAGAATTCTCCAGATGCCTCGGTAATTGCGGCAGACTTGGGGATATCGCGGCGAAAACTCTACTACGCATTTCAAAATACACTTGGCATTGGTCCCCGCCGGTTCATCGAGCTTAAGCGCCTTCATCAATTGCGGCGTGACCTCCGATCCGCCCACCGCGACGAAACTTCGGTGACTGAGCTCGCCTACAAAAACGGATTTTCACAGCTGGGGCGTTTGTCCGGCCTTTATAAGCAGCACTTCGGCGAAGGGCCTAAGGAGACACTGTTACGCCCGGCCTGAAGCCGGGCGTACGAGCTGTTTTCTCTTTTGTTTTCATACTTAGCCCCGGCGAGTTGTGCCGCCGGGACTGTAGGATCGTCAATCCGCGCCGCGGACCGGAATCGCTGCATCCGGTTTTGGATGAAAGATCCGCTGCACGGCAAAGACAGCTGCTGCGATCCCGACACCAATCAGGTCGGAAATAAGCCCGCCTTCGATCATCAGGAGGGCCGCAGCGGTCAGGCCAATGCGCAGGAACCAGGCAGCCACCGCACCGAGGAACCAGCCTTGAACGGCCGATGACAACAGGAACACACCGACGACCGCAGTCAGAGCCGCACGGCCGATATCCAGCACCGAGCCATCCATCAACAACGCGGAATTGTAGAAGAACATGAACGGCACGATGAAGGCGGCAATGCCGATCTTGAACGAAGCGACCGACGTCTCCATTGGATTTGCCCCCGATATCCCGGCCGCCGCGTAACTGGCCAGCGCCACGGGCGGCGTGATTGCGGAGAGAACCGCAAAGTAGAACACGAAGAAGTGCGCAGTCAGAAGCGGTATGCCGAGTTGAACAAGCCCCGGCGCGACAACGGATGCGGCCACCGCATAGGCGGCTGTCGTCGGCATGCCCATCCCGAGCAGGATCGAGATACACATTGCAAAGAACAGCGCCAACAGCTGGCTGGTATCTGCAAGGCTTAAGAGGAGCGCTGAGAAGCGCGCGCCAACACCGGTCAGCGAGATTACACCCACGATGATGCCTGCGCAGGCACACACGGCGATGATTTGCACCGACATTGTTCCGGCGATCTCAAAGGCTTTGAAGATGGACCTTGGCCCCATCCGGTACGGGGTGAGCCACGATACGACGGCCGCTGAAATGGTTGCCAGAGCGCCCGCGCGGATCACCGAGTACCCCATGAAGAGGGCGTAGATCAGGATGATGATCGGAATGAACAGATAAACCTGTTTGACCATCTGTGCGAACTTCGGCAGTTCTTCAGATTTCATCCCGCGCATGCCGAGTTTGGCGGCTTCGAAATCGACCATGAAGTAGACCGAAACGAAGTAAAGCACGGCCGGGATCAGGGCGGCGATGGTGATTTCCGTGTAAGGAATGCCGGTGATTTCCGCCATGATGAACGCGCCGGCGCCCATGATCGGCGGCATGATCTGGCCACCGGTTGAGGCAGCCGCTTCAACGGCGCCCGCGGTCTTGCGGTGGTAACCAACCTTCTTCATCAGCGGAATTGTCAGGGAGCCGGTGGAAACCACGTTCCCGGCGGACGTTCCGTTGATCATACCCATCAGACCGGAGGCAAAGATTGCAACCTTTGCCGGACCGCCGCGGGCGCGGCCTGCGGCTGCGAAAGCGAAGTTGACGAAGTAGTCGCCCACTTTGGAAGCCTGCAGGAAGGCTGCGAAGATGATGAAGAGAATGATGTAGGTCGACGAAACAGCGGTCGTCGGGCCGAGAATCCCCGCATCGGTGTAGACTTGGCTGAAGAACCGCTGCCAGGTAATTGGCGGTGAATTCAGGAAGCCTGGCAGTTTGTCGCCGATGAAGACGTAGCCGAGGAAGACAGCGGCGATCACCACGAGTGCCATTCCGGCGACGCGGCGGGTCAACTCCATGATGAGTGCGGTGCCGGCAACCGCTGCGATCGAGATGCCGATCGGTGCAAACGGTGTTCCGGTCGAATTCCGCATCAATGTGCCGTAGATCGTGATCAAATAGGCAGCTACTGCTGCCCCGCAAACTGCAAGCACGACATCCGGCGCCGCGAACCCTGATCGAACCCGTTGATGGAACCAGGAGAGAATGATGCCACCGGCCGTTGCCACGATCAGCGGCAGGCCGAAGAGGTAGGTTTCGCTGAACTTGATGCCTTCATCAATGCCGTTCCACATCTTGCCATTGGAAATTTCAGCAGCGAAGGAGAAGGCCATGCCGAGCGAGAACAGGGCAGGGATCATCAAGGCATAAGCGGCATAACCAAGAATTGGTGTTTCCTGACCCTTTTCAGGAAAATCAATCCGGCCTGCGAACAAAAGAAACCCAAGCGCGAGCGCACCGGCGACGTGCACGATGCGGAAGTTCCAGGTTTCCATTGGGAACGTCGGCAGGAACGGGATGACAATGCCGGTCCATTCGGAGATCGAGAGACCGTTCAAGGCCGCCATGTGAAATGCGGCATAAAGCGCAGCGAAGGACGTAATGAACATGAGGGATTTACCCTCAAACAGGCGCCGGTTTACCTCAACCGGTTCCTCATCGACGCCGTGCGCGATCAGATGATCGTCGTCTTCGGCTGGTGTTGTCTTGTCGGTCATAGTCCCCCGCGCCTCCAGCTGCGTCAGCCAGAGTTTATCTTGTCGTTGAAGTAAGGGCCGCGCAAGTCCCGCGGCCCTCCTTTGGTTTTTGTGAAGACGGTCTTAGTTGCCGTGGATCATGTCGGCCGGAATATCGGCACCAGCATTTTCCGTGAACCACTCAGCTGCACCCGGGTGCCACTTCAAAACGGTGTTCTTGGTCCAGTTCTCAGGCAACGTGGAACGTGCGGCCTTGTGGATGTTCACCATCCGGTCGTTGTCGGACATGACGACGTTGACAGCTGCCTTGACGAAGGACGCCGGCAGGTCGCAGTTGGCAACAGCGAAGTTCCACATGGATACTGAACGCGCGTCGTTTTCCAAAGTCGTGTAGGTGTCAGAAGCAATTGCGAACTCTGAAACCGGGAAGGCTTCCAGGATCTTCGCACGCTCTTCTTCAGTGAACTCGATGATGTTGATGTCGGTCTGGACTTCGAGTTGGCTAACGGCCGGAACCGGAACGCCTGCTGCGAATGCAATCACGTCCAGAAGACCATCCTGAAGCTGGCCGCCAAGATCGGACCAGCCGCCGTTGCGGCGCTCAAAGTTCACGCCAAGCTCTTCCATCATGCGCGGGAAGTAGGTGTCGGAGGTGGAACCAGCCGGACCAAAGCCGATTTTTGCGCCATCCGGAATGTCCGCAATAGACGTGATGCCGGAGGAAGACAGAGCCGTGATTGAGAACGGGGTCTGATACATCGGGAACATTGCGCAGGCGTTGGTCATCTGCAGGCCCGGTGCGATCGGGTTGGTGCCGCCGAGCGATTCCGCTGCCGGGCCCATGGTGGTCATGCCGAACTGTGCGTCACCAGTGTGAACCAGGGCCATGTTCTGCATCGGGCCGCCGGTGACTTCACCGCCGCCGGAAATGCCGAGTTCTTCTGCAACCAGGTTTGCCCAGCCAGAACCGTAAGCAAAGTAAGTGCCGCCCTGAGACGCGGTGCCAACGGTGAAGCTTTCCGGCCAGCCGGTGCGATCCTCATCCTGAGCAAAAGCGGACGTCGCGGTCATAGCTGCGATTGCAACCGCGCCAGTGATCATGGTGAATTTCATGAGTTCCTCCAAAGATTATTGTTCCGAGCGGAACGGGCACGGAGTTTTTGCGGATTCCTGCTGACCAAATTGAACTGGACCGGCGCTCCTCCCAAAGCGTGCCGCCCTGTAATCAAGTGCGAACGTATGAAAAGGCAAGCTTCCACGCTCGAAGAAATGAAGTTTGTCGTTGGGGAAGGGGGTATTTGGGTGGAGACGGTGACAAAGCGGTCAAGTCGTGTCCCGAATAGGTGACACATCTTGGGGGGCAGTTCAGAATTTAGATTTCTTCAGAATAGGCTTTCCGGGAGAGATCGTATTTCTGCATCTTCTCATAAAGCGCCTTTCGAGAAATCTTGAGCGCCTCATAAGTGTCCTTGATGCTGCCACCATGGGCCGCAAGCGTTGCCGCGATCAAAGCCTTTTCATGTTGGGCCATGTGATCAGCAAGACCGAGGTCTTGGTGTTCATCGCCGCCATGATCAATGCCAGAGGCGAGCCCCAGAACAAATCGGTCAGCGGCGTTGCGGAGTTCGCGAACATTTCCTGGCCAGTCCTGACTGACGACTTTGGCCAAAACACTATCCGGTATTTCGGGTAGCTCTCGCTTGAAGCGGGTTGCCGCGTCTGAGACCAGTTTGGAAAACAGGAGCGGGATATCTTCCCGTCGGGTACTGAGGGGTGGCACGGTAACCGTCACAACATTGAGCCGGTAGAGGAGATCAGACCGGAATCGCTCGGCGGCCGCTTCCGCAACAAGATCCTTCTTGGTGGCTGCTATGAAACGGACATCCAATTCCACCGGTTCATTTGACCCCAGCCGTGTGACCACCCGGTTTTGGATGGCATGCAGGAGTTTTGTCTGCAGCGGGAGTGACAGGCTGTCGATCTCATCGAGAAGAACCGTCCCGCCGCGAGCGGCCTCAAAGCGCCCGGTTCGGGCCCGCATAGCGCCCTGAAAGGCTCCTGCCTCATGGCCGAAAAGTTCGCTTTCAACAAGATTTGCAGGAAGGGCACCGCAATTGATGTGAACAAACGGCATGGACGCTCGTGAACTGGCCTCGTGGATTGCCCGGCTGGCGACTTCCTTGCCGACACCAGTATCGCCAGTGATCAACAAGTCCACATCGGCAGCCGCCACAGCGCTAACCTGATCTCTCAAGGCTCGCATAATCGGGCTGCGACCGTGCAAAACCCCTTCGACGGCATCCCGCGCGCCAACCTCCCGGCGAAGCGACCGGACTTCGACGGTCAAACGCCGTTTGTCCAGTGCGCGGCGCACGGTTTCGACCAGGCGGCTCGGTGGGAAGGGTTTTTCAATGAAATCATAGGCTCCGTCGCGCATCGAGCTGACAGCCAGTTCGACATCGCCGTGGCCCGTCACCAGAATAACCGGAAAACTCGGATCGATTTCCAAGACCTTGCGCATCAAGGTCAGCCCATCGGTTCCGGGCAAACGAATGTCGGTCACGAGAATACCGCGAAAGTCGCGTGTTACGTGCTGCAGCACTTGGTCAGCATTGGGGAAACACTCAACCTCAAGGCCTTCCAGCTCCAGGCTTTGTTTGGCGGTGAAACGCAGATGTTCTTCGTCATCGACAAAGAGGATTTTTTGAGCACTCATTCGGCGGCTGTTTCCTGCGCGCGGATTTCCTGGTTTTCGTTGGCGGTTTCGCCAGCCAGAAGAAGATCAATCGAAAAGACGGCGCCGCCCTCGTCATGATTGGACACCCGGAGCGTTCCTCCGAAATCCTTGACGATGTTGTATGAGATTGAAAGGCCCAATCCCATCCCTTCGCCCGGCTGCTTGGTTGTAAAAAAGGGATCAAAAACCTGGCCCATTTCATCTTCCGAAACCCCGGCGCCGTAATCCCGGACCGACAGTACACATGTGTCGGCATCTGTTCGAAGGCCAATGTCGATTTGGACGAGTTGCCGATCTTTCATGGCATCAAGTGCATTCGTCAGGAGATTGACCACAACCTGTTGCAGGCGAATATGTCCGCCCATAACCCAAACCTCTTCTTCCGGCTGATCGAAATTGAGTTTGGCGCCGCTCCCCCGGAGCCTTGGTTGCAGGAGACCAATCGCGTCATTGACGATCTGTACCAGAGGGACCGGCCGGACCTTTTCCATCGGACGGCGTGCAAAGTTGCGCAAATGCTTCGAGATTGACGCCATCCGATCTGTCATTTCAGAGATACGGCTGATGTTTTCCCGGGTTTCGGGTGTCCTGTTCCTTTCAAGAAGCTTCAAAGCGTTTTCCGCGTAAGATTTTACGGCGGCAAGCGGTTGATTGAACTCATGGCTGAGCGCTGCGGACATCTGACCAAGCGCTGCCAGCTTGCCCGCTTGCACCAACTCGGTCTGGGTTTTCCGCAACCGGGTTTCAGCTGCCTTTCGTTCGGCAACTTCTTCCAAAAGCTGTGCATTCGTTCGGTTGAGATCAGCGGTCCGTTCTTCCACCCGAACTTCGAGTTGTTCCTGTGCGGCCTGCTGGGTCAACAGCCGTTCTAGAAGCTGCGCGCGCCGCTGGATATAAAATGCAACGGCCAATCCAATCAGCATGATCCCGAGGACAAGGATCAGGACCGCCGCAAAGGCCTGTGTCCTTGCTCTGGTGGCGGAAACCAGGATCCGCACATTCCACCCGGCGTCAGAAATGTACTCCGAGCTGCTGATATAGCGATAGCCACCTGGTTCATCCTCAATCTTGATGAGATTGAGATCCTCGGTGAGAGGTTGAACCGTGTTGACAAGGGGAACAAGCCCATCCGCCGGGTATTGCCGGTTCGCCTGAATTTCAGCGATTTCGGTTCTTGTCAACGGACGTAGGGTGCGGAAATGCCAATCCGGCCGGCTCGCCATGAAGACGACACCGCGCAGGTCAGACACGATGATCTGATGATCTGCGTTGCGCCAGGCTTGTTCAAACCCATCAACTGTGAACTTGACTGCGACCACGCCTATGACGCGCTCATTGTCTTCAATGGGAGCCGCGAAGAAATACCCACGTTCCCCGGAAGTTGTACCAAGCGCAAAGAAGCGGCCGGTTCCGCCTTCAAGTGCCTGCGTAAAGTAGGGCCGGTAAGCAAAGCTCCGCCCTACAAACGACAGTTCCTTTTGATAGCTGCTGGCAGCAAGCGTCATGCCGGAGACATCCATCACATAGACATCTGAAGCTTTCAGCCGGTAGGCGGAGAGCCGGAGGTCTTCGTTGACCCGCTTTAAAAGTTCAGGGTCTGTGGGAGACTTCAGGAGAGCAACCAGGCTCGGGCGCTCGGCAATCAGCGAGGGCAGGGGTTCATAGCGCTGCAACGCGCCTTTCAACCCTTCGACAGTCAGTTTCAGGGTTGCTTGTCCCCGCAGGCCAGCCTGTTTTTGAAAATACGTCTCAATGACGGGTTCGGACAACACGGCAACGATCGCGGACAGCAGCACGAACCCGGCGAGCACACGGCCGGATGTTATCTTGAACAGTTTCGACTGTCGTCTTGGCATTCCAAGAGCTTTCCCAAAAAGGCCTACGCTTCAATTACCTTGCACATGTTGCCACACGTGGGAAATCACAACAGATCCTTCACCAACGGCGGAAGCAACACGTTTTACCGAGCCGGCTCGAACATCGCCAACGGCAAACAGCCCAGGACACGATGTTGCATATTGCGATTGTTCGCCAACTTTATCGCCTGTGAGCACGAAGCCGCGTTCATCCAGGTCGCAGGTTTCTGACAGCCAGTCTGTGTTGGGGGCTGCACCCAGCATGATGAAGGCAGCGGGACAATCCAGGTTCCAGTCCTCGCCGTTCCGGTCGATCACGACTTTTTCCAGCGCAGCGTCTCCTTCCAGCGCCTTGATCTGGGACTTGTAATGGATTGTTACAGACGGGTCAGCTTCGAGCCTTGAAAGAAGATAGTCCGACATGGATTCAGCCAGACTGTCGCCCCTGATCAACATATGGACATGGCACGCTGCTCTGGACAAATACATCGCCGCTTGCCCGGCGGAGTTGCCGCCTCCCACCACGACCACATCAGCGCCGCGGCAATAGCGGGCCTCCATATCCGTTGCGGCATAATAGATACCGGTGCCCTCGAATTCTTCCAGCCGGTTGAGCGGCAAACGGCGATACTGGACACCGGATGCAACGACAACGGCCTTGGCACAAATTTCCTTGCCATTGTCCAACGTGACACAGAATGTCCCATCGGCCCGCCGTTTCAGTTTCTCCGCCCGCCGAGGCCGCAAAAACCGTGTGCCAAACTTGAGCGCTTGCACTTCGCCCCGCCAAACGAGATCTGAACCGGAGATTCCGGTCGGAAAGCCCATGTAATTCTCGATCCGGCTGGACGTCCCGGCCTGCCCCCCAATGGCCAGATCCTCGACAAGCACCGCAGAAAGTCCTTCCGCTCCTGCATAAACGGCAGCTGCAACGCCTGCCGGTCCGCCACCGACGATAAGAACATCTACGGTTTCATGGCATTCAAAGTGTTGCGCCAGTCCCAGGAGCTTCGCCACCTTTGCAGGTGTAGGTTGGTCGACAACCCGGTTTTTGCCGAAGACAACGGCCGGCTGCCGCCCACTGAGCTTGCAGCTCTGCGCGATTTCTTCCGCGTCTTCAGACCCGAGATCAATCATCTGAAACGCGATCTTGTTCCGCGCCGCAAATTCCGCAACCCGCCTGACATCGCGGTCAACATCTGCACCGACTAGCTTCAGCGACGTGTCGTGCTCTTCAACCTGGCGGCGCCGGCGCGCAGCAAAAACCGAAATGATGATGTCCGACATCTCGGGTATTCGCGACATGGCCGCAAGCATGTCTTTCCGGGAGACCGAGATTAAGATCGTGTCTTCCTTGGCGCGCAGCGGCAGCGTATAAGCCCCGCCATTCAAAAACGTAATTTCCCCAATGAATTGATCCGGTCCAAGCGAGGACGGCAGGTAAGCCTCCCGCGTGTAGGTGTCGATTATCTCGACGCGCCCTTCCAGGATATAAAGAAACCGGTCCATCGGGTCGCCAACTTCGGCGATCATTGTGCCCGCATCAAAGCGGACTTCCGTTCCCAGATCCCGGATCGCCTGGACATGGCTTTGGTGAAGAGGCGTTCGGGCCATTTCCCTCAAGTCACCAGCAAAGCTTTCCATATTCAGGTCCTTCGATTGAAGCTCGGGAGCGGCGTGCCCTCAGCACTACCCCCCGAATAGCAACCTTTCAATATGAAGAACGGCTATCAGTGGTTGTCATTGGATTTCTGGTACCTGAAGTTTTCTGTGCGTGTGAGCCACAGGTTACCGCCATAATCTGGATCTGAGTCGTACGTCGTCCGACGCACACCCCAAAACCATATTTTACGCAGTCTCTGGAAACTGTTCACCAGCGAGACCAACTAAACCCAACAGGCAGTTGCGATAAACGAGGTAAACATGTCTCACAATGTCCGGACCGAAACAGACTCTTTTGGGGCACTGGAGATACCCGCAGACAAGTACTACGGTGCGCAAACGGCCCGCTCCTTGATCAATTTTCCGATCGGCGGGGAGACGATGCCGCGTCCTCTCATCCATGCGCTGGGTGTCATCAAGCAGGCGGCCGCCCGTGTGAATGCGGCTCAAGGAAAGCTTGATCCGAAATTGGCGGACGCGATTGAACGGGCCGCATCAGAAGTCGCCGCCGGAAAGCTGGACGATCATTTCCCTCTTGTCGTCTGGCAGACCGGTTCGGGCACTCAGACCAACATGAATGCAAATGAGGTGGTTGCAAACCGCGCAATTGAGCTGCTTGGCGGTGTTGTCGGCTCCAAAACACCAGTGCACCCAAATGATCACTGCAACATGAGCCAGTCTTCAAACGACACCTTTCCAACTGCCATGCATATTTCTGCAGCCACGGAAATCAAAGAAAAGCTGCTGCCCGCGCTGGCCCATTTGAAGTCCGCTCTTGAGAAAAAATCTGAAGAATGGGCGGAGATCGTCAAAATTGGCCGGACCCACACCCAGGATGCAACGCCATTGACCCTCGGCCAGGGGTTCGGCGGGTACGCCGCTCAACTTGCCCTTGGAATGGAGCGTGTCACCGAAGGGCTCAACGGGCTGTATGCGCTGGCACAAGGCGGAACGGCTGTCGGAACAGGCCTTAACACGAAAAAGGGGTTCGATACTGCATTCGCCGCCGAGGTGGCCACGATTACCGGTCTCCCGTTCAACACGGCATCCAACAAGTTCGAGGCGCTCGCAGCACATGATGCCTATGTCTACGCCCATGGTGCGCTCAATACGGTTGCGGTATCCCTGTTCAAGATCGCCAATGACATTCGGTTTTTGGGGTCCGGGCCGCGTTCGGGGCTTGGGGAGCTGTCGTTGCCGGAAAATGAACCCGGTTCCTCCATCATGCCGGGCAAAGTCAATCCGACACAGTGCGAGGCCATGACCATGGTGTGCGCACAGGTTCACGGCAACCAGTCAACAATTTCGTTTGCCGGAAGCCAGGGGCACTTTGAGCTGAATGTCTATAAACCCGTGATGGCCCATGCGATGTTGCAGTCGGTCAAATTGCTGGCCGATGCCTCCATCAGCTTCGCGGACCGATGCGTGTCCGGCATTAAGGCAAATGAGGATAATATCACCCGCCTGATGGAACGGTCCTTGATGCTGGTAACCGCACTCGCTCCCGCGATTGGCTATGACAAGGCCACGGAAATCGCCAAGACAGCCCACAAGAACGGCACATCCTTGCGCGAAGAAGCGCTCAATCTTGGCTATGTAACGGAAACAGAATTCGACGCGCTCGTCCGCCCTGAAAAGATGATCGGCCCGAGCGATTGAAAGATATCGGCTACGTCAGCCGACCTCGTCGCGATCACAATCAAAGAGAGTGGCGGAGGGGGTGGGATTCGAACCCACGGAACGCTTGCACGCTCGACGGTTTTCAAGACCGTTGCAATCGACCACTCTGCCACCCCTCCGGCGCAGAGCAAGAACCTGAAAGGCTCATGCGAGAGCACCCGTTTCTCCGGTCTTGCCTTCAAAGTCAAGCAGGGAAATCAGAATTCAGGGTGATTGCCCACAAGACTGTCCATCGACTGCCTTTGTCCGCGCGCCTCATATCGGGCCAAAACGCGCGTGCGTAAAACAAAACTGAGACAGTTTGGACCGTCCCGGGCGTTGATTGAAATGGCGGCCTGGATGGGGGGGCTGTGAGGCAACCATCTAAAGACCAACACCCGGGAGGGTCGAAGGGGCCGCCGGTCCAGTGTCGTGGGCAGGGGTCGAACCGGCGGCCTTAAGCTGGAGGTGGGTCCAGCATTGCTTGTGACAGGGCGGTCACCAGCAATGAACACACCTTACGAGGCAGCCCGAATGCACGTTGTGATGTGTGTCACATCCTGTCCATTTGGCGATAAGTCTGAGCCCGTGACCTTTGAGCAACAACCTGTAGCACTTCAAGATCCACATAATTTAGGGCGCCTGAGCAGGCACTTAGGGTTCGCGGCTTGGCTTTTCCGTCAAACGAACCGGTGGAAAGGTTCCTCCGGCGTGCGTTCAGCGTTATTGCAGGGTCGACGGGCGGTTTACTTTGAAGTAAGACGTTTGCCGTTACATGGCGTGTGGTTAGGGATGCATCGCGGGGGCAGTGCGTCTAAAATTCCGGCAAGTTGCCGGGCACACCTTTGAAACCGGTTGCCGGACGGCCGGATCAATAGTCGCGTGAGCTCAGGGGCTGCCAGCGCGTTGTGAGTAGGATGGCGGGATGCATGGGATCGGCGGGCAGACTTGGCGCTCGGATGACAAGTCTATCGAAGACACTGGCATTGTTTCTTCACGAAATGACCGAACAGGTTCTGTGATGCGGCAAGTGCGCACCATTTTGATGGTTGCAGCCGCCGCCGGATTTGTCGCCGCCTGCGGATCCGCGCCACAAGAAAAAGCGAAATTCAGCCCGAAAAAGTATGGCGTTAAAGGCAGCCCGAAAGTGGTTGCCGCCGGAAAGCCTGTTCCCAAAGGTGGAGGCCGTTACGTCGTCGGCAAGAAATACAAGATTGCCGGCAAATGGTATTACCCGAAACACGAGCCGAACTATAAAAATGTTGGGCTGGCATCCTGGTACGGGCCGACCTTCCATGGCCGTAAAACCGCGAACGGTGAGGTCTTTGACCGCAACGCACTGACAGCTGCGCACACCACCATGCCGCTGCCGTCCTACGCCCGTGTCACCAACATGAACAACGGCCGGTCCATGATTGTCCGGGTCAACGATCGTGGTCCATTCCACGGCAACCGCATCATTGATTTGTCTGAGCGGGTTGCGAACATGCTGGACACCAAAAGTGCCGGCGTTGCCAAGGTCAAGGTCGAGTATGTTGGCCGCGCGCCGCTTCATGGTCAGGATGAAACCTACCTGATGGCGTCGTATAACGGTCCAGGCGCCGTTCAGCCCGGCACCAGCCGTCCGGGCACTTTGATTGCCCAAAATGCTCCGCGCCTTGTGGTCGGGCCGACACAAGCGCCACCACCGCGGCCTTATAGGCCGTCTGCAACGCTTGCGTCAGTGGCAACACCTGGAACCACGATTGCAGCCGCGTTTGATCCGGCAATCGCCTTCGAGGCGGGCTCCAGCAATGTCCAGGTGGCAGCCAACAATCGGTTTGAGCCGCAACCGGCAGCCTATGCACCGGAAAGCGGCGTGCTTGGCACGTTGACCGTACCGGCTGAGCAGGGTCTAACCCCAGGAAGTGCAATCTCTTCCTACATGGCGAACCGGCGTGTGTCGGATGCTCATGAGATGCTCTCCTTTGCGTCCGGGTCCGGTTTGTCCTTGAAGCTGCTTGCTCGCCAGGCAGCTCTGGATTGAGTGATCGAGGCTGATGATGCGACGTATCTTCAGCCGCATGCCGCATATCCCAAACCTGATACCAAACTGCTTGTCCGGCCTTAAGAGGTGTTCTGTTGCGGTTTTGGTGTCTTCATTTGCTATTGTCAGCGTTCAGGCAGAGCAGCTCACAACAAAGGCGCCGAAAGCGCTCCTTTATGAGCCGGCATCCGGCACAGTTTTGTTCGCGAAGGATGCGGACGTTCCCTTCGCGCCGGGGGCTCTGGTCAAGGTCATGACCGCGGCGACGGTTTTTCAGGCGTTGTCGGACGGCGAACTGACGCCGGATCAACTGTGCACTGTCAGCGAACATGCATGGCGGACAGGCGGTGCCCCGTCTGGCCGAGGGGCCACTATGTTCGCTGCAATCAAGTCAGAGATTTCCGTCGAGGACTTGCTGAAGGGCCTTTTGGTTCATAACGGCAACGATTCTGCGATCATTTTGGCTGAGTGTCTGGACGGCTCCGAAGCCACCTTTGCGGACCGCATGAACACGCTCGCTTCCGAAATCGGTATGGTAAACAGCAGCTTTGGCAATCCAACAGGCTACGAAGAGGCCGTCAGCACGACGACGGTGCGTGATCAGGTGCGTCTTGGCGAATACATCGTGGAAGAGCATCCCGAGCGGTATGCGATGTTCGCAATCCCCGAATTCACCTGGAACAATATCTTCCAGCGCAACAAGAACCCGCTCCTTGGCGAAATCCGCAACCTGGATGGACTTGGCGGCGGCGCACATTCGGAAGACGGATATTCCGGCCTTGGATCCATTGACCGCAATGGACGCCGGATCATAGCCGCAGTTGCCGGCCTGACATCAGACAATCACCGCCTGGCCGCCTTGAAAGAAATCTTTGAGGGAACCTGGGAATTTTATGCCGTTAAAACCGTCTTTCCTGCCGGAGAAATGGTGGCTGAGGGGCGTGTCTTTGGCGGTGTCGACGGCACTGTCCCGCTAATTTCTGAAGCAGATATTGATGTATTTCTGCCGCGCGGCGGAACCCTGGAATACCGGCTGCGCGTTGTGTATCAAGGGCCACTTGTTGCCCCGATTGCAGCTGGCGTACCTGCCGGAGAACTTCAGGTAATCGGCCAGGACGGCGTGGTTCACAGGGCACCACTCGTTACCGGCGCATCCGTTCCGGAAGGTGGCCTCGTCGGCAAGGCGCTGGATAGCGTGCAGGAACTTCTGTTTGGCTGGATCGGATAATAAAATCCTGAAACCCACCGGTTGACAAACCCCCGTTCGGCCCGGCAAGGCAAACAGCGGAAAAAGAAAACAGGGCCGGAACCAAGTGCAGGGACACTTTATCAGTTTTGAAGGCGGTGAGGGGGCTGGCAAGTCCACCCAAATTGCCCGGTTAAAAGCTTTTCTGGAAAGCCTGGGTAAGACGGTCATCGTCACGCGTGAGCCAGGCGGGTCGCCCGGCGCCGAGAAAATCCGCACCATGCTTCTGTCCGGTGAAGCCCGTGATCTCGGCCCACGCGGTGAAGCCATGCTCTTTGCTGCTGCGCGTGCAGATCATGTGGATACGTTGATCAAGCCAGCGCTGGACCGCGGTGACTGGGTCCTGTGCGACCGCTATTCGGACTCCACTTTGGTGTATCAGGGGGAAGCGGGTGTAGATCTGAACTATTTGAGGCTTTTGGAAACCGCAGCCGTAGCCGGTGTGCGGCCGGAACTCACAATCCTGATTGATGTGCCGGCGGAACTCGGCCTGGCTCGGGTGCAGGAACGCGCGAAGACAGACACAAGCGGTGGGCCGGACCGCTTCGAGGGCGAGGCTCTTCGTGTCCACGAAGGCCGCCGGAAACGGTTTCTGGATTTGGCAGCAGAAGAATCTTACCGCTTTGCCGTCATCGATGGATCGAAGGATTTGGAGACTGTCAGCGCATCCATTCAATCCGCTGTGGAGGCTGCCTTTCAGGATCAGTTGAGCACAGACACCCTGGCGCAGGAGGCCGACTGACCTTGGCGCGGAGAAATGAACCTGTTGAAACTCCAGAGGTCGATGCCCTGCCGGGTATTCCACTGCCGCACCAGCGCAACGTTCTGATCGGTCATGGTGAGACGGAGAAGAGCCTTCTGGAGGCTTACCGCTCAGAGCGGCTGCACCACGCCTGGATCCTGGGCGGGTCGAAGGGTATCGGCAAGGCGACACTGGCATTTCGTTTCGCCAAGTTTGTTCTGGTCAATCCGGACCGGTTTGGACCGCAAACAGCGATGGTTCACGATCTCAGTGTTCCCGAAGACAATCCTGTCGTCCGGCAGGTGGCTGCAGGCGGACATCCGAACATCTTGCATTTGCGCCGGCCGTGGGATGACAAGGGCAAACGGTTCAAAGCCGATCTTCCCGTTGATGAGGTTCGCCGAACCGTTAGTTTCTTCGGAACAACCGCATCCGCGCGGGCCTGGCGGGTCTGTATTGTCGATGCCGCCGATGACATGAACGCCAGCTCTGCCAATGCGTTATTGAAAATACTTGAAGAGCCACCTGAGCGGTGTTTGTTCCTTGTCTTGAGCCACGCGCCCGGCCGATTGCTCCCCACTATCAGGTCCAGATGCCGCCGGTTGGACATGGCACCGCTTTCTGAAACCGACATCGCCAACGGCCTGCGCGATCTTGCCGGACATGCGATCCCGGATGCCAGCGGATTAGCTGAAATCGCCCAGACCGCGGATGGCAGCTTAAGATCTGCATTGACCCTGTTGGCTGGCGATGGTTTGGCGATCGCCCAAGGCACAAGGAAACTCGCGGAAGCCGGCAGTCAGATGGATCTGAAGGCTCTCCATGCCTTGTCCGATCTGGTTGCCGCCCGCGGTCAGACCGACAACTGGGAAAGCTTTCAGCACGTTGCAGAAACCTGGCTGCATGGTCAAATGCGCCGGTCGATTGCAGCCGGCACCGGCGCCGCCTTTGCCTATGTGAAACTCTGGGAAGGCACACAAAAAGCAATTGCAGAATCTGATGCGCTTAATCTCGACCGCAAACAAGTTGTTCTGGATTTCTTTTTGAATCTCCGGTCCGTGCGGACCTAACTTGCGTAAATTTGATGTCTGGTTTTTCGATCACCAGAACCGTATGTACCTTTTTGAAAACAACACCTGAAACGTTCAGAACGGCAATCCATGATAGTTGACAGCCACTGCCACCTCGATTTTCCAGACTTTGACGGCGAACGTGACGAGCTTATCGCTCGGGCAAAAGAAGCGGGCGTTGAGTTGATGGTGACGATCTGCACCCATATCCGAAAGTTCGATCAGGTGCGCGCCATTGCCGAAGCCCACCCTGAGGTCTACTGTTCTGTCGGCACCCATCCGCACAATGCAGGCACTGAACGCGGTATCCCCGTCGACGAAATTGTCCAACTGGCCGAACATCCGAAAGTTGTCGCCATTGGTGAAGCCGGTCTGGACTACTTTTATGACAAGGCGCCGCGGGACGCTCAGGCAGAAGGCCTGCGGATCCATATCGAGGCAGCGAGGCAGACTGGTTTGCCTTTGGTCATTCATTCCCGCGATGCGGACGACGACATGGCGGCGATCCTGCGCGAGGAAATGGGGAAGGGGGCCTTCCTTGCCTTGCTGCACTGTTTCTCGTCCGGTCGCGATCTTGCCCTCACCGGCATTGAACTCGGTCTCTACGTATCGTTCTCCGGCATACTGACGTTTAAAAAGTCCGAGGAGTTGCGCGACATCGCCCGGGAGCTGCCGGCCGATCGTTTGCTTGTGGAAACCGACGCCCCTTACCTTGCTCCCCAACCAAGACGCGGCAAGCGCAATGAGCCAGCTTACACTGCGATGACAGCTGCCGTTTTGGCGGAGGTTCGCGGCGTGAGCGACGAAGAAATAGCCCGTCAGACCACAGAGAATTTCTTCCGTCTTTTCAAAAAGGTACCAAAGCCGGAAAGTGTTTCAAACGAAGTCGCGGGCGCAGCATGAGTGTCCGGCTGACGATCCTCGGCTGCGGGTCTTCAGGCGGCGTTCCACGGATCGGGAACGATTGGGGAAAGTGCGATCCTAAGGAGGCTAAGAACCGGCGGCGGCGTTGTTCACTGCTTGTGGAAAAGTTTGGGGATAACGGCTGCACAACGGTGTTGATAGACACCGGCCCGGATCTGCGCGATCAACTTCTTGGTGCCGATGTTCAACGCATGGATGCCGTGCTTTATACCCATGCGCATGCCGACCATCTTCACGGAATTGATGATCTGAGGGCCTTCATGGTCCGTGATCGGCGGCGGATCCCGGTTTACATGGATATCCCGACATTCGACAAGGCAATGGCCGCCTTCGGCTATTGTTTTGAAACCCCCAAGGGGTCCAGTTATCCACCCATTCTGGATCGGCATAGTATGACGGCGGCAACGCCGGTTGTGATCGACGGTCCTGGCGGTGAGATCGAGTTTTTGCCGATTGAAGTTACCCACGGTGAAATCAATGCCCTTGGGTTTCGGATTGGAAACACGGCCTATGTCCCTGATGTTTCAGATATTTCCCGTGAAAGCTTAGATTTTTTAACCGGGTTGGATCTGCTTATTTTGGATTGTTTGCGCCGCAATCCGCACCCTAGTCATTTCAATTTGGATGACGCGCTCAGCTGGACAAAGGAACTTGCGCCCAAAAAAGCGATTTTCACCAATCTTCACAACGACTTGGATTATGAAACACTGAAAGCAGAGCTGCCGGATGGCATCGAGCCGGCTTTTGATGGTCTTCAAGTTCTGATCGACGGTGCATTGGCGGAAACCATGCCCAGGATCGCGGTGGATGCCGGCTGAACGGCGATACAAGATCCCGACAGAAGACCGATTGACCCGGTCTGCCGTTCATTATCTTGAGCGGTACGCGAGCACTGAGGCCAATTTGCGAAGAGTGCTTGAGCGGAAGGTTTCCCGCGCGTGTCATGCGCTGGATTTGGTGGCGGATGATTACCGCGATCTCATCGAAAGCATCGTCGCAAAATGCGTCCGCAATGGCATGGTCAATGATCGTGGATTTGCAGAGATGAAACTGGCGAGCCTTAGGCGCAAGGGCCAATCGAAGAAGAAGATAGAAGCACAGCTTCGGGCCAAAGGCGTTCCAGCACATATTATCGAAGCTGTTACGGCCGAAGACACGTCGGAAGATCGGACAGCCGCGATCGCTTATGCAAAGCGCCGGCGGTTCGGACCGTTCCGTGATCAGGCCAAACGGGATGACCGGCGCTTAAAAGACATCGCTGCGATGTGCCGCGCTGGTTTTGATTACGAGACCGCTCGTCAGGTCATTGACGCAGACCGGGACGATCTCTGCGCATAGATCCATAGCGTGGATCGTTTCAATGTGCGATGCGGAGGTGATGACTGCAAACCAGTGTCGATATCACACGAAGAGAATTTGCGTTCCAAAGTGTCCGGTTGGACCGTGACTCCGTTGTTTCTGTGGTTGTATTAAAAGTTCCATAATATTGATTATGCGTATTATGCTTGTAGGCGCCGGGCTAAAATGTCTCACATTCGCAATTCAAAAATGTCACGCT
>ERZ1023313.61-NODE-61-length-56153-cov-5.038558_pt1 | contig 56153 bp, 46 predicted proteins | sample MGYA00521233_ERZ1023313 | MGnify/ENA primary metagenome ERZ1023313 (study PRJEB32759, sample SAMN07749866) | skin metagenome | biome: transportation; feature: city; material: polyester macromolecule | host: Homo sapiens | place: Hong Kong:TKO line | collected... | reverse complement strand
CACATTCTTCGTCATTTCGACATCACCACAGCAGCGGTTGATGCAGACCTGCAAGAAGCCATTGGCAAATTCAAAATCAATCAGACCGAGTTACCGGGCATGGCTGCCCCTTTTCAAGAAGCTCTGGAGCGGGCCTGGTTCGAGGGCACGCTTCGATATGGTGATTACAAAATCCGGTCTGCCTATGTGTTAATCGCCGCAATGGGCGACAAAGCGACCTGGCGCCAGTTCCTTAGTTACTCGCTCGCTTTTGAACAGTTAAACCGCGATCAGCTGGTCAAAAACCTGGATGCAATTGCCGGGTCGTCTGCGGAAGCCCGGGCCCGCCCAATCGACGGGTCTGGACCTCAAACAGCCCCGACAACATCCGGCGCCGACGATGATGGCAGTTCGGGAAGTGGAGCGTCGGATGATGCCCTCGCCCAATTCACCGTAGATTTCACAGCGCGGGCGCGCGCTAAGGAATTCGACCCGATCGTTGGCCGCGACGAAGAAATCCGGCAGGTGATCGACGTCCTGCTGCGGCGCAGACAAAACAATCCAATTCTGACCGGAGAAGCCGGTGTTGGAAAAACTGCAATCGTTGAAGGATTTGCGCAAAAAATAGTCGCCGGCGACGTTCCTCCGACCTTGATCGGCACCCGGCTTTGCGCGCTCGATCTCGGTTTGCTGCAAGCCGGCGCGTCAATGAAAGGCGAATTCGAAAAACGTTTGCGAGCGGTAATAGATGCCGTGCATGCGTCGATCGTCCCGACCATCCTGTTCATCGATGAGGCCCACACACTAATTGGTGCCGGCGGTGCGGCAGGCACTGGAGACGCGGCAAATTTGCTGAAACCAGCTTTGGCGCGTGGCACCCTCCGCACGGTCGCGGCAACGACGTGGTCAGAGTACCGCCAGCATTTCGAGAAAGACCCTGCCCTGACACGGCGCTTCCAACCCGTGCAGGTGGACGAACCCAAAGAGGAAAAATGCTTTGCCATGGTGCGAGGTCTTCTCGCCCCCATGGAGGACCACCACCAGGTCCGCATTCTCGACAGCGCCGTCCGGTCCGCGGTTTCACTATCGCATCGATACATTCCAGCACGCCAACTGCCGGACAAGGCCGTCAGCGTCTTGGATACGGCTTCTGCACGTGTGAACATCTCTCAAGCAGCGCAACCCGCAAGATTGCTCGATCTGATTGCCAATAAGGGTTTTTTGGAAACTGAACAGAAGGCGCTCCAGAATGACGCAGAACTTGGCATGGACCATACCGAACAGCTGAGTTCACTTGCAGATGCGATCCAGAAAACCGAACAGGATATTATCGCGCTCAAAACCGAGTGGGAAAAAGAGCGAAAGCTGGTTGCAGGTATACGCCGCCTCAACAAAGCCCTGATCGACTTGAATGGCGGAGCCCCTGCCCCGCATCCGGACGCCGCGGACATTCAAGATCCAGAACACGAAGGCCCGGCGCTGGTTCCTATCGACGAGATCGAACTGGATCTTGATGTGGACCTCACGGATGAAGGAGCAATTCGGGCAGCGCTTCATGATAAGCGTGCTAAACTTGCGCAAATTCCGGAAGACGACCGAATGGTTTACGCCTATGTCGACGACGAAGCGGTCGCCAGTATCATCTCCGACTGGACCGGCATTCCGGTCGGCCGGATGGTGCAGGATGAGATGCAAACCATCCTGTCCCTAACGGAAAGCCTCAACAAACGCGTGATCGGCCAATCACATGGTCTGGCTATGATTGCCAAACGGATCGAGACCAGCCGGGCCCTGCTCGGCAATCCGGACAAACCAATCGGTGTGTTCATGCTCTGCGGCCCGTCCGGTGTCGGCAAGACCGAAACAGCACTTGCCTTGGCGGAAACGCTCTATGGCGGTGAGGACAGCCTGATCACTATAAACATGTCAGAGTTTCAAGAAGCCCATTCCGTCTCAGGATTAAAGGGCGCACCTCCTGGCTATGTTGGATATGGCGAAGGCGGACGGCTGACGGAAGCAGTACGCCGCAAGCCATACTCGGTGGTCTTGCTCGACGAAGTCGAAAAGGCGCATCCGGATGTGCATGAAATCTTCTTCCAGGTGTTTGACAAGGGCTGGATGGAAGACGGAATGGGCCGAAAGATCGACTTCCGCAATACCTTGATTTTGCTGACGTCAAATGTCGGTACGGATCTGATCATGAATGCGGCAAGTCACATGCTGGATGCGCCAGTCTCGGACAATCCGGAACTGGCAGCAACCGATCCGAATGCCCCAGATCCCGAAAAGCTTGCCGAAAGTCTGCGCCCTGCTCTCTTAGACGTCTTTCCGCCGGCCCTGCTTGGGCGGATTGTCACAATTCCATATTATCCGCTATCGCCATCGATGCTCGGGTTCATTATCCGCCTACAGCTCAATAAAATCGTCAAGCGTGTGAAACAGAACCGCGGAGCAGAGCTCACGTTTGGTGAGGACGTTGTGTCCTACATCGTGTCACTGTGCCAAGATCCCGACAGTGGTGGACGGATGATCGACAACATCTTGACCAACGACCTCCTGCCAAAACTGTCCCGAGCGTTTTTGACTGCGGAGATGAACGGAGAGGAGCTTGTAAGCGTCGGATTAACAGCAGACGCAGCTGGTATCAGAATTAATCAGCCCTGAATAAACGACGGGATTCGACGGAGCTGTTTCATTGCAAGCCCCCGGACCTGATAAGCCCGGGGGCTTTCACGATTTGGGTCAGCGCGGTCTGCCTGCGCCCCCTGAAGCTCCAGATTCAGCCTCGTTGATCCACTCCCAGGTTGCCGCTTTCAATTGCTTGACCGCCTTGTCATGCATCATCATCAACCGGGTACGCGCTCTGGAGACATCGGTCAGGATTGGCGCCCAGGTGGTGACCCCTAGCTTCCCATGTACTTTGGAATAGACTTTTCCACGGTCCGGCGAAGAGAAGTATCCTGTGTTTTCCTTGACGATCTGATTTGTAGCCGTACCGATTTCCTTCATCAGTTTCTTCCGGATCAGATTGTCAATTTCGGTGACAGTCAAAAAACCGATCTTTGTGTAACGGCCACCGCTTGCGACGTCAGACCCAATCGCCCGGACCTTTCGGTTAAGCAGTTGCTTGGTCATCGCGGCACAGCTGCTATCCAAAATCTCATTGCGAAGTCGTTCTTGACGGCTGCGCTCAAGAGCTCCACCGAGTGTCCCGAACAAAAGACCAAACAATGGTCCGACCTTCGCAACACCACCTGCCATCAGGAGCCCAAGTTTCGGGACATCCATACCCTTGAGAGATCCGGAACTGGTTTGCAATTTACCAGTGAGAAACGCGTTCATGCCGATACCGCTGGCACCGAGAATGGCACTTGTCCCAAGCTTTGTCCCGAGAGGAACACTGTAGACCGGCACGCTCCCTGACCCGAGGACAAAAGCGGTCGTTTCACCAGTCGCGGTCACACCGCCAGTGAAGCCGAAGACACTGCCTCGACCCAATACGCCGATAATCCAACCGCCAATGGCAAAGGTACAAACTGCGATCGCTCCAGCGATGCACGCATTGACGACTCTTTTGTAGGCCGCCGCGATATTATAGTACTCCGACGACAGGTTATAATAAAATGCAGAGTCGTATTCATTCTTGATAAATTTGTAACCAGGTTCCAACTGCTTGAGCAGACTGCCGGTTACATAGACATCGACCAACGCTTCGGTCATTTTCTCAAAGGATTTACTTGGCATGATCAGTCCTCCTTGATCTATGACAAGAGTAGACAAGCGTGGATAATATCTCAGTGACGACGATCACAGATAATTATTATCTGAAATAACTTAATTACCCTTAGGGAAATATCTATATTTTTTGAAGAACTGGTATTTAAGCTCAAAATAGAAGCTCGGCAGCTCGGAACAATCACGTCACCGAGGAATGAGATTAGCCGATCAGCGTTGGGAAATGGCCGGTCACTATACGTCCTTGTTTAACGGTAGGGTCACCAATCCGAGCCGCTGGCAGATTGCCGATAAAGACCGTGAAAGAGCCCATCAAGATCGGATCCGGAGGGCCACCGCACGCGCACACGTCCGTAACACGCGCTGCCGGAAGGTTGCCAATCAAAGCAGTCCAACACCCCGGTGCAACGATGGGCGTCGGCGTTCCCATTGTGAACGGGCAAGAATGCAGATCAGTCAAGCGTGCGGCTGGAAGTGTCATCTTAAACTCCGTTCGCCTTCATCCCATCAATCATACTACTTCAACCCTCTATGGATTGGGATCTAAATCACAGTACAGCCAGCTTTTCTGCTCTTATTGGCCGGACAAAATGGTTTGAACAAAATCGCGATATTCCTTCAACGCAGGGCTTGAAACAGACTGAGACACACTTGCTCCCGTCTCCATTTCGAATGCCAATGGGTCAGTCGGTGTTCCACGTTGACGGATCTCAAAATGCAGGTGAGGCCCAGTAGACAATCCAGTTGTCCCGACATACCCGATCAGATCACCGGCTTGCACGACAGATCCGAGTTCTATCCCCTCGCCGTATTCGTGCATATGCGCATACCGGCTTGTGATACCGTCCTTGTGCACAAGCTCGATGAAGTTCCCATAACCACCCCTGACATCCCGATAGCCGACCTTACCAGAAAACGCTGCTCGGATCGGCGTTCCGGTCGGCGCGGCCCAATCCACGCCAGCGTGAAGCCGTTCGGTCTTTTTGATCGGATGAAAGCGCATGCCAAACTTCGAGGTGAGAACGCCCTTTACCGGAACCAGCATGGCACCAGACAGACTTACTGCGCCCCCCTCATTCACACAAGCAAACCCCCGGTTTCCGGGCGCTTTCAAGACATAACATCTGACAGACCAATTATCGCCCTGACGAACGCCTGCAAACAGCACACGCCCGCCTCCACGCTTTTCATCTCTTGGCTGATCGGTAAACAGAAGCGTAAATCGTTCATCAGGCTTGATTGCACGCCTCAAATCCGTGGTAGGCGCAAGATATGCAATCGCTTCACCGACAATCGATGCGGGCACAGCATTTCTGATTGCGGTCGCGTAAAGTCCATCAATTAACCTATGGCCTTTTGATTCAGCGTTTTCCTCGGGTTCCGATGCATTTGGGGTATCAAAAGGTTTTCCAAACCACGGATCGGCACCAGCAACATATCCATCATCGCCTCGGCGAGTGGAAAAGGCCGCTGCACCAACAAACCCGTCAATTCCGTGAAGTGAAAGCTGAACTGGACGGTAGTAATCTCCAATCCGATCGACCTTATTAGGAAGACGAACGCCACGCACCGATATTTTATCGCCCGCGACAAAATCGCTCCTACTGAACTCAGATTCCATAAATTCTTCGACCTGCCGCGCAAGTTCCTTGTCGAAACCACGTTTGGTCAAGAAGGATGTGATTGGGAAAGTATCATCGACCCTCTCCCTGATTTCGATCCGGTGGGCACCCTGGCCGATTGGCCGCTCCCTCAGATAAAGATCCAACGTATTTGTCGAAGGCTTTAGAAAAACCGGCAGGTCCTTTGAGGTACTGCTTTGATCTTCTTCAACAACATCAAGCGCTTCACTGTCCGGACCACCGCCAAAATTTCCGAACCGAAAATCTGCTTCCGTACCAGGCGCCCGGGTTATGAGCGAACCCGTATCGTCCAACATTTGGCTGTCAAAAAGATAGGCGCTAACCGCATTGACCAAGCCGAAATTCTCACCATTCCCTGGAAAACCTAACGGACGTTCCGAAAGCTCAATCCGGCGGTTGGCATCAGACGACTTTAGCAGGACCGGGTCGCCAGCCAGCGGTATGACCGCAGACATCGCCATGTCGAAAAAGGGATCAGCCGGCGTTTCGAGGTCGTCATTGGCAAGACCGGCTGTTTCCGCCCCCTCACCTGCCACTGGCTGGTCTAAGGAAGGGTCCGGCGGGATACTTTCACTCGGAGCGGTCGCAACTATGGATGCAGGATCTTCGGCCTGATTTTGTGCCAAGTCCGGCGCAGAGAAGGAAATCGCACCCGAATTCACAAGTAGGACGAGGCCTGCACCGCCTGCGCCAAGGAACAGAAACAACGCAGCGAAACCGATAAACTTCCAGACGGTTGACGGGGGTCTACTGCGGCGTTCAATCTGAGACTGGTCAGGGCGATCGGACTGTGTTCCAGCAGCTGTTACCGAAACATCTGAAGCAGCCGGATTTGATCCGGCCCTGATGATCGTCCGATCGAATTCCGGCCGAAATTCCGTATTCCTCTGCTGTTCTGGCAACTCACCCATACAGCCTCACTGGTATGGCCTTCGAATATCCGAAGCGCGTTTCTGAAAAGGATGCCCTATCGAAACCAATTGTCAAAGGAACTAGCTGGAAAACTTGACCAGATTGTCGGCTTTTTGGTTTTTACCGTTTGCCGGAAGCTGAGCAGTGGCGCCCTCCATGAACACGGCAGGATCATCGACAGTAAAAACTTGAGTGTCGTGGCTGAGGCCACGCAATCTACCGCTCCAGATGTTCTTGACCGGATATCCATCTTGCAGATTGCTGGCGACCGGGTCGCTGAACGCCAGCCGAACTTTCCTGTCCTTCGCAACGCTCTCGATCCGGCTGGCCGTGTTGACGGTGGTGCCCATAACGGTAAAGGAGCGCCGGTGTTCTCCGCCAATGTCTCCAACAAGCACAGGACCGGCATTCAAGGCAATGCGGAGATCAAGGCTGCCCTGGCCTGTCTCCTTTCGGATCTCATCCAGCAGCGCAATGATCTCACGAGAGGCGTCGACAGCCGCTTGTTCGGGGTTTTCGACCGTATTCGGTGCATTCCAGACAGCCATGATGGCATCGCCGATGTATTTGTCGATGTAACCGCCATGCTTGGTAATGACCTGCCCGATCATATCAAAACAGGTGTTGACGACCCGGACCACTTCGTGATCGGGCAGTTTTTCCGACATTTTTGTAAAGCCGACGATGTCGAGAAACGCCACGACCACGTGACGCGTTTCCCCCCCAAGGGCTGGAAGTTCCTCGGAATCCGCCATTTGCTTGATCACATCCTCGGACAGATAGTGACCGAACAGGTTGACCAGGGATCGTTGCCGCCGTTGCAAAACACCGACCTTACCAATCGCTGCCACAATCATGGACGCTATCACAGCCACAGGAGCAACACCCGGCGCAATCAGATAGCCCGATTGCAAACCAATGAGGCTGATGCCGAACGCAACCGAGATGCCACCAACGGCGACAACTGGCACAATCCAAAGGGGCAAAAGCAGGCCCGCCGCAGTTCCGGCGACCGCAAAGACAAAGGCCAGCAGTGCCAGCGTGCCAGCTGGCGGATCCAGGGCAATGCGGCCTGACAAAGCCGCCCCGACCATATCGGCCAAAACGAAAACCCCGGCAGTCGCATGCCGGACCCCAGGACGGCCACTCTCACCCGTTTCAGCAATCTCGGCGGACATTTGGGGCAAAAACCGGTCAGAATACAAATGTTCGTCCTCATTTGGCATGGTGCTGCCAAACAAGATCACTCGCCCTTCAGAAAACGCCTTGATTTCCTCCCTACCCGCTTCTGTTTCGGTCAGCGCCAGCAAATCAATCAAGGACAGGTATGGTATTGATGACGCAAGCCGATGTTCCGGGATCATCGTGTAACTTGTCGAGATGGAGGCATCCGCGCTCGCCAACAAGGCGTCAATCAACAAGGGAGAGTCGATGAGCGGAAACTCTGGCGTATGCCGGCGGACCACGCCATCGGTATCAGGTGAAACTTCGGCAAAACGAACGCCGGACGTGCCGGCGGCGGCGGAAATAGCACGATGGGGAACGCCCGTACTGGTTCGCGACACAAAGACTGTGCCACGGTTTTGATAGAGAAACCTGAGGAACGGCCGGTCAAAGCCGCGCAAGCGCTCCTCGCCGGTGTTGGGATCAGCAAAAGAATCGGCGCTAAAGGCAAATACGAAATCGTAGCCGACTCCTGCCGCACCAGCGTCCAGAACCGCCTGCCCTGCCGTTGCCAATACAGGGCTCATGAAAACACGAGGGACAGTCGCCAGCCGGTCGGAATTCAAAGACACCTGATCAAGCCCGACAACGGCCACCGGTGCGCGCTGGCTTTTCTCTTCCTGAGATAACAGAGACTTGGCCTGAAAAAGCCGATCGACAAACCAGCCTTCCCAAATGGCGTTTTGGGCGCCAAGACCAAGGACCGTTCCGGCAGCAAGTGCCAGAAACGCGATTACAGCAGTCAGCCGTTTGCGGCCAAGTAAATGGACTGAAAACGGACGCCCCGCTGTCATTTTACAACTACGACAGCCGTCTTCCGTCCAACAGTCGCCGGATCGATCGTGAACTCCCGCATGACAACTTCACCGTCGGCCGTGCTGCTCTGCAAGAAGAGCTGCACGTCGATTTTGTCAGTCTCCTCATCGCGAACCGGCATATCGGTCAAGACATTCTCACCGAGTTCGAACCGCTTCGGTTCACCGCCTTCAAAGGACACGAACACACTGTCATATTCGGTCTTGAGCTGGTCATCGAAACGGAGCATCAGAGAGGCTGCTGTTTTGTTGGCCGCCTTGATGCTGCGAAGTGTGACGGTCAGGCCCTTGTCGGCAGTGTCCGGATCCGTTCCGCTGTCTGCCTGCAGGCAATTGCCGGCCCGCAGTTCTTTCTCTTCTCCCCCATCGACTTCGTATCCGGTGGACGTGAAGACCACGCGGCCTGCGGTTATCCGCACCTCGCGGCACGCGCTGTAGTCGAGGAGGTCAATGTGTCCGGAATTGCCAAGTTCGACAATATCTCCGGCTGAGAGTTCGCTGAATGCTGGAAAAGCGACAGCCTTTGACTTGTCCAAAACGAGGGCCAAGGGCTCGGCAAAACCAGCGCCGGCACTTGCCACAATACCGGCCGCGGCCAAACCAGCAGCCATGGATTTCGGATAGAGTGAGAAGAAGCCAAACGCGGTCTTCATGACGGTCTCCTGAAAAATCACGCACAATACGGCGCAGGATCGCAGCCGTTTGTTTGAATGGATTATAGCACCGGACGGCGCCAGACATGTGGTCTTGGTCACAAAAACACCGAACCGGCTGCAACATCAGGAAATTACTTGGTAAAATTGCGACGGGATTTCTGTCTTTTCGCGGCAGCTATCCGCTCAATGTCAATTTTGAGCCGTGATCGACTCAATTTATGGTCTTGTCAGTCAAACAAATCGCGCACGCTTCGGAGGCACCATGGCGGTCCAATTGAACATAAGAAACTTGAACGCCGAGGATATCCAGACCGCAATCGACTGGGCCGCAAACGAAGGTTGGAACCCGGGTCATGAAGATGGCTTGGCATTTTTGGAGGCGGATCGCTCCGGTTTTTTCGCTGGCGAAATCGATGGGGAACTTGTCACAGTCATCTCAGGTGTTCGTTACGGTGATGGTTTCGGCTTCATCGGCCTGTTCATCACGCACCCGGATCACCGCTCCAAGGGACATGGACAATTGGTCTGGGATCACGCAATGACCTATCTTGATGGCCGAACCATTGGTCTGGATGCGGTGAAAGAACAGACGCCGCGCTACGCAAAGCATGGGTTCAAACCGGTCTACCGGAACGTGCGCTACGCGGGCATTTCCATGTGCGACACCCCCATGGATTCCCGGCTCACACCACTTGGCCAAGGCCTGTTTCCGTCCGTTCGTGACTACGACCGGAAGTTTTTCCCGGATGAGAGAACAGACTTCTTAAAACTTTGGACCGCCCCCACGGCCCAAACCCGACGAGGTTTTTCCTTTGTCGAAAACGGCGAAGTTCAAGGGTATGGAGTGCTGCGTCAATGTCTGGAAGGGTTCAAGATCGGGCCTCTGTTCGCAGACACTCCAGAGATTGCAGACACCTTGTTCCGCGCCCTCGCCGGTCAAGTGAAAGGCCAGACCATCATTCTGGACATCCCGGAACCGAATGCGGCTGCCCTCTTACTCGCTGAGAAATACGAGCTGTCACCGGAGTTCGAAACGTTCCGAATGTACAAGGGCCCTGCTCCCGAGTTGCCGCTTGATCAGAAGTTTGGCATCACCACCTTTGAACTCGGATAAACCTATTTGCGCGCCGTCTCATAAGCGAGCATGGCGCCCGCAAGGTCTTCCAATGCCGCTCCCACCGATTTGAAGAAGGTCACCGCATCATCGGACTGTCGTCCTGGATGCATACCTCGGCACAAGTCGTAAAGGTCGGCCTTGATGTCCTCCGGTGTAATCACACCGGCCTTTAGGGGCTGGACCACGTCACCGCCTTCGACAAGGCAGCCATCTCTTGTATCGACAAAAAGGTCCGCGCGTTGGACCAGGTCGTCGTCGCTTTCCCGCATGGACGGCTTGAACGCGCCCACCAAATCGACATGAGCGCCCGGTTTAACGAGGGCGCCTTTGATCAGCGGTTCGTTGGAAAGTGTTGCCGCGCTAATGATATCCGCCTTGCCGAGAACATCCTCCAGATGACCGGCAACAGTCACAGAGACCGGAAAGGTCGCGCCAACATGGCGGGCAAGTTCAGCGGCTTTTTCCTTCGAACGGCCCCAGATTGTGACCTGCTTGATCGGCCGAACCGCCATATGCGCGGCCACGAGATTTGGGGCAAGACGGCCCGTGCCGACAATCAGCAAATGACTTGCGTCTTCCCGAGCAAGATATTTGGCTGCGAGCGCAGATGCCGCCGCCGTCCGCCGGGCAGTCAATTCGCCCCCGTCAATCAGAGCCAGCATTTCGCCGGTCTTGGCGGAAGACAGAAGATACTGCGCCGCCACTGCCGGCAATCCCCGCGCAGAGTTCCCCGGCATGACGTTGACCACCTTTACCCCGGCGTATTCACCTGGCACCCACGCCGGCATCAAGAGCATGGTCGCGTCCGGCTCTCCCGACATTTCCATGTCATGGTGGTGACGGGTCGGCATCACACATCCAGAACGGAAAATTTCATCCAGAGCGTCAATCAGTGCAGGAAATGGCAGTGCGTGACGGGTTTGGTCTTCAGAAAGGAGCAGCATAGGCAACCGGAATCAGGGGGATTGGAAACAGAAACTGCGCTCAGGAAATCATATTTGCGGCGGCAGTCCAACCACCACTTGACTGAAGTCAGCAGCCTGTTGGTCCGCGTTTCACGAAAGATCGAAGATCAGCATGATATAGGCTGCGAACAAGGCAAGGTGGACAGCGCCTTGCAGGTAGTTCGTTGTGCGGCTTCCGAAGGTCAAAAGGCTCACAAACAGGGTCAGCACCAACATGATGATCTCGGTCGTTTCCAGGCCAAGTTCAACCCGCAAGCCCGTCCACCATCCGACAATCAAGACAGCAGGCACAGTCAAACCAATCGTTGCCACCGCCGAGCCGAGACAGATATTGACGGCCCGCTGAAGCATGTTGTCCCGCGCGGCCTGCACCGCACTCATTCCCTCCGGCATCAAAACAAGTGCAGCGACAATAAAACCGCTGAAAGCGATCGGCGCGCCGACGGCGGCAATTCCGAAGTCAACGTAAAGCGCCAAGCTCTTTGACAGGAGTATGATCGGCAAAAGCGCGCCGAAAAGCCCAATCACATGAAACGGAACGGTCCGGACAACCACACCATGATGTTCATCGTGACCGGCGCCATCCGGTTGGCGGAAGATGTCGCTGTGGGTCACGGTCTGTATGGCCAGGAAAACACCATAGAGAATTACTGACATCGCGATCTCAAAGCCTACTTGAAGCGGCGACAGTTCACCACCTGGAGCGGAATGCGTGATGCGCGGCAACACAAGTGCAAATATTGCGAGCGGGACAAGCACTGACAAAAACGCGTTCGCGCCTTGAAGATTATACGTCTGGTTGCGGTGCTTTAGGCCGCCCAGCAACAGACAAAGCCCAACCAAACCGTTCAGGACGATCATCACGACTGAGAACATTGTATCCCGCGCCATAGTCGGCACTGCATCGCCGGACAGCATAATCGCAACGATCAGCGCCACCTCGATGCCGATCACAGCCAGTGTCAGGATCAAGGTCCCGTATGGTTCGCCGAACAGTGTCGCCAAGCCTTCAGCATGGCGCACAACGGAGAAGGCGCACCACATGACAACGACAAAAATCAGCGCGAGCAGGATCAGGCTGCCAAACGTGCCAACTGCGGCTGGTTTCAGACCATCGCCAAGCAGCTTGAAGGCGGCAAAGGCAAGGAACCCGACGAGGCTCGGAAGTTCTGATCGTAATATGGACATCCCGCCGCCCCAGCCCGCAGAATCAATGAAACATGGTTTCCACTATAGGCAGCGCCACTGGTCGAACAACCGAACAAAAAAGGCCGGCGCGAACGCCGGCCCTTAATCATCCAATATTCTGGCAGCTTTAGATCGCGAGATACTCCTGTCGGAGCTCTGCGTTGTCCAACACCTCTTGCGCGGTGCCGTCAAAAACAACCTCACCCATGTCGAGGATCACCGCCCTGTCCGCCAAGTGGAGCGCCGCGATGGCGTTCTGCTCAACGATGATGGTTGTCATGCCGAGATCCTTCACGCCTTCCAGAATGCGCTCGATTTCCTGGACGATAACCGGCGCCAGGCCTTCATAGGGCTCATCCAGCAACAGGAGCTTGATGTCCCGTGCCAGGATACGGGCAACCGCAAGCATTTGCTGCTCACCACCGGACATGGTGGTGCCTTCCTGGTTGCGCCGCTCTGCAAGCCGCGGAAAATGCTCATAGATCCGCTCGATCGACCATCCCTTGGGCTCTGCAATCTGGGACAGCTCCAGATTCTCCTGAACCGTGAGGCCAGGAATGATGCAGCGGTCTTCTGGCACCAGGCCGACCCCGTTTTGAGCGGCCTGAAAGCTCTTCATTTCATGCAGCGGCTTGTGGTCGAGCCAAATTTCCCCGTGGGTGAGCGCAGGGTCGTCCATGCGGGCGATCGTCCTCAAGGTCGAGGTCTTACCCGCACCGTTCCGGCCAAGAAGTGCAAGGATCTCGCCTTCGCGCACGTCGAAGCTGACGCCCTGCACGATGTAACTCTCGCCGTAGTAGCCGTGAAGGTCCCAGGCAGAAAAGAAGGCCGGAGCACCACCGCGGGCTTTCTTTGGCGGAACAGCCGGCGCCGTCTTGCCGGCGAATTGGTCTTCAAGAATGGTCACAGGTGCGCTCCTCCGAGATAGGCTTCCTGAACTTTCGGATCTCCCTTGATGTCTTCTGGCTTGCCTTCGGCGATGATCGCCCCTTGCGCCAGAACGGAAACCTTTTCGGCCAGCGAGAACACAACGTGCATGTCGTGCTCGATGACCACCTTGGTAATGCCGCGGTCACCGATGCGTTTCAAAAGATCGATGGTGTTGTTGGTATCTGCCCGGGACATGCCAGCTGTCGGCTCGTCCAGAAGCAAGAGTTTCGGATCCTGTGACAAGCACATCGCAAGCTCCAGCCGGCGTTTGTCACCACGCGATAAGGAGCTCGCTGTGATGTCGCCCTTTTCGGCGAGACCGACGTCTTCCAGCATATGCATGGCCTTGTCCCGGATCTCTGCATCCTGATCCACCCGCGCAAACGCATGGAGTGCAAACTCCCCGTCCCGCTTGGCAAGTGCCGGGATCATGATGTTTTCCATCAGGTTCAGATCGCCGAAAATTTCCGGCGTCTGGAAAACGCGCGACACACCCACCTGGTTGATCTCGTGCGGTTTCATGCCGGTCAGAGAAATGTCCCCGAACATCACGGTTCCGGTATCTGGAGCCAGACGCCCGATCATGCAGTTGAGGAAGGTCGACTTACCGGCTCCGTTCGGACCGATGATCGCATGGACGGTGCCTTCTTCCACACTGAAGTTAACGTTGTTGAGAGCCCGAAGTCCGCCAAACGACTTGTTTACGCCCTCGACTTTGAGGATTTCCATATCAAATCACCTTATTCAGCTGGCGCGGCGGATGGTTTGGCACCAGGGCCTTTCGCGGGGGACGACTTGCGCTTGAATAGGCGCCCGATCCTCTCAAGACCTTCCATGATGCCACCAGGCAGGAAGATAACGATCAGCATGAACATGATGCCGAGCGTCAGGTGCCAGCCCTTGCCGATGAACGGGTGGATGACGAACACCAGGAAGTCAGCGATGCCTTCCGGGAGACCGGAGAACCATTCGTAGAGGATGTTGTCGTTGATCTTGGAAAAGATGTTTTCCAGATACTTGATGAAACCAGCTCCAAGGACCGGACCGATCAAGGTGCCTGCACCGCCGAGGATGGTCATCAGGACGACCTCACCAGACGCTGTCCACTGCATGCGTTCCGCACCTGCAAGCGGATCCATCGCCACCATAAGACCACCAGCCAAACCGGCATACATCCCAGAGATGACGAAGGCAGCGAGTGTATAAGGCTTAGAGTTCAGACCCGTGAAATTCATACGTTGCTGGTTGGACTTCACCGCGCGCAGCATCATACCGAAGGGCGAGCGGAAAATCCGGATCGCGATATAGAAAGCGATCATCATCACGACAGCGCAGAGGTAGTAACCTGCATTGAACGTGAACAACCACCCGCCAACGGCCAGTTCAAAGCTGTCGCGCATGTCGATCCCAAAGAAGTGGGCAAGCGGAATGGTCCCATCTACCTGGCTCACGCCGAGGATACGAGGATCGTCAAGCGCAAGCTGCAGCCCGGTTTCACCGGCCGTGATTGGGGTGAGGACCGAATAAGCCAGAGAGAACGACATCTGAGCGAACGCGAGGGTCAGGATCGAGAAGTAGATGCCTGAACGCCGCAGCGAAATGTATCCGACGATGACGGAGAACAGACCGGCAAAGATCACCGAGATAATGATGGCCGGCAGAACGTTCATAGTCAGCAGCTTCATCATCCAGACGCCAGCATAGGAACCGACACCCAGGAAGGCGGCGTGACCGAAGCTGAGGTATCCCGTCAGGCCGAAGAGGATGTTGAAGCCAATGGCGAAGATCCCGAAAATCAGGAAGCGTTGCATCAGGTCCGGATAGCCTGCGTTGAATTGCGCGAGCTCTGAATTTTCCGGAAAGGGGTTCAGAAGGAACGGCGCAAATACAACCAGCAGCAAGACGAGGATGAAGAGCGACGTGTCTTTTTTGTTAAGTCCAAGCATGATTTAGCTCTCCATTACGCCCTTGCGGCCCAACAGTCCCCGCGGACGGGTGAGAAGGATCACAATCGCAACGAGATAGATGATGATCTGGTTGATGCCCGGCAGCAGGGCGACGACCTGCGCCATGGACGCAAAGCTTTCGAGAATCCCGAGCAGGAAGCCAGCAGCGACGGCCCCGGGCAACGAGCCCATACCGCCGACAACCACCACGACGAAGCTGAGGACAAGGAAGTCCATCCCCATGTGGTAGTTGGGCGAATTGATGGGGGCATACATCACGCCTGCAAGGCCTGCCACAATCGCAGCAAGGGCGAACATGATGGTGAAGCGCCGGTCGATATCAATCCCGAGCAATCCGACAGTTTGGCGGTCTGCCATACCCGCTCGAACAACCATGCCGAAAGTTGTGAACTGGAGGAAGGCGAAGACCCCGCCGATAATGACCGTGGCAAACAGGAAGTAAACAATCCGCCAGTAAGGATAGATGATGACATTCGGGTCCATGCCGATCATCGCACCGAAATCAAAGCTGCCAGCGAAGACTTCCGGAGCAGGTGTCGGGATCGGGTTTGCACCATAGAAATACTTGATGATTTCCTGAAGAACGATCGCAAGGCCGAAGGTCACCAGGATCTGGTCCGCATGCGGGCGCTTGTAGAAGTATTTGATCAGGCCGCGTTCCATGAACAGGCCAACCAGCGCCATGATCGGAATTGAGAACAGGATCGCGAGGGGCACCGACCAATCAATAATCGCGCCTCCCATCTCGGGGCCAAACCAGGCTTCCACATAAGGTGTTTCAACCTTCAGCGGGTTCCCGAGGAAGTCGGTCCGGGTATCGTCGATGGTGGTGAACGACACGGACAGCAGACGGTTCAGTGTGACCGCGCAAAAGGCCCCGATCATGAACAACGCGCCGTGGGCGAAGTTGACAACACCCAATGTGCCGAAAATGAGGGTCAGCCCAAGGGCGATCAGCGCATATGCGGACCCCTTGTCCAGACCGTTCAAGATTTGAAGAAGTATCGCGTCCATCGCTCTCAGCTCGGATCAACAGCGCGTGGCGGTAGCCCCCAACCGCGCTAGATTACAAGGAAAACACCGACAGGGCAGAGACCCGCCCTGTCGGTTTTTTTTGAGATAGGATTAAGCGCCTGAGTTACAGGTACCCAGTGCACCACCGGCAAACTGCGGGTGGTCCGGTGCATAGGTCACCTGCTCCACAGGTGTCACTTCGACGATTTCCAGAAGGTCGAAGTCGGATGTCGGGTTTTCTTTACCCTTCACGACCAGAACGTCCTTGAAGCACTGGTGATCTTCAGCGCGGTACAAGGTCTTGCCGTTGCCGAGACCGTCGAACTCGAAGCCTTCGAGGGCTTCAACAACACCGCATGGGTTGAACGTGCCGGCACGCTCACAAGCATCCGCATAAAGCAGAGCCTGGACGTAGCAGGTGTGCGCAGCCTGGCTTGGCGGGAAGCCGTATTTCTGACCGAAGGACTTCACGAAAGCCTTGGAGCCTTCGTCCTGCAGCGACCAGTGCCAGTTGGTGGAGCCGAAGATGCCTTTAACGTTCGCACCAGCACCCTTCGCCATCAGGCGGGAGTAGAGCGGAACGATGATCTCGAAGTTCTTGCCGTTCACGACTTTGTCGCGCAGGCCGAACTGAACGGCGTTGGTGAGTGAGTTCACCATGTTGCCGCCGTAGTGGTTCAGAACGAGAACGTCAGCATCGGACTGCAGAACCGGTGTGATGTAAGCCGAGAAGTCCGTCGCGGCGAGCGGGGTTTTGACGGTCTCAACGGTTTCCCAACCCAAAGCCTCGGTGGACTCTTTGACGGCCTGCTCTGTCGTGTAACCCCAGTTGTAGTCCGCGGTCAGGTGGTAGGCTTTACGATCAGCGCCGTATGCATTCTTCAACACCGGAGCAAGAGCTGCACCGGACATGTAGGAATTGAAGAAGTGACGGAAGCCGTTGGCGCGCTTGTCCTTGCCGGTGGTGTCGTTGGAGTGGGTCAGACCCGCCATGAAGATCACGCCAGCTTCCTGGCAGAGCGCCTGCACAGCCACGGCCACGCCGGAGGACGAGCCGCCGGTGATCATGACTGCGCCGTCTTTTTCGATCATCGACTTTGCAGATGCACGGGCCGCATCAGACTTGGTCTGGGTGTCACCGGTTACGTACTCGACCTTCTTGCCGAGAATACCGTTGCCCTTCAGCGCCTTCGACGAGAAGGTGCCCATCATTCCGCCGTCGCCTTCACCGTTCAGGTGTTCAACAGCAAGTTCGTAAGCACGGAGTTCGTCAGCCCCCTCTTCGGCATAAGGTCCGGTCTGCGGAACGTTGAAGCCGAGGGTAACTGTCGAGCCGGTCGGCTCATTCAAGTAGCCCTGCGACCACGCACGGCTGGTGAACACCGTCGGCATGGCGAGAGCCGTACCGCCGAGCGCGCCGGCGCGCAGAATCGAACGGCGATTAAGGGGTTTGCGAATTAAGCTCATTCTTTCCTCCCAGAAAGGCATGGCGGGCTCACCTTGAGCGCGCCTGCAGTAGCTGTACAGCGGCAAGCAGCTCAGACCTGTTCCCCGTCCGGTTGCCCGGCTCCACCACGTCAAAACTGCAAGCTGGCAAGACTTTAGAAACGATGCGCTTCAGTCAGCAATACGACTATTGGCGCGCCCTACTTTCTGGCGCCTAATACTTTTGAAGTAACGCTGGCTAAATACTTCTCATGACACCTCACTCATGTCGCAGCGCAAACAAACGTCATGCTCGGATCATGGCCATTCTCAAAATTTTCTTGCTGCGCCGCAAAATGACCTATACGTAATGCGGCAAAACACCTATCCATCCAGATCATTAGACAAAAGTCATATATGATCGGTCCGCCCGCCCAGGCCCTCACATGTTGGACCAGGCCAAAACCTGCACATAAACAATGCACCTGCCGAAATTTTTCTCATGAAACCAACGACGAGAGATTTTTTATGACCGTTCTCAAAACCATCGATGAGCTTGAAAAACACTACGGGCCAGTCGGCGAAGCATCGCTCATAAAAGTGACTGATCACCTGACCAGCGCCTACCGTCAAATCGTCGAGAAATCCTGTTTTTGCACGCTCTCAACGGTGGGACCGGAAGGACTTGATTGTTCCCCGCGCGGTGACGCGGGCCCGGTCGTTCGAATCAAGGACCCTCGCACTTTGCTCATGCCGGATCGGCGCGGAAACAACCGCATTGATTCTCTGCGTAATATCATCCGTGATCCGCGGGTCTCGATGATGTTCATGATCCCCGGCTGGAACAATGTTTTGCGCATCAATGGATATGCGGTGATCTCAATTGATCCGGCTCAGCTCGCGTCTTTTGTTATGGAGGGCAAAGAGCCCCGGTCCGTCATCGAGATCACGATCGAGGAAGCTTACTTCCAGTGCGCACGCGCTATCATGCGCGCAGACCTTTGGAACCCGGAGAGCTATATCGCCAAAGACGACATCCCAACCCCCGGACAAATCATGCAGGAAATAAAGGACAGTTTCGACGGATCGACCTATGATGCGAACTGGTTGCAACGGGCAAAAGGGTCCATGTGGTGACAAGAACAGGCCGATCTCGGAGACGTTTTCTGCAAGGTGCCTCTGCGACGACAGCAGCGTTGGCGGCAAGTAGCTCTGGAGCAGGTTTCATGATGTCAGCACAAGCATCAACAACCGGCTTGCCCGAAGGCTACTTCGTCCCTGCAGAGGACGACCCGCACGAGCGCACGTTTATGCAGTGGCCGGTGCACCGCAGCGTTCATCCAGACCGCTGGTTTCTTCAAGACCTGCAGGAAACCATCGCTGAGATTGCAAACACCATTGCCGAGTTTGAACCTGTGGTCATGCTGGCCGGTGCTGATTACCATGCAAACGCCCGCAAGCTTCTCTCCCAGTCCGTCGAATTATGGGACATCCCGACCGACGATCTCTGGTGCCGGGATGCAGGACCACTGTTTGCAATCAACGATCAGGGCGGCCTTGTTGTCTCGGGAATGAAATTCAACGGCTGGGGCGGAAAACAAGTCCATGACAACGACGGTCAAATTGTATCGCGTGTCGCAGAGCGTATGGGCCTGACTGTTTATCCGAGCGGCTTGACCGGCGAACCGGGCGGCGTGGAATGGGATGGCCATGGCACCCTGCTTGCCCATGAAAGCTGCTGGGTCAATCCAAACCGCAATACGCTCTCTCGCGCCGAGATCGAAGACCGGCTGCTCAGGGCCTATGGCGCGGACAAGATGATCTGGGCACCCGGTGTTGCTGGTCATGACATCACAGATGATCATATCGACGCCCTCGCACGCTTTGTTCGCCCGGGTGAAGTTCTCATTCAAGTTCCGTACCCGGAGGACGATGACATCTTTTCTATCTCTGCCAGGAAGACGCTCGCTACCCTGAAGTCGGCGACGGATGCGGAAGGACGTCACTTGAAGATCACCGAAGTGCCCTCACCCGACCGCATCAGAGTGACATCTGATGATTTTCTTGCGTCCTACGCCAACTATTACGTTCTGAATGGCGCCGTTGTATGTGCCGAATTTGGCGATCAGGACACGGATGTCGAAATGCAGAGGACTTTGCAGCGGCTTTATCCGGACCGGGAAGTTGTCGCCCTCAATGTCGACGCGCTCGGTGAGACCGGCGGCGGCATCCACTGTGCGACACAACAGCAGCCAAGGGTTTAACCTCGACGTAGTGGAATAACGGAAGCGCCTCTTTAAAGGACGATCAGCTTGCGCCATATCTGAGTGCAGCCGATTTCGAACCTTTTTGAGGATTTTCATGACCGCCAATCCGTTGCTAACCGACTGGACCACACCTTTCGAGCTTCCACCTTTCTTTGAGATCGAGCCGAGCCACTTCGAAGAGGCTTTCGAAGTTTCCATGGCAGAGGCCCGCGCCGAGATCGATGCAATCGCGGATCAGACAGCACCGGCAACCTTCGAGAACACGGTTGTTGCGCTTGAAACATCGGGAAAGGCTCTATCCAAAGTTGCACGAACCTTTTTCAATTTGAGCGGCGCCCACACCAACGAAGCCCTCCAGAAGATCGAACGCGATCTTGCTCCAAAGCTTGCCAAGCACAGCTCCGACACACTGCTCAACGCCAAACTCTACAACCGGATTGCCACTCTTTGGGATGAAAAAGACTCCCTCGGATTGCCCCCCGAAGATGCCAAGGTCCTGGAACGTTATTACAAGATGTTCCAGCGCGCCGGAGCCGGGCTGGAAGCAGATGACAAGGCCCGCATGGCAGAGCTCTCGCAAAAGCTGGCAACACTCGGCACCTCCTTTTCGCAAAACGTTCTGAAAGATGAGTCCGAGTACCAACTGGTTCTTGAAACCGAGGAAGATCGCGCCGGACTGCCAGACTTTCTGATTGCAGCCGCCGCAGAAGCCGCAAAGGAACGGGGCCTGGACGGCAAGCATGTCATCACCCTCTCCCGTTCTTCGATAGAACCGTTCCTGCAGTTCTCCACCAACCGCCGGCTGCGCGAAGAAGCGTTCAAGGCATGGTCTGCCCGCGGTGAGAAAGGCGGCGACACGGACAACCGCGCAATCATCAAAAACACGCTGGAACTACGCGCTGAAAGAGCCAGGCTTTTGGGCTTTGACAGCTTTGCCGCCTTCAAGCTGGACGACACGATGGCCAAGACACCGGAAAACGTACGCGATCTCTTGACCAAGGTCTGGACGCCGGCTGTTGCCCGCGCACATGAGGAAGCAGAAAAACTCGGCGAGATGGCTCAGAGCCTGGGCGAAAACCATGAGATCGAGGCATGGGACTGGCGGTTCTATTCAGAGAAGGTCCGCAAGGCGGAGCACGATCTCGATGAAGCCGAGCTGAAGCCCTATCTGCAGCTCGACAAGATAATCGAGGCGGCATTTGACACGGCAACTCGCCTCTTCGGTGTCACGTTCCGGGAACTCAAGGACATGCCTGTCTACCATCCGGATGTTCGGGCCTTTGAGGTCTTGAACCCTGACGGGAGTCATAAAGGCTTGTTCCTCGGTGACTATTTCGCTCGCCCCTCGAAACGTTCCGGTGCCTGGATGAGTGCGTTCCGCCCTCAGCACAAACTGAACGGCGGTGAAACACCGATCATCGTCAATGTCATGAACTTCTCCAAGGGCGCATTGGGTGAAGCCACGCTTCTGACCTTTGATGATGCGCGCACGCTCTTCCATGAGTTCGGACACGGGCTGCATGGGCTTTTGTCGGATGTCACTTACCCGATGATCTCCGGAACATCTGTCGCACGCGATTTTGTCGAGCTGCCATCGCAGCTCTACGAACACTGGCTATCCGAACCTGAAGTTCTTTCCAGGTTTGCCGTTCACTACAAAACAGGCGAACCGATGCCAAAAGCGTTGCTCGACAAATTGCTTGCCGCTTCGAACTTCAATCAAGGTTTTGCGACCGTGGAATATACGGCCTGCGCCCTTCTCGATCTGGAACTCCATTTGCTGGACGATCCGTCAAGCTTTGATCCGGTCGCGTTCGAAAAGGCCGAACTTGATAAGATCGGCATGCCGAAAGCAATCACCATGCGCCACCGTATTCCGCACTTTCAGCATGTCTTTTCCGGCGACGGCTATTCATCCGGATATTACAGCTACATGTGGTCGGAAGTGATGGACGCAGATGCTTTCGGCGCTTTCAAGGAAGCCGGTGACATCTTCGACAAGGACACAGCAGACAAGCTCCTGACCAACATCTATTCCGCTGGCGGACGTCCAGATCCGGAAGACGCTTATGTCGCGTTCCGTGGCCGCGCCCCGAATATCGACGCCCTTCTGGAAGGCCGCGGCCTCGCCGCAGCCTGACTTGATTGAGATGCAGTCCCGGCCCCCGAGCCGGGACCATTGTTTTTAGATCCTGGCGCAAAGCCGGGACGGCAAGCAAGACCTTTCGACCTCATGCAATCGATTGTCCAACCAACGAGCTTCTGATTATGCAGACCTCGCCTACTATGTCCGACGCCACCTCGAAACTTCTCCGTCTCGGTTTGGTCATTGGCGGTTTGAGCGGGGCTTCGGGCGTCGCGTTTTTGGCTCTCTCGGCGCATGCGGATACGACCGGTCTGATGAAGACCGCAGCCCACATGCTGCTCTTCCACGCACCCGTCTTTCTAGGGATGGGACTAGTCGCGCAGATCCGGCGTGTTCCGTTTTTGCCGGTTGCCTTTGCGCTTATGGTCGTTGGCATCACCCTGTTCAGCGGCGACTTAATCGCACGCGCTACGCTCGGCATCCGCCTTTTTCCGATGGCGGCCCCGACTGGCGGGATGCTGACAATCGCGAGCTGGATCGCACTGGCTCTCAGTGCGGTCCGGATACACCCGAGATGACCGGACCTACTTCAAGCGCGCGGCATGCCAGGCGACATGATCCCGGGCAAAGGTCGATACGAAGTAATAGGAATGATCGTAGCCCGGTTGCAGACGGAAGCTGTGGGCTGTCTTTGTCTCAGCAAGTGCCGCGGCCAGCGCCTCGGGCTTGAGCAGACCATAGAACTGGTCATCTGCGCCCTGGTCAATGAGGATGTCCTCAACCCAGCCCTTTTCCTTCAAGAGACACACAGCGTCATGCGCCATCCACAGGGTCTCATCGTTACCTAGATACGCACCGAGTTGCTTGCGTCCCCAGTCGGATTGGCTTGGGTTTGCGATCGGTGAGAAGGCCGACAAGGAGCGGTACTGGCTCGGGTATTTCATCGCCAGTGTCAGCGCACCGTGCCCTCCCATAGAGTGCCCTGTGATCCCATGGTGGATCGACACCGGGAACTGTGCCTGCACAAGATCGCGCAGCTCAGTTGCGATGTAGGTCTCCATATGGAAATGCGGTGCCCAAGGATCTTGGGTCGCGTTGACGTAAAATCCGGCGCCCTGGCCAAGATCATAGGCCTCGTCGTTGGCAACACCCTCACCGCGCGGGCTGGTGTCCGGAAAGACGACCGCGAGGCCAAACTCCGCGGCATGCGCCTGAAGACCTGCCTTGGTCATCGCGTTTTCGTGGGTGCAGGTCAGCCCGGACAAATACCACAGGCACGGCACTGGACCGTCTTTGGCCTGCGGCGGGATATAGACCGCGAAGGTCATTTCCAGACCGATCACAGCGCTTTCGTGGCTGTAGACGCCCTGAACGCCGCCAAAACACTTGTTTTCAGAAAGGGTTTTCATGGAAACTCCATAAGACGTTAGCGTCCGCACCGTCAAAGCTTCCGGTACATGACAAGTGCATCGACATACCCGTCGCGCGGATGATGAAATGCCTCTGGCAACCGACCGACGATATCAAAACCATATCGCTGCCAGATCTCCACGGCACGCGTGTTTGTCGACACGACAAAGTTGAACTGCATCGCCCGAAACCCGTCCGCCTTCGCAGTCTCGAGCGAATGTTCCAGCATCAGTCTGGCAACGCCCAGGCCTTGCGCGGCAGCAGCGGTGACGAACCCGCAATTGCAAACATGGGAGCCACCGCCCTTCTGGTTTCGAACGATGTAGTAGGTGCCCAGAAGCTCACCGCCCCTTTCAACCACAAAGACTTTTTTACCACCCGTCCAATAGGCAAGCGCATAGGCGCGGTTGATATCGGGATCGACCGTGTAGGTTTCACCGGCTGCGAAGACAGGGTTCAGCATATCCCATATGCCATCCCCATCTTCCAAGCGGGCGGATCTGACTATGAGATCCGTCACGGGCTTAATAGAGCACCACTGAGCGGATCGACTCGCCGGCATGCATCAGGTCAAAGCCTTTGTTGATGTCTTCCAGCGGCATAGTGTGCGTGATCATCGGATCGATCTCGATTTTGCCGTCCATGTACCAGTCGACGATCTTTGGTACATCCGTCCGCCCGCGCGCGCCGCCAAAGGCTGTTCCACGCCAAGACCGCCCGGTCACCAGCTGGAACGGACGGGTGGCGATTTCAGCACCGGCAGGTGCCACACCAATGATGATCGATTCGCCCCAGCCCTTGTGGGCTGATTCCAGCGCTGTGCGCATGACATTGACGTTGCCGGTCGCATCGAAGGTGTAATCAGCACCGCCCTTTGTGAGGTTCACCAGATACGGAACCAGATCTTCCTCCACCTCGGACGGATTGACGAAGTCGGTCATGCCGAAACGCTCAGCCATTTCCTTCTTGGCCGGGTTCAAGTCAACGCCAACGATCTGGTCCGCTCCGGCAAGCCGCAGTCCCTGAATGACGTTCAGACCAATGCCGCCGAGGCCAAAAACAATCGCGCGCGATCCAATCTCGACCTTGGCCGTGTTGATCACGGCGCCGATGCCAGTCGTGACGCCGCAGCCGATGTAGCAAACCTTGTCGAACGGGGCGTCCGGATTGATCTTCGCAAGGGCGATCTCTGGAACAACGGTATAGTTCGCGAAGGTGGATGTGCCCATGTAGTGCAGGATCGGGTCGCCATCGAGCGTGGAAAACCGGGACGAACCGTCCGGCATAAGGCCCTGGCCCTGCGTGGACCGGATTGCCTGACAAAGGTTGGTTTTCGGGTTCAGACAGTATTCGCACGTCCGGCACTCCGGCGTGTAGAGCGGGATCACATGATCGCCCGGCTTCAGGGTCGTGACGCCTTTGCCGACTTCCACAACAACACCTGCGCCTTCGTGGCCGAGAATCGCCGGAAAGAGACCTTCCGGATCCGCACCGGACAACGTGAATTCATCCGTATGACAAATGCCAGTTGCCTTGACTTCCACCAGAACCTCAAAAGCCCGCGGGCCTTCCAGGTTGACTGTGGTTATTTCGAGGGGCTTGCCGGCGCCCACTGCCACGGCTGCACGAACTTGCATTTGACGATCTCCCTAAATGCTATTGACCCGCACAGTTACTCCGAGCGAGATCATTTGCAAGAACCGGGACGACATCCAATGTCGGATTTACGCATTCAAGAGCACCAGTTGTTCCTTGCTGCGCCCAAAAACAGCCCAAGGCCTCACATTTTTAGCGTGTTTTCAGCATGTCTAATCCTGCGGAAAACCCGTGCCGTTGAATATGTCGCTTTCAGACCAACAAGCGACCGAAACCTGATATGCAGATGAGCATGCAATCGCGAATATGCGCACCAACGGACACAGCTTGCCGAATGGCAATTGCCGGTGCCCATAGGACATGAACACAAGGACCGGACTGCGACCGTCTTTCCAACTTGAAAGGCTGTGATGGTCCAAAACGTGCGGAGCCGCTCTTTATGAAGCGTTATTCCTTCCTGGAACTGGCAAAAAATGCCTTTTCCGCGCACCAGAACTGGGGCCGCCAATGGCGCGCGCCGGAGCCCAAGGCCGAGTATGACGTGGTCATCATCGGCGCCGGTGGCCACGGTCTTGCTACCGCCTATTACCTTGCCAAGGAACACGGCGTACGCAACGTCGCCGTCCTTGAAAAAGGCTGGCTTGGCGGCGGCAATACGGGCCGGAACACCACCATCGTGCGCTCCAACTATCTCTGGGAAGAAAGCGCGGCGCTTTACAATCACGCCATTGATTTGTGGGACGGCCTGTCACAGGAACTAAACTACAACGTCATGTACTCAGCGCGCGGCGTCATGATGCTGGCCCACACAGTCCACGACGTTCAGGTTGCACAGCGCCACATCCACGCCAACCGGCTGGCCGGTGTTCAAAATGAATGGCTGACGCCGGAACAAGCCAAGGAATACTGCCCACCGCTCAACATCTCCAAGGACATCCGTTATCCGGTGATGGGCGCGGCCCTTCAGCGCGTTGGCGGCACTGCCCGTCACGATGCGGTGGCCTGGGGCTACGCGCGCGGCGCAGACGACATGGGCGTCGACATCATTCAAAATTGCCTCGTCACCGGCATCAAGCGCGGCGCCGATGGTGCTGTTGAAGGTGTTGAAACCGCCAAGGGTTTCATCAAGGCCAAGAAAGTCGCCGTTGTGGCTGCCGGCAACACCACAACCGTCATGGATATGGCCGGTGTGCGGATGCCGCTGGAGTCCTTCCCACTACAGGCACTCGTCTCCGAACCGGTCAAGCCCGCCTTCCCCTGTGTGGTGATGTCGAACACGATCCATGCCTACATCTCCCAGTCCGACAAGGGCGAGCTGGTGATTGGTGCAGGAACGGATCAGTTCATCTCCTACAGCCAGACAGGCGGCATCCACATTTCCAACCATACCATTGACGCGATCTGCGAACTGTTCCCGCACTTCCGGCGCATGCGCATGTTGCGCAATTGGGGTGGCATCGTGGACGTAACCCCCGATCGCTCACCAATCCTGTCCAAAACGCCGGTCCAGGGTCTTTACGTGAACTGCGGCTGGGGCACAGGCGGCTTCAAGGCAACACCGGGCTCCGGACACGTCTTTGCGCATACGATTGCCAAGGACGAACCGCACCCGATCAATGCACCTTTCACCATCGACCGGTTCAAGACCGGCCGTCTGATCGACGAAGCGGCCGCCGCCGCCGTGGCACACTAAGGGGAGAATACAGACATGTTGTTGGTTTACTGCCCTTACTGCCAGGTCGAGCGTCCGGAAACCGAGTTTTCCTGCCGCGGCCAAGCGCACATAGCCCGCCCGTCCGACCCTGCAGAAGTCACCGACGAGGGTTGGGTTGAGTATCTCTACATGCGCGACAACACCAAGGGTGTTTACGCCGAACGCTGGCGCCACATCCATGGTTGTGGCCGGTTCTTCAACGCCGTCCGTCACACCGTGAGCGACGACTTCCTAAAGTTTTACAAGGCTGGCGAACCGATGCCGGATCTTGACGAGTTGGCCAAGGAGGCCGGCAAATGAGCCAGCCATTCCGTACTGAAAAAGGCGGCCGCATTGACCGCGGCGAACAGCTGACCTTCACCTTCGACGGGGAGGAAATGCAGGGCCACAAGGGCGACACCCTTGCCTCGGCACTGCTGGCTAACGGTGTTCACCTGGTCGGGCGGTCCTTCAAGTACCACCGTCCGCGCGGCATCGTGACAGCCGGTTCTGAAGAGCCGAACGCACTGGTCGGTGTTTACCGCAAGGGCGATCAGACCCCGAACCTGCGGGCAACCCAGGTCGAAGTCTATCAGGGTCTTGAGGCGATCTCGCAAAACCGTTTCCCGTCGCTCGGCTTTGATGTCGGGGCGGTCAACGATCTCTTGTCGCCCTTGTTTCCGGCGGGCTTCTACTACAAGACTTTTATGTGGCCAAAAGCCTTCTGGGACCGCGTTTATGAGCCGGTTATCCGTGCTGCGGCCGGTCTTGGCAAACCGCCAAAAAACCCGGATCACGACACCTACGGCAACATCTACGCGCACTGCGATGTACTGGTGGCCGGGTCCGGACCAGCCGGTCTTGCCGCAGCGGTGGCCGCAGCAGAAACCGGCGCAAAGGTCATACTGTGTGACGAGCAGGCCGAATTTGGCGGTTCGCTTCTGTCGGACGAAAACGCAACCATCGACGGCAAAACCCCGATCGAGTGGGTCCAGGAAACAGTTGCCAAGTTGGCATCTATGGAAAACGTCACGCTTTTGTCCCGGACGACGGCGTTTGGCTACTTCGCGCACAACTACATCGCTCTCGCCGAGCGTGTCACCGAGCACCTCAGCGACCCGGATCCGAAGCTGCCGCGCGAACGCCTCTGGCAGGTTCGCGCTAAAGAGGTGGTGATCGCTTCCGGCGCCATCGAACGCCCGATGGTGTTCCCGGAAAACGACCGCCCCGGCATCTTGCTCGCCGATGCCGGTCGGACCTATCTCAACCGCTATGGTGTCAAAGTCGGCAACAAGGTGCTTGTCGCAACCGCTTGTGACACTTCCTGGCAGGCAGCTTTCGACCTCGCAGATCACGGCGTGGACGTCGTGGCCATCGCCGATTTGCGTGAAACCCCGCCAGAAAACCTGGTGGCCATTGCACAGGCCCGCGGCATTCGGGTTGAAGCTGGTTGTGTCGTCACCGGAACGCTCGGACGCAAACGGGTCAAGGCCGCCCTGCTCGGCCGTTTGATGACCTCCGGCCAGGTCGCATCTGCCGGCCAGGTCGCGTGCGACGCAATCCTGATGTCGGGCGGTTGGACGCCAACCGTGAGCCTCTACTCACAGTCCCGCGGCAAAGTTGTCTGGGACGAAACCGTTGGCGCTTACGTACCTGGAAAATCCGTTCAAAACGAGCGCTCGGCTGGAGCCGCTAAAGGTCTCTACGGCCTTCAGGCAACACTTGAGGACGGTTATGCTGCTGGTGAAGCAGCCGCAAAAGCCGCGATCGGCAAGGAAGCCAAAGTCACTTATGCGGCGGCCTCCGGCGGGGAAGCCGGCCAAGGCGCTGTTCTCGGTGCCCTGCCCCATGACCGCAATGCCTCGCGCGTGAAAGCGTTTGTCGACTACCAGAACGACGTGACCGCCAAGGACATCAAACTTGCCGCGCGCGAAGGCATGCAGTCGATTGAGCATATCAAACGCTACACGACGACCGGCATGGCGACCGACCAGGGGCGTCTGTCCAACATGAATGCGCTGTCCATCGCCTCTGGCGCTCTGGAAAAGCCGATCGTGGATGTCGGTCTCACGACCTTCCGCCTTCCCTATACGCCAACCACCTTCGGTCTGTTTGCAGGTGTTGCCCGCGGCGATCATTTTGATCCGGTCCGCAAGACCCCGTCCCACGACTGGGTTGTCGCCAATGGCGGCGTTTATGAAGACGTCGGACAATGGAAACGGACTTGGTACTTCCCGAAGTCGGGCGAGGACATGCATGCAGCCGTAGCCAGGGAATGCGCCACAGTGCGCGAGAGTGTTGGCCTGTTCGATGCTTCAACGCTCGGCAAGATCGAGGTCGTTGGTCCGGATGCAGCCGAATTCCTGGAGCGGATGTATACCAACCCTTGGAAGAAGCTGGCGCCAGGCCGCTGCCGCTATGGTCTCTTGCTGAACGACGCCGGATTCATCGTCGACGATGGCGTCATCGGGCGTCTGGCCGACGATCGATTCCACGTGACCACGACCACCGGCGGTGCGCCGAGCGTCTTTGCAACGATGGAAGACTACCTGCAGACCGAATGGCCGGACCTTGATGTCTGGATCACCTCCACCACTGAGCAATACGCCGTGGCCGCAGTTCAGGGACCTAAGGCCCGTGAGGTGATCGCCCCGTTCATCGAAGGTATCGACCTGTCCGCAGAGGCTTTCCCGCACATGAGCGTCAAGGAAGGCACTTTCTGCGGTGTTCCTTGCCGCCTGTTCCGCATTTCCTTCACCGGTGAACTCGGGTTCGAGATCAACGTCCCGCGCCGCCATGGCAAGATGATGTGGGAAACGCTCGCCGGTGAAATCGAAAAGCACAACGGCACAGCCTATGGCACGGAAACCATGCACGTCCTGCGCGCTGAAAAGGGGTACATCATCGTCGGTCAGGACACGGACGGCACTGTCACCCCTCAGGACGCCGGCATGAGCTGGGCCATCGGCAAGAAAAAGCACGACTTCGTCGGCAAACGCGGCCTGGAACGCCCGGATCTTGTCGCCGAAAACCGCAAGCAGTTTGTCGGCCTCCTGACCAAGGACCCGAAGGTCAGGCTGGAAGAAGGCGCACAAATCACTGTTACGCAGAATCCGGCCACCGGAACGCCTGCGGAAGGTCATGTGACTTCTTCTTACTACAGTCCCGCCATGGGCCGGACGATCGCTTTGGCGATTGTGAAAAACGGCCATGCCCTTCATGGCAAGTCGCTCTATGTGCCCATGCCGGATGGCGGCATCGAGGTGGAAGTGACCAGCCCAATATTCTTTGACAAGGATGGAGCGCGGCTCAATGTCTGATCTTCTTGCCAGTGACGTCATCACGCCAGATGCTGGCGAAACCCCGCTCCTCAGCCTTCCGGATGTCTCAATTCTGAAGGCCGCGCCAATGACACGGCTGTCGCTCCGGTTGCGCGAAGCTGCCATCCCGGCGGCGGGTGAAGCTTTCGGCGCGAAATTGCCGGTGACCCCGCTCGGTGCGGAAACCTCGGCAAAACGCGCAGCGCTCTGGATGGGGCCGGACGAATGGACGCTTTTGGCGCCGGAAGACGAGCTTCAGGCGGTGTTTGACGGGATTGAGTCCAAGCTCGATGGTCAGCCGCACTCCCTCACCGACATTTCGCACCGATCAGAAGCTTTGATCGTGTCAGGTCCAAAGGCCAGCTGGTTGCTGAACACCGGGATATTCATCGATTTCTCGCTGGAAAAGTTCCCGGTTGGCACGGTGACACGGACGATCTTCCACAAGTCTCCAGTCATGATCTGGCGCACGGGTGAAGACACATTCGTGGTCGAGGCATGGGTCTCTTTCATGGACTATGTTGCCGGCATCCTTGTCGAAAGCGCCCAGGAGTTGGCCGCAGCCTGACCACAGCCTGCGCGTACAACAACCGCATCTTAAGGTTCTTCAGCGACCCTTACGCAAAGTCGAGCGTAAGGGTCGTTTCTTTTGTCATCTGAAAACACCAGCAAGATCCGTCTAGCCGAGCTCTTCGGAGCGCTCAGTCACGCCCTCGACATCACAGAGGGCCAACCACGTGGGCATTGTGTCCGCTGCTGCTGGATCGGTATCCACATCGGGCGGCAAATCGGTCTGCCGGAAGCAGAACTCAGCGACCTTTATTATACGCTGCTCTTGAAAGATCTCGGGTGTTCCAGCAATGCGGCACGCATTTGCGAGCTCTATTTGACAGATGACCTGACCTTCAAGCACGATTCCAAGACCATTGGGACCAGCCTGCCTGCTGCACTTCGGTTTGTACTGTCGCATACCGGCCTGAAACACGGCTTTGCCGAACGGGTCCGTGCGATCGTCAACATTTTGCAGAACGGCGGCGATATTGCGACGGAGATGATCGAGACCCGTTGCCAGCGCGGCGCGGACATTGCCCGCCAGTTGCATTTTTCACAGCCGGTCGTAGACGGGATTTACAGCCTCGATGAGCACTGGAACGGTCAGGGGCGTCCGCATGGGCTGAAACAGGCTGACATACCGCTGTTCTCACAGATCGCGTTGTTGGCGCAGGTCATCGACGTGTTCCAGATCAACGCGGGCAAAGACAGCGCGCTTACAGAAATAAAAGAGCGCAGCGGATCCTGGTTTGATCCGGCCTTGGTCGCAGCCGCTGAAACAGCCGCTTCAGAGACAGGTTTTTGGGACACGCTCCAATCGGACGATCTGGAGGCGACGGTGTACGGACTGGAACCAGCCCAGAACGTCCGCTTCACCGATGATGACCAGCTGGACGATATCGCTCTCGGGTTCGCACAGGTCATTGACTCAAAGAGCCCTTACACGGCGGGCCACAGCGAGCGGGTCACACTTTACACCGACATGATTGCGGAAGAACTGGGGTACAGCGCCCGGGACCGGCAACTCTTGAGACGTGCGGCATTGCTGCACGATATCGGCAAGCTCGGTGTCAGCAACTCCATTCTCGACAAGCCCGGCAAACTCGACGATCTGGAATGGGAAGCGATCCGCCTTCATCCCGTCTTTACCGACGAAATTCTCCTGCGCATGGACGCATTCAGGGACCTTGCGCCGATTGGGCGCGGCCACCATGAAAAACTCGATGGCCGTGGATATCCTGACGGGTTGACCGCAGGTCGGATCTCCGTGGAGACACGGATTGTCACGATGGCAGATATCTTCGATGCCCTGACAGCAGAGCGGCCTTACCGCGCAGCCATGCCGCTCGCAAAAGCCCTCGGTATTTTGGAAAGCGATGTCGGATCTGCGTTAGACTCAACATGTTTTGAAGCTCTGAAACGCGCCACACAGCGCATGGACGGATACAAGGCGGCATAATTCCGCTACAAGGGGGCGCTTGACGTCCTCAGATATAACGAAATTACAAGGGTCACCAAACTCCGCCCAATGCTGAAGATCGGCTCCTACAACATCCAAAAATCGATTGGTGTCGATGCGCGGCGGCGGCCAGACCGGACCTTGAAGGTCATTGGTGAGCTGCAATGCGACGTGATCGCCTTGCAGGAAGCCGACAAACGCTTCGGACCTCGCGAAAGCACTCTCAATCGCGATCATATTCTTGCGCAGACAAATTTCCGCCCTGTGCCCTTTGCGGTTGGCGAACACAGCCTCGGCTGGCATGGGAATGCTATATTGGTCCGGCAAGGCATTGAAATTCTGGATCACAGGCGCATTGAATTGCCGACGCTGGAGCCACGGGGTGCCGTGGCCGTGGATTTGGAAGTCGAGGATCAGAAGATCCGGGTCGCCGCCATGCACCTCAGCCTGATCGGTCATTTCCGAAAGAAACAGATTTCCTCGCTTATGCATCAGCTTCACGAGGGCCTGGATTACCTGCCGACCATTTTGATCGGCGACCTGAACGAATGGCGCGATGATGCCAAAAGCATCCGCCTTTTGGAAAAGCGCTACGAAGTCACAACACCCGGCCGGAGCTTTCCAAGCCCCCTGCCCTTCGGCAGTCTGGACCGGATCATCACCAGTCCGGAATTTACCGTTCAAAAGGCAGGGGTTCACAAATCAAAGACAGCGCGGATCGCGTCAGATCATCTTCCCGTTTGGGCAGAACTGGCCCTTGAGCCAACAGGCCACCTTGCTTGAAGCGGAAGGAGCCGAATGGCACCGTCTTATTGTGTGCCCAGCAGATAATCGAACACATGAAAGAGACCCGCCGATAGGAGCGCACACGCAGGGACCGTGACAATCCAGGCACCAATGATAGTGACCAGATTTGTTCGGCGCACCAGAAGCCTGCGGCGGCGCTCTTCGCGATTACGGATCGGCTGATGGCGCTTGCCATTCACCTTCTGCGGCACAAACCGGTTTCTGTACCACTCGCGGAACAGGCCAACGCCGAAAATGGCACCCACCGCGATATGGGTAGACGAGACCGGCAACCCAAGCCCGGATGCTGTCAGCACCGTTCCCGACGTTGCCAGCGTGACGCAGAACGCCCGGATCGGGTTCAGCTTGGTGATCCGTTTGCCGACAACTGTTACAAGACGGCGGCCAAACAGTAGAAGGCCGGCTGAAATGCCGAAGGCTCCGACAGCGCTCACCCAAAGCGGTGCAACCGGGTTGAGCTGGCCGAGAATCCAGTAGTGCAAGTCATTGATTTCGTCGGACTGGCTGTTGACGATCGCCGCCAGCGGACCGATCGCGTTCGCAACGTCGTTCGCGCCATGAGCAAACGACAGCAGCGCTGCTGAACAAATCAGCGGGATCGAAAAGAGAGAGCGCAAAGACTGTGTTCGATTGTCGAGGAACAAAGCTTGGCTTGCGACAACCCGCCGATAGATGGCCCAGACGATAGCCCCCACAAAAATTGGCGCAAGCGTTGCCGGGACAAACGGCAGAACGATCAGCCGATTAAGACCTTTATGGGTCATATAGGCGGTGAAGGTCGCGGCCAACCCGCCCAAAAGGATCGGCAGCCAGAAGCGCGCTGCGGAAAGCTTGTCATCTGTATAGATGACCTTGGCATTGATGAAGGCAAGCAGCAGCGCTGCAACAAGTCCGCCCAAGAACGGCGATGCGACCCAGGTGGCTGCTATGACCCCAAGCGTTGACCAGTTGATCGCAGCAAAGCTGCTGGCTGCAACGCCTGCCCCCACCACGCCACCGATAATCGTATGGGTCGTGGAGACTGGCGCGCCAATGAGCGTTGCAATGTTGATCCAGATCGCCGCCGCCGCCATGGCGGTCAGCATCGCTTTCATGAAGCGGAAGTTTTCAGGGATGTCATCTGGCGCGATGATCTCGGTCGAAATTGTGTTCACCACGTCACCCCCGGCCAACAACGCGCCTGCGCTCTCGCAAATCGCAGCGATGATCAGCGCCGTTGTTATGCTGACCACCCGCGCGCCGACTGCCGGCCCGACATTGTTGGCAACATCGTTGGCGCCGATGGTGATGGCGAGATAGCCGCCGACCGTTGCACCGGTGACAAGGATCAGAACGCTGGATACATCGGACGCCGCAAATTGAAGAGACGCGAGGATGGCGCAGACCGCCAGAAAGCAGATGGCAAGCCCGGGCGCTATCAGGCGCCGGCCCATTGCTTCTGCAGCATCGCCAAGAAACCCGACCCGGTCGAGATCCTTATCGAGTGCCTTTGGTGTGAGGTTGTCCCCCGAACGCACAGTACCCGTCTTTCAGATCCGCTCACCGGCTGCCTGTCGCACGAGGACCTTCAGGTCTGCACCGCGCCGGAGTAAACTGAATATGCCAACCGCCTTGCAACAGCCTTGCGACGCAGACGTGTCACAGACCGCTCAAACGTTCTGACAGATCGATTAGAAAAGCTGGTTGCGATGCCGCTTCAAGAAACGCCGCAAGGCCGGTTCATCAGCCTTTTCGATGGCCTCAGAGACAGGCATCCAAATCCGCTTGCGTTGCCCCAGCTCAGGAAAAATATCGACTTGGATTTCAAACTCAACCTTGAATACGAGCACCTTGGTGCGCAGTTTCAAGCCGCTTGCGAGCCCCTTGTAGGACCGGAAACTACCCACTGGCCGATGATCTGCCTTGCCGATCACGCCGGCCTCTTCATAAGCTTCAAGCAGAGCTGTCTCGAAGGCCGGCTTGTCCGCCTCGGGCCATCCCTTCGGTAATATCAGCCGGCCGGTGTCCCGTGTCGACACGAGGAGGATTTCAGGCTCTTGTTCGCCCTTCCGGAAGCACAACGCCGCGATCTGCAGGCGGGCCGGTTTGACAAACAAACCAGCAAAACCGCGCAGCCACGAGGCGTCGAACGCCGATATCGTCGGGGCAAAAGCCATAACAATCCCAGAGTGGTGAAGGTGCACGGCTTATATAGGTACGATTCTTGGCCGTCCAGTCGAAAAACGCACATTGTGCACATATGCGCATTATTACTACGCAATCAGTGTCACATTTTTAAAAGAGTTACGTTTTCAACCGTCCAAGCACCCGGCCAAACCTCTGCTCCACCATCCCGCAATGCTCGAATCACGCCGACCGGAACAGACGTGGTAAGAAACAATTCTTCACCGCCGACGCCGCCTGTCGGCTTGAGTTCAGCACCAACACCTTCAAATCCAAGCTCTTCTTCACACGGCACATAGAGCGATGCGCCCGAAACATTGGTCTCGTTCTGCGTTGTGCCTTCCGCGCGCCCGACAACGCCGCAGGCTGCAACGGCGCACATCAGTTCGACCGCCCGCGCTTTCGCACAACCAAACACACGGTGATAGCCGGAGAGTTTCTCCGTCATTGACGGGACAAGGATGAGGTCGATTTTTTCTTTGGCGAGAAGACAGCTCAGCGCGGGCATTTCAATGTCCAGGCAGATCAGGATGGCCATCTTCAGACTATCCAGCTCAAACACCTTCAACTCCGTTCCAGGCACCAGATGCCAGATGTCTTCTTCCTGCTCAAAAGGCGTGAGGCTTAACTTATCCTGTCGGATTTCGCGACCATCTGCGGTCAGTAGCACCGCAGTGTTCGTGATCCCACGGGGTGTTTTCACCGGCCATGTCCCGGCCAATAGCGAAACGCCCGTTTTCTGCGGCAAGTCGGATAGCATCGGAAACAGATCTTCGCCGACGTCCGCCAGGAAGCCCATTTCCTGATCTGGCCGCAGCCCCTCCGGTTTGAAGGCAAGGCATGTCTCGGCAAGGTATTCCGGCAATACGAGAAGTTTTGCGCCTTCCGACGCTGCCCTCTCGAGCCCCTCCGCAATCATGTCAGCGAGCGCGGCCACAGATCTGGGCGCTCTACCGAGATTGAAGGACCAAAGTGAAATCGGATATTCGGTCATGCTGCCCGCCCCATCTGAGTACCAAGCAGCCGACATAGCTGGACCTTGCGTATCAGTTCAAGGCCGATGATAAACGGTTTGGTTCAGCTCGCGAACAAGGCGACAAAAAACGTCAAAAGAACCAGAAAACCGGTATTTATGAACCACGGCTTGGGTTCGGCCGGGAGTGCCCGCAACTTTGCGGATTTTCTAACTTCCCGAACACCTTCAAGAGCCCGGTCTGTGCGCCGCTCGATCTCGCGGAAATACGGTGCCAACTCATTCTGAGTACGCATACTCAACCCTCACGATTCCTTCGTGAGATGAACGCTACGGCAAGGGTGTTAGAGGGAGGTTAATTGCAGCGGATAACAAACCCCTTGTACAGATCTTGAGCCCGTGATGGATTGGTCATGGTTCTTGACGGAGGATGCCATGGTCGATCTGCCGACACTCATCACCTACAGTCTCATCGTGCTTGGGTTTGTTTTCATTCCAGGTCCGGCTACCCTTCTGACAATCGCACGGGCCACAACGTCGGGACCGAAAGTCGGCATCGCGACAGGCGCCGGGATCGCAGCTGGCGACATCGTTCACACATTGCTCGCTGTTTTCGGGCTCTCAGCGATCATCGCGGCCTCAGCTCTTTTATTTTCGGTGATCAAATACGTCGGTGCCGCCTATCTGATTTACCTTGGCATCAAAGCCATCACTTCGAAGGTTGCTCCGTCATTCGGAAACGGCATTGCGGACGTAAGCACTGGGACAGCCTTTCGCCAGGCGTTTATTTCGGAGATGCTAAACCCAAAAACGGCCCTCTTCTTTTTGGCGTTTTTGCCTCAGTTTGTGCAGCCCGAAAATGGTTACGTGCTGCTTCAACTGACAATTCTCGGGTTTGTATTTGTCGCCCTCGGGCTTTTCAGCACGATCGTCTTTGCCTTGGGCGCCGGTACACTTGGCGGATTTGTCCGGCGCAATCCCGTCATCTTAAAATGGCAAGGAAAAGCCGTCGGTACGATTTTCTGCATTCTCGGTGTTCGACTGGCATTGCAGGAACGTTAAAGCCTGGTCTTTTGCGGGTCCGCAACGTCCAGAATGCGCAGCTGCACTTTCGGTGTCCCCTGCCAGGTGTCAATGGACAGTGTCCCTGCAACATGCAGGTTGCGGCCACGGCCTTCCAGAAGCATCTGGCCGTGAGGCTTGTCCTCTGCCTTGAAGCAAATCCCCTTGAGCGCAGTGCCGTCACCAGCCGCAAGTGTCGCCCGAACATGGCCCTTGCCGACGACATCGGCGAAAGAGATTCGATGCGCGGGAAACGCAAACACCGGCTCGGAATGACCCGCGCCATACGGGCCGGCCTTTTCAAGCATGTTCATCAGATCGAGGTTTGCACCCGTTGCAGTCAGTGCCGCGTCGATCTTCAGTTCCCGGTGCGCGGTTGCGGCTTCAATATCATCTTTTAGGGCGTCGTTGAAGAAGGCTTCCAGATCTGCAGCCTTTTCCTGGCGGACCGTCAACCCTGCCGCCATGGCATGTCCGCCGCCCTTTTCCAAAAGCCCGTCGTCGACAGCTTGCCGCACCGCCTTGCCAAGGTCCACGCCGTTGATTGACCGTCCGGATCCAGTCCCCTTGCCCGTTTCATCATAGGAAATTGCAAAGGCTGGCCGGCGATGCGCTTCCTTGAGCCGCGACGCGATCAGGCCGACGATCCCCGGGTGCCAATCGTTGGATCCTGTCAATAGAACGGCCGGGTCCCGCTGTTCGATGGCCATAGCGGCCTCGGCTCCTGCCTGTTCGAGCATCACGGCTTCCATCGCCTGACGCTCGGTGTTCAATTGATCAAGACGCTCTGCAATTGCGCGGGCCTCATGCGGATCTGCTGTGGTCAAAAGCCGTGCGCCCAGAGCCGCATCACCAATCCGGCCTCCGGCATTGATCCGCGGACCGATCAAGAATCCCAGATGATAAGGGGCCGGTTTCCCGCTCACCCGCGCGGCATCGGACAGCGTTGTCAGACCGTAGTTTTGCCGCTGATGCATGACTGCCAATCCACGCGTTACATAAGCGCGATTCAAGCCCTGGAGCGGCACCACATCACACACAGTGCCGAGTGCCACCAAGTCCAGCAGCGTCATCAGATCCGGCGCCTGACGGCCGTTGAACACGCCCCGCTGACGCAATTCCCTGTTCAGTCCGACAATAAAGAGAAAGGTGACGCCGACGGCCGCCAAGTGCCCCTGCCCCGACAGATCATCCTGCCGGTTCGGATTGACCAGTGCCCGCACATCGGGCAGCGTTTCTCCAACCTGGTGGTGGTCAATCACCACGACGTCGAGGTTAAGCTTCCCGGCCGTTTCAAAGGCTTCAAAAGATGTGCTGCCGCAGTCGAGCGTAATCAGCAGTTCCGCACCGCCCGCCTGAAGGTTCTCGATTGCAGGTCCGTTTGGGCCGTACCCCTCAATGATCCTGTCGGGAATATGGATGACCGGATCAAGCCCCATCCATTGAAGATACTTTGCCAGTACCGCGGACGAGGTGGCGCCATCGACGTCGTAGTCGCCGAAAATCGCGATCTTCTTCCCTGCCTGAACCGCATCGGCTACGCGAGCCACAGCTGCGTCCATGTCGACGAGACTGCTCGGGTCCGGCATCAGGGTCTTGAGGGATGGTTCGAGAAACGCCGAAGCGTCTTCAGCAGCAACACCACGCGCTGCCATAACGCGGGCCAAAACATCGGGCAGCCCGTGCTGTTGCGAGATCGCCATCGCGGCGCGCGCTTCAGCGGAGCTCAGGCGCTCCCGCCATGCATTGTCATTGGCGGAGCGGGCAACCCCGAGTACGAGGCGCCCTTTATCGTCTTCGCCAAATCCTGTCAGCATGCGTTCAGACTTAGTCCAAGTGGAACTTTTCCAGCTGTGTGTGCTGGGCCTTGATGTAGCGTACAGTCCCCGTTGAGGATCGCATAACCACAGTGTGCGTGGTGATGTGATTGCGTCCGAAGCGCACGCCTTGCAGGAAGTTGCCGTCCGTCACACCGGTTGCGGCGAACAGAACGTCCGGACCTGCCATTTCTTCCAGCGTATATTTCTTCTTGATGTCGTCGATGCCCATCCGGTGGGCGCGTTCGACCTGCTCATCGCGGGTGATCACCAGACGGGACTGCATTTGACCGCCGATACAGCGCAGGGCCGCGGCCGCCAGAACGCCTTCCGGTGCGCCGCCGATACCTGCATAAAGATCGATGCCGGTTTCTTCCGGATCTGTCGTGTGGATCACACCAGCGACATCACCATCACCAATCAGGCGGATCGCAGCACCGGTGGCTCGGATTTCTTCAATCAAACGTGCATGGCGCGGACGGTCGAGGACACAAGCCGTCACTTCTTCGATCTTGACGCCTTTTTCCTTGGCAACTGCGGCCAGATTGTCTGCAATCGGCGCATCCAGATCAATCAGGCCCTCAGAATAGCCCGGACCGATCGCAATCTTGTCCATGTAGCTGTCCGGCGCATTCAAAAGGTCTCCTTCCGGAGCCAGCGCGATGACAGCGAGAGAGTTCGGCAGGTTCTTCGCGCAGATGGTCGTGCCTTCCAGCGGGTCCAAAGCGATGTCCACTTTCGGGCCCTGCTTGGTGCCGACATTCTCGCCGATGTAAAGCATCGGAGCTTCGTCACGCTCGCCTTCGCCGATCACCACCGTGCCGTCGATCGGAAGGCGGTTCAATTCACGGCGCATCGCATCAACAGCTGCCTGGTCGGCTGCCATTTCATCGCCATGACCGCGCAACCGGGCGGCTGAAACAGCTGCTCTTTCGGCAACACGCGCCAGTTCCAATGTCAGGATACGGTCAAGCCCGCTGGCTGGCTGGTGTTCTGTGTTGGACATCAACATCTCCGCTTTTCCCCCGTTCCGCACGTCCGCGGGACGTTCGACTTACTTCAGTTTTTCGATCCGGATCATTTGCGGCTGTTCTGCGACCACGCCTTTCGACATGACTACATCCAGCGCTTCTTTGATGGCGATCTCGGTTGTTTCATAGGTGATCAAGATGACAGGTTGTGGTGCGTCCGCACTGTCGCGGTCTCGGTCTTCTGCCGCTGCCCGTTTTTGAACGATGGACTCAAGCGATATGCCGGCATCGCCCATGCAGCGGGCAATCTCGCCGAACGCGCCCGGGCGATCGTAGACCGACAAGCGAATGTAATAGCCACCCTCGTGAAGGCGCATCCGGGCCCGCTCATACGGAACAAGGTCTGTTGCCGGCATACCAAGGACAGGTGTTTCGTCGCCCCGGGCAATGTCTGTGATGTCGGCAACCACCGAAGACGCTGTCGCGTTGCCGCCGGCACCCGGTCCAACCAGAACGATCTCCCCGACGTAATCACCGTCAACAGCTACCGCATTCAGAACGCCGTCGATCCGTGCAATCGCGGACGATTTCGGCACCATCGTCGGGTGAACGCGTTGTTCGATGCCCGTATCGGTGCGCTGTGCAACACCGAGCAGCTTGATCCGGAAGCCGAGCTCGTCGGCTGCCTGGATATCGGCCGTTGTAATGGAAGTAATGCCTTCCATGAAAATGCTGTCGGCATCAATCTCGGTGCCAAAGGCAAGGCTTGTCAGGATCGCCAGCTTGTGTGCCGTGTCGTTGCCTTCGATATCGAAGGTCGGATCGGCTTCCGCATAACCAAGCCGCTGCGCGTCAGCCAGGCAGTCTTCGAAGCTGATGCCTTCGGCTTCCATCCGCGTCAGGATGTAATTGCACGTACCGTTCAAGATGCCGTACACGCGGCTGACCTCATTGCCGGCAAGAGACTCACGCATGGTTTTCACGATCGGAATTCCGCCGGCGACCGCTGCCTCATAGTTGAGGCAGGCGTTGTTCGCCTCAGCGACCCGGGCCAGTTCCACACCGTGTTTGGCAATCAAAGCCTTGTTGGCAGTCACGACATGCACACCGCGGCTGAGCGCTGCGCGAACACTTTGCTCGGCCGGTCCGTCTTCCCCGCCGATCAGCTCGACAAAAATATCGAGCTCTGCTTCATTCGCCATGGCCACCGGATCATCGAACCAGGTGAAGCCGCTTGTATCAATTCCCCGGTCCCGCGTCCGGTTCCGGGCACTGACAGCTGTAACCGTCAAGGACCGACCGGTCCTGCGTTCGATCTGGCCAGCGTGCTTTTCCAGGAGTTGCACCACGGACGCACCGACCGTTCCAAGGCCGGCCACGCCGATTTTCAATGCGTCTGCCATTCGGGAATTAATCCAATTCTATTCAGCGAGAAGTCTCAAGCGGGATGACGTTGTGCAGCTTTTGCTCCGCAGTTTCAAGGAACCGGCGGACATTTCTTGCCGCCTGGCGCAATCGCTGCTCGTTTTCTACGAGACCAATGCGGACGAACCCGTCACCGTATTCGCCAAAACCGATGCCTGGCGCGACTGCAACGTCGGCGCGTTCCAGCAGCAATTTGGAGAATTCCAGACTGCCGAGTGACCGGAACTTTTCCGGGATCGGCGCCCAGCAGAACATGCTGGCTTCCGGCGCAGGAATATCCCACCCGGCCCGGCCGAAGCTCTCAACGACAACATCGCGGCGCTTCTTGTAGATCTCACGGGTTTCACGGATACAATCATCCGGACCGTTCAGCGCCGCTGTCGCAGCAACCTGGATCGGTGTGAAAGCACCGTAGTCAAGATAGGACTTCACCCGTCCAAGGGCGCCAATCAGGCGCTCATTGCCAACCGCGAAGCCCATCCGCCAGCCCGGCATGGAGAACGTCTTGGACAGGGATGTAAATTCAACGGTGACGTCCATTGCCCCCGGCACCTGCAAGACGGACGGCGGCGGTGTGTCGCCAAAGTAGATTTCCGAATAGGCAAGATCCGACAGGATGAAGATGTTGTGTTTGCGCGCAAAAGCCACGACGTCCTTATAGAAATCGAGGTCGGCGCAATACGCTGTCGGGTTGGCCGGATAACACAGAATGATCGCGATCGGTTTCGGCACAGAGTGAATGACTGCGCGTTCCAACGCTTCAAAGAAACCGCTGTTTGGCTCAGCCGGAATGTTGCGGATTGAGGCTCCCGCCATCAGGAACCCGAACGTGTGGATCGGATAACTTGGATTCGGGCTCAGGATCACATCGCCCGGCGCGGAAATGGCCTGCGCCATATTGGCAAAGCCTTCCTTGGAGCCAAGTGTTGCAATCACTTGTGTGTCCGGGTCGAGCTTCACGCCAAACCGGCGGCCATAATAGGATGCCTGAGCCTTGCGCAGACCCTGAATTCCCTTGGAAGCGGAATACCGGTGGCTGCGTGGATCCTGAACGACCTCGGTCAGCTTGTCGACGATGTGTTTCGGTGTTGCCAGATCCGGGTTACCCATACCGAGATCAATGATATCCGCGCCCGCCGCTCGCGCCTTAGCTTTCAAGCGATTGACCTGTTCAAAAACATACGGCGGGAGCCGTTTGATTTTGTGGAATTCCTCCATGGGCGCGGATCCTTGCGGCTTGAAAATGGGTATGTCGCACCTGCGCGGTAAGCAGGTTGCGCGACCTTTTAACAGGCCTTTTCAAGTTTCGCACCCATCTTTGAGCGCCTAGCCACCTAAATGTGGGAACAGGTAAGTTTGGCCGTGGCCTGCCAAGAACGCCCGCGAGAATGGGTAAAGCGCGCCAATTAGAAGGCTCGGTAACGGGCAGCTATGCCGGATGAGGGTTATAAAAAGCAAATTGTGCGTCTTCAGTGCCAGAAAAAACCCTGGCCTTTTCTGCGGAGCCGACAACCGTTTTGCCCCGGCCGCACGCTTTGGCTTCGTACATAGCTCTGTCTGCAATTTCCAAGGCCTCATCCAGTCCGAGATCAAGCGGTACAGAACTGACGCCAGCGCTTAGTCCAACCTGAACCGTACCCTCTGTCTCCTCAGAACAGGCAGCGGCGAAATGAGCCCGTATCCTTTCGGCAAGAATCCGAGCTTGGTTTGGCTCCATCCTGGTGGACAGAAGGACAAACTCATCACCGCCCAGCCGGCCTGCAACCGTATCCGCCGGTCTTGTTTCCTCGCAAACCCGGCCGAATACTTGAAGGACCAGGTCACCAGTTGCATGGCCGTGCTTGTCGTTGACCCTCTTGAACTCATCAATGTCAAACCGGATCACCGTGAGACAGTTGTTTGCGCCGGAGACTGACGTGAACGTTGCCGCCCTTTCAAACACCGCCCGACGGTTGGGCAATCCCGTTAGACAATCGCGATAGGCGGCCGATTTGAATTGCAAAAGTGATCGCTCGATCGGCATTGCGAGAGCGGTAAACATGGAAAGCACCATGGCAACCAGGATAAGCAGCAGTGCAATCAAAATGACATGACCGCTGATCGCTTCGAACAACCCATTTTCAGCACCAAATCCAAGTGCGGTCAGCAAACTGAAATGCGCGCTCGTTTCCAGAGCTGCACTGAAAGCGTACACCTTCGGCGTGACAAGGTTTTCTGTATTCCAGCGCAAGCAGATTATGGCCGACCATGCGATGTAGAGGATCATAACCGGTTGTACGTACGCCACCCGGCTGGACATTGTTGCCGCAAAGTCTGGAACCGAGCAGAGTAATAGCCACACCCCGGCAAGCCCTGCAGCAATCCAAAGGCGCAAAGGCAGGTGAAAGAAGGCCGCGACACCACTGCGTCTCAGGCCAGTTGCAAAAAGGATAAGGAAATTCGCTGCAATGATGGTCAGGTCATCCGGCAACACACCACGGAAGCTTATGAGCAGTGTGCCGATCGCCCCGAGCAGGAACGCAATAGACCAGAGCCCGAAGGACAAATGCCCTGCCCGGTCACGATCTTTCCAGAAGAAAAAAAGAAAGCACAAGACAGCACTGGCTGTCAGCTCAGCGACAACTAAGGAAAACAGTATAGTCTTCACATCAAGCACGAGCGCCCCCAAAACGCCGGGACCACATTTCTGCCCAACAAGGTATGTGCTCACCCGCAGGTGGCATACCAAAGTTTCAAAGTTATCCAAAGTTGTTTTACGTAACGGTACCCGCTATTTTTATCGGGAGGTGACGTAAGGTGTATCTGCTGAGGCTATGATAAAACTGACACTCAGCGCCATTGTGATGAATAGACCGGAGCGTTAGAGGCAGTCCGCCGCACTCAGTACTAAGGCCGTGTCGATCCGTTCACTGCTCGTCTGCGAGAGTTTTCAGATATTCTTCTGTCTCTGCCCGCTCCAACGGGTTGATCAGGCCTTTGGACTGCGCGGACGCGTTTGGCGGACCGTAACCCGTTGGCGGCTGCACGGTGCCTGATCGTGTTTTTTGGTCCGGGTTCACCGCTTTGACGAGCGGCGTGCCGGGGCCAACTGCGCAGGATTGGAGAATGGATGCACCCAAGAACACCAAACAGAGATCGCGCCGCACGCGCATGATTGCCGTCTCCCTCATCTACAACTGTGATCATACTTCCATCGAAGTGTCACACAAGTCCTCTAGCACAGCGGCAATACGCGTTATGGAAACCAATCGACGGCGCCGGAACGTTGTGCCATAAATGAAACTGACGTTCCGAATACAAGCGCAAATAGAAACACATAACGCTGAGGAACCGCCCAACAGACTGCCGCCTCCAGACGGCAGTTAAGAAGACCGGAAGTCGGAGGAATCCCTGCTTATGGCTGATGACCGCCAGCATCCCATGTTGCAATACATCATCAACAATCCAGAAGCTTTCGCGCAAAATCTTGCGAAGACATTGGAAAATGCAGGCAAGGCGCTCGCTGCATATATCGAGCCGCGCGAGCAAGGCAAGATTACGCACGAATCGACGGACGAACTCACCGGCGTGGTCAAGACACTCGCTCAAGTTGGCGAATACTGGGCGTCTGATCCGCAGCGAGCTCTCGAAGCGCAGGGCCGCTTGTGGAGCGGCTACATCGATCTCTGGAATTCGTCACTGAAACGGATGATGGGCGAACAGTCGGAGCCGGCCGTGAAAGCCCCGGTAACGGATAAGCGCTTTGCAGATCCCGACTGGGAGAACAATCAGTATTTCGATTTCGTCAAACAGATTTATCTCATCACCAGTCAATGGGCCGAAGAGATGGTCCACGAAGCCCAGGGACTGGACGAGCACACCCGCCACAAGGCCGAATTCTACGTCACTCAGATTTCCAACGCACTCTCGCCGTCGAATTTCCTCCTGACCAATCCTGAACTCCTGCGTTTGACGATGGAGAGCAACGGCGAAAATCTCGTCAAGGGAATGGAGCATCTGGCCGAGGACCTGAAGACCGGCAAGGGCGAATTGAAGATTCGTCAGACAGATCCGTCGAAATTCAAACTCGGCGAAAACCTTGGAACCACCAAGGGCAAGGTCATCGCGCAAAACGACGTGTGCCAGGTCATCCAGTATGACCCGACTACGGACACAGTCTTGAAGCGCCCCTTGATGATCGTGCCGCCGTGGATCAACAAGTTCTACATCCTCGACCTCAACCCGGAGAAGTCCTTCATCAAGTGGGCCGTGGATCAAGGACACACGGTGTTCGTGATCTCCTGGGTCAATCCGGACGAACGGCAAGCTCAAAAGAGTTTTGAGCACTACATGAAAGAGGGCATCCTCAACACGCTGGATGTCATCAAGCGCGCCACACGTCAGGAAGAAGTCAATGCAATCGGCTATTGCGTTGGCGGCACGCTCCTCGCTGTAACGCTGGCCTATATGGCGCAGACCGGTGACGACAGGATCAAGACGGCAACCTTCTTCACGACGCAGGTCGATTTCACCTATGCCGGTGATCTAAAGGTGTTTGTCGACGAAGAACAAATCTCCATCCTGGAGAAGCGCATGGCGGAAAGCGGCTATCTGGACGGGTCCAAGATGTCGTCGGCCTTTAACATGCTCCGGTCCAATGACCTCATATGGTCTTACGTGGTGAATAACTACTTGAAGGGGAAAGAGCCCTTCCCGTTCGACCTCTTGTACTGGAACTCGGACTCTACCCGGATGCCGGCGGCGAACCACTCCTTCTATCTTCGCAATTGTTACCTCGACAACAAGCTCTCAAAGGGCGAGATGGAAATCGGCGGCGAAACACTTGACCTATCCAGGGTCAAGATTCCGATCTTCAACCTCGCAACCCGCGAAGATCATATCGCGCCGCCAAAGTCGGTGTTCTTGGGGTCTGGCTGTTTTGGTGGACCGGTGGAATATGTGCTGTCGGGTTCCGGACATATTGCTGGCGTCGTCAATCCGCCCGTCAAAAACAAGTACCAGTATTGGACCGGCGGCGAAGCGCGAGGGACACTCGAAAACTGGTTGAAAAACGCGAAAGAGCACCCCGGATCCTGGTGGCCCTATTGGGACGAGTGGATCCGCAAAAACGATCCGGCTGAAGCCAAGCCGCGCAAGCCTGGCGCCAACCGGGTCAAGATACTCGACGACGCCCCGGGAAGTTATGTGATGAACCGTATCTGAGTTCAAAAAAGAAGGCACGGATCTGCGAGATCTTTTCGTGCCTTCTTTAGTTTTCCCGGGAGCTTACTCGCAATCAGCGAGCTGCAACAGGCAGACAACGTTTAGAGCGCCACATCCAACGGTGTTCTGGTCATCCCGAGAAGTTTTGAGAACTTGTCGGCCGCCATAGGCCGGCCGAAATGGTAACCTTGCGTGGTCTCACACCGGCAGCTCAGCAGAAACGCTTGCTGTTTTGCCGTTTCGACCCCTTCGGCGACGACGTTTAGGCCCAGTTCCCGCCCGAGGCTGATAATCGCCCGGACAATTGCTCGGTCGCTTTCCTTGTATTCGAGATCCCGGATGAAGCTTTGGTCAATCTTCAGCCGGTTCAAAGGAAAATTCTTCAAAGCGACAAGGCTGGAGTAACCGGTGCCGAAATCGTCAATCGCCAAATGAATGCCGATCCGCCGGAAATCTTCCATCAAGGCGACAGCCTGTTCCACATTCTGGATGACAAGGCTTTCGGTAAACTCAAGCTCCAGATACCGCGCATCCAGACCGCTGGTGTCCAGCGCGGAAAACACATCTGACAAAAGAGCCTTGTCACGGAACTGGTTCGCAGAGACATTTACCGCGATGGTTATGTGCGGAAGACCAGCGTCCTGCCAGGCTTTGTTTTGACGGCATGCTTCGTTCAGGACCCAGCGGCCAAGAGATATGATCGCGCCGGTTTGTTCCGCAATCTCAATAAAATCGCCGGGCATAAGTCTCCCGCGTTCCGGGTGTGTCCACCGCACCAACGCCTCAGCACCGACAATCCGGCCGCTCATCAGATCGATCTGCGGCTGATACTCCAGGAACAGTTCATTGTTGTTGATTCCCCGACGCAGCTCTTCAACCAGCTTCAGCCGGTTGACGCCCGCCGGCGCCGTTTCACGATCGAAAATGAAAAAATTGTCCCGGCCGAGGTTCTTGGCTTCAAACATCGCCTGGTCGGCGTTCTTCAAAACTTCATCGGCCGTGTCGCCATCTAACGGGAAGACCGCTGCCCCGATCGAACAGGTCACGTGAAGCGTCAGGGTGTCCAGCTCGATTGTTTTCAAAATTTCAGCGCGCATGCGCGCAAGATAGTCCTTTAGTTCCGACTTCTGCGCGGTAGGGCCATCTACGAAGAGGACAAATTCGTCCCCTCCGAACCTTATCGTCTCAAAGGTGGTGTTGTGGGATCCGAGGATGCGATCCGCGACGGTGGACAACACATCGTCACCCACAGCATGCCCATAGCTGTCATTGATGAACTTGAAGTTGTCCATGTCCACGAACACGACAGCAACCGGTTCGCCGGTCTGTCGGCTTGCTTCGATTTTAGCTTCCAGCTTCCGTTTGAACTTCCGGCGGTTCGGCAATCCCGTCAGCGGGTCATGATCTGCAAGATACCGGATCCTTTTTTCCGCCCGGTCGCGTTCAACGGCAATGGAAGCCAAATGCGCAGCTTCACGAACAATTTTCTCTTCCCGCTCTGAAGGGGCCCGAACATCGGTCCAATAGAATGCAAAGGTCCCCAACACCTTGCCATCCCCGGAGAAAAACGGAACGGACCAGCACGATTTCAGGTCATATTCGCGCACAAGACCGACATACTCTGCCCAGAGCTCGCTGTCGAAAATATCCTCGACGAACACTGCATCCTTTCGAAAAACAGCCGTTCCACAAGACCCTACTCTTGGACCAATCTCGATGCCATCAACCAACTCCAGATAGCTCTGGGGCAAATTCGGACCGGACGCAGACAGGATATGATTGCCGCTGCCGTCCACCAGCATGACGGAACCCATGCCGCTTTCCAGTTGTTCTTCGATCATCAGAACGAGAGAATCTAAAACATCCTGCAGCGGCAAACCGCTCACCAGCTTCTTCAGGATCTCGTTCTGACCCCGCTGCAATTTCTCAGCGTTTTGGCGCTCCGTCACATCTCTGGAGATACCGACGATCCCGACAACATCACCGGTCTCGTTGCGGATTGGATATTTGGATGATGAAAACCACTTTTCGGTGCCGTCGGGCAAAAGGATACGGTCCATAATGTCGACCAAATCCCGGCCTTCACGCATCATGGACTGCTCGTCCTTATAGAACACCTGCCCGACCTCGGGTGGATGCAGTTCCAAATCGGACTTGCCAATCAAATCAGCACTGGTGGAGCGGCCCATATCTTCAGCGACCTTGTCATTTGCCATGACAAATCGCGACCGACGGTCTTTAACATAGATATAATCGGAAACGAGGTTCACCAGCTGCTGAAGCCAGTCCAGATCGCCAAACATGTCCAGCGAGCTGTCAAAGCACGCTGTTGTGTTCAACTCTTCCAGTCTGGTCGCAAGGGATTTCATGGCTTGCCAATCGGCAAAACCTGTTGGGCCTTCGTTTCTTCCCTGAGACACCTGTTGATCCGTCATGGATCCGCCTTCAACCGCATCTGCTTATCACTTTTTCTTGCAGACCATCCTAGTAACACATTCCAGACTGCCAAAGCGTTTACATGCATTAATCCCGCACAAGCTCTGTGTGTTTGGTTTGATTTTCCGTTAATCCAACCCCAGAAACGCCGCATGAGAGCAAAACCGAACCAAAGCCTTGTCTGATTATTGTCAACTTTGCCAAGCCGCTTGCTTTTCCCGGTTTGCAAAACCCGTTTAGCGCGCGGTATAGGTTCTTACGAAGGGAAACAAATCCAGATCATGCACACACCGCCTCTGCTTCATTCTGATGATGGAAGACCTGCACACTGGGCCGGGCCAACCGGGTCCGCGCGCTACACGGCACGGTCTGGTTCACCTGCCCCGGTAAAAGCGTCTGTCATGGCAGCGCGCATGGTTGTCCCTGCATGTGCGGCGGCTGCAAGCTGGACGGCGCTTTGGATCGGCCCGTTCTATGCCGTCATTCTGGCACTCTGGACATGTTGGGTTGTGGTGGCCCTGTCTCGGTACATTCCGATCAATGGCTTACGCTTGTGCCGGGAGGCCGCCTACGGCGAACGTATCTGGCTCAATCAATTGCGAGAAACCAAAGGCCAGCAAGGACCAATGTTGGGTCTTTATCTGACTGCTTGGACAGCGCTCGCTATCACCATCTTGGGTGGTTTGATGTTATCGTCGCTTGTGACTGCCACAGGTGTGATTGTCGCCATGATTACCCAGTACGTTTTGTGGAAGCAACTGTCTGCTTATTACAGCAAGAACAAGACAACCCATCCGCTCTACCGCTTCTGGGACGCACGAAAAGCCAATGACAACAACAAGTCATTCAAAGGCTTATCCGACGGACACATGACGTCCGATCTCGGCCGTCAACGTCAAAGACCGTCTGTCCGCTGACGCTGCCGTTCCGCAAGTAATCCGATATACATCAGCGCAACGCTCGCGCCGGCAATTGATGTGATGTCGGCATGGTCATAGGCTGGCGCGACTTCGACAACATCCCCGCCAACGAAGTTCAAATCACCCAGCCGGCGCAAGATCATCAACGCCTCGCGGCTTGTGAGACCACCCGCAACAGGCGTTCCGGTCCCCGGTGCGAACGCGGGATCAAGGCAATCAATGTCGAACGTCATATAGGCCTTGGCATCACCGACCCGGTCCTTGACCAGTTCGACCACGCCGTTGACCCCAAGCAGCTCCACTTCTTCGCCGTAAAGAATTTCGAGGCCGCAAGTCTCCGGCGCGTGCGTGCGGATGCCAATCTGAATTGATTTTTCCGGGTCAATCAAACCTTCTCGAACCGCCCGACCGACAAAGGTGCCATGATCGATCCGGTCTCCCTTGTCATCCCAGGTGTCCTGGTGCGCGTCGAACTGAACGAGAGCCAAAGGTCCGTGCTTTTCGACATGCGCCTTCAACAAGGGATAGGTGACGAAATGATCACCACCGATGGAAAAGAGATGCGAGCCGCTCTGCAGGATTTCTCGCGCCTGTGCTTCAATGTGGCCTGGGATATCCCGGTTGTGGCCATAGTCAAAGACGCAATCCCCATAATCGACACACGCCAGTGTTTCGAACGGATCAAACTCGAAGGGGTATTGCGGATCCCCATCAAAAATAGCCGATGCTCGGCGCACGCCCTGTGGTCCGAAACGAGCACCAGGCCGGTTTGAAACGGAAGCATCAAACGGAATGCCCCAGACGGCCAGATCGACCCCGGTCAAATCGCGGCTGTACCGCCGGCGCATGAACGACAAGACGCCACCATAAGTCGGCTCGTGCGACCCTCCTTTAAGAGAATCGCCTAGGAACGCATTGTCGGTCTGACGGGGCAAATCAACAGCCATGGGGCACCTTTATCAAAAGAACTGCAGGCACTTAACCGCAGTCTATCGACAACCTCAAGCATTCATTCAGATCCGACCGCTGAAGCGAATTGCAACTTACCGTCAAAGTGAGAATGCCATTTCGCCGGCCTTCTCATGGAGGTCTTTCTTGAAATTCTGAATGTATCTCGCGTTGCCGCCCTCCCGGATCGCGTCTAAAAGGCCTTGCCTCGCACAGCGGGCTCCGGCAGCATAATTTCAGGGACATAGAGATTTGGCAGATACAACGGCAAAACTTCTGCGCGGCAGACTGCTGACCTTCACCTCCGCGCCCGGCGGCCCTGAGGACACCTCCGCCTATACCTATGAAGACGATGGCGCGCTCCTGATCTCCAATGGATGGATCAAGGCACGCGGTTCGTATGCCGATGTCAAAGCCGCAGCTTTAGAGCCATTTGAGGAAATCGACCACCGGCCGTATTTGCTGATGCCCGGTTTCATCGACACGCATTTGCATTTTCCGCAAGTGCAGGTGATCGCCTCTTGGGCGGATCAACTTCTCGACTGGTTGAACGACTACACCTTCCCTGCCGAGCAAAAATTCGCCGACAAAACCCACGGTGACCGGATCGCACAAGGGTTCTACGACTGTTTGCTTTCAAACGGCACGACGACGGCGGTCGCCTACTGTTCCAGTCATCCCAATTCCGTTGAGGCGTATTTCGAGGAAGCAGCCCGCCGGGGCATGCTGATGCTCGGCGGCAAGACGATGATGGACCGGAATGCGCCGGAAGCCCTCTGCGACACTGCCGAAAACGCCTACACAGACAGCAAGGCACTTTTGGAGAATTGGCACGGCAAAGGCCGCGCGCATTACGTGATCACGCCGCGGTTTGCCATCACTTCGACACCTCAGCAGCTGGAAGCTGCCGGCACGCTCCTGAAGGAGTATCCCGGCTGTCACCTTCAGACACACATCAATGAGAACCACAACGAGATTGCCTTCACGAAGGAGCTCTACCCGGACGCAAAAGACTATTTGGGTGTCTACGAAGACTTCGGACTTCTGGGGCCCAAAACACTGCTGGGTCATTGCATCCACATGAATGACCGGGAATTGGGCGTGATGCAGGAAACCGGTTCTGTCGCCGTGTTCTGTCCGACCTCCAATCTGTTCCTGGGCAGCGGTCTGTTCGACAAAAAACGGACAGAAGAAGCCGGCATCAAAACCTCGATCGCGACCGACATTGGCGGCGGCACCAGCTATTCCATGATGCGCACGCTGGATGAAGGCTACAAGGTCCTGCAATTGCAGCGCCAGCGCCTGCATCCGCTTGAAACCTTCTACTGGGCAACGCTTGGCAACGCGAAGGCGCTGTCGCTTTCTGAAAAGATCGGCTCGCTGGATGTTGGCACCGACGCGGACATTGTCGTTCTGAACGCCAAAGCCACGCGCCCGATGGCCTTGCGGATGGAAACGGCTGAAACGTTGTCCGAAGAGCTGTTTGTATTACAAACCCTGGGTGACGACCGGTCCGTTGTCGAAACCTATGTGGCAGGGGTTCCGCAGAAACCTGCTGACCTCGACGCAGTCGGCCTCTAACGCAAAATTACGTATTGCCCGCAAGGCCCTGACTTTGTCTACTAAGAAGAAAGTCTCGGCTTTGAAGGGGATGTTGTGGACACAATCACGAGCAATCTTAGCCATGATCCGCTGCCGTTTTTTATCACGGCACCGGGCCAGACAGACACGCTGTTCATCGCGGTAAGTGTCTTCATGGTCCTGGTGTTGGTCGGGTTCGGCGCGCTGTATTTCACAGTTCAGGCCTGGCCGGACCGGATGGCGTCCGGCATGGGCAAGACCCAGATCCAGATTGTCGGGCTGCTCGGACTGTTGTCCCTGATCACCTTCAACAACGCCTTTTGGGTTGCAGCCCTGTTGCTCGCCGCCATTCCAATTTCGCAGATTGTTTTACCTGTTAAGGTCAAATCGCTCCGTTATGGCCGGACCGGCAAGCGAAGGATCCGGTAATGCTTGAGCTGCTTTTCAGCGCCCTGATTACGATTCTTCCGGATTACCTTTATCGCCGCTACAAGCAGGGCAAGCGGCTTGGTCATGAAATCAACCTGTTCACAGTGTGGTATGAGCTGCGTTGGGGCATCACATCCTGTGCCGTGCTTGCAATCAGTCTGCTGACGGTGATTTTCTATTTTCACCCCACAACGACGAATGTCACCTCGCTCTTCAGGACAGTTTCGATTCTCAGCGACCGACCCGGCCGGGTCGAAGAGGTCTATGTTGCCGACAACCAGTTTATCCGCGTCGGAGCCCCCATCTTCCGGCTCGATACGCAGCGGCAACAAGCAGCAGCCGAGACAGCGCGGCGCCGGATAGCCGAGGTCGAAGCCGCAATTCTGGTCGGAAAAGCGGAACTCGCGGCGGCCGAAGGCAACATCATTGCTTCTGAAAGTCAGCTGCGTCAGGCGCAGGATGATCTCACGCGGCGCCTTGAGCTGTCTCAGCGCAACCAGAATGTGGTCACCGAGCAGGAATTGGAGCGCCTGCGGCTGTCGGTTGAAGGTCTAACCGGGTCGCTGGAAGCAATCAAGGCGCAGCGTGATGCAATCCAGACCCGGCTCCGGGTTCTTCTTCCGGCGCAAAAGTCGAGTGCCGAAGCGGCACTTACGCAGGCGGAAACAGAGATCGAAAAGTCGACCGTCTTTGCCGGGACAAACGGCACTGTCCGCCAGTTCAAGCTCCAACCGGGTGACCTCGTCAATCCAATCCTGCGTCCGGCCGGGATTCTGGTCCCCGAAGGATCGGGCCGCGGCCGCTTTCAGGCTGGCTTTGGCCAAATTTCAGCTCAGATCCTCCACATCGGCACGATCGTTGAGATTACTTGCGCCTCAAAACCGCTTGCAGTCATCCCGATGGCTGTCACCGAAATCCAGGATGCGATCTCAGGCGGTCAACTCCGGCCCACAGATCAGCTGATCGACATTCAGGATCGCGCGCGTCCCGGCACGATCCTGACTGTTCTGGAGCCTGTTTTCGAAGGTCATGCAGACTACATCCCGCCCGGCAGCCGCTGCATAGGCGTTGCGTATTCAAATCACGACAAAGCCATCAAGTCTGGTGAAATTTCCGGTTTCTCTGCCTTCCTGTTCCGGATCGTGGACGGGATGGGAATTGCAAATGCGCTCGTCATCCGCATCCAGTCGCTGCTTTTGCCCGTCAAAGTGCTGGTTTTTCCAAACTAGGCTCTGAGGGCACAGCCATTCTTGTTGGTCTGAAAAGTCTGACTGCCAGTGCCAACAACGCGAGGATAACAATTGCTGCGCCGCTCACGGCGTATACCGCTACAAAACCATAACTCTGGAGTGCCGGAGTAAACACAAATGGCGACACGATCTGCCCCAAGAACATGGATGTTGTGATCATGCCGGAGACCGTTCCACGCCGAGCGGCCGGTGCAATGTCGAGCGCGGCAAGAAACAAGGCCGGCTGGACGAACGCATAGCCAACGCCAATCAGTGCGCAGCCCGGAATTATGAACTCCCACGCTGGATACATCGCAAGCGTGGCGAACCCACATCCCATGATGAGAAAACCTGCCGAAAACGTGATTGGGAGACCGAGACGGCCGCGGATCGCTGCAAACTTCAACGCAGTGAAAGCGCCCGACAGGGTCAAGGCGCCAAGCCCGAGCGCCGTGCCGGTCGCCCCGTCAAATCCTGATGCTTCAAGGTAAAACGGCAATTGGCTTGGCATTAGAAAAAAGATCATCACGGTCACCATTGAAAGACCGGCAAGCCCGAAAGCGTAAACCAGCCACGATCCGGCTTGCGCAGCTGATACTTCGGTTGCCGCAGTGGTTAGGGATGAGGGCACGTCGTGTGCGGTTTTCCGGTTCCGATACTCCTGTTTCATAACCGGCCAGAGCAACGGCAGCAGCAGAAGAGGCAACGCATAAATCACAAAGGGCAAACGCGGAGACACGCCGGCCAACAGACCGGCTCCGCCAATAAACAAAAACCCACCGAAATTAATCGCAACAACCTGCCCTCCCATAAAGGCACTGCGGCGGTTGCCCTGAAACAAATCCCCGGCAAGGGCGACCTGCGCGGTCATCGTAAAAGCAAGGGCGACCCCAAGCAGAAGACGGCTTATAAGGATGGCGGTCAGATCGTTCAGATAGGCACCGGCACTGCCAGACAGTGCGAACACCAAAACACCGGCCATCAGCAGCCAGCTTCGCCCGAAGCGGTCAATCGCAAGACCGGCAAGCGGTGCAACAAGAACCACGGTCAAGGACGGCGCCGAGACCAAAAAGCGGACCAGATAAGCTGCGCCCGGCTCGCCTGAAAAACTGGCTTCCAGCGCCGGCAAGGCAGGACTGATCGTGGCATTTGCCATGATTTTTAACGAGGCTGTCAGAAGCAGCGCCAACGCAGTTACATCGCGCCATAGCGATGTTTCCGGCCGGCCATTTGGATAAGTCATGTAAAATCCTCTTGCATGACGACTGAGTTGGCTGCAGCCTACAAGTTCAAGTCGACTTGAGGTCAAGATATGAAATTACTGGATATTTCGGAAGTTGCGCGCCAATCCGGGGTCGCCGCATCAGCACTGCGCCACTATGAGGAAAAGGGTCTGATCCATTCCGCCGGCAGGCGCGGCCTGAAACGGCTGTTCGGACCGGAAGTGCTCGATCAGCTGGCCGTCATCCGGCTTGGCAAAGCCGCCGGTTTTTCGCTGGAGGAGATCAAGGGCATGTTCGGACCGGACGGCCGCCCGTCCCTCTCCCGCTCCGTCCTGCGGACAAAGGCGGACGATCTCGACGATCAGATCACCCGGCTGACCTCCTTGCGGGATATGATCCGGCACGTTGCCGACTGCCCTGCACCGCGTCACATTGAATGCCCGAAGTTTCAAAAACTCATCCGGATCAGTGCCCGAAGGAGCGCTTTGAAACCCAATAAGTTCTGAACTCTTCAGGTAGTGGCTTAGCGGCGGTTGAAAAAGAGGATGACCTGGCGGGCCTGGCGCTGGAAAATGCTTGGTCCTGTGGGTCTGCCGTCCCCGGTCTCGACCGACCGGATCACCGAGCGCACCAGGAAGATGGCCGCAACGCCAAAAATCACACCGCCTGCGGCCTGACCGATCAGCACCCCGGGAGCTCCCCAGATCGATCCGCAAATCATGACGAGCGGGATGGTGCCAAGCGTATGACGGCCCCAGTTCATCCAGGTCGAATAGAACGGGCGACCCAGATTGTTGAAGAATGCGTTGGAGACGAAGAGAGCTCCGTTGAAGAAGAATGCCAGGGCCAAAGGACCGCAGAAAAGATAGATCAGCGTCAGGGCCACACCCTGCACCTGAAACAAGGCAGCGATCGGCTCTCTTAAAAGGAATAGCACCAGGGCGGCGAACGCAACCACCAGGGCCGTGAACAAAAGCGCATCCCGCAAGACGGTGCGAACCCTTGTGTAGGCCC
>ERZ1023313.58-NODE-58-length-57779-cov-5.161804_pt1 | contig 57779 bp, 52 predicted proteins | sample MGYA00521233_ERZ1023313 | MGnify/ENA primary metagenome ERZ1023313 (study PRJEB32759, sample SAMN07749866) | skin metagenome | biome: transportation; feature: city; material: polyester macromolecule | host: Homo sapiens | place: Hong Kong:TKO line | collected... | reverse complement strand
GCCCAACGCTTCCAGGATCCGCGCTTCGAAGGCCGCGATCATCTGCGGGTGCAGACCGAGCTCCCGGCCATAGCTGACGGTGAGGCCCGGGTTCTTTTCCTGATAGGTGGTGAGCACCGACGGGATGTCGTTTTTGGCGTGGGTCGCGGCAAAGAGCATGCCTGGCACGGCCAAGATATGCGTCACGCCCTGATCGCGCAGGGAATCAAGGCCCATATGAATGTTCGGCGCGGAGTATTCCAGAAAGCCGTACTCCACAGGCATTTCCGGATACCGGTCCCGCAAGCCCTTGGCGAGGAGTGCGAATTCTTCTTCGGCAATTTTGGCGCGGCTGCCGTGCCCGCAAATCATGATGCCCGTCTTTGACATATGCGGCCTCTCCTTGTTGCGCTGTAGATAGCGCCTAAACCCGGCCGGGTGAATGCAGAAAATGGTTTGGCGGCAATTTGCCCAAAGCTGTGTCGTGATGCCGAAGTTTTCCGGCCCAAAAACGAAGGCAAAGGGGCGGCGTCCGGCCTAAACCGGCCTCGACGGCGAAGAAGAATTCTTCTAACAAAGACCGCTCAATGCCCCTGCCCTAGTCCGGATTCCATCATGACCAAGCCCGACATCCTGATGCCTTACCGCCTGCTGCCGATCGCAGAGGAAGAGCTTCAAAAGCGCTTTACCGTGCACAAGCTCCATGAAGCGGAGGACCGGGAGAAGGTTCTGGCCGAGGTAGGTTCGAAAGTGCGCGGGGTCGCGCTTGGCTTCGGGCCGTTCAATCAGACGCTTCTGGAGCATCTGCCGAACCTTGAAATCGTTGCGGGCTTTGGCGTTGACTATGATCACATCGATGTGCCTGCGTGCCTTGCAGCCAAGGTTATGGTCACGCACACCCCGGATGTCTTGAATGAAGAGGTCGCGGATACGGCCATCGGCCTAATGATCATGGCGATCCGCGAACTCGGCCAGGCCGAACAGTGGGTGCGCGACGGACATTGGGCGGCGAAAAAGCCGTATCCGACCACCGCAGCGACTATGCGCGGCCGCACGCTCGGCATCTTCGGGCTCGGTCGGATCGGCAAGGCGATTGCCAAACGCGCCGAAGCCTTCGGTCTGGACGTCCATTATCACGGACGCACAAAACAAGACGGCGTCACTTATCCGTACCACGCCACTTTGACGGGCCTTGCAGAGGCCTGCGACACGCTGATGGTGGTCGCGCCGGGTGGCCCTTCCACCCATCACGCGGTCAATGCCGAAGTGCTGAACGCCCTTGGTTCGGACGGGGTCGTGATCAATGTCGGCCGCGGGTCGGTGATTGACGAGGCGGCCCTGATTAATGCGCTGGAAGACGGCACGATTTACGGCGCCGGGCTCGATGTGTTTGAAGACGAGCCGAACGTGCCGGAAGCCTTGCTGGCGCTGCCGAAAGTCACCGTGTTGCCGCATGTGGGATCAGCCAGTCAGGCCACCCGCAATGCAATGGCGATGCTGGTGGCCGACAACATCAGGAACTGGTTCGAAACCGGCGCAGCCATCACACCGGTTCCGGAAATGGGCAAGTAAACGGTAATCAGCCGATCACTTCACCGATCAGCAATTGTGGCCGCGTGTTCGTGTAGTTCGGGATGTCCGCCGTCACCGGCCCTGCCGCTGCGAGGGCGGCCTCCAGTTGGCCTTTGGTCTCGAACACCATGGTCGCGACCGCATAAAACTCCGGCGGTGCATCCGGTCCGCCAGCCATGCCTTTTGTCGCCTGAACCTGGCTGGCATGCAGCCCCATATGCTCGGCCACAAGCGCCATATGCTTTTCTGCGTAATACGCATAATCGAACGTTGTGTCCGGACGGATCGGATAAAGAACCTGAAGTGAAAACGCCATAAACATCTCCCTGGCTGCTGTGCCGTTCAGACCTATCATTGGCAGTGACACCTGCCAAACTTGGGAGTGTTCAGAATGGCAATGAACAATCCGCGAGCAAGCCTACCGGTCGCACCGGCAGCGGACAATCCCAAGTACTGACAAAAATACGGATCAAACAAAGCAATTCAACAAAGTGTTTCGATCGTATTTCTACATATGTGTGAGTATTTTATCCGAATATTCACTTGTTCAAATATAGCATTTGCAGAAGTCGGAACATGGATCACTTGTTTGCTTCAAACATGTTGCCCCATGTGACAGAACGCCAGCCAGTTCTTTCTGGCGGCAGCCTTTAGGCGATGGGTGCAACGGTGGGGCAATCGAACATATGAGAGTGCTGTTCCTTCTTTCGGCTTTTGCCGGCGCTCTGGTGTTTTCAACCGTCACGGAAGCCGCGCCTCCGGGCAAAGGCCATCTCGGCGCGCCGACAACCAGCACCGAAATTATTGCAGCCGTCCCGGCCAATTGGCCGCCGCAATACAGCCTGGACGAGGATGGCAATCCAACCGGATTTGCAATCGACGTTTTGAACCATCTTGCCAAAGAGCTGAATTTGACAGTTCGATACAAGGTTGCTCCAAACTTCGTAGAAGCCATCCGACTGCTCGAAGCGGGCGAAGCTGATCTCATCCCGAACAGTGGCATTGTGTCCGAGCGCAAGTCCAACAACCTGTTCACCCATCCCGTCGAAACCTTCCGGATCGTGGCCTTTATCCGCGAGGGGGATGTTGTTCCAACCCTGATCAGTGCATTGCACCAGAAGAAGGTTGGCGTGGTGGAGCGGAATGTTGGATTGTTTCTTCTGCGCGACCGCAGAGACGTAGAGCTTGAGATCTACCCGACCGGTGAGAAAGCTCTCCTGGGCCTGCTCTCCGGCGCTGTGGATGCCGTTGTCTACCCCGACACAGTGTTTCAAGCCCTTGCGCGGAACATCGGCGTCGAAGACCAAATCCGCATCACCGGGACGGCGTTGAAAGAGATACCACGCGGGCTGCGTTTTCGAAACGACCGCTCTGATCTGCATGTCTTGTTCAGTGCTGCAGTCGCATCCTTTGTGAATTCGCCTGACTACAAAAAAATCTACAAACGATGGTACGGGGCGCCGGATCCCTTTTGGACAACGAAGCGGGTATTCGGCGGAATGCTGGCCATTCTGGCGACGCTGACCGTTGCTTTCCTTGTGTGGCGCTATTTCACCTTGAGCAGTTTCAACAACCGGCTTCGCCTTTCAAAACTTCAGCTCATCAATCTGAACGAAACTCTTGAAACCAGGGTCCGCAACCGGACGCGCGAACTGACAGAAGAAGTCGAAGAGCGCAAACGCAGCCAACGGGACCTAGAGACGTTCTTCAACCAGTCACAGTCCCTCAATCTGATCGTGGATTTCAAAGGCCGAATACTCCGCCTCAATGATTCCTGGGAAGACTTTCTGGGTTACGAGCTAAAGGAATTCGCTGAACGCCCCTTTATCGAATTTGTGCATCTCGAGGACCGGGCGATGACCGAAGCCGCGTTTACAGCACTTCTGGTGGGAGACGGCATTGACGGGTTTGAAAACAGATATGTCTGTGCGTGCGGTGCCGCCAAATACCTGCGTTGGTCCGCGCGGTCAGATGTCGACCGGCAGCTGATCTATGCCGTTGCGCAAAACATCACCGAGCAAAAGAAGGCCGAGAATGCCCTGAAGCTGGCGGCGAACGTCTTCACGCACTCAGATGAAGGCATCATCATCACCGACATTAATGGCGCGATTGTCGACGTCAACGAGGCCTTTACTGAAATTACCGGCTATGAACGGGACGAAATCCTGGGCAACAACCCGAGCATTCTCAGTTCTGGCAAGCATGACGCGGACTTCTATCAGACGATGTGGTCCAAGCTCCGGAAAGACGGCGTTTGGCAGGGCGAGATCTGGAACAAACGGAAAGACGGCGACGTCTTCGCAGAACGCCTGACCATCAGCGCAATTGAAGATGAAAGCGGCAACACCACCAATTACATCGGCCTGTTCGTCGACATTACGAAAATGAAGGCCCACGAACGCCAGTTGGAACACCTGGCGCGCTATGATCGCTTGACCGGCCTCCCAAACCGCGTCCTTCTGGCAGACAATATGCAACAGGCCATGGCGCGTGCGCGCCGGCATGGGCATACCCTTGCCATCGCCTTCATTGATCTCGACGGCTTCAAGGCCGTCAACGACACCTATGGCCACGCTGCCGGCGACGAATTGCTGGTCTCGGTCGCACACCGTCTCACCAAAGTGCTGCGGACGGAGGATACGCTGGCGCGCATCGGGGGCGATGAATTTGTTGCCATCATCACCGATCTTCCGGATGAGAAGAGCTGCGTCAGCACGCTGAACCGGATCCTCGATGCTGCGTCCAAGGAGTTCAAGCTCGGCGCGGCAACAGCATCCGTTTCCGCCAGCATCGGCGTCACTTTTTACCCGCAAACGGAAGAGATTGACGGTGACCAGCTGGAGCGGCAAGCCGATCAGGCAATGTATGAGGCAAAAATCTCCGGCAGAAACCAATACAAGTTCTTCGACCCGGAACAGGACCGCAGGCTGACAGAGTATTATGCTCAGGTAGCGGATGCCAAAAAGGCCCTAAAAACAGATGCTTTCCACCTGCACTATCAACCAAAAATCCGGCTCGCCACGAAAGAAGTCATTGGCTACGAAGCGCTGATACGCTGGCAACATCCCGAAAAGGGTCTTTTGATGCCAGGCGCGTTCCTGCCGCCAATCGAACGGCACCCTGATGTGGCCATCGAGCTTGGCAACTGGGTGTTGGACAATGCCCTTGAACAGATTGAGCGTTGGAATGAAGTAGGCCTCGACACGACAGTCAGTGTCAATGTGAGCGCCCTCCAGCTCACCTCGAGCGATTTCGAGGAAACACTGAACAAACATCTTCAGAAGCATCCGGCTGCCGAACCGTGTCAGCTCGAAATCGAACTTCTGGAAACAGATGCCCTCAGTGACATTGAGCGTGTTTCGAAGATCATCCGGAATTGCCGCCTCTCGTCAGTCCGCTTTGCGCTGGACGATTTTGGGACCGGCTACTCTTCACTCGCCTATCTGAAACAGTTGCCGATTGATACCTTGAAGATCGATCAGGGCTTTGTGCATGACAGCCTGAACAATGCCCAGGACCAGGAATTGCTCAAACTCATTATTTCCCTGGGCCGGGTGTACAACATTGACGTCTTGGCAGAGGGCGTGGAGACGCCGGCACATGCAGAATTGTTGCACAGCTATGGCTGCCGATATGCACAAGGGTATGCTTTTGCCCGTCCAATGCCCGCAGACGACGTTTTGGATTGGCACAGCAATTGGATCGAGCACCGGTTGACCCAGTCAGCCATGCCGCGAGCGCTCACCGGAAGTTAATCGGATTCAGGTGCGCAATGCCGCCTTCTGGCCGATCACCATTTCGCGCTTACCGGCGTAACCTTTGACCTTTTCAATCTCGAAACCCGCTGCTTGCAAGTTCCGGCGCACCCATCCCGCTGACGTGTAGGTCGCGAGCGTCCCATCTGGGGCGGTGAGGTTTGCCGCAGCCCCAAGAAGCGTTCCGTCCCAAAGCTCCGGGTTTTTAGCCGGACTGAACCCATCCAAAAACCAGGCATCGACTTGCAAAGCATCGAAGCCAGCTTGTTTGACCGTTTGGGGCACGTTTTGAAGCTCCGCGATCAACACGCGAGCATCCCCTACGCCGAGCACCAACCTCACCCGCCCGAGCTGCAGGATGTTCCAGCCGGGCTGCGGAGACCAAATCGCCGTCAGTTTTTCTGCCCAATCGGTCAACTCGGGGAACGCGGCCAGCGCCCTGCGGAGTTGTTCGCTGGTCATGGGATGAAGTTCAAACGAGATGAACGTCAGCTCCGGTGGATTTGCGACCCTTTCCAGCGCTTGAACCGCCGCAAGAAAGTTGAGACCAGTGCCAAAACCGAACTCGGCAATGGTGAAGCTCTCGCGCCCCTCAAAACGCTCAGGCAGGCCATTGCCGGATAAGAACACATGCCGGGTCTCGTCAAGCCCGCCGGCTTTTGAGAAATAGGTATCTCCGAACCCTTCGGCGCGCGGCACGTCCCCGTCCAGCCACTCAAGGTCCGGCGGGCCAAACGCCGCAGCGGTTTTTCTTTGCTCTTCGTCCGTCACGCCACTAAACCAAGCCTCTAATTCTCAGCTCCTCATACGGGAGCCCAGAGAGCCGATCAAGCGCGGGGACCAACGTGGCAAGCACTTCTGAGCGATATGACCTGGCAATTGCCGGTGCCGGAATTTTCGGCCTGTCGATAGCCTATGCAGGACTCAAGGCTGGATTGAAGGTTGCTGTCGTGGAAACCCGTCATGTTGGCGCGGGGGCCAGCGGCGGACTGCTTGGCGCATTGATGCCGCACATGCCAGCCCGCTGGAACCCGAAGAAAGAGTTCCAGTTTCAGGCGCTCTCAAGCCTTTCCGGTCATATCGCAGAACTGGAACAGCTCTCTGGCGTCACCTGCGGCTACAAGCGCCTGGGCCGGATCCTGCCGCTGACAACACAGGACAAGCTGGACCACCATCATGAACGCGCGGAGGAGAGCAAGCAGCGCTGGCATCCGGAAGAAACCGGTTTTTCATATGTTGTTGAACCGCAGGGCAGCCGTTCGGATTGGCTGAGCGCGGACGCCGCCCCTTATGGGATCGTCTTTGAAACGCTGGCAGCCCGGGTTGCTCCACGGCTTTACTTAAAAGCATTGGCAAGTTTCGTGGCCAAACAGGGCCTCTTGTTGGAAGAAACAGGTGTCTCCAGGTTCGATGAGGCAAAGGACTCGGTCCATCTGAGCGATGGGCAGACGATCAATGCGACGAATTTCGTCATTGCCGGAGGGTATGGTGCTTTCGGCCTCATCGAAACCCTCACAGGTGAGGCAATCGGACGGGGGGAAAAAGGACAGGCCCTCTTGATGGACGGCCGCGGTCTTGAAAACCGGCCGGCGATCTACTGCGACGGGCTTTATGTGGTGCCGCATGACGATGGCACCGTCGCAATTGGCAGCACGTCAGACCGGACTGCGCAGGATACCGAGGTCGACCCGGACCGCTCGGCAGATCTGATCCGACGAGCCACCGCCTTCTGTCCGTCTTTGAACGGGCGCGAGGTGCTGACCGAATGGGCCGGCATCCGGCCACGATGCAACAAGCGCGACCCGTTGGTCGGCGCCCTGCCCGGCCGGGAGCGGACCTTTGCGGCCACGGGCGGCTTCAAGATTTCCTATGGAATAGCGCATTTGATCGCCGAAGCGCTGATTGCAAAGATTTCCGGGGGCTCGCCGCGCATCCCGTTGCCGGAGACGTTCCGCCCGGATCATCATTTTGGGTTGAACCGGCTCGATGCGGACCTGACTGTCCGCCGATAAAAAAGCTCGGAAAATCGGGATTAGACTGGTGACACGCCACACAGCAGACCGTTGTCTGTCCAAAAATATTCAGCGATGCCACCGTCCAGCGCTGCGGTTAGAAAAAAATCGAGGCTGCACCATAAAGAACGGCACCAGAGAGGGCGATCGAGCCCCAAAAGAGACCGTTCTTGACAATAAGAAAGCCTATGCCATCCGGCGCGCTGGCTGGATTAGGCCCGCGTGCGGCGCCAGGACCTTGTCGGCGGCTACGCTCTTCAGTTGCAGCAGGCATGGCTTTTGCCATTTGCTTATCCTATTTGTTCAGAGTCATCCGGCACTTAATAGCCACGGGATAACAACCACCAGTCACGATAACCTTCTTCCCACAGGACGCTGTCCAAATTATGGAAACATAGTGAACGTTTTGTTTACAATCTCCACAAGATTGGAAGCTTTACACACAGACAATGTAGGACTGATGTCAACATTGGTAAGTTTTGATCTTCGTTTGTATTTTCGCATCTTCTTGAGAAAGGCTTCGCATGTCGCTTGAATCCGTCCGTGCCCATTTGGCTGAGGCCGCCCCGGATCTTGAGGTTTTGGTCACGGAGGACAGCAGCGCGACAGTTGATCTGGCGGCAGCTGCGCATGGCGTAGAGCCGGGTCAGATCGCGAAAACGCTCTCGTTCAGGGTCAAGGATGAGGTGTTCTTGCTGGTTGCCCGCGGCGATGCGCGGCTTGACAACAAAAAGGCCAAGGCGGCCTTCGGCGGCAAAGCAAAGATGCTGAGCGCCGAGGAAGTGGTCGAGATCACCAGCCATCCAGTCGGCGGCGTCTGCCCGTTCGGCCTGCCCTCACCGCTGAGGGTTTACTGCGATGTCTCGCTGAAAGCGTTTGACGTTGTCATTCCAGCCGCAGGCGCGACCAATGCAGCTGTCCTCATTGCGCCGGACCGGATGGCCGAGATCACGAGCGCCGAGTGGGTGGACGTGTGTCAGCCACCCGTGGCTGCTGGCTGATTTCAATTAAGATGCAGGTCCCGGCTCGGAGGCCGGGACTGCGGAGTTATTTGCTATGGGGAGGGAGGTCCCGGATCAAGTCCGGGACGGCATAAAATAAAGCGCTGTATTTCTCCGCGCCGCCCCGGACCTGATCCGGGGTCCGTCGAGATAGACAGAGCAGTGAATAAGGCCGCTCTAGATTCCGTCGCCATCCATGCCGAGTACACTCAGGAAGCCGCGCGCCCTAAGATATGCAACGATCTCATCCGCCACCTCTTCCGCCGGGCGGCCGACGTTGTGGATACGGATTTCCGGGTTCTCCGGGGCTTCATAGGGGCTGTCGATGCCGGTGAAGTTCTTGATCTCACCACGTTCCGCCTTGGCATAAAGCCCCTTCGGATCGCGTTTCTTGCACTCCTCGATCGGCGTGTCGACAAACACCTCGATGAACTCACCCTCGCCCATCAGGTCCCGTGCCATCCGCCGCTCAGACCGGAATGGCGATATGAAGGACACCAGCGTGATCAGCCCGGCGTCGGCCATGAGCTTGGCAACCTCGCCCACCCGGCGGATGTTCTCCACCCGGTCGGCATCGGTAAAGCCGAGATCCCGGTTGAGCCCGTGGCGCACGTTGTCGCCGTCCAGCGTGTAGGTGTGCCGGCCTTCCGCGTGCAGGCGCTTTTCAACCAGTGAGGCTATGGTTGACTTGCCGGAGCCCGAGAGCCCAGTGAACCACAACACCGCCGGTTGCTGACCCATCTTGTCGGCCCGCGCCTTGCGGTCGACATCGAGTGCCTGCCAATGAATGTTGGTTGCCCGGCGCAGCGCAAACCACACCATGCCCGCCCCAACCGTCTGGTTGGTCATCCGGTCGATCAGGATGAACGACCCGGTCGTCCGGTTGGCCTCGTACGGGTCAAAGGCAACGTCAGAGGAAAGGCTCAAGTTACAGAAAGCAATCTCATTCAGATCCAGCGTCTTGCCGGCCACATGCTCGAACGTGTTGACGTTGATCTTGTGCTTGATCTCGGTCACCGTCGCATTGACCGTCTTCGCGCCAATCTTCAGGAGATACGAGCGGCCCGGCAGCAACGCGTCTTCCGACATCCAGATGAGGTGCGCGGCCATTTGATCCGCGACATCCGGACGGGCTGACGGCGATGCCAAAAGATCGCCGCGAGAGATGTCGATCTCGTCCTGAAGGGTCAGTGTGACGGCTTCGCCCGAACGTGCTTCTTCCACCTCGCCGGTCGGCGCGATGATCTGCTTGATGGTGCTGGTTTTGGCAGGGCCTGCCACAACGATCTCATCCCCGACGGCCACCCGGCCGCTGGCGATCGTTCCCGAATAGCCGCGGAAGTCGAGGTTCGGCCGGTTGACCCATTGCACGGGGAAGCGGAACGGGGCTTCCAGCTCATGCTCGCCCACCTCGATCGTCTCCAGATGCTCCAGGAGCGTTGGACCGGTGAACCAGTCCATGTTCCCGCCCTTGGCCGTAACATTGTCGCCAAAGCGGGCGGACATCGGGATCGCCACCAGGCTTTCAAAGTCAAAGCCGCTGGCGAAGGTCTCAAAGTCCTTCCGGATTTCGTCAAAACGCTCTTGCGAATACCCCACCAAGTCGATCTTGTTCACCGCCAGCACCACATGGCGGATGCCGAGCAGCGAGGCAATGAAGGCATGGCGGCGGGTCTGCACCTGCAGGCCATGGCGGGCATCCACCAGCAGAACGGCCAGATCGGCGGTTGAGGCGCCGGTTGCCATGTTGCGGGTGTATTGCTCGTGGCCCGGTGTGTCGGCGACGATGAACTTGCGCTTGTCGGTGGCAAAGAAGCGGTAGGCCACATCAATCGTGATGCCCTGCTCGCGTTCTGCTTCCAGCCCGTCGACCAGCAGCGCCAGATCAATGTCCTCGCCGACCGTGCCGTGTTTCTTCGAATCCCGCTCAAGGGCGGCCAGCTGATCCTCGAAGATCAGCTTGGTGTCATAGAGCAGACGGCCGATCAGGGTCGACTTGCCGTCATCCACCGAGCCGCAGGTCAGGAACCGCAGCTGGTCCTTTTGCTCCTGGGCAGCCACATAGGCGGCAACAGCTTCGGAACTGGTCAGGGTGTCTTCAAGAACGCTCATCAGAAATACCCCTCACGCTTTTTCTTTTCCATCGAGGCGCTTTCGTCCTTGTCGATCAGGCGGCCCTGGCGCTCGGACGTGCGGGCAATCAGCATTTCCTTGACGATGTCGGGCAAGGTCGTGGCATCCGATTCAATCGCGCCGGTCAGCGGGTAACAGCCGAGGGTGCGGAAGCGGATCATCTTTTCCTCGACAACCTCGCCGGGCTGCAAGGTCATCCGCTCATCGTCGACCATGATCAGCATGCCGTCGCGTTCAACGACAGGGCGCTTGGCGGCCAGGTAGAGCGGCACCATCGGGATGTTTTCCGTCAAGATGTACTGCCAGATGTCGAGCTCGGTCCAGTTGGAGAGCGGAAAGGCGCGAATGCTCTCGCCCTTGGCAACCCGGGCATTGTACAAGTTCCAGAGTTCCGGCCGCTGGTTTTTCGGATCCCAGCCGTGGCTGGAATTACGGAAGGAGAACACCCGCTCCTTGGCACGGGATTTTTCCTCATCGCGCCGCGCACCGCCAAAGGCTGCGTCGAACCCATATTTGTCGAGCGCCTGTTTGAGCGCCTCGGTTTTCATGATGTGCGTGTGCACCGACGAGCCATGATCGAATGGATTGATGCCCTTCTCCACGCCTTCCTGGTTCGTGTGCACCAGAAGCTCCAGACCGAGCTGCTTGGCTGTCTCATCCCGGAAGGTGATCATGTCGCGGAACTTCCAGGTGGTGTCCACGTGAAGCAACGGAAACGGCGGTTTCGACGGATAAAACGCCTTCATCGCCAGGTGCAGCATCACGCCACTGTCCTTGCCGATGGAATAGAGCATCACCGGATTGGAAAACTCCGCCGCAACCTCCCGGATGATGTGGATGCTCTCAGCCTCCAACCGCCGCAAATTGCTCAGGCGTTCTGGCGTCAGATCTGCCGACATTATGTTCATAACCGTTGTTTTCCCAAAACCGGTTTACCGTGACTCTGTCTGATGGCTCAGTCCAGACGATTTTCCGGAAATGCCATTAAACTGCCGACAGGCGAAATGGAGTGGATCAATCCTCCATTTCGGACGTGTTCGACCTTGCAAGCCATGTCAGGCAACTTATTGAAATTTTTCAATTCATGCCCGTTTGTGATGCGTTAGAGATAGAGAATGGGCGGTAATCAATTCAAGGAATGGCATTCCACGATTCCGGCCAATAATAAAATCTGTCTCTTTTTTCAGCGGTGGGGCTCCAGGGGATTTCCGCGGCTTCAGTGCAATCCTCCTGGCAGCATTCGGCTGATTCACCGATTGGAAAGCATTCATTAATAGTATGATTGGCGATGTGCATGTGATCCTTGAAGTACCGGTTCAAACAGTCATGTCCGAAGACAAACAGGAACAGGCGCCAGTGAGCGGCCAGGAAACCCGGACGGCAGACGACCGACCGCGGCGGACCCGTGTCTTGAAAAAAGGCAAGATCATTTTCCAAGGCGGCCTGAGGTCCTTTCCCTGCATCGTGCGCAATCTCTCTGATGGCGGGGCGATGCTGCAGTTCGAGACCGCCTTTATGGCGCCGCCACAATTCGAGCTGCAGATTGACCTGGAGAACTTCGAGGTCACTTGCGAAAAGCGCTGGGAAGACGGGCTGAAGATGGGTGTTCAGTTCATCAGCGAAAAACGGATTGTCGGCGCACAGCGGGCCCAGTCTCTCAAGACGTCAGAAGAAGCGCTGAAGTCCGAAATTGATCTCCTGCACGACAGTCCGGACAATTTCTTCACCCGTCAGCATATGATGGATGATGCCAAACGCGCTCAGCAGCAGCCTGTCCGGCGCGCGCGCCCGGCTGGCTCCGGCAAACCGGCCTTCGGCAAGCGGCGCTGACCGAAGCGCAAGTAATCGCTCGCGCTCCGCACTTACTGGCTACTCAGCTTCAGATCCGTGAAAGATCATCGCGAGACAGGTGATGTCATCGGATTGGGCTGCCTCAGCGGCAAATCTTGAAACTTCCGCGTTGAGCGTCTCGATCCAGCCTGTTGCGCTCGCGTTTTCAGAGGTCTCAATAAGGCGCTTCAACCGGTCATGACCGTAAAGCTCCCCGTTCGGATTGAGGGCTTCCGTTACACCGTCGGTCACCAGCAGTACACCATCGCCGGGCGCGATCTGGCGCGTTCGGGTTGGATAGTCCGTTTTTTCAAAAACACCCGCAATCGGTCCGAGGCTTTCGACCCGCTCACAGTTCCCGCAATTGCCGAGCCAATAAACGTCTTCGTGTCCGGCACTGGAATAGGACAGCATGCCGGTTTCCAGATCAAGGCATCCGTAAAACAGTGTCACGAACATGCATTCCGGATTGTCGTCGGCAAGCACATCGTTCAAGCGGCTGATCACGGTGCCTGGTGGATGGCCTTCCCGGGCAAGCGTTTTCAGGATCATCCGCGAGACGCTCATGAACATGGCAGCCGGCATGCCTTTTCCGCAGACATCGCCAATGGCAAAGCCAAGCTTGCCGTCTCCGACCATGAAGTAGTCATAAAAGTCCCCGCCAACGTCCTTGGCCGGGATCATGGATGCGGCGATGTCGAATGTTTTTCCAAATGCACCCGGGTCGATGCCGGACGGCAGAAAGGAGCCCTGCACCTTGGCCGCCATGCGCATTTCTTCGCGCTGCGCGCTTTTTTCCCGGATCTCGCCCGCCATCTTGTCGAAGACATGGGCGAACTGCCCGAACCGGCCCGCCTCCGCCTTCAAGGTTTCCAGCATGCCGGGTTGAAACGCGTCGTTGCTGAGCGCTTCTGCGGCCTGGGTCAAGGTCGCTATGGCACCGTTCATCCCCTGAAGGCGGCTTCCAAGAGCGCCGATGATGGTCAAGATGGCGTCCGGATGATCGATCAAGAGACCGCGGACAACATCGCGGTCCAGTCTCAGAAGCTGCACTGCACTGCGCGCGCGAACGGTCGCGGTCCGGGGACTGCGGGCGAAAACGGAAATCTCACCGACCATGTCCGGTGCCGTCAGCACCGCCAGGGTGACGTCGCCATGCGGCGTGTCGACATCCACCGACAATTCACCGGACACCAGAAGATAAGCAAAAGACCCCGAATCGCCCCGGCGAAACAGAACCGTCCCGGCAGCAGCATCTTCGATCGGACAGGCAGCTGCAATGTTTCGCAGGTGCTGCTCGTCCATGGAGGCAAAAATGTCGTGCGTCTTTAAAAGCGCGACCAACGTTTCAAGGCCAGCACTTGCGCTTGAGAACCGTTCGCCGGACGGATCCATTAGATGCCTTTCAGGTTGTTGCTTAAGCCCACGTTGCTTTTTAGTTGAACCATTCTGAAGGCAAGAGCACAAGGGGCAACTCACATCCCGCCCGGCATCCGGAAACAGGCCACCAGCGCAAACGTCAGGTGCTTAAGTCTGTCGCCAATTTGTATTTGCCGAAGATCTCGCCGCCATAGTCGACATCGCCGATGAAACGTGCCCCCATTCGCTTGAGAGCACCCAGTTTCTTTCGGGACGGCGGCAAAAGAAAGGTCACAAACGGGATCCGGTCATCAGCCCGAGCGAAGGCAAGTGCCTTTCGGGTAATGGAGATCCCGAGGCCAAAGCAGTCTGGCTTCAGAACTAGACCGAAGTCCCACTCGTCTCCCTCTTTCTGAAAGCCGCCCCAGCCTGCATACCGGCCATGATCTAGAAATGCCCAATGCCCCAACCCATCGCGCTGCCAGCAGGCTTCTTTGGCTGCGATGAACTGAGCAGCCGTTTCGTCATCCCAAGCCTTTGTCAGAAGCGGCATATGCGCTGCAAGACGCGGGTCGTTCATATGCGCGGTCAACTCCGCGAGGGAAATTGATGTCAGGCGCACAAAGCTGATGTTGGCGGGAGACATTGTACCCCGGTTTCCATGGTTATCTTGGTCGTTCGTGGAGGTTAGATCGAGATAACCTCATGCCGGGTCAAGGCTGGCGGGCTCTAAAGCGATCAACTATGCGTGTGCCTGCTTTGCACCCTTACAAGTATCGCTGTTTTGGCAAGAGCTCCGCCACTCTTGAGACGGCCTGAGATCCATGTTTATTGCGCCGTCCAGCCGCCGTCGACCGGGATGGTCGTACCGGTGACATTGTGGGCAACCGGATGACACAGCCACAGCGCCAAGGCACCGATTTCGGATGGGTCGGAGGTGCGCCGGGTCGGTTGTTTTTCGGCCAAAAGATCGGCAATTCCCAGATCCCGGTCTCCGCCGTGAAGGGCGGCGCGGGCGGCAACCTGCGGCTCGATGATCGCCGTTTCGGTCCAGCCTGGCGCGATGCAGTTGACGGTGACACCGCCTTTAGCCTTGGTGCCGGCAGCGGCATATTCCAGCGCGGCGACCTTGCTCATGCCAACCAGGCCGAACTTCGAGGCGACATAGGGCGCCTTGTTCACTGACGCGACGAGGCCATGGACCGAAGCAATGTTGATCACCCGGCCATACCCCTTCTCAGCCATGACAGGCAGCGCCTTTCGCATCGTGTGAAAGGCGCCGGACAAATTGACATCGATGATGGCTTCCCAGGTCGCCGCATCGAGCTCGGCGTAGCTGGCGGTTTTTTGGATGCCCGCATTGTTCACCAGAATGTCCGCGCCGCCCCAGTCAGTCACCTCCTGCATCATCGCTTCGATGGCCGCCACATCCCGCATGTTGGCATCAAAGAAACGGGCCTCCGGCGCTCCGACCGCCTCAACAACAGCCACAGCCTCCGCGGCCTGCTCCGCTGTCGCAAGACCATGAACGCCCACCCGGACGCCGGCGCCTGCAAGACTCTTTGCGATCGCCAAACCGATGCCTTGAACAGACCCGGTCACCAGGGCGGTTTTTCCCTTCAAATCACTCATGTTCGTTCCCTCCATCCATCAGCTGTTGTCTCAATTCGGTCTTCAAGACCTTGCCGTAATTGTTCTTCGGCAGTGCCTCGACGAAGTGGTAGGTCTTCGGCCGTTTGAACCGGGCAATCTGCTCCAGGCACAAGGCATCGAGTTCTGCCGCTTCCACGTTTTGCCCGTCCTGACGCACGACAAAGGCGACAACGATCTCGCCCCATTCCGGATCTTCCCGGCCAATCACGGAAACCTCATGAACCGCCGGATGGCTGAGCAGCACTTCCTCTACCTCCCTTGGGTAGATGTTTGTTCCGCCAGAAATGATCACATCCTTGGAGCGATCCTGAAGTGTCAGATAACCGTCTGGATCGAGCCGCCCCATGTCGCCGGTCCACAGCCAGCCGTTTCGAAGGGTGTCTTCGGTCGCGGCCGGGTTTTGCCAATAGCCTTTCATGACCGTTGCCCCGCGCACGACGATCTCCCCCACCTCACCGGCTGGAACATCTTCGCGGTTTTCATCAACAATGCGCACCCGCACAGAAGATTGTGCCGTTCCAACGGAATTCAGCCGGTCCCGCCATCTTGGATGGCTGCGGTCGGACACATCGGCCCTGGAGAGCGCGGTGATCCCCATCGGGCATTCCCCCTGGCCGTAGATCTGAACGAACCGGGTTCCCATCACCTCCACCGCCTCCAGAATGTCGGCCTCATACATCGGCCCTCCGGCGTAAACGATGGTGCGCAGCCCCATGCCGTTGAGCCCCTGGGCCTTGGCGACGTCCACCATCCGGCGCACCATGGTGGGCGCTGCGAACATGCTGACACATTTTAGGCTCGGCGCGATCCGGAGAACTTCTTCGGCATCAAACCCGCCGCTTTCCGGAACAACATGCCGCGCGCCGCGCAAGACATGCATGAAGTTGTAAAGCCCGGCGCCGTGGCTCATGGGAGCAGCATAAAGAACAGCCCCGCCCGACTTGACCTCGTCCACATCGACAAAAAAGTTGTACGTCATCGAGGCGATGTTGCCGCAGGTGATCATGACCCCCTTCGGCCGCCCTGTTGTGCCGGAGGTGTAGAACAGCCAGGCGAGATCGTCCTCATCCAGAGGCACGGGCTCTGAGAGCGGGGCTTCTGATTGCATGGCGTCAAAGGCCTCGCTGCCGGTCATGACAATCTGTGCATCGCCAGACAAAAGACCAGACAGGGCCTTGATGGATTTCTCATCGCAGAAAACCAGTTTTGCGCCTGCATCCTCGACCATCCAGGCAGCTTCCCGCCCGTGCAGCTTGGCGTTGATCGGCACGGCAGCCGCGCCGGCCCACCAAATGCCATAGAGCGCTTCAAGATAGGCAGTGCTGTTTGCCATAAAGACCGCTACCCGGTCGCCTTTGGCAACGCCGCGACCTTGAAGCGCGTGTGCAATCGCCCCGGCTGTCTCCGCAAATGCCGCATAATCCGCCACCTGGCGCACACCGGTGAAGAGCGCCGGTGCGCCGGGTGATTTTGCCGCTGTGCGTTTCAGCCATTCTGTCGGGTTCATGCCCTTGCCTCCCTTTTCTCCCTTCCGGATACTATTTGCGCGCTTTATCTGGATATTCCGGCAAAACACGTAATGGAGATCGAATGGAGGAGCTGGCTGCCCTTGCCTTTGAGCATGCGCCGATTGGACTGGTTTACTCAGAAGACCGGACCATCCGGAAATGCAATCCGCGGTTTGCGGCGATGTTTGAATATGACACCGCCACGCTGACCGGTATCTCCCTGTCGGTGCTTTATCCCTCTTCGGAAGAGTTCCTGCGCATCGGCAAGATCGGGGTCAGCAAGATGCTGGGCAGCGGCACCTACCAGGACGAGCGGATCATGCGCCGGAAATCCGGTGCTCTGTTCTGGTGCCGGGTACGCGGGCAGTCGCTGGACCCTGATCACCCCTTCGCCAAAGCCATTTGGAGTTTTGCCGATATTTCAGAAGACCGGCCGCTCGCCGACATGAGCGTGCGCGAACGCCAGGTGGCAACCATGCTGGCCGAGGGTCTGACGTCCAAGGAGATCGCCCGTGCGCTCGACATCTCCCACCGAACGGTAGAGGTTCACAGGGCCCGCTTGATGAAAAAGTTCAACGCCCGCAACAGCCTGGAACTGATCGCCCACATCGCCGGTGTGCCGGTGTAGGACGCCGCATGTGAAACGTCGGCTGCACGGCCTGTTGAGTTCATTCCACCAAAACAGATGCCGCTCCACACTGGAGCCGTTCAACACCGCGTTCTGTTCAGGTGTGGTTTAGTCATCGCACTGCGGAACGATCGCTTGCACACCCCTTCCATAATTTCTGCTTCAGGCGAAAGCAAGTAATGAATAAATCAATGCATGCAATAAATATATATTGTACAAGTCGATTGCGATTTTCAATTTAAAGTACCTAAACTCACCACCCCTCAATCAAAAATCACATCAGAATTAATAAGTCTAATTTAATAAACTTCTGTCATTTCTTGCAGTAGAGGGGCACATTCATCGAGGGAAGCTATGGGGAAATATGCCAGCGACACACCGGATGTGTTGAATAGGCTCTGCGCAGCACCTCTTTTATTCAGCAAGAAACTCTCAAACAATTCTGCATTCTCTGCATTGCAACGCAGCCTTTGCATTACCTTGCCTGCAATATTGCTCGGCGCCTTCGCCCTTTTGATAAAATACCCGCCTTTTGTTCAAACAGGCACCGGTCACAACTTTCATTTCGGACAAGATGTAGAGGTTGTGCTGGACGCGGTGATTAACGCGACCTTCGGCATCGCGTCACTCATCGTGATCGTGAGCTACGCGTACATTTACACAAACAGTGTGAACAGCCAGAAGCGCCGCCCTGTTGCGCACCCGCTTCTCACAATTCTGGTTGCACTCACCAGCTTTTTCATCTTGATCGCACAGGCAGACAGCTCTCAACTCCTGGCCTCTCTCTCCATAAGCCAGGGCTTGCCCACGGCCCTGTTCGTTGCTGTTGCAAGCACCGGCCTGTTTATCTTCCTGTGCCGAAAGAACCTCTTCCGTTTCCAGACCCGCGCGCTCAGCAATGAGGCAATGCTTGGCGATATCTACGGCGTCCTGCCCGCAGCGCTTACAACGCTGATTGTGTTCGCGGGCCTGAAAGGCGTTCTGCTTACCATCGGGTCTGAGCATGTGACCGCCGAGCTTCAGGCACAACTGAACGGCATGGTCGGGAACATCGACAATTCGCTTTGGGGCGGCCTGAAATATGTTCTGTTGTCACAGGTGCTCTGGCTGTTCGGCGTGCACGGCCGGAACATGCTCAACGGTGTTTCGGATTTACAGCTAATCCCGGCTGCCGACGAAAACATTGCACATGTCGCTGCGGGCTTGCCGCCTACAAACATCATCACATCTCAGGTGTTCGACCTTGTCCACGTCGGCGGCTCCGGCGCAACGCTTGGCATGATCATCGCCATGCTGGTTTTCAGCAAGTTGACCGTGGTAAAGCGCTTTGCCCTGCTGGCGTTGATACCGGCATTGTTCAACGTGAACGAGCCGATCATTTACGGCATCCCGATCGTCCTCAATCCGTTGTATGCGCTGCCCTTTCTGCTGGCACCACTTGTAAACACCGGCGTTCTTTATGGTGCGATGCTCCTTGAGTGGATGCCCTTCACGAGCTACGGCGTCGCCTGGACGACGCCGCCGATACTCAACGCATATGCTGTCACAGGCTCTTTCTCCGGGGCCGGAGTTCAAGCCGTCTGCCTCGTGCTGTCGGTCCTCATCTACGCCCCGTTTGTACGCCTGACCGACACCGTCAGCACGCTGACAATACGAGAGTCTTTAACTGACCTGCTGCGGTTTTCAACCGGAACCGAAACGCCAAGCACTCCGACAAAGTTGTTGCAACGGAACGGTGTTGTCGGCCGGGTGGCCCGCGCCCTTGCCATTGATTTGGAAGCCGTTCTGGATAAAAGGCAGGGTCTTCACCTGGAGTATCAGCCACAGATCAACGCCTGCGATGGCAGCGTGTGCGGTGTTGAAGCTCTGCTGCGCTGGAACCATCCGATATACGGCTACATCGCTCCACCGGTGATTATCCAGCTGGCGGAAGATATGGAGATCATGCCGCAGCTTGGCGAGCACATACTCGATCTGGCGTGCCGCACCCGTGCCGATTGGACCGGTTTTGTGGCGGCCGATTTCAAGATGTCGGTCAATGTAACGCCGTCCCAGGTTCTTCAGCACGATTTTGCAGATGAGGTTAAACAGACACTCGCGCGGTATGCACTAGACCCCTCGGCTGTCGAACTTGAGATTACCGAGAGCACGGTCCTGTTGCCGGATGACAAAGTCTTTGAGGCGATCGAAAACCTCAGGGCTGTTGGTGTCCGGTTTGCACTCGACGATTTCGGAATGGGACACACCTCTCTCAGGTACATGCAGGCTTTTCCGATAGATACGGTGAAAATCGACCGGTCTTTGACCCGGTCATGCCATGGCGAGATCAATGGGCACATTTTGAAGTCAATTTTTGACCTCAGCGCGTCTTTGGGCTTTGCGACCGTCGTTGAAGGCATTGAAACAGAAGAGGAAAAGGCCTGGTTCTCGCAGTCTGGTTGCACCAGCTTCCAAGGTTATCTGTTCAGCCGCCCCTTGGAGGCAGATGATTTCGTGGCCTTTTACATCGAAAACGCCCAGCTGCATGCGCCGTTGACCGCCGCTTTGGACGCAATGAAGAAGACCAAGGCACCCGCCCGCCGCGCACAATCGGTGGCATGAGCGAGCTGGAATACGGGCAAGACTAGACGTCGCGGCACATCCATTTCTCGCATGAGAATGCCAAGCCGAGTTACTGTACGCCACATGGCATTGCTGCTGTGCTTACGGGATCTTCGGTCGCTCAGAACCAAACGTATTCAGATTTTCGGAAGGAAGAGTGGCTGGGGTGGAAGGATTCGAACCTTCGCATGCCGGTACCAAAAACCGGTGCCTTACCGCTTGGCTACACCCCAATGCCGTGGGAAGGGTGTATACCCATCTCGCCGGACAAGCGCAAGCCTCCCAAGCGCGTTTCTTTTGATTGGTAAGGATAGTTTTCCCCAACTCGGTAAAACAGTCGTCAAACACCTTGGAATTCTGCCCCGGCCCGGCCTCCCAGCCCCCGCCTCAGCAGCGTTGATTTTCTCGGAACCTCCGCGAACCGGCTGGAATTGTTCACAGTTTTAAAAAAGTGGACCTGTCATAGGCAAAGTCCTTGCGAGGACGGAGAAGCTTTGCTAAATGACCGTCCACGCAGCGCGGGCTTGCCCCGCTGTTCCCGATGGATTTAAATGAAATCCAAATTCTAGTCGGAGTGTAGCGCAGCCTGGTAGCGCACCTCGTTCGGGACGAGGGGGTCGGAGGTTCGAATCCTCTCACTCCGACCATTTTTCTCTTCTGCATTGTCTGTTGGATCGCAGCCGTTTTTCAGTTTGGCGGACGGCGGAATTGCCTGATCACCCGGCCTCATTTCACCTCACCGCTTCTAATCGGCCTTCGACTGTTCACCGCGGTCTTCCGCATTCTTGATGCTGTGTGCAGGTTTCCGGCCACTGCGTTGCAGAGCAAGTTTTTGAAGGTCCTCGACTTCATCGTGCTCGTCCACGATTTCAGCGCCCAGAAGGGTTTCCAAAACATCCTCCATGGTGATCAGGCCGGCCGTGCCGCCATACTCGTCCTGAACAAGTGCAATATGCGCGTCATTTCCCATCAGTTTTTCGAGCAGGGAATCGAGATCTTCGTTTTCGGAAATCCGAAGAATATCCCGGCGGAGCGTTGAGACACTGGCATCGTTGTGCCCGTTGACCGCGGTGAGCAGAAGATCCCGCGTCAGCAGGAAGCCGGACACTTCATCGATCGAGCCCCCGGTCACAAGCATGCGGGAAAACGTATAGCTTTCCCGCGATTTGACCACCTCTCCGACGCTCATCGCTTCCGGGACATGCTCAATGACCGTTCGGGGCGTCATCACCTCCCGCGCAGTGATTTCCGGAAGCCGAAACAGGTTCGTGACCACACGGGTTTCGTCTTCCTCCACGATCCCCAAGCGGTTGCCGACGGTTGCCAAAGCCGAGATCTCCTCACGGGATACCTCATGCTTTGGATCACCTTTGGTGAGAAACTTTGTAATCCCCTGGCTCATCCAGACCAGCGGCAATTGGGCAGCGATCAACCACGGCAGCACCCGAACCGCAAAGGGAACAAGTGCCCGCCAATACGTCGCGCCCAAGGTCTTTGGAATGATTTCCGACAGAACCAGGATGGCTAGCGTCAGCACGGCTGAAAACACACCCACCCCGGCATCATCAAAGACAAGGGCGGCTTGAGCCCCGGCACCCGTTGCCCCGACGGTGTGCGCAATCGTGTTGAGAGAGAGAATGGCGGCAAGCGGCCGTTCAATGTCCGACCGGAGTTTTCTCAGGCTTTCGGCGAGCTTGGGCCGATCCTCGTTCGCAGATTCCACAAAGGACGGCGTGATCGACAACAAAACGGCCTCGAGTATCGAGCAGAGAAACGACACTCCGATGGCAAGCACCACGAATAGGATCAATAGGGTCAAATTCTTCTCCGTCGCATGCCCGGTTCAAAGGGCAACAAATGTTAGAGTGCCCGCTGCATAAACACGGGTCTATGACTTTTCCGCTTCAGGCGTTTCCTGGTTGCACAATTCTTTCGTTAGCTGCTTTTTCAGCAAGGAATGACCGCATCTGCCCGTATTCTCACGCCTTACACAGCCTCAGAAACCCGGCTTCGCTGTAGTCGAGCAAGGTTTCGGCAAGATCCGCTTGCTCCTGTTCGCGGGCCACAGCGCCGATGCGCCAGCTGCTGGCCGTGAGCGCCAGCATGCCGGACACAGTGAAGACGAAGGCCGCACTGAGCGCTGTCCGGGAGGCGCCCGGCAGCAGGTCAGCGATCTCATCCACAAAGACGGCTGCGGTCGGATCAAAACACTCCGCCGCAATGTCACGCCAGCGCTCATCCGCGGACACCAGCGCGATCAGTCGGCCATAGGCGGGCCATGGCGCGTCTTCTGACAAGGTCATCTCAAGAAACGGCTGAACGAAACTGGCCAAGATCTCGCGCAAGGTCAGCTTGTTGCGCCCGTCCTGTTCGGCCGCGGCCTTCTTGTCCTCCAGCGCCTTGAGGCGAAGTTCGGCGAGCGGCTTTGCCCGGCGGGCAACCACCATTTGAAACAGCTCTTCCTTCGGCCCCCCGTGATGATGCACCAGCGCCACCTGGGCACCCGCTTGTTTGGCAATGTCGCGAATCGACGTGCCGTCAAACCCGCGTTTTGAAAACAGATCTTCTGCCGCATCCAGGATCCGGGCCTTTGTTTCTAAAGACTTTTTGCTGGGTGCCCGCTTCCGGGGCGCAGACATATCTGTCATTTTTTACAGGAGCCTCTTGCTTATTTTGAACATTCGTTCAATATAACAATACCACTGACGTGGTTGGGAGGAAACATGCCACAAGTAGCAGGTGCAGCGCCATGCGCCAGCACACAGGAAAGCTATGCCCTGATCGGTGCGGGCCCTATGGGCCTTGCCATGGCCAAGGTCTTGCGCGAACAGGGAATTCCCTTTCAAGGGTTTGAGCTGCATTCAGATGTCGGCGGTGTCTGGGACATGACTGGGCCGCGCTCGACCATGTATGAAAGCGCGCACCTGATTTCGTCCAAGACCATGACGGAATTTGCCGATTTCCCGATGCCGCCGGAGACGCCGGACTATCCCTCTCACCGCGACATGCGGCAGTATTTCCAAGCCTTTGCCCGCCACTTCGATCTCTACAGGTGCTACCGCTTCCAAACCGAAGTTGTGAAAGCCGAGCCGCTCGGGCCATCGGGCAAAGGCTGGCGTATTGCCTGGCGGGGTCCGGGCGGCGAACAAGAGGAAGCCGTCTTCAAGGGCCTTCTGATTGCGAACGGCACACTCTCGACCCCCAACATGCCGAAATTCCAGGGCGACTTTTCCGGCGAGCTCATTCACGCGGCGAAATACAAGTCCGCCGCCCAGTTCGACGGCAATCGGGTCCTGATCGTCGGTGCCGGGAACTCCGGCTGCGACATCGCCGTTGATGCGATCCATCATGCAAAAAGCACGGATCTCTCCATGCGCCGGGGCTATTACTTCGTGCCGAAATACGTCTTCGGCAAACCGGCCGACACGCTTGGGCGCACAACCAGCCTGCCGATGTGGCTCCGCCGGAAGATCGACGGCGTGGTGCTCAACTGGTTTGCCGGAAACCCGCAGCGCTACGGGTTCCCGAAGCCAGACTACAAACTCTATGAAAGCCACCCGGTGGTCAATTCGCTGATCCTGTTCCATGCCGGTCATGGCGACTTGAAAATCCGTCCTGACATCGACCGGCTGGACGGCAACACGGTTCATTTCACTGACAGCAGCGCCGCGGATTACGACATGATCGTCACCGCAACCGGTTATGTGCTCGATTACCCTTTCATTTCGAAAGACTTGCTCAACTGGACCGGGGCAGCGCCCAGCCTTTACCTCAACTGCATGCATCCGCAGCGCGACGATCTCTTCGTCCTCGGCATGGTCGAGGCGACGGGCCTTGGCTGGCAGGGGCGGCATGAACAGGCCGAACTGGTTGCGCGTTACATAACCGGGCTTCAGAGCGGGAACCGGGAAGCGGACAACATCAAACGCTACAAGGCCAACGGCTTTCAGCGGGAAACCGGCGGGGTCAACTACCTGAAGCTCGCCCGGATGGCCTACTACGTCGACAAGAGAACTTACCGGACCTCTGTCACGCAGAGGATCGCGGCCTTGAAAGAGGCTGCCCGATGACCAACATCGACGCAGCTGTTCTGAACTTTTCCCCGGACAGCATGCTGATCCTGAATGGCGTGCTGGCGATCGTGATGTTTGCAGTCGCCCTCGACATCACGCCCAACGATTTCCGGGCGCTATTGCGCACGCCAAAGCCATTTGTAACCGGGATCCTGTCGCAGTTCGTCGTTCTTCCCGCCCTCACCTTTTTGCTGGTGCTGGCCGTTCGCCCGCAAGGGTCTGTTGCGCTTGGACTGATCCTGGTGGCGGCGTGCCCGGGCGGCAACATCTCCAATTACATCACGCACAGGGCGGGCGGCAACGCGGCGCTCGCGGTGTCACTGACCGCCTTTACCACCATTGGGACGGTGCTTTTCACACCGCTCAACATCGCCTTCTGGGGCAGTTTGTACGGTCCAAGCCGCGCCTTCATGACCTCCGTTGCCATCGACCCGGTGCAGGTGGCCGCGACCGTCAGCCTGATGCTGGTTTTACCGCTCGCGCTCGGCATGCTGGTCAACCGCAATCTACCGCAGCTCGCCTGGCATTTGCGCAAACCGTTGCAGATGCTTTCCATGACGATCTTCATCTCGTTCATCTGTATTGCGCTTTATGGAAATTGGGAATTCCTGGGCGCATTCGGGCCGGATATCGTCCCGCTGGTCATAGCCCACAATGGCATTGCCCTTCTTGGAGGGTACATGGTTGCCACCATTGCCGGGCTATCCCCCTATGACCGGCGGGCGATATCCATCGAAACAGGAATTCAAAACTCGGGCCTCGGCCTGATCCTGATCTTCGGCTTTTTCCACGGGCTCGGCGGCATGGCGGTTGTTGCTGCCTTCTGGGGCATCTGGCATGCGGTCTCAGGGCTTGCGCTCGCCAAGTGGTTTTCCCGCACGGTGGCCGCAAGATGAGCCGGATCCTGATCACCGGCGCTGCGGGCATGATCGGCCAGAGGCTGGTCCAGATGCTCGTGCGCAGCGGACACAACGTGATTGCGACGGACATCGGGTCAAGGCCGTCGCTGCCGACTGGAGCCATCTGGCGCAAAATCGACGTTCGCGGCCGCGACCCGGAGCAGCTCATCTCGGAAGACAGACCCGACGCCGTCATTCACCTTGCGTCCGTTCTGGAACCGAAGGACCGGCAACTCGCCTATGAGGTGGATGTCATTGGCACACGCAATGTGGTCGATGCCTGCATTGCGGCGAAGGTCCGGCGGCTGGTCGTCACGTCCTCCGGTGCGGCCTATGGCTATCATGCGGACAACCCGGACTGGCTGAGAGAAACGGATCCGCTGCGCGGCAATCCGGAATTTGCCTATTCCGACCACAAGCGTCAGGCCGAGGAGGTACTGGCCGAGGCCCGCAGACAGGCGCCGCAGCTGGAACAGGTGATTTTGAGGGTCTGCACGGTTCTTGGAGCCGGTGTTGAAAACCAGATTACCTCGCTGTTCCGCAAACCGCGCCTGATGGGCCTTTGCGGCAGTGACAGTCCGTTTGTTTTCATCTGGACCGAGGATCTTGCGCGCATCCTGGAACGGGCGGCAACCAACGGTCCGCCAGGCATCTACAACGTGGCGGGCGATGGCGCCCTCTCCATGACCGATCTGGCAGCCCGCCTGAAAAAACCGCTGATCCGGATTCCCGCAGCCCTGGTCAAATCCGCATTGGCAATAGCGCAGCCACTGGGCCTTTCCCGGTTTGGCGCGGAACAGGTCCGGTTTCTGCAATTCCGCCCGGTTCTCGACAATACCGCGCTGAAAACCGAATTCGGCTACACGCCGCAGAAGACCAGCGCCGAGGTGTTTGACCTTTGGGGCCGGGAGGCCAGGTTATGAGGCCGACAGCGGTCATATCGGGAGGCGCCGGGGGACTGGGCCAAGCCTTCGGGGCTGTGTTGCGGGAAAACGGCTGGTTGACTGTCATGCTCAACCTGCCCGGACCGGACCTGGATGCCTTGTCCTCTGTTGCAGACACGCTTGCACTGTCCTGTGACATCACCGATGCCGATCAACTGGCTGAAGCCGCCCGGCAGATCCGGTCTGAACGCCCTTCCATCGATCTGGTCGTTTACAACGCCGGGGTTACCCATATCGGCCCCTTCACCACACAGGCCCTTGAGGATCACCGCAGGGTTTTCGAGGTGAACTATTTCGGGGCCGTGGCCATGGCCAAGGAGTTCGGTCCGGATTTGCGCCGCTCTACCGGAACGCATTTGGCGATTTCATCGGTCGCCGGGTTTTGCCCGCTGGCGCTGCGCACAGCCTATGCCGGCAGCAAACATGCGCTGGAGGGCTTCTTCAAATCGCTGCGCTCTGAGGAAGCAGTGCATGGGGTTGCGTGCCTGATCGCCGCGCCAAGTTTCATTGCCACCAACACTGGTGTGCGCAGCGAACCCCAAGGTGGCCTCGCGCGCCCGGGTTCAGCGACGGATCAGGTCGATGCGCTCGCGCCGGAGGACGCAGCGCGCATTCTTTACCGCGGACTTGTGCGGCGGAAGACCTTCATTCCGATCGGCCGGGTGGCGCGCCTGTCACACCTGATCAACCGACTGTCGCCGAGGCTTTACCGCCACCTGATGGAACGCACCATCCTGCCGCCTTCGGCAAAAGCTCAGGGAGGCGCGCCACACTGAACGGTTTGTAACCGCAGCAAAACCACCGCCGCAGATGCGCGGCGCACAAGGCAGCGCCCTGAAACAACAGCCAAACCGGGCGTGTGCATCACTCGTGGAGGGGAAATATGGGCAATCTCAAAGTATGGACCGCCAATCTCATGATTGGCGGAACGGTTCTCTGTTGTCTTTCGCCAGCATATGCAGGCGGCTGGGACACGCTTGGCGTCGGCTCGAATGAGCTGTTGTTTGACAACAGCCGGTTTGCATTCGAGGCCACCACCAAGACGGTCGACCGCAACGTCGACTATGAAGTGACCAACGCAGAAGTGGCAGGACGCCCGGTGGTCGGTGGACCGGTCAAAAGCCGCGCGACGCCCAACATCTGGAACTACCAGTTTGCCGCAAAATTCCGGCTGACCGATCAACTGGACTGCATGGCGCGGACCAATGACCCGTACCAGATTGAGGAAGACCTTCATCAGGAATGGCAGGGCCGGTTCTCACTGACCAGGACCTCGGCCTCCGGCAAGGCGTTTAATGGAACCTGTGCCTACAAGTTTCAGGTCCGCGACGGCCATTATGTTCGGGCGATTGCCGGGGCAAACCTGCTTTATCTGAGATACCGGACCGACAATCTGTCCTATGGTGCCTTTATCCCCCCCTCCACCTATGTCGATTTTCCGACTCGGCTGGATGTCCGCTCGGACGATCCCGGCGTCGGCTGGCGGGTGGGCGCCTCATACGAGATCCCGCAATATGCTGTCCGGGCGAGCCTGATCTACGATTCCGCCATTGATGTGGACCTTGCCGGCGGAACAGAGGTCACCGGTGTGACCAGCTTCGACAGTTTTGCCTCGGTGACCATGCCGCAATCCCTGGAGTTCAATCTGCAAACCGGGATCGCGCCGGACTGGCTGGCAACCTTCGGTGTGAAGTGGGTGGACTGGTCCAAACTGCAGGATCTGACGGTTCAGAACCCGGCGGGCAGCACGGTAGTCAACCGGTTCCTTGGGTATGATGACGGCTGGACGGTGCGGGCTGGCCTCGCGCACAAGGTCAATGACTGGCTGAAAGTGGGCTCAACGGTCCAATGGGACCGGGGCATCGGCCAATCCTATTCCGACACCTATTCCTTTGGGGTCGGAACGGCCATTCAGCTCGACAAACATGCTGAACTCACCATCGGTACGGCTGCGACCTACAAGGCCTCTGGTACCGGCGACCTCACCAATCTGGCGTCCACATCCGGCGCGACGACGCAATACAAGTATGGGGATTCGTGGAACTACACGCTTCAAACGAAGCTCAAGTTCTCGTTCTAGACGCCCGCATTCACCTCGACGGTCACCCCCGCTTTATGCGGGGATCCAGCTTTATAACAAACCTCACTCCTCTCGATAGTCATCCTCGGCCTTGTGCCGAGGATCCATATTTCTCAAATCGTGATGGATGTTCGGAACAAGTCCGAACATGACGCCAGAGGGATATCTGGGCTTTGTCAAAAGCCTGGGGATCTATTGTTTAACGCCACTCTCTGGGCAAGCCCGGCACCCCAAGCGTCGCCCCGGCCTCGAGCCGGGATCCACTCTCATAACAACTGGCTACAGCCGTTGCATGTTTTGTTCAAAAACTCTGAGAACGATAGGACCCCGGATCGCAGCAGTGCTGCGTCCGGTACGGCAATACGAAGTGAACCAGTCTATAGCCGCACTTCGGGGAATGCGTAGATCCCGGATCTTCGCTATGCGTCGTCCGGGATTGCGCCTCTTAATTAAGCGCAGAGGCCCATTTCGGCGGCTTGCTGCGGGCGGTGCAGCGCCGCGTTGGCGGCGACCATGGCAACGGCATGGACCCGGTTCTTGGCGCCCAGACGCTTGATGGCAAAGCGGATATGCGCCTTGACCGTCGCGGTGGTGACACCCAGCTCATAAGCGATCTGCTTGTTCACCTTGCCCTCACAGAGCTTCATCATGATTTCCAGCTGGCGCGGCGTGACCCCGTCCAGGATGTTTTCTGTCGGCTCGAGAGTGCTCGGGAGCGGCCGCGCGCGGCGCAACAGGTCCCGGGTCGAATGGAGCGCAAAATGGGCTGTCATGTCTGGGTCCACTTCTTCTCTGGCTAAGAGGTTGGACGCAGTTTTGTGCAGGACAAGCGAATTGTAAAATGTTAACTTGAGTATTGCTAATAGCTAATTATTTGCAATTTGAGGAAGCGTGTTTTGCAGAAGAACCTCTACTCCGGCCACACCCTGCGCCAAGTCCGTGCGGACACCGGCCTATCGCAAGTGGATTTCGCAAAAAAGCTTGGCCTTTCAACGCCCTACATAAACCAGATTGAAAACAACAACCGGCCAGTCACGGCCTCTGTGCTTCTGGCAATCTACCGGGTGTTTGGCACCGACCTTGCCGCATTCGAGGAAAACGACCTCGACCGGATGACGCAGGACTTGGAAGAAATTTTTGCAGACACCCGGTTTCACGGCACGCGCATCAGCAAACAGGATCTCCATGAATTGGCGACCCGGGCCCCGGAGGCCGCTCGCGCGATCATGGACATGTACGGCACCATGCGCGCCTATCATGAAAAAGATGCTGGCGAGGATGATCTTCTCCAGATGAATGCATCGGACGATGGAACGGGCAGCATCAGCAAATCAGCCTACGAGGAGGTCCGAGACTACTTCCACTATCAGGACAATTATGTCGATGCGATCGACCGGGCTGCAGAACAGCTCGCAATCAAGATCAATCTTCTTGCGGACACGCCGAAGCTCACCGCCCTCACCGACTGGCTCTATGACACCTACAGCATCACCGTCGAGCAGCATGGTGCCGAGGACGCAGCGCTCATCCGGCACAATGAGTTCGAGCGCCGGATTTCCATCCACCGGTCCGTACCGGACAGCTCAAAATCCTTCCTGCTTGGCTCCGTCATTGCGGAGCTCTATGCCAAGGACATCCTAACGTCAGAAGTGGCGGATGCCCGTTTCCGAACCCAATCGGCGGAAAGCATTGCCCGGCTGGCCCTCCGTAATTTCTTCGCGGGATCGCTGCTCTTACCCTACGAAGCCTTCCTTGAAGCAGCCGCTGCAAGCCGTCACGACATCCAGCGCTTGTCGCATCAGATGGACGCCAGCATCGAGCAGATTTGCCACAGGCTTTCAACCCTGCAGCGGTCCGGCTCCAAGGGCATTCCGTTTTACTTCGTCAAGATCGACCGGGCCGGCAATGTCGTCAAACGCCACAGCGCGACGCGATTTCAATTCGCGCGCTTTGGCGGCTCCTGCCCGCGCTGGAATGTGCATCAGGCGTTTGAGCAAACGACCGACAAATTCATCTCGCAGATCGCACAGATGCCGGATGGTGTGAAATACCTGTGTGTCGCGACCAGTGTCACGAAACTTACCACGGACTACAAGACCCAGGCCCGGCGCTACGCGCTCGGTTTCGGCTGCGAAGCCCAGTATGCTGATGCCATTGTCTATGCGGATGGACTGGCGCTGGACGATCGCGCCGAACCGGAGCCTCTGGGTGTCAACTGCCGGATTTGCCCGCGCGACAACTGCGATCAACGCGCCTTCCCGGCCATCAACACGACACCGTTCATCGACAGTCGTGAACGCGGAATTGTTCCCTACCGCGCGAAAGCGGCGCGGTAATATTTTTTTTCAAAAAGAACATCACAAGACCATAGACACTGCGCCGTCCCGGACCTGATCCGGGACCACGGTGGCAAAGGCCACGGCTCAGGGCCGGGGCGGTAGAAAGGCCAGGCCGTCACAAATCCGGCTTTTCTGGATGTTTCGTTCTTGCAGCGGCCTCAAGAAGGGATTTCAGCTCGTCCGGATCGCCGATGCGGTTGGCCATCAACAGGATGAGCCGGGCATTGAAGGCATCGCTTTCGGCCTTTGAGAGCCCGTCATGGGCCTCCAAAAGGTCCGCATAAAAGTCGTCCGGGTGGCGCAGTTGCGCCTTGGTGATATGCGCTGTCATCAGACTGCCTCCCCTTTTCCGATCGCCCGGTTCAAGGCTGTTTCAATCTGCGCCCAATCCAGTGTTGTCCAACGCGCAGCCACATGCTGGTCCGGCCGCATCAGATAAATCGCGGTGCCGGCATCGCCCAGATACCGGGACCGAAGCTCTGCGCCGATATCGCCGTCCGCAACAAAAATGCCTTCAACAGAAAGTCCGGCAATGTTGGAGTGTTCCGGGATCTCGAGGCCCAGCGCGAGCAACTTGAACCCATCGCCCAGCCGGTCCGACAGCCACTCCTCGCCAACCGGCGCATCTGAAGCCGGACTGCCCGGCCGCGTGCGGACCGGCAAGCCGTCGACATCGTCGCTGTTCAATGGTGACGTTTCATAGACGCACGGCACAGACAGGCGCCCGGAATTCACCAGAGGGCGGGCGAATTCGTAACTTTCGGACAGATCCAGAACCGCATCGCGGAAGATCCGGCTCATTTCCGATTTCGGCGTGATGAAGTCGGTTGAACGGGAACTCTGCAAGATGTTTTCATCAGCGGCCCATTCGCGCTCCAGCCCATAGCTGTCCAGAAGGCTTTCCGGCGCCGTGCCTTCCAGAACAAGTTTAAGTTTCCATCCAAGATTGTCGGTGTCTTGAAAACCGGAATTTGCACCGCGTGCACCGAACGGCGACACCTGGTGCGCGGCGTCCCCGGCAAAGATCACCCGGCCATGGCGGAACTTTTCCATGCGGCGGCACTGGAAGGTGTAGATCGACACCCACTCCAGATCGAACTCCACCTCTTCGCCGAGCATCTGCTTGAGACGCGGAATGACGTTTTCCGGCTTCTTTTCTTCTTCCTTGTCGATGTCCCAGCCGAGCTGCAGGTCGATCCGCCAAACGCCGTCCGGCTGTTTGTGCAGAAGCGCTGATTGGTCCTTGTTGAACGGCGGATCGAACCAGAACCAGCGCTCGGTCGGGAAGTCCGCCTTCATGATCACGTCGGCAATTAGGAAGTTGTCCTCAAACACCCGGCCGACAAAATCCAGATCCAGCATCCGGCGGGACGGGGACCCCGCGCCATCACAGGCGATCAACCAGTCCGCCTCGATCCGGTAGGCACCATCCTGGGTGTCGATGATCAGCGAGGCGTGATCGTCCATCTGATCGATGGAGGCGACCTTGTTGCCACCACGAATGTCGACCGGCTTGCCTTCCTGCTGAAGGGCGCGTAGGCGCTCCACCAGATAGAGTTCGCAGTAGTATTGCTGCAGATTGATGAAGGCCGGACGTTTGTGCCCTTCCTCTGGCAATAGGTCGAAATTGTAGACCTGACGGTCACCAAAAAAGACCCGGCCATGGCTCCAGATCACCCCCTTGTCGACCATCTGATCGCCGCAACCGTAGCGGTCCAGGATCTCGAGGGATCGTTTCGAAAAACAAATCGCGCGAGAGCCGACGCTGACCTTGTCATTGTCGTCGAGGATGACAACCGGAATGTCCTGCTGGGCCAGATCAATGGCCATCGCAAGGCCGACCGGCCCGGCGCCAATGATCACCACCGGATGGCGCACTGGCGCGGACGTTTCCTGATCGGGGGACCACTTGTAGGGATACAGCGGCACTTCGAACAATTTGGTCACAGGTTCTCCTCCCTGCCGAATGTGTCGATATGTCTTTGAGCTGCCGGGTGGCGCTCGAACTTTAGAAAGAATTCATCCAGCTGCGGCGGGGCAACGCTTGTTCCAGCCAACATTGCATGAGCCTGCCCACGGTGATGGGTCTGGTGCTGAAACAGATGCAGCAAGGTGGCTGCGATCGTTTCCTTGACCGCACCCTTACCCCCCCGATCCTGGGCAATTTCGCGCTCCAGATCCGATGCCCACAATCCATCACAAAACGCGATCAATTGCCGGTCCACACTGGCCTGAGCGTCAGCTAAGTCATTCGCGTCCTGAAGAAACGGCACCTCAAAAACCGCCAGCCCGTCACCACCTTCGGTCAGCGCGTCCAGATAATAGCGGTCGACTTCCCAGTTGTGGTTCAGCGTTTCGAGAAGGGACGGAAAGAAATTGGTTCTCTCCGCCACAAACTCGATCTGGCTGAGCTTACAACACACCTCGTACAGCCGCTCATTGGCATAGGCATTGTTGCGCGCCATCAAACGCAGATGATCGAGGGCTGCACTCATCATTTAGCCCTGCAGGTCCGCCCACATTTGTGCGTCCCGCGCCGCGGTCCAGATGCGCGGCGTGTCGATGCCCAGCGCCTCGTCGTAGGCGCGCGCGACGTTGAACGGCAGACAGTGTTCGTAGATCGCATAGTCCTTGAACTTCGGATCGCATTCGGCGCGGCAGGCGTCCCACGCCTCTTTCAAGGTACCGCCGCCCTGAGCAACCCGGGCCACCGGCTTGTAGGTGGAAGTCACGAAGTCGGCGGTGTTCGTCAGCGCTTTGCCAACCATTTCCTTGCCGACCAATGCATCGCCGCGGCCCGGCGCAATCGCTTCAACGTCATAGGCGCGGATCGCTTCCAGTGTTTTCGGCCAGTCGTTGAAATGACCATCGCCGCAATAGCACGCCGAGTGATATTCAACGATATCGCCGGTGAACATGACGTTTTCGTCCGGCACATGAATGACGATGTCGCCAGCCGTATGTGCCCGGCCCAGGAAGCTGAGATCCACCCGGCGTTTGCCGAGATAAACGGTCATGCGGTCGTTGAAAGTGGTCGTCGGCCACGTAAGCGGCGGAATGTCGGCGACATTTTCATAGCCCATGAACAGGCGCGGGAAACGCATGAATTCCGATTCCCGGTCTTCCGCGCCACGCTCAACAACCATGGACCGGGCCTTCTGGCTCATGATGATGTTTGGCGCCTGATAGGCCGCAGCTCCCAGAACCCGAACAGCATGATAGTGGGTCAGAACCAGATGGCTGATCGGCTTGTCGGTGACGGAGCGGACCTTTTCGATGACCTTGCCCGCCAGCGCCGGTGTCGCCTGCGCCTCAATGATCATGACGCTGTCTTCGCCGATGATCACGCCGGTGTTCGGGTCACCCTCGGCGGTAAAAGCCCAAAGATCCTTGCCAATCTCTTCAAACGTGATCTTCTTTTCTTCCATGTCGCCGACAGAGGCGAATTGCTTGCTCATGCTGTTTTCCCGTCGCTGCGGTTTGTTGGTCCGTCATTGCCGGACGTGACCCGGCTGCTTGATGGCGCGCTAGCCAGCCTGTTCCACTGTCTGTTCAATAGCGCCGAAAATGGAATGCCCGTCCCCGTCCAGCATCTCGATGCGGATGGTGTCACCGAACTTGAGGAACGGTGTTTTCGCCTCGCCATCTTCGATGGTCTCGATCATGCGCAGTTCCGCGATGCAGGAGTAACCTGCCCCACCATCGGAGAGCGATTTGCCCGGACCGCCGTTCAGTTTGTTGGAGACCGTGCCGGACCCGATGATCGTGCCCGCGCTGAGCACCCGTGTCTTGGCCGCATGGGCGATCAACTGCCCGAAATCAAAGGTCATGTCGATGCCTCCTTCCGCCCGGCCAAAGGGCTGACCGTTGAGGTCGACATGCAGCGGCAGATGCAGCTTGCCATCTTTCCAGGCCTCGCCCAATTCATCGGGCGTCACAGCAACAGGCGAAAAGGCCGAGGACGGTTTTGACTGGAAGAAGCCGAAGCCTTTGCCCAGTTCACCCGGTATCAGACCCCGCAAAGAGACATCGTTGACGAGCAGCACCAGCTTGACATGGGACAGGGCCTCTTCAGCACTCACGCCCATGGGCACATCACCGGTGATGACCGCGATCTCGCCTTCCATATCGATGCCATAGGCTTCGTCACGCATTTTGATCGGATCGCGGGGCGCGATAAACGTATCGGAGCCGCCTTGATACATCAGCGGATCCGTCCAAAAGCGCTCCGGCATCTTGGCGCCGCGGGCTTTGCGCACCAGCTCGACGTGGTTCACATAAGCGGATCCGTCGGCCCACTGATAGGCGCGCGGCAACGGCGACAAGGCATCGTGCTCGTGAAAGCGGAGGGTCGGGACGGCGTCATGAGAGAGGCTTTCGGCAAGCACTTGCAGCTTGGGCGCAACCTGATCCCAATCGTCCAGCGCGGCCTGCAGGGTCGGAGCAATGTGGCTGGCATCCGTGCAATAGGTCAGCCGCTCGTTGACCACCACCAGTTTTCCGTCCCGGCTACCATCTTTTAAACTTGCCAGTTTCATGGATCCGTCTCCCCAAGCCTATTTTGTTATGACCAATCCATCATGACCGACAATTGTCTGCCCGGAAAAGGGTTCTGTTGCCTCCAACCACTCCTGCTCTTCGAAACCGGGCAAATCCGCCGGGATCAGATGGTTGAGGAGAAGGGTCTTGGCCTGGGCCATTTCCGCAATCTTGGCGGCATCCGGCGCCATCGTGTGGCTTGCCCATAAGTGCTCGCGCAGCCGGTCGCCATTGCCCGTGATCTCGACGATTTTGTCGACACCGCGCTGAAGCATGGCCTCATGCACCAGAACATCGCAGTTCTTGGCAAAGACGGCGAGCGGCGGGAAGAAGGCCGTGTCAGCGGAAAAGACCACCGACCAATCCTCCGTATCGAACCGCAGGGCAAAACAATCAACAACCGGCGGGTGATCAACCCGCAGCGCCTTTAGCGCCAAACCGCTGTCGTCAAGCGGCACCTCGCCTTCGGCCAGCAGGTGGATTTCGATGAGGTCTCGCAGATCCGGGCGGCCTTCATCATCAATCCGCAGATCGATGTCGTAGCGCAAGGAGGCCAGGAAACCGTCCCAATACTCCATCAGATCGGCCGGTCCGTACACCTTGACCTTATGCGCCAGGCCGCTCGTCCAGGCCGTATGCAACAAGGGCCCGAGCTCCAGAACATGATCGGAGTGCATGTGCGTGATGAAGATGAGGTCCAGCTCTTTCAAGGAGACCCCGGCATCGACCAAGCCACGGGTCACCCCGAGACCACAGTCAATGACACAGCGCCGGCCACCGACCTCGATCAACGAACTCGTCGGCGACGGCCCGCCCGGCCGGATCGCAGGTCCGCCCTTAGAGCCCAAAATGACGAGACGGTCATCCATATCCGCTTTGCCCTGCACCCACACACTCCTTGCCAGCATTCACAACTGCGCTTTTGTCAAAAAAGCTGTCCCGGACTTGATCCGGGACCAACCCTGAAGGCCCCGGATCAAGTCCGGGGCAGCAAACAGTGTCAGTTACTTCTTATCCCAGGTGCCTTCCGGCGTGCTGTCGAATTTCTTCTCAAGGCTGTCCCAGCAGTCGATGTAATTGTCCTGCAACGGCGCGTCCTTGGCGGCATATTCGGTCAGGTGTTGCGGGAAGCGGGTCTCGAACATGAAGGACATCGTGTTGTCGAGCTTTTCGGCCTTCAGGTCCGCATTGGATGCCCCTTCAAAGGCATCATTGTCCGGTCCGTGCGGCAGCATCATGTTGTGAAGGCTCATGCCGCCCGGCACGAAGCCCTGTGGTTTGGCATCGTACTGACCGTAGATGTTGCCCATCAGCTCGGACATGATGTTCTTGTGATACCAGGGCGGGCGGAAGGTGTTTTCGGCCACCATCCAGCGCTCCCGGAACAGAACGAAATCGATGTTGGCCGTTCCCGGCACCCCGGACGGCGCGGTCAAGACGGTGAAGATCGACGGGTCCGGATGGTCAAACAGGATTGCCCCGACCGGGCAATAGGTCCTGAGGTCGTATTTAACCGGTGCATAGTTGCCGTGCCAGGCGACCACATCGAGCGGCGAATGGCCGATCTTGGTCTCGTGGAACTGGCCGCACCATTTCACAGTGACCTTGCTCGGCACTTCCTTGTCTTCATACCAGGCAACCGGTGTCTTGAAGTCCCGGCGGTTGGCCATGCAGTTCGCGCCGATCGGACCACGGCCCGGCAGCTCAAATTTCTGGCCATAGTTCTCGCAGACGAAGCCACGTGCCGGGCCTTCCACCACTTCGACCCGGTAGACCAGACCGCGCGGCAGAATGGCGATTTCCTTCGGCTCCAGCTCGATGATGCCAAGCTCGGTGTAGAAGCGAAGAATGCCTTCCTGGGGAACGACCAGGAGTTCACTGTCGGCGGAGAAGAAGTACTCATCTTCCATCGACTGGGTGACTAGGTAGATATGCGTTGCTATGCCGACCTGGGTGTTCACATCCCCGGCCGTCGTCATGGTGCGCATGCCGGTCAGCCAGTTAAGATCCTCATCGGCGTGCGGCACAGGATCCCAGCGATATTGGCCGAGGGAAATGACATCTTCGCAGACGTTCGGCGCGCTCTTCCAATAGGGAAGGTCGATTTTCTGAAACCGGCTGGTGTGCTTGACCGACGGCCGGATGCGATAACACCATGTCCGCTCGTTCTGATGGCTCGGTGCGGTAAAGGCGGTACCGGACAACTGCTCGCCATAAAGCCCATAGGCACATTTCTGCGGGCTGTTCATGCCTTGCGGCAGCGCGCCTGGCAGGACTTCGGTCTCAAAATCATTGCCGAAACCTGGCATATACTGCAGCTCGTTGGACAGCGGCTTGCCGCCGTCGCCGGCAACTTGCTTGTGATCGACCTTGTTCATAATCGCATCCTCCCGGGATCATGCCCTGTCAAATTAGTTGCAGTTGTAACTATCTGTGCAAGTTTGGTCAAGAGACTTCCGAACTGGCCGTGACAAATTCGCCGGTCTACTTGGCCGTGGTGCCAAGTCTTAGGCATGCTGAACCGCCACCCTGCCCCAGCATTCCATGACCGCGAATTTGAATGCCTTGCATCTGCAGAGGTGTTGATTTAAATTAGAACAAAATAGGAACATTGAGGATTCTGATGCCATTTCAGGACACGTATTTTGAGCCGAAAACGGCTGCGCCACCTTTGGCGGCAGATGGGTATGATCGACAGGATGAGGCGGAGACAGCGCCCCCAAAAACATCGACACAGCTCACCCAACCGACGGCCGGCGAGCTGGAAACCATGATGCTGTTTCTGCGGCGCGCCCGCGACAGGGCGGTCGTCATCCGAGAAAATGCACCGGCTGGAAGCTATCTTGAGAGCGTTCTGCACCGGACGATCCTCGGCATCGATCAAGAGCTGGCCCAACTCAAATATCTTCTCACCAAAAGCGATTTGCCGAAGTCATTGCCGACCCGTATGCGCCCGGCGATCTAGAACATTGAAATTCCCAAAACGAGTGTTGGTCTTTTATGGAAACTTGTGATGAGCTAGCTGGGAAACATTCAGAAAATGCCCCATTTCATTTGGGGCGTTCATAACTTCGGGGGCTTGCGGTTTGGCGGCGACAGACGATCAGAAAACGCATGCGCGACTGATCAACTGGATCACGACCGAGGGACCGCGCCAAAGCTCTCCATCCGGCCTGCTTCACAGCTTCTGCCTGAAAATGCGCGAAGCCGGTGTTCGCGTCGACCGGTCCACCCTGGGCGCCCCGATCCTGCACCCGGTCGCCAAATCGTCCTTCGTGTTCTGGGACTGCGAGACGGGCACACACGAGCGTTGGTTTACATATGCGCCGGACCAGCTGGAAATGCTGAAGGCGAGCCCCATTCACAAGATCTACACCCGGGGCGAGCCGTCGTCCCTCCGGCTCGACCAGCAAGATCAGCGGGACCTTTATCCAATCGGCTCAGATCTCTGGGCAGAAGGCTACTATCAGTACGAGGCGTTGCCACTCAAGTTCTCGGATGACACCTATAAGGTCCTGACGCTCGCAACGAAATCACCCGATGGCTTTTCGGAACCGGACCAAAGGCTGATAGAGGCCACTATACCGGCTTTAACGCTTGTGTTTGAAGGCTTCATTGCGCGCAACACCGCACGAACCTTGATGGAAACTTATGTCGGACAGCGCGCCGGTCTGAGGGTGCTTGACGGGGAAATCGCACGCGGTGACGGGAGCTCCATCGACGCCGTGATCTGGTTCTCCGATCTGCGGGGGTTCACCGCCCTTGCGCAATCCCGCAGCGAAAGCGACGTTCTGAAGATCCTGAACGGCTATTTCGGGACAGTGACAGAGGCAATCGAGGATCAGTCCGGCGAAGTTCTTAAATTCATCGGCGATGCGGTTCTGGCCATTTTCCCATACGAGGACGATGTCCACCACGCAATCGGGCGGGCCGAAGCTGCGGCTCTCAAAGTTTTGAGCTCTGACGCATTTCAAGATGACATCAAGTTCGGGATTGGCCTGCACACCGGATCCGTGTTCTACGGCAATGTCGGCGGTGGCAACCGGCTCGATTTCACTGTCATCGGCAACTCGGTGAACGTTGCCAGCCGCATCGAAGGGCTGTGCTCCAGTCTCGACACCCCCATTCTCGCATCTGCCGATCTCGCCAGCATGTCCGCCAAGCCCTGGCATTCCCGCGGCAAACACCTCCTGAAAGGTGTAACTGAGCCTTTCGAAGTTTTTGCTCTCAAGGCTTGAGTGTACGGTTTAGGTTCGACACCTCTGGTAATCAGCCACCAGGGATGCTCAAACTACGATCACCGAGTCGTTCTGCAAGGACTGTCAGGTTCAGTTGTTCAGCGGTGAGACGGCAGGTTGATCGTTGAGGGTCTACGGTGCCAGTTTGTTTCGAATTGAACGGTCACGATGTACTTGGCTGCAGCAGGGGAGCATACGCATGAAGTTTCAGAATTCGGTGATGCCCCTGATCATGCTGACCGCCTTGTTCGGCATGATCGTGATGATGTTTGACGTACCGGTGGGCATCTCTCCCAAACGATTTGGAGCGTTTGTGTTCGGCGCCATTCTGGTGATCGTTGTATTGAATCTTGCTTATGTCTTGTTTGAAAACGCGCGCAAAGACAAAGACTGATTCCAAAATAGCCGGGTCCGGTTCACTCGATACATAGACGCGCGTATTTGCTCACCGGTATTTCGCGGCGGTGATGAACTCGCTGAAGGCCTCGCACCACACAAGGACGGTGGTGTAATCCTCAATGTTCACCCCATCCGGAACATCGGCGATGAAACCGTCGAAGGTCTTGATGTCGGCGATTTGAACAGCGCTTTCCCGAACAGCTTGAAACCCCGCTTCGTCTTCAACGAACTTCTTGACCAAGTACAGCTTGTAGTCCGGGCCGGGTGAGAGCGCACCGGTATGCACAATCTTGTCCTGAGACAGGCTGATCGAGCCTTCTCCCCAATGCAGGAAATCGCTTCCCTTGAGATCGCGGGTGAGCGCGGCTTGGTACTCTGCGGACTGGCTGGCTTCTGCAAGAAGAGCCGCATCGGGTCCTTTGGGCGCTGTCAGAATGGGCAGGAAATAGACCCCGAGCGCAAACCCCACGGCCAGCATTCCGCCATGCGAAACAAGCAGCACAAGCCAACGTATCATGGTGCATCTCCTAAAGGCTGTTCGGTCCGGTTCCGAAGAGATAGGCAGCAAATGCGCGCCTGCAATCAAGTCCGCTTAACAGTTTTGTGGCCGTTCCGTCAGGCGGCGGCTTCGTCCCCCGGTTCGGTCCGCCAGCCAAGATCCGTCAGCGTCACAATCCGGTTGCCGCGCAGATCGGTCGCACAGACCAGAAACCCGCGCTCTTCCATATGGGACAAGAGCCAGCGGGCCCGACCCGGGGACCGGGTACCATAAGCCGTTGCAATCTCGATATTGCCCGGACACGGCGCTTTCGCGAGGGCCGCTTTTGCCAACAACAGATAGACCCCGCGCATATCTTCCGGAAGTTCGGCTGCGATCAGCTCGGCCTGCTGCCAGGCACTGTCATCCACCTCACCCTTTTCGACACCGGCGCGGGCGACCGACAGTTTTTCCCGAAAGGTCTGGAGATCGGGCGTCCCGCCGGTGAGTTTGGCGATCCGGCAGCGGACCTGAAAGTCCTGGTAGAGCGAGGCGATGGGTTGAAACGCTGCCTCATCTTCATCGAGAATTTCGGAGATGATCTGATCGATCTTCTCTTCGCGCTCGCCGTGCTCAAACAGATTGTCGGCTTGCGGGATTTCGGCTTCTGCCGCATCCCCTGCACTGGTCAATTGGTTCAGCACATCATCTGTCGAGGCAACCGGCTCGGCGATTCTCGGACGGAGCGGGATCTCGTCGGGAGAGCGAGTAAAGATCAGATCTTTGGCTTCTTCCTTCGGCTGCTCAGGCAAGGGCATCAGCTTCGGTCCGCCGCCGCGGCCAGCCGTTTCAACCGGGCCGATCTTGACCGGGATCGGACGGCGGGAGACGGCTGGACCAAGCGCGATGAAATGGCCTCGGTCCAGATTGCGGAAGCTTTCCGCCTGACGCCGCTCCATGCCGAGCAGATCGGCGGCCCTGGCCATGTCGATATCGAGGAATGTCCGGCCCATCAGGAAGTTGGACGCTTCTGCAGCGACATTCTTGGCAAGCTTTGCAAGACGCTGGGTCGCGATGATCCCGGCAAGCCCGCGCTTCCGGCCCCGGCACATCAGATCCGTCATTGCGCCGAGCGATCTGCGGCGGGCTTCTTCGGTGACTTCGCCGGCGGCGGCCGGTGCAAAGAGCTGCGCTTCGTCCACCACCACGAGCATTGGATACCAAAGGTCCCGGTCCGCATCAAAAAGACCATCCAGGAAGGTGGCTGCCGCCTTCATTTGACGGTCCGCATCTAGCCCCTCCAGATTAAGTACAACGGATACGCGGTGCTGACGCACACGCCCGGCAATCATCTTGAGGTCTTTCTCGGTCCCAACAGCATCGACGACCACATGACCGTATTTGTCGGCAAGGGTCACGAAGTCCCCTTCCGGGTCGATGATGGCCTGCTGCACCCATTGGGCGGACTGCTCCAGAATCCGGCGCAAAAGGTGCGATTTACCGGACCCTGAGTTGCCCTGAACAAGCAAACGGGTCGCCAGAAGCTCTTCCAAATCGAGCCCGGCACGTTTGCCTCCAGCCATGTCACCAATGTCGATCTGAACGGTCATGCACAACCAGGCGCACACCTGCGCCACCACCCTTTCTCTGCTGTCTACGAGACGCGAGTGAAAACGATTCCTCGGATCATGAAAAGCGGCTGTTGCGATTAGCAGAGGTTATCCCTGAAATCCACCCTGGACCGCGGGTTTCAGTCACGAATGCCGGCCGCCAGGAACTGATTTGTACAAGACCAAGAAACCAGCAAACTCACACAACGTTTTACCAAGTCGCGGGAATTAAGTTTTTTCTCATGCAGTTGTCAGATAATATCCAATAATATAGGTGCAGAATACAAAATACACAATCAGAAATAATATAGCTTCTTAGATAACTACTTTATCGAACTTAAGCACAACAGGAATCAGCCGAGATAATTTTGAAGTAAGATACGCCGTTTGATACCCGACATTTGGTCGGCAGAGCACACGAGGAGCAGCAAGGACATGGTTGTCTTGTCTTCCGGAAGACTGTTCACCAGCCTATTCAGGCTTGCCATCGGCGTTCTTGCCGTCCTTTGGACAATACTCCCCCCTGCTTACGTCCACGCGGAAGACTGCCCGAAAACCTTTCGTGTTGGCGCTTCCGATGATTATGAACCATTTAGCTACATCGGTGCTGACGGCAAACTGACGGGTCTTGATCTCCTGTTCGTCCAGGAAATCCTGGCAGAGGTTGGTTGCGCTCCACAATTCGTGGATCTGCCATTCCCCCGGGCTGTGGTGGAGTTGTCCGCCGGGCGGATCGACATGATGATGTTTGCCTCCGTCACAGCAGAGCGGCAGAATTTTGCTTTGTTTTCCGCCCCCTATCGAAACGAAACAGCTGGATTGATCATCCGGGCCCGTGATCAGGACAAGTATCCAATCAATGAAGTTGGGGATCTTCTCAAACTCAACCTCCTTTTGGCCCACGACGTTGGAACCTATCGAGGCGATTTATTTGAAACGTTCATGGCCAACCCGGAGGCCAAGAAAAACATAATTCAAGTCAGCAGCTCACGCCAAAGCCTGAACATGCTGGTAAAAGGGCGCATCAACGCCATTGTTGAAGCGCCAGCTGCCGTGTTTGCCCTCGCAGAAACACTCGGGGTGCGGGACGAGATCGCCGAACACCCCTTTTTGCTCTGGAGCGAACCGGTCCATTTCATGTTCAGCCGGAAGACCGTTTCTCCAGAGTTCGTCGCCCGAATCGATGCCGTGTTGGCCGAAGCGGTGCAGACGCCCGAGTATACATCGCAGTTCGGGTCCATGAGTGTCGGCAACCCTGCACATGCGGGTTCCGAGACAAATTGAGGATACTCAAAGGGAGCGTCAATGCCGCCAGCGCCATCGCCATACCTCCAGATCTTCAGGTCCCACTTTCGGTTCCGATTTGCGGGCATACACCGAAGTAGCCTCAAAATGTGTGGCAAGTGCCTTTGCGCATTGCTTCTGTGTCTCGTCCCTGTGGCTCCTATGGCTCCAAGTGCTGCCGCTGCAACACAGAACGCCTTGTGTTCAGAGCCGCTGCGTGTGCGGGTATCGGGCGACTACTTCCCCTTCAGCCACCGAGCACCCGGCGGCAAGCTCATCGGCACAGATGTCGAGCTGGTTCGAACCGTCTTTGACCTCATCGATTGCCCGATCGAACTTGAAATCATGCCGTTCAAGCGCGCAATCGTGGAGTTGTCTCAGGGCAACATCGACATGGTCCCCTTTGCCTCCATCACGGAGCACCGGTCCAAGTTCGCCCACTATTCCGCCCCTTACCGGAACGAACTCGCACGGCTGATCTTTCGAAAGGGCGAAGTCGAAAACCATCCCATCTCAGACATCAACCACATCATCGACCATCAGCTGATCGTCGGTCACGAGCGTTCGTCCTATCGCGGACGGCTTTTTGACAGTTTCATGAGAAGTGACACCGGGCAGCATCATGTCTTCCACACGACGACCACCACGGAAGGTATCCGTATGCTGGAGACCGGCCGGATCGATGCCCTGGTCGAAATGCCCAGCGCCGTCATGGGCGTTGCAAACCGGATGGGCCTGGAAGGAGTCTTTGAAGTGCACCCCTTTCCGGTGTGGGAGGAGCCTGTGCATTTCATGTTCAGCCAACAGACTGTGCCGGTCCAGCTCGTCGATGCTGTGAGTGCAGCCATTAGGGAGGTCAGACGGACGGAAGACTACAAGGTGGCGTTTGGTCACCTTGCTCTCCCCGTTCCAAACACCGGCGATCCGTCAGCCCCTCTCATGGATTGAGGCTCTTCCCTTTGCCCGTTGAAGCACCACATCAATAAGCAAGTTTTTTGAGCAGGAGCTGACTGGATGAAGATCCACGCCGATTTGTCGAAACGGGCCCAGGTCGATAGCGCGACCCTCGATTGGATCGCCTCCCCCATGGCGGGTGTGGAGCGGCGTATGCTGGAACGCGACGGCGAAGAGGTCGCCCGGGCAACCAGCTTGGTACGCTATGCGCCAGGATCTTCGTTTTCAGCCCATTCTCATGATCTCGGCGAAGAGTTTCTGGTGCTCGACGGCGTCTTTACCGATGAGACCGGAGACTTTCCGAAAGGCATGTATGTCCGCAACCCACCAGGCTCACGGCACATACCATCCAGCGAGCCTGGAGCAGTCATTCTGGTGAAGCTGCGCCAGATGCAAACAGACGACGACACGTTTGTCCGGGTCGACACGCTGGATCCGGCCGGATGGCAGGTGGGCCGCACGGGTGAACATATTCTTCCCCTCTTTGTGCGCCCCGATGAAGAGGTGGTGATGCTTCATTGGGAGAGCGGCGCGGCTTTCGGCGAGCAATCCTTCCCCGGCGGCGCGGAGTATTTTGTCGTCGAAGGGGCCTTTGAAGACGAAAACGGCCGGTATGACCAAGGCACTTGGCTGCGTTTGCCGGCCGGCAGCAGTCAGACGATCAAGACAGAAAACGGTGCCCGGGTCTGGCGGAAAACCGGGCACCTTGCTGCTGATTAAGCGGCTGCCTCCAAAGGCAGCTCAAAGCGGCCGTGAAAGGCAATCTCGCTCAAGGGGCGCCGGCCGCTTGGGCGTTCTTGTTGCTGAAGCTCCGGTGTCAACTGCTCAGCATCTCCGCGGCGGCCAAGGGCAAAAGCGACATGGACCTTCAACCGCTCTGGCAAGCCCAGAACCTCGTGGGCCTGATCTCTGCGCAAGCCTGCCATGGCGTGCGTATGGTAGCCGAGCAGCGTGGCTTGCAGCGCGGCCTGGGCCCATGCCCCACCGGCATCAAACGCGTGAAAAATTGCTGGAACCGGTCCGTCTTCGCTGACGCCATCGACCAAAGAATCTGAAATCACAAAGACCAGCGCTGAGGCGCCAACAGCCCAGCTGCCGTTAAAATCGTCCAGCAAGGCGTAAAGCCGTTCAAATTCAGCATCTCCGCGCAAGGCGTAGACGAACCGCCAGGGCTGCGTGTTGAAGGCTGACGGTGCCCACCTTGCGGCCTCCAGAATGGTTTTCAGATCCGCTTCGGGCATCGGAGCCCCATCAAACGCGCGCGGGGACCAACGCTTCAAAAAAAGATCATCAACCGGATGGTCTGCAACACGGGTCATTTCAAAACTCCTTAAACCCAAGAACTGTGGCGATGCAAATCAGATAGGCGATATTTATCTTTATATCAAGATACTTTTTTATAAGATATTTGAGTTCGAGATTTCACACATCTGCCTTTGGTTAAACACTAGGCTCCCCATCCGAAAACTCCTGTACGACACGCTGAGCCCGCACTAGGCTGAGGCCAACGGATCTTTCACCATAAGAGTGCATATGGCAGGACTTTCAGAGCACAACCGTCGGCGCGGCCTGGTCTTTGCCATGGGTGGCCTCGGCGGGCTTGTGATGCTGGACGAGACGGTTCTGGGTGTTTCCCTGCCCGCGATCCAATCGGAACTCGGGTTATCGGCAACAACGGCACATTGGATCCTGAATGCCTACATGCTGGCGTTCACCTGTTTCGCTGCGATCGGCGGCAAGGCGATTGACCTGTTCGGCCTCCGTCCGGCACTGATAGCCAGCTGCTCACTTTTCGCCGCCGCCTGTCTGATAGCCGGGTTCGCGGACAATGCGGCACTCTTGATCACGATGCGCGTGGTTCAAGGACTGTGCGCCGCGATCATGTTTCCAATCACTTTCGCTGCTGCAACTCTGACCTTTGAAAAGGACGAACGCGGACGAGCACTCGGGGTCCTCGCGGCGACTGCGACCCTGTTCCTGGCTGCCGGGCCGTTGATCGGCGGTGTCCTGACCGACCTGCTCTCCTGGCGATGGGTGTTTTGGATCAACATTCCGGTCGTTGGGACGGCTGGGATTCTCGCCTGTCTTCTCTGGCGCGCGCCGGATGCCAAAAGTGCCCGGCCGGACATCGACCGCATCGGCCTCATTTTTCTGCTCGTCGGCCTTACGGCTTTGATTTTCGGATTGATGGAAGGACCAGATGCAGGCTGGGGGACACAGCTGATCTATTTGAGCCTTGCCGCTGGTATCGTTGGGTTGAGCGCCTTTGTGATCTGGGAAGTCCGCCAGACGGCCCCGCTTATTGACGTGCGCTTGTTCCAGTCCCCGGCCTTTACGGCAGGCGTTCTTGTTTTTCTGCTGACCCAGATGAGCAAAATCGTCGTCGCTGTGCTCGTGCCGCAATATCTCCAGCTCGATCTATCCTATTCGGCTCTTTGGGCCGGTGCAGCGACCGTCATCGCCGTCTTGCCAATCCCGTTCCTGTCAGCGCCGGCCGGAACGATCGCCGACAAATCCGGATCCCGTCGGCCCGTTCTTGGCGGACTGATCGTTTTGAGCGCAGCCAATGTGTGCATCGGAGCTGCGATGCTCCTGGACAATTACCTTGTCCTGGCGCCTGTACTCCTGATTTGGGGCATCGCCCTTCCCTTTGCCATGATCCCGGCAGGCAGGATCACGGCGAACGCGGTACCGTCTGAAAAACAAGGCGAAGTGAGCGGCTTGCTGATCACTTTCCGGCTGATCGGTGCCACGCTTGGCGTCACGCTCGGCAGCGTATTCCTGGCGATCGATGCAGGTTTCCCAGCTGTGTTTTGGACGGTTGCGGCCATTTTTGTGGGCTGCACAGCGTTTTGCTGGTTTGCCATCCGCCCGGAACAGCAGGCGGCATCATGACGGCGTCCTAACCGGATATTGACACTTTGACCCCACGATCGGTGATACCGTTCGGGGAGGCAATCTGAAACGCTTGCCGCAACGGAGCAAAAGATGGCGCAAAACCGCCCCCAGCCCAGACACCAGACGCTTGGCGAGTTGATCGCCGACGGAACGATCCATGTGATTGGAATTGGTCTTGGTGTTGCCGCAACGATCATCCTGACACTGACGCTCTGGAACAGCGGTGATCTTGCTCGCCAGGTCAGTGTGCTGATCTATGCCGCGTGCCTGATGGCCATGCTGATCTGTTCAGCGCTCTACAACATGTTTGCAAAAGACCACAAGGCCGGAGTGCTGCGCCGGCTGGACCACGCTGCGATCTTTTTGATGATTGCGGGCACTTACACCCCGCTCGCGGCCATGATCATCGGCGGCTGGACCGGGGGTGTTCTGCTGGCCGTTGTCTGGAGCGGCGCCCTGACCGGAGCGATTGTGAAACTTCTAAACCTGCAGGGCATGGACCGCTTGACCGTGCCGATCTGCCTGGGCCTTGGCTGGGTGGTGGTTTTCGTCGTCAAACCACTTATGGAGAACGCGTCGGCCTTTGGTTTCTGGATGATTGTGGCGGGCGGTTTGCTCTACACGATTGGAACCGTCTTTTACGCCTGGAAGAACTTACTTTTCCAGAACGCGATCTGGCATGCGTTCGTGCTCGCCGCAGCCGTTTGCCACTTCGCGGCGGTCTTGCATGATGTCGCGCTGGCGGCTCCGATGCCTTAACCGGCACCGGAACTTCTGAACTTAACCGCTTAGGTAGAGATGTCCTCGTCCTTGGTCAGGACGACGACCTTGGTGCGCAGCGGCACCCGGTCAAACAGGTCGATCACGTCCTGCTGCCACATGCGGATACAGCCGGACGAAACGCTCTTGCCAATCGATGATGGCCTATTCGTGCCGTGGATCCGGTACAGCGTGTCCACGCTGCCCTGCCAAAGATCCATGGCGCGCGCGCCAAGCGGATTGCGCAGCCCCGGCGGAAAGCCCTTCTCCCAATACCGCTCAAGCGACGGCTTGCGCGCAATCATTTCCCGTGGAGGGCGCCAGATCGGATGCGGGCGCTTGACCCGGACCAAGGCTTCACCGGACCAGGCAAACCCTGCCCGCCCGACACCAATGCCATAGCGCAGCGCCTTGCCGCCCGGAAGCACCCAGTAAAGGAAGTTGTTGTAGGGGTCGACGATGATCGTGCCGGGCTTTTCGCGAGTCTTGTACTCAACGACCTGACGCAGATACTTCTCGTCAAACGCCTTGTAGTTGATTGCAGGCCAGGTGAAATCACCATCCGGCAACGCCGCGTAGGCAGATGCATAATCGAACTCTTCGTCCGGCAACGGTGGCTGATCGGGCAAGCCGACGACCTGTTCATAGGTCTGGCATCCGGCGAGTGTTCCCGCCGCCAAAACCAGCCCGCCCGCCATCAGGCTTCTCCGGCTGAGACCTTTGCTCGGCGCAAGGGGGGCTTCGGTGCTTTCAAATGTCCGGCGCGTCATGAGACCTCCAAAATCCGGTCTCTTCATAAGTCGAGCATCGCAAGGAGTGCAAGTCACATTGCCTTCAGGCGCTTACATTTCCAAAATTTGCGGATAAAGTGGCCTCCTCTTGAAAGCAGCCCGCCTGCCCCACCATTTTGTAGTTTCCAATAAAAACAACGGCACCCATCCATATGACTTCGCATATCCCGGCTTTTGACGGACACAATGACACGCTTTTGAAGCTGGAGATCGACGCGATCCGCGGAAAGACCCGCGATTTCTTCGAGCGGTCCGACCGTGGCCATATTGACTTGCCGCGTGCCAAGGAAGGCGGTTTTGCGGGCGGCCTGTTTGCCATGTTCGTTCCATCCAATCCCGAACAGGACTTCTCCAAGCCCTTTTCGCCGAGCGACAAACGGAACTTTCTTCCTGTTGAGCAGAAGTTGGCCCTCAGCTTTACCAAAAGGATGCTTGAACGAGCCGAACGGCTGGAAGCGGATTCGGACGGAGCTGTTGCCATTTGCAGGTCGCCGGATGCGATTGAAACCGCCATGGAAAAGGACCAGCTGGCCATCAGCCTGCATATTGAAGGCGCGGAGGCCATCGACACCAATTTCTATGAGCTTGAGGCTTTTTATAAGCGCGGGCTGCGCTCACTTGGCCTTGTCTGGAGCCGAGAAAACGCCTTCGGCTATGGCGTGCCGATGGCACACCCCCACAGCCCGGATATTGGGCCGGGCCTGACCGGCGCCGGCCGCGATCTGGTGCGCGCTTGCAATCAGATGGGTATTCTAGTGGATGTGTCTCATCTGAACGAAAAAGGCTTCTGGGATGTCGCACGCATTACAGACAAGCCGATCATCGCCAGTCACTCGAATGTCCACGCCATCTGTGCCAACAGCCGGAACCTTACGGACAAGCAGTTGGACGCCATCAAGGAAAGTGGCGGTCTCGTCGGCATCAACTTCTTCGTCGGATTTCTACGTCCTGACGGCAACTTCAACCAGGACACGCCACTTGATGTTGTGGCCGATCATGCCGCCTATCTCGTGGACCGGCTGGGCGAAGACGGCGTTGCCTTGGGGTCGGATTTTGACGGCTGCGCCCCGCCGAGGGACCTCAGCGACGTCACCGGACTGCCGCGTCTGGCCGAAGTTCTGGATGCACGCGGGTTTTCTAAACAGACCCTAGAAAAGGTGTTTTACCGGAATTGGATCAACGCTTTGAAAACAACAGCGAAATAGGCAAATCTGATCATTTTATTCAACATTCTCGCGAACTTGTGACCACTGATCGCGAATTAGCGATTGTTTTTCGAGGCACTCCATTCGAGGATGCATACATTGCAAATTTTGCAGATGTTGCTTGAAATGTGCATCGGTTTGCCGAACCGCCGACCATAATAAACACACCAAACGGCTGATCCGGGTCCGGAAACCTAAAAACCCAATTAATCAAGGACATCTGCGTGCGAACTGGCACGCCCCATCGGCCGCTGTCTCCAGACCTGCGGCACAATTCGGGAAGAAGCTTCAGGGCCGGACAGGACGTTCGGCGCCTGAAACTGCTGTGACGGTTTGCCATTCATGTCGGTAATGGGGGCTGACTTGGTATTCGATGTTGGGGCAACAGATCCGCAGGCTGCGGGCTTTCAAGGCGAGCGCCGCAGACGCAAGGCTGACGCTGTCTATGACAATATGAAGCGTCAGATCCTTTTGGGAGAGCTGAATCCGGCCAGCCCAATCACAGAACAATCACTCGCGCAGTCCTACAACTGCTCCCAAAGTACGATCCGAGAAGCTCTGTTGACCCTTCAGGAAGACGGGTTGGTAATCCGGCGCGGGTATCAGGGCACGTTTGTTACCCAAACCACCAACAAGGAAGCGATCATCCTTTTCCGGCTGCGCCTCAACATCGAAACCGCCGCCGTTGACCGGATTACGCCAGACATCACAGACGATCAACTGGACACCCTTCGTCAGTTGGCAGCCCGCTATGACGACATCCGGGCCAAACGCGACAAGATCGGCATCTCCGAGGCAGATATCGCCTTCCATATGACTATGTTGCGTTTTGCCGACATGCCGGTGCTCGAGCCAGTCCTCCTGCGCACGCTGCTTCACCTGCACCGGTTTATCATCACCCGGCACACGAACAATCTGATCTGGATCGACAAGATCAAAGCCTCCCATCACGAACTGATCGAGGCGATTGCCACCAAAGATCCTGATCAAGCTCGAAAAATGGCGATCCAGCACGCAACGACAAACACGATTGAAGTCACCGACGAGGTGCGGACGGAAGTCTTCGCAAAGATTTGAGCGGACCAGGCACCGCAATTAAACCGACAACCTCCGGCCGCCATTGTGGTGACCCGGTTACATGCGTTGCCAACGGCTGACTAAGCTGTCTCCATCATCTGCTGCTGGGTCAACATCGCGGCGCCAATGAGCTCTTTGGTATAAGCGTTCTGTGGTGCCTGGAAGATGTCGTCCACGCTTCCAGCCTCGACCACCTTGCCCCGCTGCATCACCATCACGGTATCCGACAACGCCCGCACCACGGCAAGGTCGTGACTGATAAAGAGATAGGTCAAGTCGTATGCCTTCTGCAGGCCGCGCAATAGCTCCACCACCTGTTTTTGAATGGTTCGGTCGAGCGCAGATGTCGGCTCGTCCAGAACGACAAACTGCGGTTTGAGAACCATTGTCCGCGCGATTGCAATGCGCTGACGCTGACCGCCGGAAAACTCGTGCGGATAGCGGTTGCGCATCACAGGATCGAGCGACACTTCCTCCAGCGCCTGGCAGGCTCTTTGATCCCTGTCCCGGGCACTTAAGGAAGGCTCATGCACCAAAAGTCCTTCGGAGATGATCTGTCCGACAGTCATGCGCGGGCTCAAGGACCCAAATGGGTCCTGAAAGATCAATTGCATGTCCTTGCGCAAAGCACGCATGGCGGCCCGGTCTTTGCCTGAGACCACCTCCCCTTGAAAGACAACCCGCCCACCGGCCGGCAGCAAGTTCAAGACAGCGCGGCCAAGCGTGGATTTGCCGGACCCACTCTCACCGACAATACCCAGCGTCTGGCCCCGGCGCAGCGAGAAGCTGATATTGTCGACTGCCCTCAGGACATGGGCCGGACCAAACAGCCCTGCCTCCAGAACGAACTCCACATCCACTTTCTGCGCTTCCAGAAGCACCGGCGTGTTGTCGGGCACAGGAGGTTTATGACCCGTCGGCTCGGCGTCGAGCAGCATCCTGGTGTAGGGGTGTTCCGGCTGAGTGAAGATGCGAGCTGTCTCGCCGCTTTCCACCACTTCGCCGGTCTTCATTACATAGACCCGGTCGGCAATCCGACGAACAATGCCGAGATCATGGGTGATGAAAATTACGGCCATGCCCAGACGTTTTTGCAGATCCGCCAGAAGATCCAGGATCTGCGCCTGGGTGGTCACATCGAGTGCCGTCGTCGGCTCATCTGCGATCAGGACATCGGGATCATTGGCGAGCGCCATGGCGATCATCACCCGCTGGCGCTGGCCTCCGGACATCTCGTATGGATACGCCTTGATCTTGCGTTCCGGCTCCGGGATGTTGACGAGCTTCAACAGCTCCAGGGCTTTCGCCTTCGCCTGTTTCCAGCTGAGCCCCCCGTGCACGACCATCGGCTCGGCCAGTTGGCGCCCGATTGTGTAGAGCGGATCCAGCGAGGTCATCGGTTCCTGAAAGATCATGGTGATCTTCTTGCCGCGCACCTTGTTCAATTGGTGCGCCGGCAATCCCAGGATGTTGGTATCCTCGTACAGGACTTCGCCTTGCGTCCGGCCGTTGGAGGCAAGAAGCCCCATCGCTGCCATCAGTGTCTGGCTTTTTCCGGAGCCGCTCTCGCCGACGATGGCCACCGTTTCTCCCGGCTTCACATTGATATCGACGCCGCGCACGGCATTGACCGGACCGGTGGCGGTCTCAAAGTCGACTTTCAGGTCCTTGATCGCCAGGACCGGGCGTTTTGGGTCTTGCATGGGTGTCCCTCCTATCGGTCCTTGGGATCCAACGCATCGCGCAAACCGTCGCCGATAAAGTTCAGCGCGAACAGTGTCGATGTCAGGAATATGGACGGGAAGATCAGCATCCAGGCCGACCCTTGCAAATTGCGTGCGCCTTCGGAAATCAGAACGCCCCAACTCGTCATCGGCTCCTGGATGCCAAGACCGAGGAACGACAGGAAGCTCTCAAGAAGGATTACCTTCGGCACGAGCAGGGTCATATAGACAACCACCGGACCGAGCGTATTCGGGATGATGTGCCGGCGAACGATGCCGCCGTCGCCAACGCCCATGGCCTCGGCTGCCTGCACGTATTCCTGACGCTTTATGGTCAACGTCTGACCGCGCACGATCCTGGCCATGTCCAGCCATTCGACCGCCCCAACGGCGATAAACATCAAAATGAAATTACGGCCGAAGAACACCACCAGCATGATCACGAAGAAGATGAAGGGGAGCGAATACAGGATGTCGACCACCCGCATCATCAGCTGGTCGGCCCGTCCGCCGAGATAGCCGGACGTCGCCCCGTAAAGAACACCGATGGTAATGGCAACGACGGTCGCCAGCAGACCGATGGTCAAGGAAACACGGCCGGCAATGAACGTCCGGGTCATCAGGTCCCGGCCATTCGCATCGGTGCCAAAGTAGAAATGCAGGTAGTTGATGTCCGCTGTCAGCGTCCCGCGCTTGTCATCGTCTGCAAGGTCGCTCAAGGCGGCGTTTTTGAACAGGTCGCTTCGATCGATATACCGGGTTGATCGTGGATCGATGGCCCGGCGGGAGGTCACTTCCGCAACCACCTGGTCGCCAACCCGCTCATAGCTTTCAAGGCTCAAACGCGCTCGTTTCACAAGGGCTTCAAACGCCGGCTCAACCTGATCCGGTTTCGGGTAAGCGCCGAGGCTTGCCGGCACCTTCACATAGTCCCTGTAAACCGTGTCATAGTCATGCGGCGACAGGATCGGGCCAAAGGCCGACAACAGCGCGATGGTGGCCAGCACAATCATGCTGGCAACAGCCGCCTTGTTCGCCAGAAGCCGGTCGCGGGCATCATCCCAGAGCGAGCGCCCGCGTTGCGGAACGCCGACGGTATCGGGTGTCGTAACAGACATGTGTGTTTCCCTCAGTCGTAGCGCACGCGCGGATCAAGCAGCGCATAGAGCAGATCCACGACCAGGTTGAAGATGATGACGAAACACGCGACGACGACCACGGTGCCCATAACCAGCGTGTAGTCGCGGTTCAGCGCGCCTTGCACGAAATAGCGGCCAATGCCGGGAATACCGAAGATGGTCTCCACCACCACGGATCCGGTCAACAGGGCAGCCGCGGCCGGCCCCATGTAAGACACCACCGGCAGGATCGCGCCGCGCAAGGTGTGGACCACGATCACCAGATAGTTTGTCAATCCGTAGGCCCTGGCGGTTCGAACGTGGTTGGAGCGCAAGGCCTCGATCATGGAACCGCGGGTCAATCGGGCAATCACGGCAATCTGCGGCAGTGCAAGTGTCACCACGGGCAGGATCTTGTTGACGAAGGCCCCATCGCCCCAGCCGCCCACAGGCAGCCAGCCAAGCCAGACACCGAGCAAGAGCGTCAGCACAGGAGCCACAACAAAGTTTGGTATGGTCACACCCAGGGTCGCAACGGCCATGACAGAGTAATCCGCCGGACCATTTTGCCGGAGCGCCGCCACAACACCCATGAGGCCACCGACAACCAGCGCCAGGGCAAGAGCGCTCAAACCGAGTTGGATCGAGATCGGCAAGCTGGCAGCAAAGAGTTCATTGATGGTGAAGTCGCGAAAGTAAAAGCTCGGCCCAAAATCGAGCTGCGAGATGGATTTCAGATAGAGCAGATACTGTGTCCAGAGCGGCTCGTCCAAATGATAAATCTTGTTCAGATTTTCCATCACCTTGGCCTCAAGCGGGCGTTCAAGGTCGAACGGCCCGCCCGGCGCGATCCGGATCAAAAAGAAGGAGATTGTTACAATCAGAAAAATCGTCGGGATTGCGCCCAGCAATCGACCGAACACGTAGCGGGTCATCAACTTGCCCTTCTCATACCACGATGATCTTAGGGTCAGGCCCCAAAGCCATTCAGGCCGCCATCTTGCAAAACCGGCAGAAGCGGAAGATCCGCCGCTGCCAATTTCGAATGTTACCGTTATTGGGCAATGCTCATCCAGCGTGTCGGATGGATATTTTGAAGATTATCTTCAAATCCACTGACCGTGTCGGAGACGAGATTCATGGAGCCGTAGTACATCAATGGGATGAACGGCAGGTCACGCATGAACAGGGCTTCGGCCTGCTGCAGGAGCTGCGCGCGCTTTTCCAGATCAACGGTCTTTGCGGCCTCATCCATCAGCGCGTCATATTCCGGATTGTTGTACCGCGCGTAGTTGAAACCCGTGTTGTCGCTTTCCACCATGAACAGAAAATTTTGCGGATCGGAGTAATCGCCGATCCAGCCGGCACGTGCCACATCGAAGTCACCCCGGTCCCGCAAATGCGCATAGTGGGTGGCGACATCCGTGTTGAGCATGGACACTTCAACACCCAGCGGCTTCCACATGTCGGCGATCGCAACGGCCGTGTTTTTGTGGTTTTCGGAGGTGTTGTAACGGATCTCCAATTGCAGCGGATTGTCCGGAGAGTAACCAGCGCCGGCGAGCAGCTCGATCGCCTTGTCTTCACGGTCAATCAAGGACATGTCCTTGTAGTCCGCATATGCCGGTTCACCGTAGTTGCCAATGCCAGGCGGTACGAAGGAATAGGCCGGGACCATGACGCTGCCCCAGATTTCCTCTGCAAGGAACTCCCGGTCGATCGCCATGGACAGAGCCCGTCGCACATCCGGGTTGGACAGCGCTTCGTCTTCATGGTTGAGGGCGTAATAGTAGTTGCCGAGATATGGCGCGACGCGGAACTGCGGTCCGAGCTCTTCCTTCATGAAGGCGACCTGCTCGGTCGGCGCATCGTTGTTTGTATGCAGTTCGCCGGCCTGGAACCGGCGCAGGGCCGCGCCCCGATCTTCAGTCGGATAGAATATCACCGTGTCAATCTGAACATTATCCGCATCGTGGAAATGCGGGTTCTTGTTGGCCTTCAGCTGGGCGTTCGGTGTGAACTCGACCAGCGTGAAAGGCCCGTTCGAAACGATGTTTTCCGGCTTCACGAAGTCCGTGCCATGAGCCTCAACGGTGGCCGGGTGCACAGGCAATCCAGTCTGGTGACCCAGCAAGTCAATGAAATACGGGGTCGGCGCTTCCAGCGCGATCTCCAAAGTACGGTCGTCAATCGCTTTAACAGCCAGTTCTTCCACCGCCAAATCGCCGGTGTTGACAGCTTCGGCGTTTTTGATCGGGTACAGGATGTTTGCATATTTTGCGCCTGTTTCCGGATTCATGATCCGGCGCAGCGAATAAACGAAATCGCCAGCAACCACCGGGTCGCCATTCGACCACTTGGCATCTTCGCGGAGCGTGAAGGTGTAAACAGTGCCGTCTTCCGAGGCTGTCCAGCTTTCGGCAACACCCGGGATGATTTCCCCTTTTGCGTTGTAAGCGACAAGGCCTTCATAAAGATCGCGCAGAATGTGCGCCTCATAGACGGTGGACGTCTTGTGCTGGTCCAGTGTTTCCGGATCACCCGTGTTTCCACGGTGATAAACAACTTCGGCCATGGCCGTAAGCGATGTTGCCGCCATCAGCGCGGCGGCGAGCGCTGTGACTCGTAAGGACTTGATCATATCGTTCTCCCATCAGGATTTTTGTCAATTTAAGAAACGATGGCGATATACATTCCACGCCCATAACGTGCATTCAAGCGCCGCTTGAATATGTTTCCACCAAGAATCCAAAAAGGCGATATACTTCCTAAAAACAGGCCTGAAAGGGAAAATATTTCCGATCTTGTCGAGTGCAACCAAAGAAGCACCGCTCGGCAATTGACGCAAAATTACAATTTAGAGTTGTTTTTTCGGTATTACGGCGCTGCTTGGAGAAGCGATGCTACACCTTCTTGGCGTCGCAAACAAAACCGGCCGACCCAAACAGAACGCCCAAACATATGTGTACACTGTTCGAAACGTCCGGTCCGGAGCCGGCCGGGCTTGGTCAGCAAGTCTTCTGTGTATCAGTAACCGAGATACGAGGAACCGAGGCTGTCGCGGTACTTGTCGACCCATTTTGTGTTGATCGCCTTCACGGTGCCGTCAGCTTCAATTTCCTTGAAACACCGGTCAAAGTCGGCCGCAACCTTCGCATCCCGGAACGCCATGGTGTACGGGCTGGAGTCAAACACGGCCTTGAAGGAAACAGACTGATTGGGATCGAACCGCAGATCGCTTTGGCCGCGAAGCTGCTGATTGTACTCCGCAAACAGCATGCCGTCGCCGATGATTGCGTCGACACGCCCGCCGAACAGCGACCGGCTCTGAGTAATCTGGTCTGTCACTTCCCTGTAGTCCGCAAACGATCCGGTGTGGTCGGCAAGGCCGGGAATAATGCTTTCAGCGCCTTTGAAGCCGATAACCTTCTTGCCGGAAAGATCCGGCAAGCCGTCGTAGCTGGCGCCACTGTCCGTCAGAAACGAGACACCGTTCTGATAGTGGATATAGACACCGGTCGCGGTGCCATCGATCGGCATGCCCATCGGAACAGTCGCGACCGCATCGCCCTGCCCGTTCTTGAAGCTTTCCCAGTGACGTGTGAACGGCTGAATGTTGAATTTGACCGTGTGGCCGCATTTCTCAAGGGCCGCTGTGATCAGCTCCGCCTCGCGGCCGCCGCCACCGTCAAGAAACATGGGTGGCAAGTTGCCCGCCATTACGGTGATTTCGTCCGCCCATGACGTTGCCGGTTGCAGAGCCATTGTCAGGAGGACAGAAAAGAGGGCTGTTTTTTTCATCGATTTTCCCAGTGTCTGGAGGCCAATTAGGACACCATCCAAGTCGATAGCTATGAAAAACAGCTTAATCTGGCTCGCTGTATTTATCGCACTGTAATTACTACTAAGTAATTCAAAATTAATTCGAAATTTCGAAAACTTTACCTTCTGATTGACGCAGGGAATGCCTCTTGGGCACGAAGACTTTGCCTCCAAAGACACTCTGCAAATTACGGCAAAGAAAACCGACGCGCAGTCAGCGCGCCGGTGCGATCAGTTTGGATCCACACACAACTAAAACGGGGCTCACCGGCAGAATCGATGTTTCCCGCTGTAGGCCAGATACGTGCCGGTATTTGGGTTAAAGGACTTAAACTTACGGGCACAGTACGCGTAGTACTCCGGTGTAAACGGCGCGAGCCCGGTCTTGGTGTACGGGACCCGCTGAGGGGCGCCCGGGTAGACCACGACCGGTGGCGGTGCAATATAGAGGGGCGGATTGATCCGAACTCGTGACCGGTAGCGATAAGGGCGCTTGTAGTACGGACGATAGTAAGGC
>ERZ1023313.57-NODE-57-length-59995-cov-4.833917_pt1 | contig 59995 bp, 46 predicted proteins | sample MGYA00521233_ERZ1023313 | MGnify/ENA primary metagenome ERZ1023313 (study PRJEB32759, sample SAMN07749866) | skin metagenome | biome: transportation; feature: city; material: polyester macromolecule | host: Homo sapiens | place: Hong Kong:TKO line | collected... | reverse complement strand
CCGGTGACCTGCGGATGACCGCGCTACGCGAGGCCGACGTGCCGGAGGTGCTGGACGTGGTGGCGGGCGGAATCCACGACCCCTCCTGGACGCCGTTCCTGTTCCCGTGGACGGACGCCCCGGCCGAGGAGATGCCCGCGAACTACCTACGGTTCTACGCCTCCACCCTCACCCGCACTGTGGACGGCGACGTGAGCCTCGAGCTTGTGGTGCGGCGGAACGGCCAGGTGATCGGCATGCAGGGCATGGCTGACGATCGTGCCGGAAAAGCCACTGGCTCGTAACATACGTGCTGCGATCAGTTTGGCCTCAAGATCATCCATTGCCAGAACCGCTGCGGTGATTTTGCTGAGGTCGACGCTATTCCAGAAATTGCTGTCTTCTGCGTCCGCAAAGATGACATTACGCCCAGCCTCCGCATGGCCCTGGACCTTATAGATGTCTGCATCCAAACCAATGGGGCGGTGGCCTTTTTCAATCAGAGCATTGTAGGCGGCGGTCCCGGTGCGCCCCATCCCGAATACCAGGATATCCGCGTCTCCAAGGTCTTTGGGTTGTTCGTCCGGGTGACGCGTCGACAGTTCAAACCGTTGCAATTGAGGTTCGAACCGTTCGAAGATCTGGTGGGCGAAGCGATTAAGGGGCGCGGCTATCAGGAAAGACACCGACACGGCAATCGCAAGTGGGACGAGATAGTCCTGAGCGGCCGGGATCCCGGCCGCGACGATCAAGCCGAATTCACTATAGGCGGTCAGCGACAAGGCCGTGACGAAGGAGGTTCTTGCCCGGAGTTTGAAAGCGATCAGGACGGCAAAAAACAGGATGCCTTTCAAGGGCAACAGTGCTGCCAGGACCAATGCAAAGACGATCGCATTCCAGTCTGGGAGCCCGGACATTCCGATCGACAGGAAGAAGCCAATCAGAAACACTTCCTTGAGCGCCCAAAGTGAGCTGGACAGTTCACCCGCTCGAGGGTGACCGGAGAGCAGAAGCCCCATAACGAGTGCACCGATCTCGCCTTTCAATCCGATGATCTCGAAACCGACACCACCGATCACAAGGCTGAGCATCATGCCGGTCAACAACAAGACTTCGTCGTGCCCGGCAAGATCCAGCAACTTGAACAGGACCGGCCTCAGCAGAGGTGTCGCGAAAATCAATAGAGCCCACGGACCGGGCAGTTTTCCGGCAAAGATTGCCAAAACTACCAGCGCGATAATGTCTTGCACGATCAGGATGCCGATGGCGGTCCGCCCATGAAATGTGCCGAGCTCGCGCTTGGCCTCAAGGATCTTTGCCGAGAGCACGGTGGAGGAAAAGGCGAGGGCGATGCCAACAAGCAGCGCACCCATCCATTCGGATGTGAAGAGCAGCCAGATGATCGGTGTGAATACGCCAATGGACACGATAAAATGGATCAGCGCTCCGCCAACCACTTGCGGTTCGGTTATCTGCCTGAGTTTCAGCTTCAAACCGATGGTGAACAACAGCATCAAAACGCCGAGTTCGGCGACGTAATCCAAAATTGGGCCCGTTTCGCCGGGCATGCCAAACCGCGGTCCGATCAGGTTGATGAAAAAGCCAGCAGCCAGAAAGCCAACAAGCGGCGGGAGGCCGACCTGCCGGACAGCAAGCCCGAACACGAACGCTGTTCCGATCGCAAAGACTTCAAAGTGCATGCCGGTCTCACCTGTTGGTTCGTGCCCTTACGGTAGTTATCAATTCTTGGGCGATTCCCTGCGCACATCAATCGTCTTGGGTCGATTCAATCACTGGGTCCGGAGGCGCGACTTCGAACCGATAACTTGGTCTTTCAAATAGAAAGACATCAGGCCCCTGGATTTGCCTTCACTGAGGAGAAGGCAATGGGCACAAAGACGCGTCACACGGAAGGGATAGCAAACCCGTCAGTTCACTTCGCGTGTGGGTGTCTCACCTTTGGCCTGTTCTTGAAGCCCATTAACCTCTTCGAGTGCTGTTTGAAATTGGTCAACGACGCCATCGGCCGTCTCCAGATTGAAGGCGAAGTTCAGGCTTACAGTATCTGCCAGAAACACCGGTTCGAACTCGGCGGGATCTATTCCGGCCTTGACTGCGAGTCTTGCAAAGTTTTTCCACTGGATCGGGATGAAATCGATCCGGTCGGCGGCCAGCATTTTGACATTAAAAATGCCTTGGCTGTTGAACGTCGTGTTTTCTTCCGGAATACCGTGCCGCTTTGCAAAAACCGCACTGGCCCCATCAATTACGACGCCGACCTTGTATTGATGGAGGTCTTCTGACCTTTCGATTTCGAAGTTCCGTTCCTTTTTGCCGATGAAATAGGAGTCGAACTTGAGGATCGGGCCTGCCCATTTGAAAAGGCGTTCCCGTTCGGGCGTGCGGCCCGTGGAGAACAGAACCGTATTTGCATCAATCTGTGCTTGGTGAAAAGCTCGTGCCCAGGGAAGGAATACAATGTCCTCTCGAGTTTGGGTCGACCCGACTTTTTGAAGGATCTTGTCCAAGAGATCGGCTGTTTGACCTTTGACCACGCCATCTTCGACATAGTGGTAGGGCTTCCAGTCTTCGGAAAGAAGCTTGAGCTCTGGAAATGTGGTCTCGGCTTGAACAGGTTCCCCAAAGGACGCTGCCGCTGTGAGAAGCAAACCGGCGGCAACAACCGCTCGCCATCGACGGGACAAGCCCCTCGCAATCCGCTTCACTGCTTTTGGATCTGACATCTACTGCTTCATCCAACCATGCTATGGAAGCATTATCAGGTAACACCTGTAGAAGTTAAAAGTCTGAGATTTAAAAAGTAAATAATATCGGCGTCACAAAGTCGTTTAAGTTGAAGAAATCATCGGGGAAGATATTTGAAAAGCTGCGTGTATTTTAAAAATACATTACTCTGGGTGTAAAAAGCATCAATTTTAGGCAAAATGATTTGCCAATATCGCAAGCAAATGATGGCAGGTTTCGTCCGGGAGACGTCACGGGTCTGTCACTTCCAAGACTTCGCCACTGTCAAGGCGTTTGACGAAATCAACCCGGTCTCCATTCCAGTGATAGCTGAAGTGCGAGGACTGGACAGGGATCGAAACCACGTCCGGCCAGAACGCCCCCAAACATTCGCCGCCTGAACAACGGACGCTGTTCCAGATGAGGCCATCGCTGCCTGAGGCCCGGATTTCTGCGCCCGCCTTCTGGGAGAGACCATAATCGGAGGCATGAAGGACACCCGGCACATCATTGACGTCTGTCAGGTCCGCGTCGACAGACCCGACCAAAAGCCGGAACTGGGATGTCCATCCGGCGTCCTCGCGTGTTGAGGCCATGAACCTTGCATGGTGATAAATTGTCTCCGCGATAGCCACGTTCTCTGAATTGCCCGCGTAGTAGATCCCGTAGCTGCCATCGGAAAACCGACCGGGCCTCAGCGGAGAGCAATGGACAAACGGTGCCATGACATAGCTGGCGCCGGGACCGGAAACGCGTCGATGAACCGGGACTTTGCCAAGGTCGCCGATTTCGCCGCGCACGCGCGGGTTGGTTTTTGCCTCGACCGAAGCCAGAGCTTCCCAGTCTTTTGGGTCGGCGATGTCTTCAAACAAATCAATGGGAGGGTATAGGGAGCGGATAATGCGGAAGGTCCGCGCCCACGTTACGCGCCGGAGGTGCGGCATGGCCTACCAAACCCCGCGCTCGGCGTTCAGCCAGCGGCGCAGGCTTTCAAGGTCGGACATTTCACCGCGCAGCATGACATCAAGGGCAGATTGTCCCTCAAAAGCGTCATTTTCCTTCTTCACCCAGGCGTATCCACGCTTTGGCTCGTTGAAGAGGTGGCGGATGCCTTTGTGTATGCCCATCAGGTGCGCCATGCGCATCTTGCGGTCCCGGTCCACGCGGCCGATGTCACCGCGCTTCCAACGGTCCCATGTGCTTTGCGACATGTCGCCCAGCAGCGTGCGGGATTGTGCATCGCTCAAGCCCCAGGCCTTGAAAAGGTTGACAGTCGCGCGCGCCAGCGCGCCGGCTTCATCGTCCGTGATGACCGGGTTCTGTGCGTGCGCTGGCGTCGATGTTATCGGTTGCAAGCTCAACTCAAACTCCATCATTTGACGGTATTTTATATTATATATGTCAAATGACAATCCTGTTGCCTGATTTTAAGAGCGCCGGTGTAACTGCTCTTTTTATTCACATGGGAGATCGACCCCCATCGCGCGCCCAGCATTTGAATCTCAAAAAACGAAAACCCGCCCAATCGTTTCCGATGAGCGGGATTTCTTAGTGCTGGGCGCCGGGAGCCGCGCTGAGACCGGCGGTGGCCAGTCTGGGCGAACTCCCGGCTAAGGTCTTAGCTGCAGCCGGAGGTGGAGCCGCAGGTGTCGCATTTCAGGCAAGTGCCGTTGCGCACCATGGTGAAGTTGCCGCATTCCGCGCAGCTTTCGCCTTCATAGCCTTTCATCCGGGCCTGGGCGATCTGCTGGGCCGCTGTCTTGACCTGCGGGGCAGGGGAGACTTCCACGGCAACCGCCGCTTCCGCGCCGCGGGCAAAGGCCGTTGCGACGGCAGATGTCTGTGCTGCCGGGGTGCCGGCGAGCTCTGCCGTGATCGCCTGAGTGACTTCACCTGCCGGCTCATCAGAGACCAGGCGGAACCGCTCGGTCTGACCGCGGACGAGGCCATGGGACACCATGCCGTTGTCCTTCTTGTCCTTCATGGTGCCAGCTGAAACCTTGTCGCCGCTGAAGACTTCCGGCGGAACGTGGGCCAGTTCATGGCGGCCAAGATAGGACACAGCCAGTTCGCGGAAGATATAGTCGAGGATCGACGTTGCGTTCTTGATCGCATCGTTGCCCTGAACCATGCCGGCCGGCTCGAACTTGGTGAAGGTGAAGGCGTCCACATACTCTTCGAGCGGTACGCCGTACTGCAGGCCGAGCGAGACGGAGATGGCGAAATTGTTGATGAACGCGCGAAGGGCCGAGCCTTCCTTGTTCATGTCGATGAAGATCTCACCGAGACGGCCGTCTTCATATTCGCCGGTCCGCAGGAACACGGTGTGCCCGCCGATCTTCGCCTTCTGGGTGTAGCCCTTGCGGCGGGTCGGCAGTTTTTCCTGCTCGCGCACCACGCGTTCCACGATCCGCTCGACGATGCGTTCGGCAACGACCTCTGCCTTGGCAGCTGCCGGCAGAGCTGCGATTTCCTCCGCCGCATCCTCGGCTTCATCGTCGTCGTCGCTGAGCAGCTGGGAGTTGAGCGGCTGGCTGAGCTTGGAACCATCGCGGTAAAGCGCGTTGGCTTTCAGCGCCAGCTTCCAGGAGAGCATGTACGCTTCCTTACAGTCCTCAACGGTCGCATCGTTCGGCATGTTGATCGTCTTGGAGATCGCGCCGGAGATGAACGGCTGGGCTGCAGCCATCATGCGGATGTGGCTTTCAACGCTCAAGAAACGCTTGCCGATGCGTCCGCACGGGTTGGCGCAGTCGAACACCGGGTAGTGTTCTTCCTTCAGGAACGGTGCGCCTTCCAGGGTCATCGCGCCGCATACATGGGTGTTGGCAGCTTCGATGTCAGCCTTGGAGAAGCCAAGGAACGACAGAAGTTCGAACTCCGGATCTTCCAGCTGCTCGTCGGTCACGCCGAGCGCTTTCATCTGATCGTCGCCAAGCGTCCAGCGGTTGAAGACGAACTTGATGTCGAAAGCGGACTTCATGCCGTCTTTCAGCTTGGCAAGGCTTTCGTCGGTAAAGCCCTTGGTCTTCAGCGAAGCCGGGTTGATGCCAGGTGCCTGGTCGATAGAGCCATGGCCGACAGCGTAAGCTTCGATCTCGCCGATTTCGCTTTCCGAGTAGCCGAGCTTGCGCAGGGCTTCTGGAACTGCGCGGTTGATGATCTTGAAGTATCCGCCGCCCGCGAGCTTCTTGAACTTCACCAGAGCGAAGTCCGGCTCAATGCCCGTCGTGTCACAGTCCATGACCAGACCGATGGTGCCGGTCGGCGCAATCACTGTGGACTGGGCGTTGCGGAAGCCGTTCTTCTCGCCGAGCTCCAGCGCACGGTCCCAGGCCTTCTTGGCGCGGTCGATCAGGATCGGTTCCGGGCAAGACGCATGGTCGAGCGGCACCGGGTTGGTGTTCAGACCCTCATAACCGTCAGCTTCGCCGTGGGCGGCAAGGCGGTGGTTGCGAATGACGCGCAGCATGTGCTTGGCGTTTTTCTTGTAGCCAGGGAAGGAGCCGAGCTCTCCCGCCATTTCGGCAGAAGTGGCGTAGGACACACCGGTCATGACCGCGGTGAGGGCACCACAAATGGCGCGGCCTTCATCGGAGTCGTATGGAATGCCGGAGGTCATCAGAAGGCCGCCGATGTTGGCATAGCCAAGACCCAGGGTGCGGAACTTATAGGACAGCTCGGCAATTTCCTTGGACGGGAACTGCGCCATCAGCACCGAGATTTCCAGAACAATGGTCCACAGACGGACGCCATGCTCGTAGTTGTCGATGGCAAACGAACCGTCTTCATTGCGGAACTGCATCAAGTTCAAGGACGCCAGGTTACAGGCGGTGTCGTCCAGGAACATGTATTCCGAGCAGGGGTTCGACGCGCGGATTTCGCCATCGGCAAGGCAGGTGTGCCAGTCGTTGATGGTGGTGTGGTACTGAAGGCCCGGATCAGCAGACGCCCAGGCTGCGTACCCGATCTGCTCCCAAAGCTCCTTCGCCTTGACCGTTTTAAGGACGGTGTCGGTCTTGCGCGCGGTCAGGTCCCACTCTTTGTCTTCAACAACAGCGTTCAGGAAGCCGTCGGTGACGCGGACGGAGTTGTTGGAGTTCTGACCGGCAACGGTCAGGTAAGCTTCGGAATCCCAGTCCGTGTTGTAGGTCGGGAATTCGATCTTGGTGAAGCCCTGCTTGGCGAACTGGATGACGCGCTGGATGTAGTTCTCCGGCACCATCATCTTCTTGGCGGCGCGGATTTCGCGCTTCAGCGCCGGGTTTTTCGCCGGATCAAAGCAGTCGCCGTTGTCCGCCTCGCAGTTGACGCAAGCGCGCATGATGGCGGTCAGGTGCTTCTGGCAGATCTTGGAGCCGGTCACGAGGGCCGCAACCTTCTGCTCTTCCTTGACCTTCCAGTTGATGTATTCCTCGATGTCCGGATGGTCTGCATCAACCACGACCATCTTCGCCGCGCGGCGGGTGGTGCCGCCGGATTTGATGGCGCCCGCGGCCCGGTCACCGATCTTCAGGAAGCTCATCAGACCGGACGACTTGCCGCCGCCGGAGAGTTTTTCACCCTCAGCACGGACGTGAGAGAAGTTGGAGCCGGTGCCGGAGCCGTACTTGAAGAGGCGCGCTTCACGCACCCACAGGTCCATGATGCCACCGTCATTGACGAGGTCATCGCCAACGGACTGGATAAAGCACGCATGCGGCTGCGGGTGCTCGTAAGCGGTCTTGGATTTTGTCAGCTTGCCGGTCTGGAAGTCGACGTAATAGTGGCCCTGGCTCGGACCATCGATGCCATACGCCCAGTGAAGGCCGGTGTTGAACCATTGCGGGGAGTTCGGAGCGACTTTTTGAGTCGCGAGCATGTAACGCAACTCGTCATAGAAGGCCTGGGCGTCGGATTCGGTGTCAAAATACCCACCTTTCCAGCCCCAGTAGGTCCAGGTGCCGGCGAGCCGGTCAAAAACCTGACGGCCATCCATTTCAGAACCGTAGCGCTCGTCCTCGGGAAGTTTCGCTAGAGCTTTCTCGTCTGCTTCCTGCCGCCACAGCCAGGAAGGAACCGTATTCTCTTCCACCGGCTTCAGTTTGGCCGGAACGCCTGCCTTGCGGAAATATTTTTGAGCGAGGATGTCAGATGCGACCTGAGAGAATTGTGCCGGAACCTGAATGTCCTTCAGCTGGAAAACAATCGATCCATCCGGGTTCCGGATTTCACTGGTTGCTGTCCGGAAGTCTATGCTGGCGTAAGGCGATTGGCCTTCCTTGGTGTAGCGCCGCTCGATCCGCATTTTCTCAAGTCCCCTTTAAAATCCCCGACGGTTCGCCCCGAACCGATTGATCATTTCCACATGCACCCGGCGTGGTGTCGTAACTGGCCTCTGCCGCCGGGTCTTGAGTCTGTATGTCACAGACTGGATGTCTGTATCTAGCGCCTCTTCGTTAATGATCCACTACATATAGTATTCATCAACAGGTTTGTCACGACATGTAGCCAGAAGCAGGACGCACGAAACCGCGGTCAGGATCGAGCTTTCGAATCCTGTACGGGTACGCTTAAGACTGGTGTTTCTGGATGACCGGAGCGCCCGGGAGAGCCTCCGATTACGCACATCGCAATGATTAGGAAACTAAAGTAAATGAATCCTTAAGGTCAACCCGCTGACGACAACAGGTAGTGCTCATGTTGTGGGCAAGCGCAAAATCTTGTGTGTCTATGTGGATAGCGGGGACCTTGGCACTCCGGTACTCCGGTGGCCTCGGAAAACTGCCGAAACCGGCAAAAGAGCGCTGATTATCGGCCGTGCAAAGTCTGTGGATGAAGATAGCTCAAATTTTCTGAAACTTTTAAGAAAATGGCATCAGTGCACTTCAATGCGGTTTAAGCCCGGTCTGGTTTAGTGATCCTGCACAAGGGATCGAGGACCGCCTTTATGAAACATCATGCTGCCTTTGGCTTGGCGATGGATGACATTGACGTTGTTGTTGTTGAAGACAGCAAACCGATGCAAACCATCCTGCGCTCGACCCTTTTGAGCTTCAAGGTTGCGCGGGTGCGCACATTTGATTCGGTCGATGATGCTCTGGAAGCAAGTCTTGCCGAACCGCCCAATCTGATCATTACTGATTGGCGCATGGCCCCGACCACCGGATATCAGCTGTTACGCCTCATCCGGCACAAGCACATGGAACCGCTGTGTTTCGTACCGATTCTCTTTATCACCGCCCACGGCACACGGCCGCTTGTTGACAAGGCTCTGAGGGCAGGGGCGCATCATGTGCTGGTCAAACCATTGTCGCCGTCGACGCTCTACAAGCGAATCGAGTGGGTGCTTCATGACGATCGGCCGATGGTTCTTGAGAACTCCGGTTTCTACAACATCTATGGCATCCAGAAGCTGATGGACCAGCAGGCGGAGAAGATGAAGTCGCTTGCCGCCGCCCGGGTCAACCACAGGACAGCTGTCCAAAAACGCGCCGAGGTCGACGACGTGGTTCAGGAAGCCTTCGACAAGAAGAAGCAGCAACCCGAGGAACCAAAAATTATTGGGCGCGGGTTTGCGCAGCGCGCAAAGAAACAGTCTGCCGCGTCGCGTCATATCAGGAATGGCAGATCGGCGTAGAGTTTGCCGTTACAGACCGCCAAACCTTTCCAGCCGGAAGAGTTGCAAAGACGGGTAGGGTTGATGACCCCTGTTGCGATTCGTCGAATTTCCGGGGCTTGCGGCAATGCAGCACTGGACAGCAGCGGCACTTGACGCCATAGTCCGGCAAAATTCCGAAGGCGCTTATAAGCTTTTGTTGATGCGACTTGAGATCAAGGGACCTTTCAAGGGCCATGAAAAAACTTCTGCTTGAAATCTTCACCTGGTGGAACGGCCATACAATGGGTACGCGGTTCTTCACATGGCGGAAGGGCGAGTTCGTCGGCGAAGACGAGTTCGGCAACAAGTACTACAAGGAACGCGACGGCAAGAAGCGCTGGGTTATTTATAATGGCCTCGCGGAAGCTTCCAGTATTCCTCCGGGCTGGCATGGCTGGATGCATCACCGCGTCGACACGGCGCCGGTCGATGAAAACTACCACGCGAAGAGCTGGCAAAAGCCGCACGAGGCCAATCATACCGGAACACCGGAAGCCTATCGCCCTCACGGCTCGATCCTGACGCCGGAAAAACGCCCCGAAGTTACCGGCGATTATCAGGCGTGGACGCCGGGCCAGTAATCCAAGTACCTATTTGTTTTTTAAGGGCTCGCTGACGCGGGCCCTTTTTCGTTTGGCCGTTTGGAAGCGTGCCGCCATTCGGTTGAAGCAGGTTGGTGTTGGACCCGGTTTAACGAACTGGCTCACAAATCGCCGTGTCATGCGTCTTTCGGACATCTCTTCTGATTTCGAGGGCAATCCGCATGATCATCACCTACTCCCGTTTGACAGATCCGCAAGCAAACCAGCAGGTCGAACAGGTCAATGCAGACTTTGTCGGCATACGAGAAAAACTACAGGCAGGTCTTCAGGACACAGCGGCTTTGTCGGACAACCAAGCCCATGCCCAAAACCTGACAGCACTACGCGGCCGGCCTTGCCCACGGACAATGGTGGCCCCTGAACTGGCGGCGCAGCTGCAAACAATCAGTTTTGGTTTCAAGAAAAACAAGGATCCGGCGGACGTCTATCCGCTTCGGGCGATGGAGGCGACCGGGGCGCAGAACAGCAAGTTCCAGATTGGTCTGGAAACGGAGAGTGGAGACGTCGTACTCGGCGCGCCCGCTCTCAACCTCATGCAGTTTTTGGAGATCACGGAACTGCGGACATACTATTGCACAACCCGGAAATCGGAAGGCAAGACGCAGGACCGGTACGGGACCCGACTCGTCGCGTTTTTGGTCATCGGCCGGGACCAGCAAAACGAAGCCAAGTACGTTTATCTCGCGGCGGCATCCGGCACATTCTCATCAACGGCCCTCGCGGTTCCCGCGGTCGGGCAAGATCCAACACAAATGATCACTGCCGTTGAGAGGGCTGTCTCAACATTCAACGCCCCCAGAAAAAACGACTACTACATGTACTGGTCGATCAACGATACCGGTTTGCAATTGTCGGCAGCGGACGGCAAAGGCAATCACGTCATCAATATCCGGTATTCCAGTTTTGTTGGCAAAACCCGGAGTTACCTGGACAACTTCAGCCTGATTTCTGTGGTCGATATCAAAAACATGATTTCCGGAATGTTCGAAAATCTGGAAGGCCTCAGTTTTCAAATCCCGTTCAAGAAAAATCCGTCCGGCCTGTCAATGACCTGTACCTTCGGTCATGGAGAATCCCGGAAAAACGGCACCATCGATATTTTTCAGAAAACCAAGTCAAAGCAATACAGCATCCCGCAGGTGGGAATTGGAGACTTGTTCACGATCGGCTCGCCGTTTTCCTACACGAAGCAAACAATGGAGAGCCACCAGACCGAATTGGCCGTCACGACCGAACAAGCCGACAGTGTGCAGCTGACCGTTCCGGCAGAATGCTATGTCGCAAACAGTTTTCCGGCGACGCCGCTGGTCGATGCCGTGACGATTGTCCAGTTCTCTTACTTTATCGGAGAGTACGGCATGCAGCTGACCTCAACGAAAACAAACAATGACAATGTCAGTACACTGAAAGTTCTGCGAAAAAGTGGCTACATCGAAGTAGAGCTGGTCGCCAATCCGGGAAATCCGGTGATCACTGTTGCTGGCCTGGGGGACAGGGGAGACAATGATGTCTACCCCGGTGGTGCGAATCTGGGGCAGTTTCAGGATGTGCAGTTGCCTTTCAGGGTAGCAAAACGGAACGGTGACTTGTTCGTCTTGAGGCAAGTTGCAGGTGGCAGCAGTTGCTCATACAAATTTTCCTATAATGATGAAAATGAGCAGCTCACATCCAGTCAAGAAGCAACAAACGAGATGAACTGCGAATGTGTTTATGTCAGTGGTAACGGCTTTGCGACCGCATCCAACTACACCATTAGCATTCCCATCAGCACGCCGGCTTTTCTGTCCAGCATGGATGGCGCGCAGGCTGAAATAAACAAGGCGCTCACTGAAACGATTATCGGATTTGTCTAAGAGGATGCGTCCGGCTGGCCGTCCAGGATGCTGAGGATATCAGCACCGGTTGCTTTTGTGGAAAGCGCGTAGAAGTCGGTTTCCTGCTGCAGGGCGGAACTCAAAAGGACGTTGTATTCATCCTTCGGAACTTCGAGTGTGCCGAACTTGGCAAGGTGGCCGGTGACGAATTGTGTGTCGAGAAGCGTGTATCCGCCCTTTTTGAGCCGGGCCACCAAGTGTATCAGGCAGACCTTTGATGCATCCGTCCTGAAGGAGAACATGCTTTCTCCGAAGAAAGCACCGTTGAGGCTCACACCGTAGAGCCCGCCCACAAGATCCCCGTCCTGCCAGGCCTCGACTGTGTGGCAATGGCCCATCTCAAACAGCTCGCCGTAGAGCCGCCGGATCTCCCGGTTAATCCAGGTCTTTTGCCGGCCCGGCATGGGAGCGGAGCATCCGTCAATGACGCCCTGAAAATCAGTGCTGATGCGGATTTCAACGAGGTCGTTGCGGATTGTGCGTTTTAATCGGCGCGGAACATGGACAGTATCGAGCGGCAGGATGCCGCGCTGTTCGGGCTCCAGCCAGAACAAGCCCGGATCGTCGGCAGATTCGGCCATCGGAAACAGCCCGCAAGCATAGGCTTTCAGCAGCACCTGGGGCGTGATCTCGAAGATGACGTCGTTCTGGTATCCTGCCATGGATCCTCTTGGTTCCTCGCGCTGGGACTGGCTTGTAGAATCCCGGTCCAGACAGCGTTATGGGAAAACCGCCTCTATAACAAATTGGGGCATGGCCCCCGAACTTTCAAATGTAGTGTTTTCGAGTTCAAGGGTTTTGGAAACACCGAAAATCGAGTCTTCAACCGGCAATTCTGTTTTTGGGTCCACGCACACGGTGTTCTGCATGTCGGTAAGTGGACAAAGGTGAGCACCGAACGGCGGGACTGGTGCTGACCCCTGCAAAGAATAAGGGGCGTTGCCGCCCCTTATGACTTTACTTCTTGTTGGCCAGGTACTGCTCCAGCCAGTGAATGTCATACTGGCCGTTTGCGATATCCTGGTTTTCAACCAGGTTCCGGAACAGCGGGATGGTCGACTTGATCTCATCCACGACGAATTCATCCAGGCATCGGCGCAAGCGCATCATGCATTCCACACGGTTGCGGCCATGCACGATCAGCTTGCCGATCAGGCTGTCATAATAAGGCGGGATCTTGTACCCCTGATAAACACCTGAATCGACGCGCACACCCAAACCACCCGGCGGATGGTAGTAAGTAATCGTGCCCGGAGACGGCGCGAAAGTTTGCGGATCTTCCGCATTGATCCGGCACTCGATTGCATGACCGTCGAACGTGATATCGTCCTGGGTCATGTCCAGCGAGCCGCCCGCGGCAATCCGGATCTGCTCGTTCACCAGATCGATGCCGGTGATCATTTCGGTCACCGGGTGTTCCACCTGAAGACGGGTGTTCATTTCGATGAAATAGAACTCACCGTTTTCATACAGGAACTCGACCGTACCAACGCCGCGATACTTCAACTTGCGCATCGCATTGGCAACAATCTCGCCAATTTCCGCGCGCTGTTCGGGGTTGAGGGACGGGGACGGAGCCTCTTCCAGGACCTTCTGGTGACGGCGCTGCAAGGAGCAGTCGCGCTCACCCAGATGAACAGCATTGCCCTGACCGTCGCCCAAGACCTGAATCTCGATATGCCGCGGCTTGCCGAGGTACTTTTCCATGTATAGGGCGTCGTCGCCGAAAGCAGCCTTCGCTTCAGAGCGGGCCGTTGACAGAGCGGTATCGAGTTCGGCTTCGGTCTGCGCAACCTTCATGCCGCGTCCGCCGCCACCGGCTGCGGCTTTCACGAGAACCGGATATCCGATCTCCCGGGCGATCGCATGCGCATCGTCTTGCGGCGTGACTGCACCATCTGATCCGGGGACCACTGGAATACCGAGATCCTTGGCCGTTTGCTTGGCCTGGATCTTGTCGCCCATGATCTTGATGTGATCAGAGGTCGGGCCAATGAAGACAATGTTGTGCGCTTCCAGAATTTCAGCGAACCGGGCGTTTTCGGACAGGAAGCCGTAACCCGGGTGAACTGCGTCCGCGCCTGTGATTTCACACGCGGCCAGAAGCTGCGGAATGTTGAGGTAACTGTCCCGCGCTGCCGGTGGTCCAATGCACACGCTTTCGTCCGCGAGGCGGACATGCATGGCATCGGCATCTGCCGTGGAATGGACCGCGACCGTGGAAATGCCGAGCTCTTTACAAGCGCGCAGGATGCGCAGGGCAATTTCACCGCGGTTAGCAATGAGGATTTTGGAGAACATGGCCGGACCGGCTCCTTATTCGACGATAATGAGCGGTTCGCCGAATTCCACCGGCTGGGCGTCTTCCACAAGGATCTGCTTGACGGTGCCCGCCTTGGTGGACGGAATGTGGTTCATGGTTTTCATGGCTTCGATGATCAGGATCGTCTGACCTTCAGCCACCTTGTCGCCAACTTGAACGAACGGCGCTGCGCCCGGTTCTGCTGCCATGTAGGCCGTGCCGACCATCGGGGAAGCCACGGTGCCCTGTGCTGGTGCGGCGTCAGCAGGCGCTGCTGCCGGAGCCGCCGCCGCGGCCGGTGCAGCAGCCGGGGCAGGGGCAGCAGGCGCTGCAACGCTGACCGGTGCGCTGATGGAAATTTGGCGCGCGACGCGGATCCGCGTGTCGCCTTTTTCCAATTCGATCTCGGACAGATTGGTTTCATCAAGCAGCACCGCAAGATCGCGGATCAGGGCCGTATCGAAACTCTTGTTATCTTTGTTCATGTCTTCTGGCTCTCGTACTCGGGCCGCAACTAGCGCAACGCTGACGGAAATCTCCCGGCGGAACCGGTCAATAAAGTTATTGCCAAACCAATCTCGGATTTAGACTGGACCGGCTTACTATTACCTGATCAACAACACGCTCTTTGCTCCGCCGGATTGTATAGCGGATCTAGATACTTTGTCTGATTTCCTTACGAAACCGACACAGCTCCTTATAGGCATTCAAATCAGGCAGGAAAACCCCTGAAAACGGATCTCTCATAAAGAAATCCGCTTTCGGAAGCCGTTCATTAACAGGTTGTTTCGCCGCAATTCTTCAGGTCGGAAAGCTTGGAGTTCAGCTGATCGTAGCCGACAGCTCCCATCACCACTTCATCGCCGATTACATAAGACGGTGTTCCCGTCAGTCCAAGACGGTTGGCCAGCGAGTAGACCTCTTCGATTGTCTGGCCGGCCTCGTCGGTTGCCATCGCCGCTTGGAGATCTTCAGCCGATATCCCGGCGCCGGTTGCAGCTTCCATGGCACTGGCAAGATTGGCCTGACCACGACGGGTCATGAGCGCCTCATGGAAAGCATGATACTTTTCCGGTGCAACGGAGTTGACCGCGATCGCGACCTGGGCTGCTTCGACAGACGGCTGGCCGAGCACCGGGAACTCTTTCAAAACCACTCGCAGATCGGGGTTCTCGTCCATCAAGCGGACCATGTCGCCGTAGGCGCGTTTGCAGTAGCCGCAATTGTAATCAAAAAATTCGACCAAAGTGACTGAGCCCTGCGGGTTCCCGAGCACGACCTGGCGGGTTGAGTTATAAAGAATATCCGCGCTGCTGGTGAGAACTTCACGGCGCGCAGCTTCTTCAGCTTCCTGTTCCCGGCGTTCCAGCTCTGTCAGAGCCTCGGTAATGATTTCCGGGTTTTTCAGAATGTATTCGCGGACAATCTTTTCAATTTCGCCCCGGTCAATGTCTTGCGCGATCGCAGGCGTACTGAAAACCGAGACGATCAATCCGAGTGCAGCTGCAAATCGGGCCATCGGCAAACGCAGCAAATTTGAGAGAGGGGTCATGTCATGCTCCTGAGACTGATGGCATGGGCGCACCAGCCGTGAGGTCAAAATAATCAGCGCCGTTGTCCTGGCACGCTGGGTGGTTTGTAGGCGACAATATCATCTGCTTGCAGCCATGCAGCTGACCCGCGGTTCAAACTTTTTTGAGCGCGGGCGGCGTACCGTTTGGCAGCCTCGAATTCGCCTCGCACCATTAGGCCCTTGGCTGTCGCAAGATCGGCTTCGGCCCGTTCCCCTTGGCGCCCGTGCGCGATCGCAAGCTGTGCGTAGGCGGTGCCTGAGTTGGAATCACGCTGTATCGCGCGCTTCAACACGCTTTCAGCTTCAGCAAGATTGGCCGGATTGTTTGATGCAACCAGGGCATAGCCAAGCCAGACCATGAACTGAGGTTCGTTTGGCCGAATCGAGAGCGCTCTTCGGAATGGGGCGATCGCGCTTTTCGGATCACCGCCTTCAAGGAGGGCTTGGCCCTTCAGCTCATGAAAATAGGGGTTTGTCGGATGTTGCCGGATCAGCTTGTCGATCTCGCCCACAGCGCCCTTGCCACGGCTCTGCATCGCTGCAATGGCCCGTGCATACTGCGCCGGCAGACTTTTGTCCTTGCGCGGATAGGTGCGCAGGGTTGCTGACGGATGGCTGGTGAAGGCAAACAGTTTTGCCTTCGCCATATCGTGCCGATGTTGCAGGACGTAATCCTCAGGCTTGTCAAAGTGCTTTGACTCCTGAGCTTCCCGCAAAAGCCCATTGAAGCGGTCTTGGGCCATTGGGTGGCTGATCGCATAAGGGTCTGCAAACTGCTTTGAAAACATTTGCTGCTCGGCCATGCGCTGGAAGTTGCGCAACAGACCGCGGGCGCTTTGACCGGTCTGATCCAGATAGCGCAGTGCCGCACGGTCGGCTGCCGCTTCTTCGCTGCGCCGGTAGGCAAGGAATGAGCGTTGGCCGAGAGAGCCGGCGCCGACAATGGCCGCCGCACCCCCGCTGGTGGCTGAACCGGAGCCGCTGGCAGCACCAGCTGCTGCAGCACCAGCCCCCAAGATCATGGCGATAACCGACATGATCTGGGCATTTGAAGCCGCAGCCCGCATGCGAACGAGGTGGCGGCCCGCAATGTGGCCGGTCTCATGCGCCAGAACGCCGATGACTTCGCCCGGTGTTTCGGATTCCAGGATCACGCCGATGTTGATGAACATCCGGCGGGAATCAGGAACGAAGGCGTTGAATGTCTTGTCGTTGACGAGGATGATCGTGGGTTCGGAACTCCCGATACCGGCCACGCGGAAGATCGGTTTCGCATAATCCCGCAAGAGACCTTCCACTTCCGCATCGCGAACCAGCGGCAGTTTTCTTTGGGCGTGAGCTGGAGAAAACAGTAAAGGCAAGACCAAAGCGGCAGCGCAGGCCAAAGTCACCGCTTTCCGCGCGGTTGCAGCAGGCGTTTTGATCAGGCAAGCGAGACCGCGAACAGGCGCGGCAAGGACTTCTGTGAGGCCTTTTGGGCGATCGGATGACAAGGGCATTCCAGAGCGTTGAAACATGTTTGTGGCGAAGGTATGGGCCGGAACCCTTGGGGTCAAGAAATGCCGGATGCAATAGAGAAAAATTCAGCGTCAATTGTTTCTGCGGTGGCGTGGCCTTTGTGAGGCACTTGCGCAAAGGTTCATCCGCGTTTAGGGGCAGGGGTTAATTGGCCTTAAAGGCGCTTGCAATTCAAAAGGATCAGACATGGCATCGGACCGTTTTCAGCCGTCAAAACGCAGTGATGTTGCACCGTTCATTGCCATGGATGTGTTGTCGGAAGCGGCCAGTCTGGAAGCCGCCGGCCGGTCCATCATCCACATGGAGGTAGGGCAACCATCTGCTCCGGCACCAAAAACGGCCCTTGCGGCTGCGGATGCAGCGCTGAAACAGGGCAAATTGGGGTACACGGAAGCTCTCGGGATCAAGCCGTTGCGGGAGGCTTTGTCCTCTCATTACCGGAAGGCGTATGGGGTGGATGTGCCGTCTGGCAGGATCATGGCAACGACCGGATCCTCCGCCGGGTTCAATCTCGCCTTCCTGGCAGCGTTTGATCCCGGTGACCGCATCGTCCTGACCGCACCGGGGTACCCGGCCTATCGGAACATCATCAAAGCATTGGGCCTAATACCGGTCGAAGTTGAGGTGGGAGCGGAGACCCGTTGGAGCCTGACACCAGATCATTTGGATGATGCGCAAAAGGATGGTCCGGTGCGGGGTGTTCTTGTTGCAAGTCCGGCAAATCCGACCGGCACCATGATGACTGCGGAAGCCTTGTCCGATCTGATCGCATATTGTGATCAAGCCGGGATCTGGTTCATCTCCGACGAGATCTATCATGGTCTGGATTATGCCGGAGAGCAAAAAACAGCTCTCGAAACATCGCAAAACGCCATTATCATCAATAGCTTCTCGAAATATTATTGTATGACCGGCTGGCGGATTGGCTGGATGGTGCTGCCCGAACAACTTGTCAGGCCAACTGAACGCATTGCGCAGAGCCTTTACATATCACCACCGGAGCTGTCCCAGATCGCAGCCGCCTCGGCGCTGGATGCCGTTCAGGAACTTGAGGCTGTCAAAGCTGGCTATGCGGCAAACCGGGAATTGCTCGTGAAGGGATTGCCGGAGATCGGTTTTGACAAACTGCTGCCGGTGGACGGCGCATTCTACATCTACGCGGACATCAGCCGTTTCAGCAATGACAGCCTCGATTTTGCAAAACGGATGCTTCATGAGTCCGGGGTCGCAGCGACGCCGGGTGTTGATTTTGATCCGGTCCATGGCAAGGAGTTCATGCGTTTCTCCTTCGCCGGCGCTCATGACGACATGAAAACCGCTTTGCAGCGTTTGAAGGACTGGATCTGATAAGCGCCAGCGAAGCCCGGTTTTCAAACAAAAAAGGCGGCCATGACGGCCGCTTTTGATTTTTGAGCGTGATGCTGAACGATCTTTAAAAGAACGATCGTCCGCGTTGCCACCAACCGCCGCGTTTCGGCTTGTCGGCTTTTTCTTCGCCAGATGTTTCACTCGTCACAACGGGTTCGGCTGGAGCAGAAGGCTTAATCGGCTCTTCCGGCTCTTCTGAAACCGCTTCAGCTTCGACCGGCTGCTCGGAGACTGGAGTATCGATGACGATGTCTTCCGCTTTATCCGCTTGAGCGACCGGTTCCTCAGTGCTCTCCGCAGTTTCAGTTTCCGCTGCCTGTGAAGGTTCTACAGCTTCAGACGGCTCCGATGCGCTTGTATCGACGCCATTAACCGGCTGCTCCGGGGTGCCGGCGTCGGCAGCCGCGACAGTCTCCGGTCCCGGTGCATCGGATGCAGCAGTTGCTTCAGTCGGTTGAGCGTCCGAGTTGTCGTCAGAGACCGGTGTATCAGACGAGTCGCCGTCAGAGCCGTTGGCATCGTCCGCCCGGTTTTCCATCTCGTCGTCACGGCGCCCACGGCGCCCACCCCGGCGGCCCCGGCGCCGTTTGCGGCGCGGCTCATCGTCGTTGTCGTCGTCCGAGCCGCGCGCTTCGGCCTGTTCACCATCAGCATTTTCGCTGTCGGCATTTGCCTCTGAGGTCTCATCGCTTTGAGCGTCGGAACCACCCCGGCGGCGCTTGCGGCGACGACGACGGCGGCGGTCGCCATTGTCATCGTCCTGCTGAGCTTGTTCTTCAACAACCGGCTGCTCGGTATCTTCGTCGATGATATCGATCATGTCCGGCTGGACAGTCGTTGTCGGCATAGGCTGACGATCGCGATCAATCAGGGCGCCGCGTTCCAGAACATACAGTTGCCCATTGACCATGTGGTCTGCCTGGACCTCTATCCCGACCAGGAAACGCACCTCAAGGTCGAACAGGTTCGAGCGTTTCTGATTGAGGATGTAAAGAGCGACTTCAGCAGACGTCCGAATGATCAGATCGTGCGTTGCGCCCTTCAGAAGGTTGTCTTCGATGGACCGCAGTACATGTAGTGCTACAGATTCCACCGACCGGATCATGCCCGTGCCCTGACAATGCGGACATGGTGTTGTGGAGCTCTCCAGAACACCGGTGCGCAGCCGCTGGCGCGACATTTCCAGAAGACCGAAATGGGAAATCCGTCCGACCTGGATCCGCGCGCGGTCGTTCTTCAGGCAGTCCTTCAGTTTCCGCTCAACCGCCCGGTTGTTTTTCGATTCCTCCATATCGATGAAGTCGATGACAACAAGTCCGGCGAGGTCGCGCAGGCGCAACTGCCGCGTCACTTCCTCGGCTGCTTCCAAGTTGGTCTGAAGGGCGGTGTCTTCAATGTTGTGTTCGCGGGTGGATTTGCCCGAGTTCACGTCGATCGAGACCAGAGCCTCGGTCTGGTTGATAACAATGTATCCGCCTGACTTCAGGGTCACGTGCGGCGAGAACATGGCATCAAGCTGCGGTTCCACGCCATAACGGATGAACAGCGGGGAGGGGTCGCGATACGGCTGGACGTTCTTGGCATGGCTCGGCATGAGCATGCGCATGAAGTCTTTTGCCTCCCGGTAGCCTTCGTCGCCTGCGACCGAAACCTCGTCTATGTCCTTGTTGTAGAGGTCCCTGATCGATCGTTTGATCAAGCTGCCTTCCTCATAAACGAGACTGGGCGCGCTCGATTTTAAGGTCAGCTCGCGCACATTCTCCCAAAGCCGCATGAGATATTCAAAGTCGCGCTTGATCTCTGCCTTGGTGCGGCTTGCTCCTGCAGTACGCAGGATAACGCCCATGCCTTCCGGCACATCCAGCTCGGTTGCGATTTTCTTGAGCCGCTTGCGGTCTGTTGGCTGTGTGATCTTCCTGGAGATACCACCACCACGGGCGGTGTTCGGCATCAAAACGGAATACCGGCCCGCCAAAGACAAATAGGTGGTCAGAGCCGCGCCCTTGTTGCCGCGCTCTTCTTTTACGACTTGCACCAGGATGATCTGGCGGCGCTTGATGACTTCCTGGATCTTGTATTGCTTGCGCATCGGAGCGCGGCGCTCCGGCACTTCTTCCAGAGCGTCTTCTGCGCCAACGGATTCGACTTCATCGTCGCCGTTGTCACCGGCATCGTCGCTTGATGCAGCTTCAACGTCAGACTTGCGGCGCCGCCGGCGGCGCGCACGGGCCGGTTTGGCGTCATCTTCGTTTTCATCAGACGCGGTCTCTGCGTCCGCGTCTGCGTCAGGAGACTGAGCATCGACGGTGTTCTCATCAGCTGTTTCGCCATCGGAGACGGCATCACCATCGGCTTCGTCGTTGCTATCGGCAGCTACCGATTCCGTAGCTTCTAGATCACTGTCTGTATGTGCTTCTGGATCAGACCCGTCTTCGTCTGCGGCCTCGACCTTTTCACTGGCAACAGTATCGCCATCCGATTCGTTGCGGGCTGCCCGTGACCGGCGCCGGCGTTTCGGCTTTTCTTCCTGTTCGGTTTCGTCGGGTTGGCGCTCGGCAGCTTCGGCCGCGAGCAATGCCTCCCGGTCGGCAACCGGGATTTGATAGTAATCCGGGTGAATTTCGCTGAATGCCAGAAAACCGTGCCGGTTTCCGCCGTATTCTACAAAAGCTGCCTGAAGGGAGGGTTCGACCCGTGTGACCTTCGCCAGATAAATGTTACCACGCAGCTGTTTGCGATTCGCTGCTTCAAAATCGAATTCTTCAACCCGATTGCCGCGGACGACGACGACCCGGGTCTCTTCCGGGTGGCCCGCGTCGATCAGCATCTTGTTTGCCATTATTGAATTTCTCCACGGCGGCGCTCATGTGCGCGCATCTGAAGCGCGCATCGCCCGAAAGGAGGATGGCCGCCGTACTTGTTTTGCTGTTGTGAGCAAGGGCGTCTGCGCCCGGCGCGTTTGGCTGATCAAAACAAGCGGCCGCACCTAAGGCGGGGGCTTGTTCGATGTTGATCAGCATTTGCATCACGCGGGTCCTTCGGGGCAACGCAAGCCCTTGAGTTAAGTCTATCAATCTGTGTTCCGGCTCAGCTGGCCTCGTGGCCATGGATCTGGTCCCGGTCGGGTCAGGCTGGTCTGGTTATCCCCTTCGCCCCCGAAAGACTGCACGTTCAAACGTTTGCAGCGCCAAGGGGCGATAGATCGTCAGCAACCGCCGATATGCTGTCCATTTGAGGTTTCGGATCGCCCGTGATACGGCAGAACGGCCTCTGTTCTATCGTTTTATGGGCCCGCAAACCGATGGCATTGTGGATATGTCCATCCTTTTGCCACATCGGACAGTATCGGTTTCAAACCTGAATCCGTAAGGTACTTTTACGATCCGCGAACAAGGTTTGCAAGCAAACTGAACAGCCTAAGGCATTTTCCCTATCGATTGGGGGACGAATGGCATAAAACCTCGAAGGTTCAAGGCGATCTGATTTGATGAGAATGGCTGATAACATAAAAGTGCTGAAATCGCCGCCGTCAAGCGGCTTTGCCTGCCTGCTGGCGATTGTTCCGGCGATCCAATGGGTTATTGCGCTCGCGGTCATTTCACTTGCGCTCCTTGTATCAGCATATGGGGCGCCGACACTGGCGGCTGACAAACCTGTCATCTCAGCCGCGCGCGTCGCCGGTGACGAAGACCGGACACGAATCGTTTTTGAACTCAACACGCAGGTCACCCCTGTGATTTCCGCACTTGGAACGCCCTACCGGCTCATTCTGGATCTTCCGGAAGTGAATTTTGCGTTTGACAAGAGAGCGCAAAATGCCGAGCAGGGGCTCGTTCGTGACTGGCGGTTTGGCCTGTTCGCCGTCGGAAAGTCCCGCGTGGTTGTGGACTTGGCTGCACCGGTCCGGGTGGACAAGACACTGTTTTTGCCCTCGATCGACGATCAGCCATCGCGCCTGGTGATCGATCTCGTCCGGGCCAGCGATGAAAAATTTGCGGAGTTTGTCTCTGAAACCCGGTCAAAGCGCACAGCCAGCCGGGAGGCCGCTGCACCCAAAACCGATCTCCTGACTGCGCAACGCGCGAACAGCAAACCAGTGATCGTGCTTGATCCGGGGCATGGCGGCATTGACTACGGAGCGATTGGTGTCGGCGGAACTTTGGAAAAGGCGATCGTTCTGGAGTTTTCCAAACTGCTTCGGGACAAGCTTTCAGAAGGCGGTCTCTATCAGATCCATCTGACCCGGGATGATGACACATTCATCCCGCTGGGAGAGCGTGTCCAGATCGGCCATGATTTGGCGGCTGATCTCTTTATTTCGATCCATGCTGATTCGGTAGTGCGCGGTAAAAAGCTTGCGCGCGGAGCGACTGTTTACACCCTGTCAGACCGGGCATCGGATGACCTAGCAGAGGAGTTGGCCGCCAGCGAAAACATGTCGGACATCATTGCGGGTGTTGAACTCGAAGAAGAGCCGACTGAAGTGACCGACATTCTGCTTGATTTGGCCCGCCGCGAGACCCGGTCGTTTTCAGTCTATTTTGCCAAGACCCTGATTGGCGAGTTGCAGAGCGCGGTTCGATTGATCCGAAACCCGCACAGATCAGCCGGTTTCCGGGTTTTGAAAGCGCATGATGTGCCCTCGGTTTTGGTCGAGCTCGGCTATCTGTCGAACGCGCATGATGAGAAACTCTTGATATCTGAAGAGTGGCGGGAGCGGATGGCGGACGCCATGACAGAGGCCATCCACAGTTTCTTCAGGCCTCGCCTGGCCGGACGGGACGGGGCGGTATCGCAATAACCGGTGCAACCGGCGAAAAAACATTCGGAAACCTTTAGCTGGTATTTGCCTCAGCATCGCCATAAATGTGCACGACTTAGGCAAACACTGCTATTGTCGCAATTGGCACGGATATGTGCCTGCCCTTAAAAGCGTGGTAAGAGACGTAAGGGCATGCTGGACGGGGAAAGACGAGCCCGCATATGAAATTCTTGGTGAAGTTCTTTGGTTATCTATTTGGGATCGGCGCGGCCTTTGCCTTGCTGATGGCCGCTGGGGTGTGGATGTATCTGCAACACCTCAACGATGGATTGCCGGACTATAGTGCTCTAAAGAACTATGAGCCGCCGGTCATGACCCGTGTTCATGCCGCAGACGGCAGCCTCATGGCGGAATATGCGACCCAGCGCCGGATGTTTCTGCCGATCCAGGCAATGCCCGACCGCTTGAAGCAGGCCTTCATCTCTGCCGAGGACAAGAACTTTTATACCCATCTGGGTGTTGATCCGGAGGGTATTGCACGTGCGGCTGTGCGCTTCATCCAGAATTACGGATCAGGCCGCCGTCCGGAAGGCGCCTCGACGATCACGCAGCAGGTCGCAAAGAACTTCCTTCTGACCAACGAGTTGCGCGTTGAACGGAAAATTAAGGAAGCCATCCTCGCGCTGCGCATTGAGCAGGCCTACACGAAGGACGAGATCCTCGAGCTTTATCTCAACGAGATCTACTTCGGGTTTGGCGCATATGGTGTTGCTGCGGCCTCGCTGATCTACTTTGATAAGTCCGTGCATGAGCTGGCTCTGGAAGAGGCGGCCTATCTGGCAGCGCTTCCGAAGGGGCCGAGCAACTATCACCCCTACCGGAAAACCGAGGCTGCTATTGCGCGCCGCAACTATGTGATCGACCGCATGGTTGAAGACGGTCATGTGAGCTTTGAGGACGGCGAAGAAGCCAAGGCAAAGCCGATTACAGTGAAGCTCCGCGGTCACGGCTCCAAGTTGTTTGCCGCAGAATACTTCACCGAAGAAGTCCGCCGGGAAGTGGCTGATATCTTCGGCACCAAGCGCCTTTACGAAGGTGGGCTTTCCGTGCGGTCCACGCTCGACCCGGAAATGCAACAGATCGCGCGCAAGACCCTGATGGACGGCCTGATCAAGTTCGATCACCAGCGCGGCAGCTGGAACGGGCCGATTGACCGCATCTCCACAGGCACCGATTGGGGCGTGGAACTTGCTAAGATCGAGGCGCTGAGCGATCTGCCGGAATGGTCACTGGCTGTTGTTCTGGAAAGCGGAACCAGCGAAGCGCGCGTTGGTATTCAGCCGAAGCGGCTTCAAAGCGGGCAGCTCGAGGAAGACCGCAAGGCGGGCCCGCTGTTCCTGGAAACCATGAAATGGGCACGGGTCAGCGGCCGGGCACCGTCCGCCGTCTCTGATGTTCTAGCGCCGGGCGATGTGGTCTATGTTCAGGAAAGCGCCGTTGCACCTGGCACTTATGAACTTCGCCAGATCCCGAAAGTGTCTGGTGCTCTCGTCGCCATGGACCCGTACACCGGCCGTGTTTTGGCGCTGGTCGGCGGCTTCAGCTTTGCCCAGAGTGAATTTAACCGGGCAACACAGGCCTGGCGTCAGCCGGGCTCGTCCTTCAAGCCGTTCTTGTATGCTGCAGCCCTCGACAATGGGTACACGCCGTCATCTGTGGTGATGGACGCGCCGCTTGAGATTTCACAAGGCCCAGGCCTTGGGACCTGGCGGCCGCAAAACTACGGCGGCAAGTTCTACGGTCCCTCAACCTTGCGCACCGGGATTGAGCGTTCCCGAAACGTGATGACCGTGCGCCTTGCGCAGGACATGGGCATGCCGCTGGTGGCCGAATACGCCAAGCGGTTCGGCATCTACGATAACATGCTGCCGGTTCTGTCCATGTCGCTCGGTGCCGGGGAAACCACGGTCCTTCGGATGACAGCGGCTTACGCGACCATTGCCAATGGTGGCCGGAAGCTGCGTCCGACCCTGATCGACCGGATCCAGGACCGCTACGGCCGCACAATCTACAAGCACGACAGCCGGATTTGTGACGGTTGTACCCAAAATGCGTGGGATGGGCAGAGCGAACCGACTTTGATCGACAATCGTGAGCAAGTGCTCGACCCGATGACCGCTTATCAGATCACCTCCATGATGGAAGGTGTGGTCCAGCGCGGAACCGCGACATCCGTTCGTGCCGTCAATCGTCCTGTTGCCGGCAAGACCGGCACAACGAATGATGAGAAGGATGCCTGGTTCGTTGGCTACACCCCGGATCTCGCAGTGGGTGTTTTCGTCGGCTTCGACAATCCCAAGCCGATGGGCCGCGGCGCGACCGGTGGACAGGTGGCAGCACCGATCTTTACCGAATTCGTCAAGCAAGCTCTCGCCGAAAAGCCGCCGGTGGAGTTCCGTGTCCCGCGCGGTCTGCAGCTGATCCCGATCAACAAGAACACCGGATTGCGGACAGCAGGCGGAACGCCAGGCGCGATCCTGGAAGCTTTCAAACCGGGCATGGCCCCGCCGGACAGTTATTCCGTTATCGGGTTCCAGGACACAATGGGTGTTCCAACCTATGTCTCTCCTGAGGCCGGACAGGCTGTTCTGCAAGGCACCGGCGGACTTTACTGAAGATTGCCACAAACGCCGTTGGTGGTGGTTTACAGGAAAGTTGCGGAAAGCTAATCTCCCGCTCCAAATTCAGCCCGGATCCTGAATCAAGGCTCCGGGCTTTTCACCAATAAGAGAGGTATCCGATGCGCGCCGAGATGGAAGCCATCGTTGATGAAATCAAGCAGGCCATAAGCCTGCTGAGGAGGCATCTTTGACTGGGATCAAGCCCTGGTAAGACTGGAGGAGCTGAATGCTCTTTCTGAAGATCCCGAACTTTGGAATGACCCGGCCAAAGCCCAGAAATTGATGCGCGAGCGTCAGCAGCTTGATGACGGCATCAACGGCGTCAAGGGGCTGGAACAGGATCTGGCGGACAACATCGAGCTGATCGAGCTCGGTGAAATGGAAGATGACAAGTCTGTTGTCGAGGACGCCGAAGAGGCGCTGCGTGGGCTCAAGGACAAGGTCAATCAGCTTCAGCTGAATTCGCTTCTGTCCGGTGAGGCGGACGGCAACGACACCTATCTGGAAATCAACTCCGGGGCAGGGGGCACGGAGAGCCAGGACTGGGCCTCCATGCTGCTGCGCATGTACCGCCGTTGGGCGGAAAAGCGCGGCTACAAGGTTGAGCTACTGGAATACCATGATGGTGAAGAGGCCGGCATCAAATCGGCAACGCTGCTCATCAAGGGCGAGAATGCCTATGGCTGGCTGAAAACTGAATCTGGCGTTCACCGTCTGGTCCGGATTTCGCCATATGACAGCAATGCCCGCCGTCACACCAGCTTCTCCAGTGCCTGGGTTTACCCGGTGATCGATGACAGCATCGAGATTGATGTCAACGAGAGCGATTGCCGGATCGATACCTACCGCGCGTCCGGCGCTGGCGGCCAGCACGTCAACACGACTGATTCTGCTGTGCGCATCACGCACCAGCCGACCGGTATTGTGGTGCAGTGTCAGTCTGAGCGATCCCAGCACAAGAACCGGGCGACTGCCTGGGGCATGCTGAAGGCGCGTTTGTACGAAGCGGAACTGAAAAAGCGCGAAGAAGCGGCAAACGCGGAAGCAGCGTCCAAGACCGACATCGGTTGGGGCCACCAGATCCGCTCTTATGTTCTGCAGCCGTATCAGCTGGTTAAGGATCTGCGAACCGGTGTGCAAAGCACATCGCCGGACGACGTGCTGGACGGTGACCTGGATTCCTTCATGGAAGCAGCGCTTGCACAGCGGGTCTTCGGCGGCGACGAAGTCGTTGTTGAGGATATTGAGTAAGCTGATCTCTTCCGGAGACCAGATTGAAAGCGGCGCTTCGGTGCCGCTTTGTTGTTACAGCGACAGTTTCGCCAGTCTCTCGCCAGCGCGCAGGAAGGTTGCCGGATTGGTCGGCCGGTCGTTCTGGCGCACCTCATAGTGAAGGTGCGGACCGGTCGAGCGCCCCGTTGAGCCGATGTTGCCGATCACATCTCCGGCCACAACGTGACTGCCATCAGACGTCCGGATCTTGCTCAGGTGTGCATAGCGGGTGATGAAGCCGTTGGCGTGGCGGATTTCAACCATTTTACCGTAGCCGCCTTTCCATCCTGCGAAGATGACGGTGCCGGGTGCCGCAGAATAAACGCGCGCGCCATAGGGGGCTTTAAAATCAAGACCGGAATGCATTGCGAGGCGGTTCAAGAAAGGATCCATACGCGGACCGTAGCCGCTTGAGAGCGTCCCGTTCCGCACCGGGCGTTTGACGGGCAGACGGAGCGCTGCAAACTTTACCCGCTTCAGGGTATCGAGCGCGGTATTTGCCCGGTGTAGCCGATCGGCAAAACTCGTTTCACTGAGCGCTTCGAAGGGCCCACCAAGACTGGAGGACCTACGAACAGCCTTGTTGAGGTTGGGGACGAGTGGTTTGGTAATGCCGAGAATGTCTTCGATCCGGCTTTCTGTCGCAACAGTGATGGCGTCGACGGCAGCGGTGCTTTCCGTGCCCATCTCCGAAATGTCGGCTTTCAGGGCGTCTAGGGCTGCGCGTTTTTCAGTCTTTTTTTTTAAGGGTTCGTCGGTAGGTGCCTCAGTGCCCTGAAGAATGGACAGCGGATCAAAGGCCTTGCGCGACGCATCCCTGAGGCCCAGCGCCTTGACCGGTTCGGAGATCACCTCGTTTTCGCCGCCCATGGCCGTGCGATCGCCTTTGGGGGCAGCTGCAATCCGGCCTTCATCTATCGCTGGCTTTTGGGCAGGAACCGGCTTGCCGGTGTTGAGGTAGATCCCGACGCTTTCTGCGCGCGCCATCAGGTCGGCGACGATCGTATGGCGTTGATTGAGATCTTGCTGGCGGCGCAGCACATCCATGACCTGTATTTCAACGCTTTCCCGGTCAACCAACTGCCGGCTGTTCAGCCGCTCAATCTCGGCGCGGAGGCGGGCAATGCGGTCCTGATACTGGAGTGCGACCTCGGTGCGCTCGGCATTGACTTCCGCGACCATGCCGGATCGCATGACCTGATAGCTGATGGCACCGGTTACGATCAGGGTCGCCGCGATGCAGGTCAAGGCACCGGCAATCAGATGAACCGGGCGGAGGATGTAAGTGGTCGTTCTCAAATCGCCTTTCAAAGACTCCCGGTGCGGTGCCTCTGTGTGGGGCACTTGGTAGGTCCGCGTCATTTCTGGGCGCTTTTGGGTCATCACTCGATCACTGCTGCATTCTGCATTTCACTTGCGATGATTAGAATTCCTTAAGGTTAACAATTCGTCTTCAAATGCAGGTTTTCAGCCGGTTAATCTGGCAAGAGGCTTGTAAAAACCGGGGGTTAAGCCTGCCTCGGATCGCGCGCGATCATTGAATGGCGGTTTCAAAGCGCCACGAAAATGCTTGCGTACATAGCTGTGAAACGCTGGTTCAGGGCGAATCCCCTGCCGGTCACACAAGAATCGGAACCATTTGGCGCCGAACGCAACGTGGTTCTTTTCGTCGCGGTAAATCACATCCAGGCATTTGGCTGTGTCTTCATCTCCCAAGCTTCGGGCCTTCTCGATCATTGGCGGCGTGATATCGAGGCCGCGGGCCTCCAGAACGAGGGGAATGATTGCAAGCCGCGCCGCCAAATCGTGACCGGTGTCTTGCGCTGCCTGCCAAAGACCATCATGGGCGGGCATGTCTCCGTAGGATGCGCCGAGTTGGCCGAGGCGATCCTGCAACATCGAAAAGTGTTTGGCTTCCTCCAGCCCCACCCGGACCCAGTCGTCATAATATGAACGTGGCAGCCGCACATGCGCGAACCGGCCGATCAGATCCCAGGTCAGGTCAACCGCATTGAGTTCTATGTGGGCGAGGGAGTGGATCAGGGCCAGCCGGCCGGCGGTTCCAGACAGCTTGCGTTTCGGCATGTCGCGCGGGGCAAGCAACTCCGGCTTGTTCGGCCGTCCGGGACGGTCCGGCATCTGGCCGTCTTTTGATGGTGAGCCGAGAGCCAGGTCGCGTTTGAACCAGGCCTTGGAAACGGCATAGGCAAGCCGGACCTTTTCGGTTGTATCGGCTGCTTCGACAATGGCGCGGGCGCCGGCAACAAGGTTCGCCGGCACCGGTTGAGTCTTTGTGTTTGTCATCTGAGCGTCTGACTTGGATATCAGCGCACCGGGGGATGCAAGTCTAGAGGGCTTTTACAGCCTCAAGAACGGCTTCAGCATGTCCGGGCACTTTCACTTTGCGCCAGATCTGAGCGATTTTTCCGTCTGCGTCTACCAGAAATGTGGCTCTTTCAACGCCCATGTACTTTTTGCCGTACATGGCCTTTTCGACCCACACGCCATATGCCTCGGCAGTCGCGTTGTCGGTGTCGGCGCCGAGACGCACCGCAAGATTGTGTTTGGCAATGAAATTGTCGTGTTTGCGGGCACTGTCCGGTGAAATCCCGACAATTGTTGCGCCCAGTTCCTTGAAGGCGTCGATGTTGTCGGTAAAGGCAATCGCTTCTTTGGTGCAGCCTGGTGTGTTGTCCTTCGGGTAGAAATACACAACGACCGGTTTGCCCTTCAGGTCGCTCAAGGTGATACGGCTGTCGCCGTCTGCCTCAAGGTCAAAATCAGGTGCAGCATCGCCTATGGCCAGATCGCTCATGTCGCCATCCTTCTGTCAAGTTTTGTGCGTTAATGCCGAATTCGGCAGCTGGGTGGGAAGCGGCTATCGCTTTTGGTGCTTGTTTCACATTATCATATGCATTGATACGACTCGTTCAATGCAACGGATGTGCGGGCTTCTTGGAATAGTACGCAGTTGAAGAGATATCCCGCGGGTTGCCCGAGGGACAACGGACGGAATGTAATTGTCGCAACCGGACGGAATGAAAGACGAACTGCCCAAACCGGCCCCATGGAAACGCCGCAGACTTCTGCGTTTGACCAGTGGTCTGGTCTTTGTCGGCCTTATTGTGTTCGTGGGCGCGATCTTTGCCTCAGGCCCGGTCACCGTTCCTTTTCTTGGAAATCTTCTGGCATCGCAGGGAACGCGTGGACCAGTCACCCTTTCGGTTGAAAGCGCCAGTGTAGACTTTACAGCCGATGACGGGATCCGGATCGTCATTGAAGATGTGCGTGTTGATATCAGCGGCGGCGCACCGGTCACACTAAAGCTTCCACGGCTCGAAGCGCCGTTGACTCGATCAGCCCTGTGGTCGGGAGATATCCGGTTCGCATCCCTCAATTTAAAAGAGCCGCAAGTTACGATCGCCCTGAAAGGCGGACCGGCAGTCATTCCCGAGATCAGTCAATTGTCGGAAGCCGTCAATCGCATCGGCAACGTGATCGATGATCAGTTTGTCCGCCGGGGTCTCACGTCCGTCACGGTCTCCGACGGGGCTTTTGACATAACGGGGCCGGCACCGCGATCCTTCACGAACATCAATGCGGACGTGTTCCGGTCTCCAGATGGCGAAATTTCTGCGAGCGCCCGCGTTGGCGGACGGGTGACTTCTTGGCGATTGGATTTCCTGAGAGCGCCGTCCAAGACCGGGCCAGGCACTCGCATGGCGGCCGTTGTCAACGGGATTACGCTTGCCGAACTTCTGGGGCCCGATGCGTCAACAGCCTATGGCAAAGGCTTGAGACTGCCGGCGTCGGCGAAACTCGACAGCGTTTTGGATGAAAATGGGGAGCTGATCTCTGCGAACGCCGTTGCGAGGGTCCAAAACGGCTGGTTCCAGATGGGCCGGACGCTGGTGGCTTTCGATGATGTCGCGTTGTCTGCAGTTTACCGCGGGCCAGACAAGCCGATTGATATCCAGACGTCCCATTTTATCCGGGGCAATACGCGGATCTTCTTTTCTGGACAGATTGATCAACCTACCAGCGATGCGCCGGTCTGGGACTTCCTCCTGGAAACCGAGCACCCCCAGGTCGGGCCGTTGGATGTGCGTGAACCGCCGCAAATGCTGGATGGTGCCACTGTTCAGGGCAGGTTCAATTTGGCGGAGAAACAAATTGATATCAGCCGCTTTTCGGTGCGCTCGGGCAAGGCAAGCGCGACCGGTGTTGTGAACATCCAGATCGGCTCGGATGGGCCTTACCTGGCTATTGCCGTGGATGGCGAACAGATCCCGATCTCCCTTGCGAAAAAGGCTTGGCCGATCACATTGGTGCCGCCGGCACGCAAATGGATCATCGAGAGGATCAAGGCCGGTCTGATCGAAACCGTGTCCTTCACAGCCGCTATACGTCCACCTGCGTTCAATCACCTCGATCCGGACGCAGGCTGGTCTGGCGACGATATGGCGATGACCATGAGCTTCGTTGACGGTGCTGTTGCGCCTGTCGGCGATGTTGCCGTGGTGGATGGCCTGTCCGGAACCATGACCATCGAAAACGAGGTCCTGACCGTCAAGGCCAGCGGCGGCACAGCCGATCTGCCTGGGGAAGATGATGTCGTCGTTCCTGAGACGGTTTTTGAGATCCACAACCTGCCTCTGCGTGTCGGAAAGATCGCAAAGGTCGAGACGCGCCTTGAAGGCGGCAACGCGGAAATCGGTGCATTGTTGAATGCAAAACCGTTTGAGGTTCTCGACCGTGCAAACTTGAAAACCGGTGGTGTGACAGGGAGCGGCGTTGTCGATATTACCGCGAGTTTCCCGATGGAACGCGTGATCGACATGGATGATGTCACCTGGAAAGCGGTTGGCCGATCAGAAGACTTTTCTGACGAGAACCCGATCATGGGTCACCAGATCCAAAATGCTGATCTGTCGATCGAGGCAGATCGCAGCCAAATCGTTATCTCCGGCAACGGTGAGTTCGACGGTCTGAACGCGGATATCAATCTGGTGGTCCCGCTATCTGGAGCGGGCGACCCACGGCGTCAGGATGTCGTGGCGTCCGTGACAGCCGATCAGCTGAAGGCCCGTGGAATTGATCTGACAGCATTCCTGGATGGCCCGATGACGGTCAGCGCGGGCAAGGCCGAGGGCGGTCAGAACATCAGCATCGATCTTCAAGAGACCGAAGTCCGGCTTCAGGCGCTTGGTTGGCGAAAAGCAAAGGGCGTACCGGCGTCCGCCTCCTTCAAGCTGATCGAAACCGACGATAAGAAAGTTGTCCAGGACTTCGAGCTGGTTACGGAAGGCGCGGATATTTTTGGTCAAATCCACCTGTCCGCGACTGGCGAGCTTACCGAGGCATCCTTTCCGCGGTTCCAGCTACGGCCCGGCGATGATGCCCAAATCGACATCACACGGGCGGACAGCGGCCGATATGACATTATCTTTTCCGGCAAGAATTTCGACGGCCGGGGCCTGATCCAGAGCCTCAGAAGCCCCGGAGGGAGCCAAGGTGCCGGCGATTTCGCCGACGGGGCCCGGATCGCCGTGGATCTTGACCGGATGACCGGGTTCAACAAACGCTGGATGGGGAACGTCAGGGGCCGGGTGGATACCGGAGCTCGCGGCTTGATGGCCGCCGATATCAGCGGGCTCGTTGGTGGCAGCTCGGACTTCCGCTTTACCTTGACGAGCAATGGCGGTGCGCAACAGGCAGACGGGCGCTTTGACGATACGGGCGCCATACTGGCGTTTCTGGATCTTTACAAACGCATGCGTGGCGGGCGCGGAACCTTGAGTGTTGCCATGGCCGACGCCGATAGTTGGGTGGGCGATTTCAAGGTGCGTTCGCTGGTCATTACGGAAGATCCGGCCATTCAGCGCATCAGCACGACCAACTTGAACACGCGCGATGAGGCAAGCCGCGTGATCGTGCGCCAGCCCCAGGTCAACACTGCGGAAGGAGCGCGCGGCACCGCTTCATTTGAAACGCTCGACATCAATTTCACCCGGGAAGGCGATCAGATGACGATCAGCCGCGGCGCTTTGCAGGGCAACGCGCTTGGCGGCACGGTGGCCGGCACGGTGGATCTCAAACAGCAGACGCTCAATCTGACCGGAACATTCGTGCCGATCTATGCGCTGAACAATTTCTTTTCCAAGATCCCGCTCTTGGGGTTTGCCCTTGGCGGAAGTACGGGGGAAGGATTGATCGGTGTGACCTACCGCTTGTCCGGGTCCTTGTCCGACCCGGTGCTGTCGGTCAACCCGATTTCCGCGATCGCGCCCGGCATCTTCCGCCGGATGTTTGAGTTCCAGCCGGAATAGCAACCTGACAACAAAAAAACCGGGCAGGGAGCGCCCGGCTTTTCATGTCGGTCAGTTGGCCGATCAGACTGGCTTCAAGAGAACGTGTTTCTTCTTGCCGAGGGACAGCTTGACGATGCCGTCTTCGGTCACATCCGCCGGAGTGAGCTGACGGTTGGCATCCTGCTCACCCTTGTCGTTGATCTTGACGGCGCCGCCCTTGATGTTGCGGCGGACATCGCCGTTGGATGCGCACAGCCCGGCCGTGACAAAGGCGTTCAAAACACCCAGCCCGGCCTCAAGGTCAGCACTTGCCACCTCAACAGTCGGTAAGCCTTCCGCGGACTGACCTTCCTCGAATGCCTTGCGGGCAGTTTCGGCGGCCGCTTCCGCTTTTTCCCGCCCGTGGATCATCGCGGTGGCTTCGGTGGCGAGCACCTTCTTGGCCTCGTTGATGCCCGCACCATCCAGCGCTGCCAACCGGCTGATCTCGTCAAGCGGCAGGATTGTGAAGAGCTTCAGGAATTTCTCGACATCGGCATCTTCGGTGTTGCGCCAGTACTGCCAGTAGTCATAGGCCGACAGCTGTTCCTCGTTGAGCCAGACTGCGCCGGCCGCCGTCTTGCCCATCTTTGCGCCGGAGGAGGTGGTCAGAAGCGGAGCGGTGAGTGCAAACGCTTCCTTGGATTCTTTACGGCGGATGAGATCCACACCGGACAGGATGTTGGACCACTGGTCTGAGCCGCCCATTTGCAGGCGGCAGCCGGTTTGCTGGTAGATTTCCAGGAAGTCATAGCCCTGAAGGAGCATATAGTTAAATTCCAGGAAGGATAGGTGCTGTTCCCGCTCCAGGCGCAGCTTGACGGAATCGCGCTGGATCATCTGGTTGACCGAGAAATGCCGGCCGATGTCACGCAGGAACTCCATGTAGTTGAGTTTGAGCAGCCAGTCGGCGTTGTCCATCATGATGGCATCCGTCGGACCATCACCGAAGGTAAGGAGCTTTTCAAAGACCTTCCGGATGCCGGCCTTGTTCTCTTCGATGGTTTCATCGGACAGAACCTTGCGGCTTTCATCTTTGCCGGTCGGATCGCCGACCCGTGTTGTCCCGGAGCCCATGAGCGCGATCGGCCGGTGGCCGGTCTGCTGGAACCAGTAGAGCATCATGATGGTCACAAGGGACCCGGCATGCAGGCTCGGCGCCGTGCAGTCGAAGCCGATATAGGCGGTCACGGTTTCCTTGGCACAGAGCTCGTCGAGACCTTGAGGATCCGAGATCTGGTGAACGAACCCGCGCTCGGAAAGAACTTTCAAAAACTCTGACTTGAACTCGCTCATGTGTCTGCCCGTTAGATGCAACTGTCGTGTGGCCATTCGCCTGTTGGGCATGGCTCTATACCGGCAAAGCAATGATGTAAATTGCACAGGGTCTAAAAGTTCGGTCTTCAAAGGTTTGGCGAGCTTCGTTTCTTGCGCAATTTCCATGACGAAGGATCGCAGATCGGGGCATGGAGGCGGCGCGGTGAGCAATCCTGTGCAAAAAACAGCAAGCGTGACCCCAATCACAGCTGGGAGGGCGGTCTCATCCTAGGGTGGGGGTGTTGGCGCTGAGGAGCGCATGTTCATCCTGAGGAGGAGTTGAAATGTTTAGGAAATTCGCAATCGCAGCAGTTGCAACTGCTGCCCTCGCCACGGCCGCAGTCTCATTTTCGCCGACTGAAGCCCATGCCGGAAACCGGGCGGGCGCTGTTGCTGCCGGGGCCATCATTGGACTTGCTGCGGGCGCAATCATCGCCAGCCAGGTACAGCCCAGATATGTCGCGCCCGTCCGCTGCCACAACCAGGCCGTCCGCCGGTGGAGCCCTTATGAACACCGCTATGTTGTCGTCGGTTACCGCCGGGTCTGTTACTGATCAAGCAGATACAAGAACTTAAAACGAAGGCCTCCAATCGGGGGCCTTTCGTTTTTTGGATAAGCTTTTGTTTCCAAACACTGCTCCCTAGGCCGTGTGGACGAATTGGAGATGCATTTCGTCCACACGGCCTAGTGCGCAGGTCTTGAGCGCGGCAGATTTCATCAGAATGACACCAATCCTTCACTCACGCAGTCGGCGCTTTTGTTACGACCATCCCAGTCAAGGAGGCGTTGATGTCTGCGATTACGGTAAAACGATTGTCCAAAACGTTCCGGGGTGGCATCCGCGCCTTGGATGGCGTCGATCTGACGGTCGCCGATGGTGAGTTCGTTGCGCTGATCGGCGCGTCCGGCTCGGGAAAATCCACCTTGATCCGCCATATTTCCGGTCTGGTGGCTGGAGACAAGAAGAGTGGCTGTTGTCAGATCTCGATCAATGGGCACCCAGTTCAAGACAGCGGCGCCATCTCCAAAAACATCTCGGCGACGCGAACCGGCATCGGTGTCGTGTTTCAGCAGTTCAATCTGGTGCCCCGGCTAAGTGTCTTGACCAATGTCCTTGCAGGACTGCTTGGAAAAGTGCCGGTTTGGCGCGGCCTCTTTGGTTTTTTCTCATCAGAAGAAAAGCAGCTTGCAATGCGCGCCCTGCAGCGCGTTGGCATTGAGACAAAGGCGCGCCAGCGGGCGTCAACATTGTCGGGCGGCCAACAGCAGCGCGCGGCCATTGCCCGGACGATTGTTCAGGGGGCGAAAATCATCCTGGCCGACGAGCCGATTGCGTCCTTGGACCCGGCTTCGGCAAAGCGCGTGATGGGGATCCTGTCGAGGATCAACGAGGAAGACGGCACGACCGTGGTCGTTTCCCTGCACCAGGTCGAATATGCCCGCCGGTACTGCAAACGCACGATTGCCATGCGGGCCGGACAGATCGTCTACGACGGTCCGAGCCATGCACTGACGACCCAGTTTTTGCGCGAAATCTACGGTGAGGCCAGCGAAGAACTTGTGCTGCCGGATGCCGAAGACTTCGGGACCGCGCCAATCCCGGCGACGGCCTGAATCTCTCCAGGGGAGACATCGTGATGAAATTGATTACTCGCATTGCTGCGTCTGCAGCGATTATGGTTGGTTTGAGCGGCCCGGCGCTTGCCGAGCGTGAAAACCCGGAAGAACTCTACTTCGGCATTCTGTCCACTGAATCCAGCTCTGCGCAGCGTGAAAAGTGGGGCCCGTTCCTGGAAGCCATGGAAGCCTCTCTTGGCATGCCGGTGAAGCCGTTCTTTGCTGCTGACTATGCCGGTGTGATCGAAGGCATGCGCTTCGACAAGGTCGACGTTGTCTGGTACGGTAACAAGTCCGCAATGGTTGCCGTCGACCGCGCTGGGGCCGAAATTTTCGCTCAAACGACCGAAGCGACCGGGGATCGTGGTTATTGGTCGGTGATGGTGACCCACAAGGATTCCGGTCTCACTTATGAAGACGTGATGGCGTGCAACAAGGATCTGAATTTCGGCATCGGCGATCCAAATTCCACATCCGGTTTCCTTGTCCCGTCCACCTTCGTTTTCGCCAAGGAAGGTGTGAACCCGAAGGACTGTTTCAAGACCCTGCGCAACGCCAACCACGAGACCAACCTGATTTCGGTTGCAACCAAACAGGTTGATGCAGCTGTTGCGTCCTCCACCGGCATGTATTCCCGCCTGAAGAACGCCAAGCCGGAACTCTTTGCCGAACTGAAGGAAATTTGGCGCTCTCCGCTGATCGCGTCTGATCCGATGGCCTGGCGTCCGGAGCTCGATGAAAGCATCAAGTCGAAGATCATGTACTTCTTCATGACCTATGGCCGTCAGGGCACCGACGAGGAAGTGGCCAAGGCGCGTGAGAACCTGGCCATGATCGACATGGGACCGTTCATTCCGTCTTCCAACGCCCAGCTGTGGCCGTTCTACGAAATGGATCAGATCCGTCAGCGCATGTCCATCGAGGGTGACGACACCTATTCCGACGACGAGCGGACTGCGAAAATCTTGGAAATCAACACCAAGATCGAAGAAATCCGCGCAGCTGCTGCTGCCCGCCCGCGCAAGTAATCAGCGCAGCACATAGGCATGAGGGGAGGCATCAGGGCATTCCCTCATGCTCTTGTTTGATCTCCGCACAGGACACTTTTCATGACCAGTAATGTAAACGTGCTCAATACGGGCGAGCCCGTTCTTGAAGTCCCGGGTCGAACCACTCAGGAGAAGGTCTTTGACGTTCTGATCTGGGGCGGTTTGATCGTCATGCTGGTCTGGAGTTTCCATCCGGCGGATATGCACCGCATGGGCCAGGTATTCACCGGCGGTGGTAACATGGCCATGCTGCTGGAAGACTTTCTCAAGCCGAACTTCCGATATTGGCACAGCTATTTCGACTTGATGCTCGAAACCGTTCAAATGGCGGTCTGGGGGTCCTTTCTATCGGTGATCTTGGCGATTCCCTTTGGTTTGCTGTCCTCGTCCAATATTGCGCCTTACTGGATCGTGTTCCCAGTACGCAGGCTCATGGATGCCTTCCGTGCGATCAATGAGTTGGTATTTGCCCTGATTTTTGTGGCGGCTGTTGGTCTTGGACCGCTGGCAGGTGTTCTGGCGCTGACGATCCACACGACGGGCACGCTCGCAAAACTCTTTTCAGAAGCCGTGGAGGCGATCGATCCGCGTCCGGTTGAGGGCATCAAGGCAACAGGCGCTCCGGCTATTCAAGAGATCGTCTACGGTGTCGTGCCGCAGGTTCTGCCGCTCTGGATTTCCTATTCTCTTTACCGGTTTGAAGCCAATGTGCGCTCTGCGACCGTGCTGGGCATTGTTGGCGCGGGCGGTATTGGCATGTCGCTCTCCGAAGCCCTGCGCGGCTTTGACTACTCGGCTGGCGCTGCGATCCTATTGATCATCCTCGTAACGGTTTCCTTGCTTGATATCTTCGGGTCGCTGTTGCGTAAGGTCGTGATCGACGGCACCGACCACGGCCGGTTTGCTGCCTACTTCCTGTTCTTGACCCTTCTCGTGATTGGCCTGGAGACGTTGCTGGCGCGCTGATAAAGCGCTTCAAGCATAAGCCGTCGTTGCGAATCTGCCGGTCTGGTGCCACTTTCGTGGTATCAGACGACGAATACCCGGCCGGCGGGTTCTAACAGGCTTCTCCATGACACCCGGACATCTCCATATTCTGTGCGGCAAGATCGCCTCTGGAAAGTCAACGCTTGCCGGTGAACTCTCCAGCCAACCGGCAACGGTTTTGATAAGCGAAGACATTTGGCTGGCCGAATTGTTCGGGCCTGAAATGTCGACAATCAAAGACTATGTGCGTGTCTCGGCAAGGCTACGAGCCGTCATGGAGCCTCATATCATTGAGCTTCTAAAAACCGGCGTGTCCGTGGTTCTCGACTTTCCGGCCAACACGCCGGAGACGCGCGTCTGGATGCGGCGTGTGGCTGAAAATAGCGGCAGTGAACACACACTCCATTATCTCAATGTTTCCAACGAGGTCTGCAAGGAACGGCTGCGGACGCGCAATGCCAGTGGTAGCCATCCGTTTTCTGTGAGTGATGAGCAATTTGAAGCAGTTACCAAACACTTTGTCCCGCCAACTCCGGATGAAGGCTTTGACGTATTGGAACGCTAAGTTTCCGGATATTGGCCGACATGTTTTCGACCCGCTGAAGGGAGCAAAGACCTTATGAGGCCGACAAATGCATCGCCAGCACGTGCCCACGGTCTGATCTGCGGGACCATGCAACCCGGGCCCCGAAACCTGATCACGGATATCGCGGGCATCACGGTTGGGCACAAGACTATCATTGATGGGGACCTTCGGACGGGGTTCACGGCTATCGTCCCGCATCCGGGCAATCTGTTTTTGGAAAAGTTGGCCGCATCCAGCGACGTCATAAACGGCTTTGGCAAAAGCGCGGGCCTGATCCAGGTGGAGGAACTCGGAACCCTGGAGACCCCGATCCTGCTCACCAACACTTTCGGGGTGGCAGAAGGCATTCACGCCTTGATCCGGAGGGAGCTGAAACAAAACCCTCAGATTGATCGCGCGAAAGGGACCGTCAATCCGGTCGTCATGGAGTGCAATGACGGTTACTTAAGCGATATCAATGCGATTGCGCTGACCGAAGAGGACGCAAACGCCGCACTTTCGGTTGCTTCTACAGATTTTGAGCAAGGCAGTGTCGGGGCAGGGACCGGTATCAGCTGTTTCGGTTTCAAAGGCGGGATCGGATCCGCATCCCGCCAGTTTAAACTGGAGGACAGAACCTTCACACTGGGGGCCTTGGTGCAGGCGAACTTTGGCAGGGCCGGGGATTTGGTCCTTCCGGATGGGCGCAGGGCCTCTCCTGAGGGAATGGCAGCACCGGAGGAACGCGGATCTGTCATCATTGTTCTGGCAACGGATGTGCCACTGGAAAGCAGGCAACTAAAACGGATTGCACGGCGTGCAGGCGCCGGTCTTGCCCGGCTCGGCTCATTCTATGGCAATGGCAGTGGCGACATCGGTTTTGCGTTCTCAACGGCGCATAAGATACCGCACAATCCAGAAGGCGATCTGATCGCCCGCGATTATATGAATGAGGGTAAGATCGATCTTCTGTTTCAGGCCGCCGCGGAAACCACCCAGGAGGCGGTGCTCAATGCAATGATTGCGTCTCCCGCCATGTACGGGAAGGGGACGAGCTTCCGGCCGTCCTTGAAGGACTGGCTGCATCAAAATTGAGATGATTATCCAGATCGTTTGATATCTCACTCAAGCAAATTGTAAGACTTCGCTGGATTAATAGCATCGGAAAGAACAGGACTTGATCATTCTGATGTTGACCAGTGGATTGAAACCCTTGCGGAATGCGATCAGCTCGTTCGGCTTGATCTGCGGTCTTTTTGCCGTGGTCGAGCAAGCGCAAGCAACCGAAATTCATCTTGTGACGGAAAACTATCCGCCCTTCAATTTCATGCAGGACGGAGAGATCGTGGGGCTCGGCGCGGATCAGGTGCGGGAAATCATGATCCGGGAGAACATTGAATACACCATGGAGATGCTCCCATGGTCCCGGGCCTTTTGGTTGGCTGAAAACAGAAAAAACCATTGTGTCTTCACCACCGCCTATACACCGGCAAGAGCTGAGACCTTTGCCTGGATATCACCGCTCGGCGGCGCTGAACTGTTCCTGATCAAGAAGGCCGGATCGCAGATCCCGTCAGACTTGGCCGAAATTTTTGGCGAATTTTCCGTCGGCACTCAGCGGAGCGACTACGCCGAATATGTCTTGAAAACCCAGGGCTTCGGCTCCATCGACTATTTTGATGATGTTGAAACGGTAATCCGCCAGCTTGTTCAAGAGCGGCTGCACCTTGCCGCGATCTCCAGCATGACGTTTCACACGCTTGTGCAGCAAGGTGTTGAGATCGAACTTGTTCATGGATTTGGCGACATCATCGGCAATGCGCTCGCGTGTAACCCTGAAACCGATGAAGCGTTGCTCCAGCGCATGCAGAACGGCCTGGACAGCATCATCACAGACGGTTTTCAAGCCGACATTCTAAAGAAGTACACCGGAGCTGCTTCGCTTAGCGCCCTTACGGACGAGAACTAGAGCTAATCGCGTTGAACTGAATTCAGAATGTTTCAGGTTTCGCGTTCGAGGCACCACCGAGAGGCAGCGAAACCTGAATCCGTTTAAACGCGATTTGCTATAACACGCGGCCAGCGCTTCCAACTGTCAGCGATGGGCCGGATCTGCGTCTTTCATGACTTCGACTGCTGAACAAAGAAAAACCCCGGTCGAGTGACCGGGGTTTTCCGTGTTTGACGTCGAACCTGTCTTAGACAGAGTAGTACAGGTCGAACTCGACCGGATGCGGGGTCATTTCGTAGCGCTCGACTTCTTCCATCTTCAGTTCGATGTAAGCATCGATCTGGTCGTCGTCGAAGACGCCACCGGCTTTGAGGAACTCGCGGTCTGCATCAACAGCTTCCAGAGCTTCACGAAGGGAACCACAAACCGTCGGGATCTCCGCCAGTTCTTCAGCCGGCAGATCGTAGAGGTTTTTGTCCATCGCATCGCCCGGGTGCAGCTTGTTCTTGATGCCGTCAAGGCCAGCCATCAAAAGGGCAGAGAAGCAGAGGTACGGGTTTGCTGTCGGATCCGGGAAGCGGACCTCAACGCGTTTCGCCTTCGGAGAAGACGTGAACGGGATGCGGCAAGACGCAGACCGGTTACGCGAGGAGTAGGCGAGAAGAACCGGTGCTTCGTAACCCGGGACCAGACGCTTGTAGGAGTTGGTGGACGGGTTGGTGAAAGCGTTCAGGGCTTTCGCGTGCTTCAGGATGCCGCCGATGAAGTACAGGCAGGTCTCGGAGAGGTCTGCGTACTGGTTGCCGGCGAACGTCGGCTCACCGTTGTTCCAGATGGACAGGTGGCAGTGCATGCCGGTGCCGTTGTCGCCGAAAACCGGCTTCGGCATGAAGGTTGCGGATTTGCCATATGCGTGTGCAACCTGGTGAACGACATACTTGTAGACCTGCATGTTGTCGGCGCAGGAGGTCAGGTTGTCGAACTTCATGCCGAGTTCGTGCTGGGCAGCCGCCACTTCGTGGTGGTGCTTTTCAGTCGGAACGCCCATTTCACCCATGACAGACAGCATTTCGGAGCGGATGTCCTGCGCGCTGTCGACCGGCGGGACCGGAAAGTAGCCGCCTTTTGTGCGCGGGCGGTGGCCCATGTTGCCGGTCTCATATTCGGAGCCCATGTTGGACGGCAGTTCGGAGCTGTCCAGGATGAAGCCGGTGTTGTACGGGTCAGCGTTGAAGCGGACGTCGTCGAACATGAAGAATTCGGCTTCCGGTCCAACGTAGATGGTGTCGCCGAAGCCACCGGACTTGACGTAGGCTTCTGCCTTCTTCGCGGTCATGCGCGGATCACGGTTATAGGCTTCGCCGGTGATCGGGTCGATGATGTCGCAGAAGATCGCCATGGTGGACTGGGCGAAGAACGGATCGATGTGAGCCGATTCCGGATCCAGGATGAGCATCATGTCGGATTCATTGATGGCCTTCCAGCCGGCGATGGAGGAGCCGTCAAAGGCAACGCCTTCGGCGAACATGTCTTCATCAACCAGTGCAACGTCCATGGTGACGTGCTGCATCTTGCCGCGCGGGTCAGTGAAGCGCAGATCGACGAACTTGATGTCTTTTTCCTGAATTTGCTTCAGGATATCAGCAGCGGTGGTCATTATGTCCATCCCTTTGATTTTTCGTGTGAACGTTTGGGTTTTGGTCCCGGTCCGGCAGAGTGTTTAAGATGTTTGCCTCGGCGCGGATAGTCCGGAATTGGGTGTGCGGCGAAATGCCGGAACAGGTGAGGGTTAAATGGCGTCGGTGCCGGACTCGCCGGTCCGGATGCGGACTGCCTCTTCGATGTTTGAGACAAAAATCTTGCCATCGCCGATACGACCGGTCTGGGCAGCATTGCGGATTGCCTCGACTGCCTTATCCACCATGTCCGATCCAAGCACGATTTCGACTTTGACCTTCGGCAGGAAGTCGACAACGTATTCAGCGCCACGGTAAAGTTCGGTGTGACCTTTCTGACGACCGAATCCCTTGGCCTCGGTCACTGTGATGCCCTGCAGGCCGACTTCTTGAAGAGCTTCTTTGACCTCATCGAGTTTGAAAGGTTTGATGATCGCTTCGATCTTTTTCATCACCGTATGTCTCTCTCCACATGTAATGGCAGGGTCTGCCCGAACGCTCTTCTTTCGGACCATCGCCAGACTAAAACGCACTGGTTCGGGTCAGCTGAGAGCTGTTGCCATGCAAAAGCACGAAGCGTGCCAATTGTCTTTCTGATTGTCAGATTTTCCATCCCGGCAGGATTCCGCTGCTATTTTTAGCAAGTTATCGCGAAAGTCGTCGTGTCAGAGTGAGATTGTTCGATTGATATGCATAAAAAATAGACAAAGTGATTACAAAATACGCAGATGAGTGAGGCCCGGTGCCTGGTCTTGCCGGAGGCAGCCTCAATGCCGGGCGTCTGACTGATCTTGTTGCGGGGTGAATTGCCGTTAGAGATGCGTATGATAACGCCGAACAATCTCCCTTTTGTTGGGCACACAAAGGATGGTCATGACGGCAGCGCTACTCACTCCAGACGAAATGGGCCAGGCAGACCGCTTGACGATCGAGGGCGGCCTTCCGGGCTTGGATCTAATGGAGCGCGCTGGATCAGCCGTAGCTGGTATGGCCGCGAACCATGCACCGGCGGGAGGGCGCATTCATATCCTTTGCGGGCCAGGCAACAATGGGGGCGACGGATTTGTTGCCGCAAGGCTCTTGGCAGAACAGGGGTATGATGTCCGGGTCGATCTCCTCAAATCCCCGTCCGGCTTGAAGGGGGACGCTGCTGCGGCTTTTGCGGCTATGACCCTGCCATTCGAGATCCTCACATCCGGAGATCAGCTGATCGGGCATATGGCAGACCGGTTCACTGGGGCCGATGTCATTATCGATGCCTTGTTCGGAGCGGGATTGGATCGTCCGCTGTCCGGTCCGGCCGCCGAGCTGGTTGAAGCTGTAAATGGATCAAACGCTGCGATCATAGCGGTGGACCTGCCATCCGGCATCAACGGTGCGACCGGAGAGATCATGGGGAGTGCGATCAAGGCGCATGCGACCGTTACATTCTTTTTGAAAAAGCCCGGGCATCTGCTGTTCCCCGGCCGCGGATTATGCGGTTCGATCACCGTCGCTCAGATCGGGATTGAAACAGACGTGCTCGACAAGATCGGGCCGGCGGCATTTGAAAATACGCCGGACCTCTGGCTTGCGAGTTGGCCGCGCCCGGCGGTGGAGGGTCACAAATATTCAAAAGGCCACGCGGTCGTTTTTAGCGGGCCAATGGCCAGAACCGGTGCAGCACGGCTTTCAGCCATGGCTGCGCTTCGGACCGGGGCGGGGCTCGTCACTCTGGCATCGCCGCCGGACGCCATGATGGTCAACGCATCGCATTTGACGGCAGTCATGCTGAAAAAGGTCTCCGGTCCTGAAGCGATCCCGGAGTTTCTGTCCGATCCGCGTCTGAATGCCGTTTTGATCGGACCAGGATACGGGATCGGAGAGGACACACAGGCAGCTGTCGAGGCCATTATCGCGACAGGGCGGTCCTTGGTACTGGACGCTGATGCCTTGACCAGTTTCTCAAAAAACCCGCAGAAGCTGTTTGATTTGATCAAAGAAAACGCATCGTCAGCTATCCTGACGCCGCATGACGGCGAGTTTCAGCACCTTTTTCCAGATCTGACCGGCCTCGACAAGCTTGCACGGGCGCGGGAGGCCGCACGCCGTTCCGGTGCAATACTCATTTTAAAAGGCCCCGACACAGTCATTGCAGCACCGGACGGCCGGGCCGCGATCAACTGCAATGCGCCGCCGTTTCTGGCAACTGCCGGGTCCGGTGATGTGCTGGCAGGCATCGGGGTTGGTCTTCTGGCGCAAGGAGTTCCAGCATTTGAGGCAGCCTGTCAGGCGGTCTGGTTGCATGGAGAGGCTGGCCGGACCGCTGGCCCTGGCCTTATTGCTGAAGATTTGCCGGCAGCGCTGAGGGAGCCACTCCGCCACTTGTGGACAAGTCTTGCGTGATAATCGTCAGACGCGCTATTTTTCCTTTGACGGAAAAAGTCGGGGTGGTATAGAGGCCCCGCTTCAAACGCGGAGCGTCCAAGCTCCTGCGATGCGGATGTGGTGAAATTGGCAGACACGCCAGATTTAGGTTCTGGTGCCGCAAGGCGTGGGGGTTCAAGTCCCTCCATCCGCACCAATACTCAAACAGCAAGTAATTGAGTTATTTACGATGCTGGCCTCTGGCCTGCTGATTTATTTGTGAAATCGCGGATATTACCCCGCAATTTGCCCCAGTTTTACCCATGATGCGTGTGAGGCGAATACGTGTGGTAGCAACGACCTTATCATAAAACACCTTCAAGCGGTGGAACTGGTTGTTGCCAGGTCTCAAGATGGAAGCAATTGTTTGGTCCAGAAGGATCTACCATCCTGGCATTTGCCTTTTAGTGCCGAGTTTGACCGTTTGATATGGCTCTTGTTTGCTTGAACAGATCTAGCTTGTCAGCATCCTCGGCCGATGAAAGCCCGCAATAGTCTGTGATGGCCTCCAGGACTTCCGTGCAGACAGTTCGCAGCTCATCCATGACTTCAGGCCCGGCAGTTGATTGTGCTGCGAGCCGCGGCCGGGCCGATCGCGTGCGAAAGTCAATCACTTCAAGGGTTCCACGGGTCGCGCGCGCGTGGGAGTAGGCCGCATCAAAATCGTAGAAATATGCCGCGGGGTCTGCAGATCGTTGCGGGACCACTCTCAAATGGCCGAACAGCTGACCCGGGCCGAGTGTCTCGGCGATGTCCCTCGCGCTCGAGAGCTCATACCGGAAACGCAAGGGAAATGCCGTTGACATCAGGGCGTTTTCAACATCTGCCTTGAAAAGCCGTTCACAGTCTTCCGGAGAGAGACCGAGATGATGGAGGGTGACGGATGCCGCCATTTCGGCACCATCAATGAGCGCGCGATGGTCCTTGTCCGAAGCCGGTTCGATCCGGCGCCCCAGTCGCGGCACAAAAGCGACCTTTAGCGCGTCGAGATCCGGATCGATGACATAAGTGCCGCCAGCGAAATTTTGGTCGACATGGATCTCGCCAATCCCATCATATACTTTGAGTGCTTCCGCTGCAGCCTCAACATTCAGACACCGGCAGATGACGCCGCGCGTCGGCTCAAAGACGATAAACGGCCCGCGGTCGAAAAGGCTCAACATATGTGTCTGGCTCCTTTCAATGGCGGCCGATGAAGCGTATGCGCCTGGCTAGCGGCAGGCTTGGGAAATCTCCTTGTATTTATCGTGTCGAGTACCGCATTTGGGTGCAGGTGAACCCGACCTGACACTGAGGATTATCTTTGGTCGGAGCAAAAACGGGTGTCAGGGAAACCGCTCTGTCGGCGCAATAATTGACCCCGGCCTTGACCTGGGTCCAGCTGTTCGGCCCTGTAGCAAAATTTACGGTGCCTTGTTTCTGCACAAGGGCTTTTGCTTGGCTGCAGGTCATCGACCGGACATCAGGCCGTTGTGTTTGCGCGTCGGCGCGCGGGCCTTCCAAGATGATAAAACCCGCCGCCATAAACCCTAAGGCGATGATCCACGGTCCTGTCTTCAAGTTTTGTATCCTTTTTTGTTTGGCTCGGTGCTCTCTGGGTTCTGGCGAAGGTCTCACAGAAGCCTGACACTGCCGGAACGCTTCTAACCACGAGTGTAGTTAGGGCGCTCTATTTAAAGGATCCAGAAACCTGCCATGTCCCGTTGGGACGGCCGGAAACGTTAGCCTGACATAGCTCTACAGGTATCGAAGAAAACACCTTTCAATGACCGGCCTGAGACGTTGTTGTGGCGCTTGATGGAGGTTTACACCGCGCCCCTGTCGTCAGATGGGCCGTGCCATATACCCGCGCGCCGACACAGTTCCCGACATCGAATAGGAGCTCCCATCCCGCTCCTCGTCAACGGGCTTGCTGGTGCTGAACCTGTATGTCTTCCTCGACGTGTCTGCGGTAATGGTTGCTCCGACCTCCAGGTTGGTATGATGCTCACCGAGGTCTTGTCCCATCAACCCGTGTTGGTATCGATCGGCAAGTGTTTCGGGCAGGTCAACCAGCCAGAAATTTGTATCCGATTGGAACGACAGCAGGATCGTGTAGGGATCAATCCCGTGTTCCTTGATCATGACTTCAAGCAAAACGGTGGGGTCGGCATTAGTAAGGCCCAAGGCCGCGCGGACATGGGCTGGTGCAAGTGTGTATCGGTAGGCGGGCGGCGCCCGTCGCGGTAGACGGAAAAACAGCGGCGGTTTTTCAAGTAAGCTCGGACACAATGCGCCAACCCTTTCAGCGAAGAGTTGACCAATACCGAATTCATCGCCGTGAAAGGCCATCATTTGCTCGGCGGTTTTGTAGGCAACGTGTTCATGCCCCGCAAAATCGGCCGATGTTTCATCTCCGATCCAAACGTCGTTCTGGTAATCGACATCCAGTAGCGCAAACACGCATCCCGTCATCCCTATGCTGAAATTCCAGGCGTGCTCGATGTACCTGCCAGCATCCCCGGGGTCAGATACCAATATCTTCAGGCCGATCACCCCAAATGGAGCCTGGCGCGAGATCATTTTCTCAATCGTGCCATCCTTGATTTCAAGGGATGCAGACGTGTTTCGAAGGTCGATCAGATGGGACTGGAACTCCGTCGCAATTGCATCAATCAGGCGCTCAATCCGGCCCTTGCTTGGTGACACGTTCTTCTCCAGTCCTTGCTTCCGACCTTTGCTCCGCGTTGCCAATATAGGCCATGCCGGTCCGGCTCGGTACTCCCCGGAAGCATCAGAATGGCGGTATTGAAAAAGAGGTCCTTAGATTCCGGTGTTGTTGGAGACACTTGTTGAGCGCTTGCTTTATGGCTTTACGCGTAGTTTTCGTTTGCTGCAGCGAACCGCACACGTCAATGAACGTTGTAGGGTATGCCAGAGGGTCGGGTTTTACTCTCGAGAAAGGTCCAGCCGGTAGTCTTGGAAAAACCCGCCGATCGACGAGAGACAAATGTCGTTTACCAGTGCTGCCGCCCTCGAGATTCTCAATCTTCACAAGTGCTTCAACGAACCTGCCGTTGATGATCTCTCGCTAACGGTGCGGCGTGGTGAATTTTATGCTCTGCTGGGCCCGAATGGCGCCGGCAAGACAACGACGCTGCGGATGGTTGCGGGATTGCTCCAGGCTGATGCCGGTGCTGTCAAGATCTGCGGGATCGACGCATTTGCAGATCCGATTGCCGCCAAAAAACTGCTGGCCTGGATTCCAGACGATCCGATGGTTTATGACAAGCTGACACCGCTTGAATACCTGGAGTTTGTTGCAGGACTCTGGAACATGTCGCCGGATTTTGCGCGGTTCAAGGCGGACAGCCTGCTCGACTCGCTCGGACTTGGGTCCCATGCAAATGAACGCTGTGGCGGGTTCTCCAAAGGAATGCGTCAAAAGGTGGCGCTTGCCGGAGCTTTGATCCATGAGCCGCGTTTGATCATTCTTGATGAGCCTCTCACGGGACTGGATGCAGGTTCTGCACGGCAAGTCAAAAGGGTGCTGTCCGGACTTGTTGCGCAAGGTGTGTCGATTGTCATGACGACACACATTTTAGAAGTCGCGGAACGCATGGCCGACCGGATCGGAATAATCGCACGCGGACGTCTCGTTGCCGAAGGAACGCTGGAAGAGTTGCGGGAACGCGCGAGCGCAAATGGCAACACTTTGGAGGACATTTTCCTCGAAATAGTTGGTAGTGAAGCCGGCAGCGAACCACCTGCGCAGGAGGCAACAGGCTTCCACGGGAAGGTTGCATGAGACAATTCATGGCAAAATCCGCATTGATGCGGTTTTCGCATCATGAATTAAGGCTGGCCTGGCGCGACTGGTCATGGATGTTTTCTGGCAGGCGCAGCAAAAGCCTTTGGCGCGCCCTAATCGGAATCAGCATCTTTTACGCGGTTATGCATCTGATCGCGTATGCTGTTCTGGGCTCCCATTTGACAGCTGCATCTGTGCTGGATCAAACCACGCTTGCGGTGCTTTCAGTGACGGTATTGCTAAGCTTCACCATGATGCTGTCCCAGGCGATGGAGTCGGTGACACGAGCATTCTATGCCCGTGACGATCTCGATTTGATCTTGTCTTCACCCGCGCCCTCCCATGATTTGTTTCTTGTGCGTATCACGATCATGGCTCTGACAAGCTGGGCGATGTCGGCGCTGGTCGTTTCGCCATTTATCAACGTTGCAATGGCGCTCGATGGGATTCGCTGGCTTTCAGGATATGTGGTTCTTCTGGCGGTATCTCTGACCGCAACCGGAGGCGGGATCCTCATCACGCTTGCACTCTTCCGCATGGTTGGGCCGCAGCGGACGCGGCTCTATGCTCAAATTCTTGCGGCGATCGTGGGAGCTGCCTTCTTAATTGGAATGCAGGTGGTTGCGATCCTCTCCTTCGGGTCAATGTCCCGGTTCGCCCTATTTGATCCGGTCTTTCTCGCAAACCATGCGCCAGTCGCGGGGTCCATGTTGTGGTTTCCTGCCCATGCTGTGGCCGGGCAAACCAATGCTGTGGTGTTTCTCCTCGTTGCCTCTGTTGTGTTCTTTTCGGCGGCGGCTTTATTTGGTGCCAGGCAGTTCCGCCACATTGTCGTGTTGGCACTTGGTGTCACAGAAAAGACCGCGCGAAGAGGCACATCAAAGCAGGTTTTTCGGGGCCATTCGCCCCTCGGCTCACTCATTCGAAAAGAACTAAAGCTCATTGTCCGCGATCCCTGGCTTATATCCCAGACGTTGATGCAGGTTCTCTATCTCATTCCGCCTGCCGTGATGCTTTGGGTCAGTTTTGGCCAAGCTGCCGAGGCCTCCGTCATCATCGCTCCCGTTGTCGTCATGGCCGTGGGGCAGCTTGCCGGTGGTCTTGCCTGGCTGACGATCTCCGGTGAGGATGCGCCCGATCTGATTGCAACGGCACCCATTTCGGCATTTACAAGGCTTTGGGCGAAAGTTGCGTCCGTGCTTATGGTTGTCACGGCAATAATACTACCGGTCAGCTTGGCTGTCGCGTTCATGTCTCTCTGGGGGGCAGCCGTTACCGCTGCTGGAGCGTTTATTGCTGCAGGCAGCGCAATCCTCGTTCAACTGTGGTTCCGCGCCCAAGCCAAACGCACGACCTTTCGGCGTCGGCAGGTTGCCTCAAAAGCTTCCACGGTCGCGGAGGCGGGAGCGTCTATTTCCTGTGCAGCCGGCACTGCCCTCATCGCGGCAGGGAGCCCGCTGGCGCTTCTCCCGATTATTCTACTCGCTAGCATGCTCGGGATCTCCTGGAGTATCCGTCCAAAACAGATCGCAGAGGTTTGATGTCCGTGACGCGCGGCCTGGCCAAAAGACAACTATGTATACTGAGTAGCTGTCGCCGCTTTTGAATACGCAAGTATACCGTGACCTACTCAAAAACAGCTGTCAGACGCCCAGGCCCGATGCGCAGGCGCGAAACTCACGGACTTCGGGGGCTGCGCCATCTAGCGGTATCTGAACGGCCTGATCGCCCAGTAATGCCGTGGCGGTGAAGTTGAATTCCAATCCATCCAACACATTGCCAAAGCCCCGATCGGTGACTGTGAGCGTTCCTCCACCGGGCGTGATGACGTGCCGGTCGGTGGCGATGATGTTTGAGAGTGGTCCATCAAAGCGCATGGAAAAAACCGGGCCGGGTATCCAGGGGCGGTTTGGTGTGATGGCGATGAAGTACTCAGGTACTGCTGGGTCGAAGACAACCCGAACGGACGCAGTCTCATCCTTGTGAAGCAATTCGCAAACACGGCTGGCGCGGAACTCCCAAGCTAATGCCGTGGGGGTGAACTGCAAGAGAAGTAAGACAGACAGAGCCCGCAACATGCATTTCCCCTTGATGTTTTAAACAGCTCTGGCTGTCGAAGATCTGAAGGGCATCTTGCTATGGAGACTGCTGGGACCGCAAATGCTTTCCTGTCGAGCGTTTTAGGCAGGTCGGTGACAGCATAAATTTGCGGCTGTCGGTCCGGGACCGAAAAGAGTGGCCGTTTAACTTCATCAAGACAAACGGCCGCTAGTACTATTTCTCTTGGTAAGGCGCACTAACGCACCATGGTTAGGCGATCCCAGTCTGCGTAATCGGGAGACCCTTCTCGGCGAACGGTGCCCTCATATCCATATTCGATCATGTGGATCATGGTCGAAGTTTCCTCTGCGAGGACGACCGCATAACTTTCCGGCAAGTCCGATCCTGCGAGGTTGCCCTTATTGGCAAAATCCGGCCATCCGGCATGGTTGGTACCGCGCGGTGCACTAAAGGGAACTCCGTGCAGAGAACCGGCCAGAGGCAGATGGCAATGTCCATGGAAAATATGCCGGATCTTGGCCGCATGCCGGGAAACGACTTTGCCAAACCCGTCTGCGTCCTGGAGCATGATCTTGTCCATGGGCGCAATGCCGATCGGGACAGGGTTGTGGTGCATGAACAGGAAAACCGGGGCCGTGGCGTTGGAAAGCTCCCGATCGAGCCAGTCTTGCCGTTTGGAGCAATAAAAACCGGCATGAGTATCCGGTCCCCAGGTGTCCAACAGAATTGCCGTGCCTTCACTCAACGGAACAACCGCTTGAACAAAGCCGTTCTCGTCAGCGTCTTCCGGAAAAACAGACAAAAAAACGTCCCGCTCGTCGTGATTGCCAATGCATAAATGAATGGGAAGCGGGCATTCGGCGATTTCTGCTTTCAGGCGCAGGTAATCGTCTTTGTCGCCCCAATCAGAGAGATCACCGGTGATGAAAATGGCTTCGGCGTCGGGATGATGGGTTATGGCGTGACGAAGGGCTTTTCGGAAGTTCTCATTTGGCTCCCGTCCGGCAATCGTGTCCCCCGGTTTGGTCAAATGAATGTCCGTCAGTTGGAGAAGTTTCATGTCTTCCTCCTTGGATTGTTTTTGTGATGAAAAACGCCGCCCGGTAGACCGGGCGGCGCAAGAAGGAAAGTTGATCAGTTGGACGGCAGAAGATCTGAAACTTCTTCGTCCAGTTGTTCTTGCAGTTCGGCCATGTCGTCGAATTCGCCGGTCACAATGCCTTCGATCCCGTCGTAGATAACCTGAGTGATCGCCAAGCCATTGTCACCCGGGTAAGCCTGCCAGTCGCGCAGCAGTGGCAGCTGGCGGACAGCGGTCTCTTTGTTCGGGTTCTGTTGGTAGAAATCCGCCAGGATGACTTCGTTGGCAGCCTTGTTCGGCGGCATGTAACCTGTTGTACGCGCAACATCGGCAGCCCCTTCACCGGAAGTGATGAACTTGAGCCATTCCCAGGCAGCGTTCAGGACCTTCGGATCTTCAGAAGAAGATACCAGCATGGCCGCGTTGCCGCCGGCTGGCAGGCCTTTCGGGCCAGATGCTTCGATGCCCGGATACTCGTTGGTCTTCAGTTCAAAATCGCCTTTGGCACGCTCAACGGCACCGAGCGCAGATGTCGACCAGAACATCATGCCGATTTCACCAGCGGAAAAGGACGCAAGAGCCGCTTTCCACTCAATGTTCTGCATGTCGCAGCCGCGGAAGATGCCTTTCATGGTTTCCAGTGACTTCAGACCTTCGTCGGAAGAAATCTGGAACGCATTGCCTTCCATTGTGGCTTTGTCCTGCGACCACATCAGAGCCTGCAGGAACCAGTTGCCGGTGATGTTCCAGCCCCAGAACATCGGATTTCTGACGCCTGCCTCATGGAGTTTGCCGCAAACTTCAACGACTTCGTCCCAGGACTTCGGCAGGTCGGCAACAGATGTGATCCCTGCTTTCGCCATGACGTCCATGTTGTAGTAGCCGACTGGCAGGGAGACAGAAAACGGCAGGCCGTAGATGTCATTGTTGAACGTGCCGAGCTTCAGCATGGCGTCGTGGTAACCGTCCTTTTCGAACGTCTCTTCCTTCAGGATGAAAGGCTCGAGCGACTTGGCAATGCCCTTTTCGACCAGGATTGCCTGACGGTTCAGACCCTGCATGGTGACGTCCGGGAGCGTCCCGGCAACAGCTTCACGCAAGATGGTGTTGGTGCCGTCTTCGTAGGATTCGTATGTTGCCCGGATCTTCACTTCGATGTTCGGAAACTGTTCGTTGAACTTCGGCAGGATTTTCTCGTAGGTCACATCAAAAAGATGGGAGTACGGGTAAGCGAATTCGATCGTTACTTTGTCGTCTGCATGTGCAGCGGAGGCTGCCAGCAGTAGTGCTATTGCGGTGAGGGTCTTTTTCATGGAACTCTCCGTCTGTTGCCGTGGGAGTGGCTGGTCGCCAAACTCGTCCGCTCCCGGTTGATCCCCTCGCGGGATTTCGGTGATGGGGCTGCCCTTGGGCGGCCCCGCATGTTTTTTGAGCTCTTTGGTCTATTTCATCCCGCTGAGCGTTATGCCTTCGATGAAACGGCGCTGAGCAATCAGGAAGGCCACGATCAGTGGCGCCACGATGATCGTGGCGGTCGCCATCATCGGGCCGAAGTTGTCGCCGTCCGCGTCGCCCTTGAATTCGCGCAAACCAAGCGGTGGCGTGAACAAAGATCTGTCGCCGGTGATGACGATCCGTGGCCAGAAGTAATCGTTCCAATGTGCAACGACCGAGAAGATCGCAAAGGCCAAGAGGGCAGGGATCGCGGTTGGCAACATGACGTTCCAGATGATCGAGAACTCGTTCATCCCGTCCATCCTGGCGGCGTCGATGAGATCATCGGGGACGGTCATGAAGAACTGGCGCATCAGGAAAATGCCGAACACGGAAATGGTCCATGGAATGATCAGCGCGGCATAGGTGTTGGTAAGCCCCACCTTGGCCAGCATGATGTAGAGCGGCAGCGCTATGGCGTGGACCGGGATGAGCAGGCAGAACAGAACCAGTCCGAAGACAGCTTCACGCCCCCAGAACCTGAGTTTTGCCAGCGCATAGGCGCAAGGCAGTGCGACAAGAACCTGAATAAAGAAAATGGACGCCGTAACGATCACACCGTTGAGGAGGTACCGGATGAGCGGCGCTTTCTCAAAAGCCGTGGTGTAGTTATAGATGATCGGGGTGACCATGCAGTCGGCCACGTCCTTGCCGAGTTTGATGCAATAGTCGTCGCGGAATGCTTCCTGCGCCCCGAAGAACCCACCGATGTTCTGCATGATTTCAGCCGGGCTTTTGAAGCTGTAACTGACCATCACGTAGAACGGCAGCAGCACGATCAGGCTGCCGAAGATCAGAACCACATGTTTCAGGGTTTCTACCGCTGAAAACCGGAAGGCTGGCAGGCCAACCGCGGTGGAAGAGGAAAGAGCTGCGTCGCTCATGTGTAGTGAACCCTTCTTTCCACCAGCCAGCGCTGGACGAGCGTGAGAAACATGACGAAAGCTAGGAAGACGACGGTTATGGCCGCGCCAATTCCCATGAGGTTTTGCTGGATCGCTTTTTCGTAGATGGCAAACATCATGACGTAGACCGACTTCGACGGTCCGCCGCCTTGCGGGTAAAACGCCTCGACCGTGTCGAAGACCTGAAACGAGCGGATAAACGAAATGGTGACGACAAAGACCGTGGTCGGGCCAAGCATCGGCCATGTAACAAGCCGGAACCGGTCCCAGGCGGACTTTGCGCCATCCATTTCGGCCGCTTGGTAAAGCTCACGTGGCACAGAGGTCAGACCCGCGAGGTAGAGCACCATATTGAAGCCAAAGCCTTGCCAGACCCCGATGAAGGCGACTGTCCAGATGGCATAGTCGCGGTCGGTTAGCCAGAGCGGGAAGCCGCGTTCACACCCGTGTGCGTACCAACCCCAGACTTCCAGAAAAGTGCCGCAACCGCGCTCCAATGTGGAATTGACGATCCCGATGGTCGGGTGAAAGGCGAACTCCCAAACGATGGCCATTGCAATCAGCGCAGCCATCACGGGCAGGAAGTAGATGGTCTTGTAAAGATCACCGAACCGCTTTGTCGAATTGATAAGGAGCGCGGCGCCGAGGCCCAGTCCAACGGAAAGCGGAACAACCACAAAGACATAGCGGAAGGTCGCGCCAAACATCTTTTCGTAAGTCGAACGGGTGAAGATCTTCTCGTAATTTTCAAGTCCAACAAATTCAGCGCCGGAATTGCCCAAGCTGTAATTCGTAAAGCTCATCACGGATGCGATGCCAATCGGCAGAAGCAAAATGACAAACATCAGGAACAGGGCCGGGCCGACAAACCAATAGTGCGCCTTGGAGCGGGGCATTACGCCACCTCCGCAACGGCGGTGCCGGCGTTGTTATCAAGGCCGATCCGTTTGCCGCCTGCTTCAAAGATCATGGCGGCACCGTGTTGCCGCTTGAATGCCACGTCCTGACCAATGGACACGGCAACACCATCTACGGGCGCCGCGCGGACCACGAGACGATGCGCGCCATCTTTCATGCTTATATGCAGGTAGATATCTGCGCCGAGGTTTTCCTTGTGAACCACCCGGCCTTTCAAAGCCTCCGGATCCGTGTTTTCACAAAGCGTCAAATGTTCCGGGCGAAGTCCGATTGTAATTTTGTCTGAGGAGGTTGCTGCGACCCGCGTCAAGACAACATCGCCGCAGCGGGCGTGGCCATTGCTGTCCAGGTGGCCGGGCAAGAGGTTAATCTTCGGCGCTCCAACAAATTCTGCAACCCGGATATCCTGCGGATTGTTGTAAATCTCATCCGGCGTGCCGAGTTGCAGGATGTTGCCATCCATCATCACTGCCATGCGGTCGGACATAGTGAGGGCTTCTGCCTGGTCATGCGTGACGTAAACGAAGGTCGTTGCAAGGGATCGATGAAGTTCGGCCAGTTCTGAGCGCATATGAATGCGCAGCGCCGCGTCCAGATTGGACAGAGGTTCATCCATCAGGAAGCCGGCCGGTTTGCGAACCATCGCCCGGCCCAGAGCTGCACGTTGCCTTTGACCGCCTGAGAGTTGGCCGGGTTTGCGATCGAGAAGATGATCGATCTGCAAAATTTTCGCCGTCTCGGCCACCTGCGCCCAAAGCGCCTTGTACTTGGATTTTGCGAGCAGCGGGCCGGCAAAAGGAAGCCGTTCGGCAAACGACAAGTCCCGGAGCCGCAACGGCGTCATCATGTTCTGGCCGACAGTCAAATGCGGATAAAGCGCATAGGACTGAAAGACCATCGCGAGGTTCCTGTCAGCGGGGCGGACCTGATTGACTTTCCGGCCGTCGATCAGAACGTCACCAGAACTTGGTGCTTCCAGTCCGGCCAAAATCCGGAGCAAGGTCGACTTCCCGCATCCAGAAGGTCCGACAAGCGTCAGGAACTCTCCCGGCGCGATGTCGAGATTGATCCCTTCAAGAACCGACGTGTTGCCGAAACTCTTTTCGATCGCTTTTAAGGAAATGGCCGCCATATGATCGCCCCTCTTGTTGCGATCACCGTAGAGAGCGTGATTGAACCATCTGTGACGTAATATTAGCGTCGCTAATGGCCGCTAGTGTTTTTCATGCAGACAACATGGAACTGTCATGAACGCTTCGCCCAGTCCCTACCAAATCAAGGCTTTTACTTATGTTGCGCGGGAACGCAGTTTCTCCCGCGCTGCGCAGACACTTAGTGTGACGCAGTCGTCTGTAACCCAGCATGTGGCCAAACTGGAAAACATGATGGGGACCCAGCTATTTATTCGGCGCCGCGACGGTCTGGAGCTGACGCGTGCGGGCATAGAGCTGTTTTCAATCACCGACCGATTGGCGACGCTGGACCAACTGGTGACAGAAAAAGTGAACGACTACAGCGCTCTAACGGACGGCAGTATTCGATTGATCGCCAACGCACCCCGGCCTGCGATGCCCATTATTGCCCGGTATGGAGTGCTCTATCCCAAGGTTCAGATCGATTTCACGCTCTATGACTGGACCACGGCCATGACGCTTTTGAACGAGCGTCAGGTGGATATGGCGATTGTCACCGAACCTCAGGAAAACCCGGCACTTGTGACCCATGAGCTTAGGCGATCCAAATACATGGTACACATGCGGGCTGATCACCGGCTGGCGAAAAAGCCGGTCCTTTCGCTTGTTGACCTTCAAACGGAAACACTTGTCTTGCCCGAGGACGGGTCGCTGACACAGCGAATTGCCAATCGAAAGATCAAAAAGCACGGTCTGACGTTCCAGCGCATCTTAAAAACCACGACTTTTCCCATGGTCAAGGAAGCTTTGCTGCATGGTCTTGGCGTCGGTCTCCTTCTGGAAAACAGCCTCTATCCATCAGACAATCTGGTCGCCATTCCAGTGCATGAAATGCCGGAAGAATACCGGGATTGTGTCGTTATCCCCCGAGACAAAAAAGACCTGCGGCTTATTCAAAGCTTTTTAGGTGTCTGTATAGACGGGACGGTTGCCGAGCCTCAGAAATCAGCCTGAGATCAATATGGGCGAAACGACAGAACGCATGCGCTGAACAAAGTCCAAAGCGAGAACTGATGACCGCGTAACCCGTTTTTAGCCGAACGCTTTATGGCTACCGCTATTTCGCGAAAACCATCTATCTGCTTCTACCTTGCTGAATAACCCTCTGCTAGGGCTGTTCAGCGTCCAGCACGCTCCCCGGATGCGTCCGCTTCGTTGTAAAGGCTCGCATAGATCGCAAGTGCCATCGTCGGATTGCAGACGGTTTTCGGAAATTGACGTGGTGACGGCTTTTGCTCCGTTTCCAGTTCATTCGCAGTCATTGCCAAGCAAAGCGTTGGGTTTAATGCTTCGGCTGTGCTGTCTTCTGCGGCCATGAGATCATCTCCTGTGTTCATTGGGTTGCGTTAAAGATGATTACGCAAGATGGATGCCAGAATTAGAGACGTCTCAGGTGTGTATTCGAAGCTCGGCAAGGCCAAACTGACTATGAATTGAGCAGTGTGGCGCAATCATAGGCGAGGTCGGGCTAAAAACGACCGAAAGTTCTGACTGTCTACAGGCGCCAATGTAAATTCAAACCGGGGTCACCCTTTGGCACGGTGGGGCGGTTTGCGGAGACCTGTCTGCCGAAAGGTTTCAAGGCAAATGAGTGCAGAGGTCCCATCGGGTGTTGGAACCTGTGGTGACCGGTCGACACCAGACAAAGGCTTTGGCGCAGGCTTTTGGGCAGAGGAAAGCATAATAGTTTGTTTTTGCCGGAACTGATCGTACATCCACGCGTCAAGAACGATATGCGGCCGTCCGGCTTGATCAATGATCGAGCCGCACCAATGGCTGATGAGGTTCTCAAGATCTTCGATTGATGTGCCAAATCGCGTGGAATGGGTCGGATAGCTGCTGATATCGATGAGCCAGGCAAGCGGATGCTGCCCATGAACGATCAAGTCTTCAAACCGGCTTTCTGACAGAATGAATAGGCGGCTGCCGGACAAATCAACGGCGACGTCGCGGAACTGGGCCATGTCTAGATATCGCTGAACGCGGCCTAAGAAACTGGCTGCTTCTACAACCGGTCCGTCGAACGTCGGCGGTTGATCTACAAAAACGTCACGTGACACCATCGGTCTCCCTGATCTACGCGGCAATTTTACATTGGAAAGTGCCAAGAAAGACGCACAGTTAGGGTAGAAAATTCCACAATTGCGGTAACTGATTGTTCAGAGAGATTCCCAGGTGGTAAGCGTTCTGACGGACGAACCCTCGGCAGTTAAACCGGATCCAAATGCAGAGCACAAAGATCCAAACCGTGTTTTCCATTGACCGCCTTTGGAACCACATATGTGCGAAAGTCGAATGGTTCCAGCAAGCCTGATCCAAGAATATACCGTTACGTAAAACGGGAGAGTGTCGGCTACTCCAAAGGATCCTCATGCAGAAATCAGAGCGCGTCAGGCAGGCTGTTATATTATTTGTGATTGGTCTTGCGTGCCTGAGCGCAGTCCTGGTGCTCAGCGCTCGATTTGTTTTTGCTTCTTAGGCTGATTTCCAGTCACTGACCCACACGTATTAAAGTTTAAGTTTTGTGTTTCATCAGCAAGTTCAGCTGTCTGACCCAGCTTAAGACGCTGCCGCGGATCTGGTTCCGGGGGTGATCGCGTCGCCATTGAGATAGGTTTTCAGGTCCTTCAAGGGCATCGGTTTCGAAAAATGATAACCCTGAACCGTGTCGCAGCCGAGAGCCGCGAGGCGGTGAGCGTGCTGTGCCGTTTCCACGCCTTCAGCAATCACCTGCAGACCAAGGCTTTGGCCCATTGTAATCGTTGCCGCGACCAAGCCTTCTGCAGCCGGATCTTCGCCGAGCGGGAGAATGATGCTCCGGTCGATTTTCAATGCGTGCGGGCGAACCTGCATGACGCTCTTGATGGACGCATGCCCAGACCCGAAGTCGTCAATGTCCAGCTCGAACCCAAGTTCACGGAGCGTGTCCAGGGCGAATGGAATGGTGTCGTCACCATCTTCCAAAGAGACGGACTCCAGGATCTCGAAGGCAACCGGTGCCTGCCACCGCTTGAACAGGTGTTGTGCGAACTCCGGAAAGTCCGGATCGATCAAGGTTGAGGATGTTACATTGAAGGCAAGACGGGGCAGGGCACCTGTCTTGGCAAATAGAGGGCCGAGGTCTTCGGCCGCGCGTGTCATGATTGCAAGGTCAAGGTCGCCGTCGAGGCCCAGTTGATGGGCAATCGGGAAAAACAAGGCTGGTGGGAGAAGGCCAAACTCCGGGTGCTGCCAACGGGCCAGCACTTCAATTCCGGTGACTGCGTGGGTGCGGGCATCGTGCTGGGTTTGATAGAACGGCACAAGTTCCCGGCCTGC
>ERZ1023313.55-NODE-55-length-64122-cov-6.918445_pt1 | contig 64122 bp, 64 predicted proteins | sample MGYA00521233_ERZ1023313 | MGnify/ENA primary metagenome ERZ1023313 (study PRJEB32759, sample SAMN07749866) | skin metagenome | biome: transportation; feature: city; material: polyester macromolecule | host: Homo sapiens | place: Hong Kong:TKO line | collected... | reverse complement strand
CGGCACGCTCGCGAGCGGGAGCACCCCGTGCTCCGGTTCCGCGAGGACGGCGGGCACCGGCACCCCGGCCGCCCCTGCGGCGGCCATGCGCCGGGCGACCCGTGCGGCGCGCGCGGGCGGGAGCACCTTCAGGAACGTGCGGGCCACGACGCCGTCGTCGCCGGTCGCCTCGACGGCCAGGACCGCGCGGTCCCGCGGCCGGTAGCCGCGCCACGTGAGGCGGGCCCGGCCCGGCGCCGTGCCGAGCAGGGCCGCGAGCGCGTCCGGGTCGGCGGTCAGCGTGAGGCCCGGCAGGACGGGGTCGGCGGGGGCCCACCACCACAGGGTGCCGTCCTCCAGGATCCCGCGCTCGCCCGGGACGGGCGGGCACGCCGTGGCGGGGGCGGCGGGGTGCCGGGGGTCGCGGGCGAGGACGAGGGTGCGGGAGCGGACGCGGGCGTCGCCCGCGCGTCCGGTCATCACGTCCAGGTCCAGGACGCGCGCGAGCCGACGCCCCCGCTGCAGGTGCAGGGCGTCGGCTCGGGTGCGCAGCCAGCGCTCGCCCGACGCGCGGACGGCCTGGCGCGCGGCGGCTCGGTCGATGCTCACGGGCGCGGCCGCCCGGCGGGGCTCAGCAGGCCCGGCGCCGCGCCAGGACGTTGTCCAGGTCCAGGGCGGCGATGTCCTGCTCGGCGGCGGCGCTGATCTGATCGTCCGCCGTGCGCGCGGCGTCCTGGAGCCGGGTGTCCGCGCCGGTGGGGGCGGGGGTCTCGAGCGGCGCCGGCAGGGGGCGGGCCATCTCCGGGGCGTCCAGGTAGGTGGGGCGCGGCACCGCGGGGATGGTCACGGCGCGGTCCGCTGCGGGGGCGGCGGCGGAGGCGGTCACCACCACGGGCTCGACCCGGGGTGCGGCGGGCGCGGCGGCCGGACGCGGCGCCTCGGTCTCGAAGGCCAGCACGGTCTCCAGCACGCGGCGGTCCCGCTCGGGGTCCGCCGCCGGGGCCTCGCGCTCCTCGGCCGCCGGGGCGGCGGGGCGCTCCGGGACGACGACGGCGGCGGGCCGGGCGCGACGGGTGCGGTCGCGGACCGCGAGGGCCCGCAGGCCGGCCAGCCCGGCCACGGCGAACAGGAGCGACCAGCCTGCCAGGGCGAGCGTGCCCGCGCCGAACGCCGCGGCGAGCCCGGCCACGAGGAACACGAGCAGGGCCACGAGGGCGGCGAGGAACAGCGCCGTGCGCCCCCACCGGATGTGCAGGCCGGTCCGGCCGCGGGCGGCGCGCGCCGCGTCGGCGGCGGCGCTCAGGCGGCCCGAGAACCGGGCGGTCAGGGCACGGACGGCGGGCGAGCTCTGCAGGCGGTGCATGAAGGACCTCGGCATCGACGGGCGGGCGGGGGCGGACGCGAGACGATGGCGGCGCAGCACGAGCCGCCAGGCCAGGAAGGCCACGAGGGCCACGATGACCAGCGACGCGCTCACCCGGGCGTCGGCCAGCGCGTCGAGCGCGGCCTGCACGGCCCTCGTCGGCGCGGTGGTCTCGTCCATGCGGTCAGCCTAGCGCCGGGGGCGGACCGGCCCGGCCATCGCGGCGTGTCCGCACGCGGCGTGTCCCTCCGGGCCGCTCAGGGGCGCGGCCGGGTGGCCAGCCACCGGGCCAGCAGGCCCTCGGGGACCTCCTCGGCGGTCACCGCGAACGTCCGGTGGTCCCGCCAGGCGCCGTCCACGTGCAGGTACGCGCGCCGCAGGCCCTCGTCGCGCAGGCCGAGCTTCGCCACGACCCGCAGGCTGGCCGCGTTCTCCGGGCGGATGTTGACCTCGACCCGGTGCAGACCGGCGCTGCGGAACGCCCAGTCCGTCGCCATGGCCACGGCCGTCGGCGTCAGCCCCCGGCCGGCCTCGCGACGGTCGATCCAGTAGCCGATCGAGCCGGAGAGCACCGAGCCGTACTGGATCCCGCCCAGGGACAGCAGCCCCACCAGGCGGTCCCGGTCCGGGCGGTCGTCGTCGAGGACCATGCCCCACGTGTAGGCGCTGCCGTCCCGGCCCTGGCGGCCGTGCCAGCGGACCATCTGCCCGAACGACGCCGGGCCCGCGCCCGGCACGGGGCTCGTGGCGTCCCACGGCGTCAGCCACTCCCGGTTGTGCGCCCGCTGCTCCTCCCACGCCTCCCGGTCCCGCCGCCGCAGCGGCCGCAGGGCGAGGGTGCTGTGCCGCAGGGTCACGGGCCAGGGGGAACGCTGCCAGGACATGGCGTCGATCCTATGCGCGGCCGGGCGCGGCACCGGTGCGGCGGGCATCATGGGGACATGCGCACTCCCCCTCCCGTGCCCGAGCCCGCCGCCACGGGCCCCGTCGCCGGCGTCGACGACGTCGTGGACGCCAAGGCCGCCCTGCGTGCGCGCCTGCGCACCGCCCGCCGCGACCGCTCCCCCGCGCGCCGCGCCGCCGAGTCCGCGGCCGCCGTCGAGCACCTGTGGGCGTGGCTGGGTCCGCGCGTGGCCGCGGCGACCGCGGACGGGACCGCCCCGGTGGTGGCCACCGTGCTGCCGATGGCCACCGAGCCGGACACCGGTGTGCTGCGCACCCGCCTGCTGGCCGCGGGGGCGCGGGTGCTCGTCCCCGTGATCGAGCCGGAACGACGCCTGAGCTGGGCCTCCTGGCACCCGGGCGTCGCGACGGCGCGCGCGGCGAACGCCCCCGTGGACGAGCCCGTGGGCGAACGGCTCGGGACCGACGCGCTGGCGGCGGCGACCGCGGTGGTCATGCCGGCGCTCGCGGTGGCCGAGGACGGGATGCGCCTGGGCCAGGGCGGGGGCTACTACGACCGCTTCCTCGCCGAGCTGCCGCGGAGCGTGCCGACCGTGGCCCTCGTGTTCGAGGACGAGCTGCTGCCGGCGGGCGCCATCCCCGCCGAGCCCACGGACCGGCCCGTGGACGGCGTCGTCACCGCGGCCGGGCTGCGCTGGGTCTGAGCCCGGCCCGCGGCGCGGAGTAGCATCGGGGGTCGGATCCCCCCAGAACCGCGCGCCCCGGCGCGCCCCGAGCGAGCTGGAGCTGAGCATGCCCACCTACGCCTACCGCTGCAAGGACTGCGGCCACGCCTTCGACGTCGTCCAGGCCTTCACCGACGACGCCCTCACCGAGTGCCCCGCGTGCGGCGGCGTCCTGCGCAAGCAGTACGGCTCGGTCGGCGTGAGCTTCAAGGGCTCCGGGTTCTACCGGACCGACTCGCGCTCCGGCACCGGCTCGGCCGGCGGATCGACCTCGGACTCGGCCGCCGGGTCCTCGACGTCCTCGACGTCGTCCTCGTCCTCCGCCGCCGCGGACTGACCCGGCCGGATCGGGCCGGCTCAGCCCCAGTGGGGCGGGCGCTGCTCGCGCAGCCAGCGGTCACGCTCGGCCTCGGCCGGGCCGGACTCGACCCCGGCCTCATGTCCGGTCGGCGCGGTCGCCGGCGACGTCCCGGCCTGCCCGGTCAGGCGGGGCATCCCGGGCAGGCGCGGCTCGCGGCCGTCGGCGGTGGCCGGACCGGTGCCCGGGGCGTCCGCCCGGCGCGGGCCGCGGCGGCGCGGCGCGCCGTCAGCGGACATCGTCGTCGGTCTCGTCCGTCTCGTCCGTCGGCTCCACGCCCAGCCGGTCGGCCAGCTCGCGGGCCACGGACTCCGGGTCCGCGAACACGTCGATCGACCACAGGGTCCGGGGCTCCCAGCCGCGGGCCTCGAGCCCCTCGGGCAGGGTCCGCGAGCGCTGCCGCACCGTGAGGGCGCGGTACACCTCGCCGCCGTCGCCGGCCAGGGCCAGCGGACGGGGCGCCTCGTCCTGGTCCGCGCGCGGATCGAGCACGGCCAGGTCCATGACGCCGGCGTAGCGGGGCAGGACGCGGGCGCCGTGCTCCTCGAGCCGGTCGCGCAGATCGGCCAGCAGCGGGTCGCCCACCATGCCCACCGGGTCCGCGGCGTCGTCGCCCAGGTAGGCCTCGAGCAGCCGCAGGAACCAGAGGGCGCCGCCGTCGAGCCGGTCCTCGTCCAGGTCCGCGGCGCGCAGCGCGGAGATGAGGTGCAGGCGGCGGCGTGCCCGGGTGAGCGCGACCGTGACCATGCGCTCGCCGTCCGGGTCGGAGAAGGCGCCGAAGTGGTGCACCACGCGGCCGTGCGGGGTGCGGCCGTAGCCGGGGGTGAGGATCACGGCGTCGCGCACCACGGAGGCGGCGCGCACGACCGGCACGATCACGAACGGCTCGGCCTCGGCGGCGTCCTCGCCGCGGCCGCGGGCGAGGAACTCGTGGGCCCACGGCGCCTGCGCGGCCGTGGCCTGCACGGCGGCGGCCACCCGGCGGGCGTGCTGCTCGGACACCGTGACCACGGCCAGGGACTGCTCGGGCCGGTCGCGGATGTGCTCGAACACGCGCTCCACGGTGCGGGCGACCTCGGCGTTCGTGGACTCGACCACGTCGCCGCCGGTCATCGGGATGCCGGTGCCCTCGGGCAGGTACTCGGCCGTGACGGCACGATCCCGGCCGGTGGCCTCGCCCGCGGTGGGCAGCGCGTCCAGGGCGCCGTCATAGGCGAGCGCGGAGAGCAGGCGCACGAGGCGCCGCTCGAGGGGGCGGTGCACGGTGCGCAGCGGCAGGGTGGGCAGCACCTCGTCCAGCGCGTCGTGGGCCGAGCGCAGCGGGCGCAGGGGCCCGGCGGTCGCCGTCGGGTCCACGGACACCTGGAACGACTGCGGGCGCCCGATCACCGGGTCGCCGAGGGCCACCACCTGGGGGGCGCGGGTGAGCGCGCCCATCGCGGTGGCCAGGGCGGTCGCGTCGGCCTCCAGCAGCACGACGACGTCGGCGCGCCACTCCGGGGGGAACTCGGACAGGGCCATGGGCGAGGTGGTGACCACCGGCACGAGCGGCTGCAGGAGCTCGGGGGTGATCGTGGCCAGGGACTCGACCGTGGGGCTGCCCTGCTTGAGCAGGGTGCGCAGCACGGCCGCGTCCGCGCGATAGGTGCGCAGCGCCTCCCGCCAGCGCGCGGCCAGCGCGGCGGAGAGCCGGGCGCCGCCGCGCTCGAGATGGGCGCGGTCCAGGTCGCGGAACCCGCGCTCGACCTCGGCCAGGTCCGTGCCGCTCATCATGGCCAGGAAGTCGTCCCCGGAGATCATCGCCTCGAGCGCGGACTGCCACCACGCCAGCTCGAGCTCGGCGGTCAGGGCCTCGGTGGGCACCTCGCGGTCGCGCAGGTCCTCGAGCAGCTCCGCCAGGCCGTGGTCGCGCAGGCTGTCCAGCACGAGGGTGCGCTCGGGCAGCGTGGCCAGGGTGTCGCGGTCCGCCACGAGCCCGTCGACGGCGGCCACGAGGTCGTCCACGTCGCGCTCGTCCAGCGGCCCCTCGGCCACGGCCTCCGGGGCGAGGACGCCCTCGAGCCGGCGCAGGTGCTCGCGCACCTGGCCGACGTGGCCCATCACGTGCTCGCCCTGGTCCGGCACCTGCGGGGGCGTGCCCGGCTCGGCGGCGTGGCGGTTCCAGTCCTCCAGGACGGCGGCGGCGTCCACGAGGGCGCCGTGCAGGTCCGTGGGCTGCACGCCCGGGCGGACCGCGTCCTTCGCCGCGCGGCGCAGGCGGGACCGGGCCACCGAGGACATCTCGACCAGGTGCAGGCGCCGCCACGAGCTGGTGGCGGTCGCCGCGACCAGCTGGGGCACGTCGAGGGAGAACACCTCGGGGGTGAACTCGGTGAGGGTGCGGGCCACACGGCGGTAGAGGTCCGCCTGCTCCGCCCAGCCGGCCACCGTGCGCTCGGGGCGCAGGCCGGCCTGGGCGGCGGCGGTGTCCACGGCGCGCCGGGTGGTGTGCAGGGCGGCCGCCAGCTCGTCGGCCAGCTCCGAGGCGGCCTCGGTCTCCTGCACGTTGCGCACGCGGGCGCCGAACCAGCGGCTCTCGGTGGCGGCGGCGGAGAACGCGCCGAGCTCCCCGGCGCGCACGAGCTGCTCGCCCACGGCCTGCCGGTTCACGGTGGAGTCCAGCACGGAGCGCTTGAGGCGCACGGTGGTGGCCGGCGGCGTCTCGAGCCCGGTCAGGGCGGCCAGGGCCTGCATCGCCTGGAACGGCGAGCAGCCCCAGCGGGGGCGGACGTGGTGCAGCGAGCCGACGTGCTCCTGCAGCCGGCGCCGCCGTTCGGTCAGCGCGGCCTCGTCCCGGGCGGTGTCGGGGTCCACGGCCCGCTCGGAGCGCAGGACGGCCTGCACGAGCTGGCGGCGGAGCAGCTCGGGGTCCGCGTTGGCGGGCACATCCAGCGCGATCGAGCGCAGGTCCGCCTCCTCGAGGCGGTCGAGCACGTCGGCCAGGGCGGCGGAGCGCTCGGCCACGACCAGCACGCGCCGGCCCTCCCAGGCCAGGCGTGCGGCCAGGGCGGCGGCGGTCTGGGTCTGCCCGGTGCCGGGGGCGGCCGCCACCACGAGGGACTCCCCCGCCGCGGCGTGCTCGAGCACGCGCGCCTGGGCGGCGTCGACGTCGACGACGAGGCGCTCGTCCGCCGGGGCGACGTCGTCCTCCGCGGGCGCGCCCGTGGGCTGCAGCGCCGCCGGGCGCGGCACCATGCCGGTGCCGGCGTCGTACAGGGCCTGCACGACCGGCAGATCCTCGAGGGAGGCGGGCAGCGAGGCGGTCTCGCCGAGGTCCGCGAACGTGGAGACGAGCAGGCAGTCCTGGACGTGCAGGTCCGCGATCGCGGCGGTCTCCTCGCGCAGGCGGGCGAACGCGGGGGCGGGCTCGAGGCGCGCCGTGGCGTAGGCGGCCTGCTGGTACGCCTCGGGGTCCAGGGCGATGCCGTGGTGCCGGCGCAGGTTCCGCACGAGCGCCGGGTTCAGGCGGGCCGGCTCGGTGATCTGGACCTCCAGCTCGTCCCGGCCCCGGGCGCCGCGGCGCACCGTCAGGGCCACGCGGGCCAGCAGCACGGGGGCGGAGCGGCGCTCCCGCCGGCCGTCCTCCTCGGCCGTCCACGTGGCCACGCCCACGGCGAGCGCGCCGACGTCGATGCCGCGTTCCTCCGCCAGCTCGCGGACCTTGGCGCGCAGGCCGAGGGAGACCTCGTGCGCCGCGTCCAGCACCGGGCCGGCCGGCAGCAGGGTGGACAGGCGGGTGCGCCGCCCCAGCAGCAGCTGCGAGACGCCGGAGGAGTTCGCCTCCGTGAGGTCGATGCTGTTGGCCGCCGAGGGCGCGAACCGCAGCATCGTGTCGTTCTCGGCGCCCGAGCCCAGGGAGGACACCCAGGCGGCCGGGTCGGGGCGGGTCTGCCCCTCGTCGGGGCGTGCGGCGGCGCGGGCGCGGGCCAGGCGCGGGAACTCCTGCTCGGTCACGTGCGTGCGGTCCTTCCTCCGTCGCCTGGGTCCAGGCGGTCTTCGTGCGGACGGCCGCCCCGGTCAGGGGCGGCCGGATGCGGCGCCGGACGCGCCGCTCACTCCCACTCGATGGTGCCCGGCGGCTTGCTGGTCACGTCGAGCACGACGCGGTTGACGCCGTCGACCTCGTTGGTGATGCGGTTCGAGATGCGGGACAGGACGTCGTCCGGGATCCGGGCCCAGTCCGCCGTCATGGCGTCCTCGCTGGTGACGGGGCGCAGGACGACCGGGTGGCCGTAGGTGCGGCCGTCACCCTGCACGCCCACGGAGCGCACGTCCGCGAGCAGCACCACCGGGCACTGCCAGATCTGGCGGTCCAGCCCGGCCGCGGTGAGCTCGGCGCGCACGATCGCGTCCGCGCGGCGCAGCAGGTCCAGGCGCTCCTGGGTGACCTCGCCGATGATGCGGATGCCCAGACCCGGGCCCGGGAACGGCTGGCGGTGCACGATGCCCTCGGGCAGGCCGAGCTCGGCGCCCACGGCGCGGACCTCGTCCTTGAACAGCTCGCGCAGCGGCTCGCACAGCTCGAACTCGATGTCGTCCGGCAGGCCGCCCACGTTGTGGTGGGACTTGATGTTGGCCGCCCCGTCCCCGCCGCCGGACTCGACGACGTCCGGGTAGAGCGTGCCCTGCACGAGGAAGCGGACCTCGGTGGCGTCCGGGTCGTGCTCGGACTCGAGGACGATGTCCGCCTGCGCCTTCTCGAAGGTGCGGATGAACCGCTCGCCGATGATCTTGCGCTTGGCCTCGGGGTCGGTGACGCCGGCCAGCGCGGACAGGAAGTCCTCGCGCGCGTCCACCATCACGAGGCGGGCGCCGCCGTGGGCCTCGCCGAAGGCCTGCTCGATCTCGGCGGACTCGCCCTCGCGCATGAGGCCGTGGTCCACGTAGACGCAGGTGAGGCGGTCGCCGATGGCGCGCTGCACGAGGGCCGCGGCCACGGCGGAGTCCACGCCGCCGGACAGGCCGCAGATGGCCCGCTTGTCCCCGATCTGCTCGCGGATGCGCTCGACCTGCTCCTCGATCACGCCGCTGGCCGTCCAGTCCGCGCCCAGGCCCGCACCCACGTGCAGGAACTGCTCGAGCACCCGCTGGCCGTGGGAGGAGTGGCCCACCTCGGGATGCCACTGCACGCCGTAGATGCGGCGCTCGCGGTCCTCGAACGCGGCGACGGGGGCGCCCGCGGTGGAGGCCGTCACGGCGAAGCCCTCGGGCGCCTGCGTCACGGCGTCCCCGTGGGACATCCACACGACCTGCTCGAGGTCCTGGCCCGCGAACAGCACGGAGTCGGCATCCACCGAGTCCAGGCGGGTGGAGCCGTACTCCCGGGTGCCGGTCTTGGCCACGGTGCCGCCGAGGGCGTGCGCGATCGACTGGAAGCCGTAGCACAGGCCCAGCACGGGCACCCCGGCCTCGAGCAGCGCCGGGTCCAGCTGCGGGGCGCCGGGCTCGTACACCGACGACGGCCCGCCCGAGAGGATCAGCGCCGCGGGCTTGCGCTCCAGGATCTGCGCCGCCGGGGTGGAGGCGGGCACGACCTCGGAGTAGACGTTGGCCTCGCGCACACGACGCGCGATGAGCTGCGCGTACTGGGCGCCGAAGTCCAGCACCAGCACCGTGGGCATCACGTCGCTGAGCGGGGCGGGGGTGTCGGGGTGGGGGGCGTTCTGCGTCACCCGTCCAGGATAGTCGAGGCGCTCAGTAGCGCCGCGCGGCGTCCGGGAAGCGGTGCAGCTCGTCCCGGACCACGCGGGTCATGCGCTTCTCCACCACGAAGGACAGGAACGGCACGACGCCGCCGCCGGCCATCGCCAGCAGGCGCAGCGGCTCCCAGCGCATCAGGGACCACAGGCGGAACGAGGCGAGCAGGTACACCACGTACATCCAGCCGTGGGCGATGAGGATGAACAGGGACAGGTTCACTCCCCCGGTCACGCTGTCCGTGGGGTGCAGCCCCAGGCCGTTGGCGTCCCCGTCCACGGTGGTGCCGCCCGCGTAGAGCTCCACGTGCATGCCGTACTTCAGCACCATCTCCGCCACGAGCAGCAGGAGCATGATGCCGGTGATCCACGCGCACACCACGTAGAGGCGGGTGGCGGAGCGGATCTGCTGCTGGGTGCCGGCGAAACGGCGCTGCTCCCGGCCCGGCCGCGGGGGCGGCTCGGGCAGGTCGGCCTCCGTGATGTCCTCGGGATCCGGCAGGCTCGCCGGGTCCACCGGCTGGGGGCCGGGGTGCTGGGTGCTCATCGGCTCTGCTCCTCTCGGGGCCCACGGGGGCCCGGGTCGCGGGGGTCGGGGCGCGCGGCCCCGTCGTCGTCGTGGTCCTGGCGTGGGTGCGCCGCGGCCTGCGCCGCGACGGCCCGCTCCTTGGCCTCGCGCGCGGCCGCCCGGCGCCGCTCGAGCTCCTCGGCGCGCCACTGCGCGGCCCACTCCTCGTCGAGCCGGCGCTCGTGCTCGTCCCGGACGTGGTCGTCGCGGACGAACCGCCACCACAGGAACAGGGCGAAGCCGGCGAAGAGCATCCACTCCACGGCGTAGAAGACGTTGAGCCAGATGATCTGGGTCTCCTCCGGCTGCGGGGCCACCCACACCGGCTCGAGCCCGCCGGGGCCGGCCGCGCCCGTCTCGGCGCCCGCGGCGTCGACCATCTCGAACGCCGCGACGTACGCCGCGTAGGACGGCTCGTCCCACACGTTCACCAGCTGGGCCGGGGCCAGGCTGCGGTACAGGAGCCGGTCGGCGGTGTCCTCGGCCGCGGCTTCGCGCGGCAGCGGCCCGTCCGGGGGCAGCAGGCGCCCGGTGACGGTGACCTGCCCGGCGGGCGCGGGGTCCACGACGTCGGCGTCGGCCGACCAGCCGCGGACCACCGGGACGACCTCGCCGTCCGGGGCGCCGGCCACCCGCAGGGCCGTGACCGTCCAGTAGCCGTCGCGGCCGTTCAGCAGGCGCGGGCCGACCAGGACGTCCGTGCCGGGCACGAACTCCCCCTCGACCGTGACGACCTGGTCGGCCTGCGAGCCGAGCAGGGCCTCGTAGGGGCGCACGTGCTCCAGGAACGGCACGGCGTGCTCGGTCTGGGTGCGCGGCGGCGGCGCATTCGTCTCCGCGGACTCGAACTGCCACTTGGACAGCGCCACGAAGACCGCGGCCGCCACGAGGGCCAGCACCAGGGTGGCCAGCCAGACGGGCTTGAGGGCGGTGCGCAGCACGCCGTATCAACTCTTCCGGTCGGGGGTGCCGCCATGCGGCGGCGGGGATCAGACGGTCTGGGTGGGGGTCACGAGGACCTCCACCTTCTGGAAGTCCTTGAGCTCGGTGTAGCCGCAGGTGGCCATGGCGCGCTTCAGGCCGCCCATCAGGTTGGACGTGCCGTCCGCGTGGCGGCCGGGCCCCCACAGGACCTCCTCGAGCGGAGCCACCTGGCCCACGTGGGTGCGGTGCCCGCGCGGCAGCTCCGGGTGGGCGGCCTCGAGGCCCCAGTGCCAGCCGCCGCCGGGGGCGTCGGTGGCGCGGGCCAGGGCGGCGCCCAGGACGACCGCGTCCGCGCCCATGGCGATCGCCTTGACGATCTCCCCCGAGGTGGAGACGCCGCCGTCGGCGATCACGTGCACGTAGCGGCCGCCGGACTCGTCCATGTAGTCGCGGCGCGCCTCGGCGATGTCCGAGATGGCCGTGGCCATCGGCACGCGGATGCCCATGGCGCGGCGCGTGGTGGTGGACGCGCCGCCGCCGAAGCCGACGAGCACGCCGGCCGCGCCGGTGCGCATCAGGTGCAGGGCCGGCGTGTAGCCGGCCGCCCCGCCCACGATCACGGGCACGTCCAGCTCGTAGATGAACTGCTTGAGGTCCAGCGGCTCCTGGGTGGAGGAGACGTGCTCGGCCGAGACGGTGGTGCCGCGGATGACGAACAGGTCCACGCCCGCCGCCACGACGGTGCGGTAGAACTCCTGCGTGTTCTGCGGGGTCAGCGAGCCCGCGACGACGACGCCGGCCTCGCGGATCTGCGCGAGGCGCTCGGTGATCAGATCGGGGCGGATGGGGGCCGCGTAGGCCTCCTGCAGCTTGCGGGTGGCCTCGGTCCCGGCCGGGCCGGCCTCGAGGGCGGCGATCTCCTCGAGCAGCGGGCGCGGGTCCTCGTGGCGGGTCCACAGGCCCTCGAGGTTGAGGACGCCGAGACCGCCCAGCCGCCCCATCGCGATGGCGGTCTCCGGGCTCATCACGGAGTCCATGGGCGCACCGATCACGGGCATGTCGAACGTGTAGGCGTCGATGCGCCACGTGAGGCTGACGTCCTGGGGATCCCGGGTGCGCCGCGCGGGCACCACGGACACGTCGTCGAGGGAGAAGGCCCGGCGGCCGCGCTTGCCGCGGCCGATCTCAATCTGGTTCGTCACCGGGCCAGCCTAGCCCAGGCGCCACGGGGGCGGCGCCGACCGTGTCGTCGGCGCCGCCCCCGTCCGGGGCTCGCCCCGGACCCGACGTGCGGGTCAGCGCGAACGGTAGTTCGGGGCCTCGACGGTCATCATGATGTCGTGCGGATGGGACTCCTTCAGGCCCGCCGCGGTGATGCGCACGAAGCGGCCGTTCTCCTTGAGATCGGCCACCGTGGACGCGCCCGTGTAGAACATCGTCTGGCGCAGGCCGCCCACGAGCTGGTGGACCACCGAGGCGACCGGGCCCCGGAAGGGCACCTGGCCCTCGATGCCCTCGGGGATCAGCTTGTCCTCGTCCGGCACGTCCGCCTGGAAGTAGCGGTCCTTGGAGAAGGAGCGCGTGCCGTTGCGGGTCTGCATGGCGCCCAGGGAGCCCATGCCGCGGTAGGTCTTGAACTGCTTGCCCTGGTAGAACACGAGGTCGCCCGGGGACTCGGCCGTGCCGGCCAGCAGGGAGCCGAGCATCACCGAGTCGGCGCCGGCCACGAGGGCCTTGCCGATGTCACCGGAGTGCTGCAGGCCGCCGTCGGCGATCAGCGGGACGCCCGCGGGGCGTGTGGCCTTGGCCGCCTCGTAGATGGCGGTGATCTGCGGGACGCCGACGCCGGCCACCACACGGGTCGTGCAGATCGAGCCCGGGCCCACGCCCACCTTCACGGCGTCCGCGCCGGCGTCGACGATCGCCTTGGCGCCCGCGTAGGTCGCGGCCTGACCGCCGATGACGTCGACGTGCGCGGCCGCCTTCTCCTTCTTCAGGCGCGCGATCATGTCCAGCACGCCGTGCGTGTGGCCGTTCGCGGTGTCCACCACGAGGGCGTCCACGCCCGCCTCGACGAGCGCCATGGCGCGCTCCCAGCCGTCGCCGAAGAAGCCGACGGCGCCGCCGACGCGCAGCCGACCCTCGTCGTCCTTCGCGGCGTCCGGGTACTGCTCCGCCTTGTCGAAGTCCTTGATGGTGATCAGGCCGGTCAGGCGGCCCGCATCGTCCACGAGCGGCAGCTTCTCCACGCGGTTCTGGGAGAACAGGCGGATGGTCTCGGCGCGCGAGACGCCCTCCTGCGCGGTGATCAGCGGCATGCGGGTCATGGCGGTGTCCACCGTGCGGGTGGCCCACTCCTCGCGCGGGATGAAGCGGGTGTCGCGGTTGGTGATGATGCCCAGCAGCGTCATGTCCTCGGCCACCACCGGCAGGCCCGAGACGCGGTACTGGGCGCACAGCTCGTCCAGGTCGGCGAGCGTGGCGTCGGGGCCGATGGTCACGGGGTCCTTGATCATCCCCGACTCGGAGCGCTTCACGGTGTCCACGTGGCGGGCCTGGTCCTCGATGGACAGGTTGCGGTGGATGATGCCCATGCCGCCCTGGCGGGCCATGGCGATGGCCAGGGGAGCCTCGGTCACGGTGTCCATCGCCGCGGAGACGATGGGGATGTTCAAGCGGATGTTGCGGGTCAGCCGGGTGCCCGGGTCCGCGTCCGCGGGGATCACGTCCGTGGCGTTGGGCAGCAGCAGGACGTCGTCATAGGTGAGGCCGAAGAAGCCGAAGGGATCCGAGGAGGAGTGGACGGGCTCGGGGCTGGGACCGGTGCTGGTGGTGGTCACGAAGGCGCCTTTCGGGACGGGTGTTTCCGCGATTCTATGCCCGGGGGTCAAACCGGCGACCCGGGTGCGGGCCACGTCACAGGGCCCCCGCGCTGGGCCACGCGGGGGCGAGACGGACGTCACCACGACGTCACATGGCGCAATCCGTTTCGGCGTCATGGTATTGGACCGCCTAACCTCCCCGGATGAGCACCGCACAGTCCTCCCCCGCACCGGCGCCCCGACGCCGGCTCCCCGCCTGGACGTCGAACTTCGGCTGGCAGATCGCCGCCGCCCTCGTCCTCGGCCTCGTCCTGGGCCTGATCGCCCGCGCGACGGGGCACACCTCCGAGCACCCGACCTGGCTCGGCGAGACGCTGGCCACCGTCGGCAGCATCTACATCAGCCTGCTGAAGGCCACGGTCGTCCCGCTGGTCTTCTTCGCCGTCGTCGCCTCCATCGCCAACCTGGCCCAGGTGACCAACGCGGCCCGCCTGGCCGCCAAGACCCTGCTGTGGTTCGCCATCACGAGCCTGATCGCGGTGCTCATCGGCCTCGCCGTCGGCGTCGTGCTGCAGCCGGGCGTGGGCACCGGCCAGACCGCGCCGGCGTCGTACCAGGCCAAGGACGTCGGCTGGCTCGACTTCCTGACCTCCCTGGTGCCGGCGAACTTCCTCGGCCTGACCGTCAAGACCACGGCGGGCGAGGACGGCGCGCTCGCCTCCTCCCCCACGTTCAACGTGCTGCAGATCCTCGTGATCGCGATCGTCGTGGGCGTGGCCGCGCTCAAGGTCGGCGAGAAGGCCGCCCCGTTCCTCACGTTCTCCCGCTCGGTGCTCGCGATCATCCAGAAGCTGCTGTGGTGGATCATCCGCCTGGCCCCGATCGGCACCATCGGCCTGCTGGGCAACGCCGTGGCCTCGTACGGCTGGTCCACGATGGGCACGCTGGCCAAGTTCGTGGTGGCGATCTACGTGGGCCTGGCCCTCGTGATGCTCGTGGTGTACCCGCTGCTGGCGCGCCTGCACGGGCTCTCCGTCAAGCAGTTCTTCACCGGCGTGTGGCCGGCGTTCCAGCTCGGCTTCGTCTCCCGCTCCTCCCTCGGCACGCTGCCCGTCACCCAGCGGGTGGCCGAGCGCAACTTCGGCGTGCCCACCGGCTACGCCTCCTTCGCCGTCCCGCTGGGCGCCACCACCAAGATGGACGGCTGCGCCGCGATCTACCCGGCCGTGGCCGCCGTGTTCATCGCCCAGTTCTACGGGATCGACATGAGCCTGAGCCAGTACGCCCTCGTGGCACTCGTGTCCGTGCTGGGCTCGGCCGCGACCGCCGGCACCACCGGCGCCACCGTGATGCTCACGCTCACGCTGTCCACCGCCGGGCTGCCCCTCGAGGGCATGGCCCTGCTCCTGGCCGTCGACCCGATCGTGGACATGGGTCGCACCGCCCTCAACGTGTCCGGCCAGGCCCTCATCCCCGCCCTCGTGGCCTCCCAGGAGGGCATCCTCGACCGGGACCGCTACGACGCCCCGCGCGGCGACATCTTCGGCGAGGACGAGGAGGAGATCGTCGAGGCCCGCGCCCACGCGACCGCCGACTCCCGCGCCCAGCTCGTCGGCACCCCGGAGCCGCGCGCCTGAGTCAGCGACCGGACGGGCCCGCTCCGGCGGGCCCGTCCGCGCCGTCCCCGTCCCCCTCGTCCAGGTACTCGCCCAGCACGTAGTCGTAGTCCACGGGGTTCCCGTCCTCGTCCGTGCGGCGGTACCAGTCGGTGATCTCCGCGGCGGTGGAGTCGAACCCCTCGCCGGCCGCGTACCAGCTGCCCGGCGGGGTGCGCTCCACCGTGAACGCGAAGTCGTCCCCGTACTCCACCAGGCCCCGCACCGTCGCCTTCTCGACGGCGGCCCGCTGGTACCGGTCACGGATCGCGAAGGGGTCGTTGGCCAGTTCGCGCTGGAGCGCGACCGCCATGAGGACGAGCACCACGGTGAACGGCAGCGCCGTGATGGTGATGAGGTTCTGCAGGCCGGTGAGCGCGGTGTCGCCGCCGGTCAGCAGCATCACGACGGCGATGCCCGCCATGCACAGTGCCCAGAACACCGTGATCGTGCGGCGCGGGGCCGGGGCGCCGCGCTGCGAGAGCTGCGAGTTCACGATCGAGGCGGAGTCCGCCGTCGTGATGAAGAAGACCGCCAGCATGACGATCACGACCGGGGCCACCAGCCCGCCGCCGGGCAGCTGGTCCAGGACCACCCAGAAGATCTCCGCCGGCGCGGGCAGCGACGCGGCTGTGCCGTCCGGCGCCACGGAGCCCTGGGTCCGCTGCAGCCAGATGGTGGTGCCGCCGATGATCGTGAACGCGCCGACGATCACCGCGGCCGGGATGAACAGGGCGCCGAGGACGTACTGGCGGATGGTCCGGCCCTTCGAGATCTTCGCCATGAACACGCCCACGAACGGGGCCCAGCTGACCCACCACGCCCAGTAGAAGATCGTCCAGCTGGAGAGGAACTCCTGCATGTCCTCCCCCTCGGCCATCGAGGCGCCGAGGGCGTCCGGGGCGGAGGAGACGTAGTCCATCAGGACGCCGGGCACGATGTTCAGCAGGAACGCCGTCGGGCCGACGACGAAGAAGAACAGCGCCAGGCCGAGGGCGAGCAGCATGTTGATGTTGGACAGCCACCGGATGCCGCGGGCCACACCGGACACCGCCGAGAAGATGGTGCCGATCGTGAGCACCACGATGATCCCCAGCGCCACCGTGTTCCCCGGCGCCGACCACCCCGAGACGATCTCCACGCCGCGGCCGATCTGCAGGGCGCCGATGCCCAGCGAGGCCGCCGTGCCGAACAGTGTGGCGATGATCGCGAGCCCGTCGATCAGGCGCGCGCCGACCGAGTCGCTGCGCTGGGAGTCGCCGAACAGCGGCGCGATGATCGAGCTCATCAGCGGCACCCGGCCCCGGCGGTAGGACACGTAGCCGACCGACAGGCCGACGACCGCGTAGATCGCCCACGCGTTCACGCCCCAGTGCAGCGCGGCCTGGGCCAGCGCGCCCGTCACCGCCTCCTCGCTCGCCGCCTCGTACGCCCCCGGGCGCGGGGCCAGGTAGTAGGTCAGCGGCTCGTACGGGCCGAAGAAGATGATGCCGATGCCGATGCCGGCCGCGAAGAGCATGGCCGACCAGCTCGCCGTGGAGTACTCCGGCTTCTCCCCGTCCAGGCCCAGCGGGATCTCGCCGTACCGGGAGAACGCCAGGACCAGCAGGAACACCACCATCCCGATGGCCAGCAGGGCGAACAGCCAGCCGGCGTGGAGCATCACCCAGTCGAGGGCCGCGCTCGAGACGGCCAGCACGGCGTCCGGCTGCAGCACACCCCACACCACGAAGCCGACCACCAGCAGGCCGACGACGGCGAGGATCACCCGGTCCACGCCGTAGCGCACCCGGCGGTCCTCCACGGACACGCCCGGCACGAGGGCCGGGTGGATGCCGTGCGGATAGGAGAACTCGCGGACGAAGCGGCGCAGCCGTGGCCGGGCCGGGGTCCGGGTCGGGTGGGACCCGGTGGGACGGGGCGGCGTGGGTGTGTCCATGGGCACACCATAGGGGGCGCCCCGGACGGCGGTCGTCTCCCGCCCGCACGACGACGGCCCCTCACCCGGGCGGGCGAGGGGCCGTCGTCGTCGGCCGGCCGCGTCAGGGCCGACTCAGGGGTCAGTGCTGGTGGCCGGCCTCGTCCTCGTCGGCGGGCTTGTCCGCCACGAGGGTCTCGGTGGTCAGCACGAGGGCCGCGATGGAGGCGGCGTTGGCCAGCGCGGAGCGGGTCACCTTGACCGGGTCGATCACGCCGTCGGCGATCAGGTCGCCGTAGACGCCGGTCTTCGCGTTGAAGCCGTGGTTCGGCTCCAGCTCGGCGACCTTGGAGACCACCACGTAGCCGTCCTCGCCCGCGTTCTGGGCGATCCAGCGCAGCGGCTGCTTCAGGGCCTTGCGGACGATGTCCACACCCACGGCCGCGTCACCGGTCAGGGCCTGGACGTCGGCGTCGGTGTCGAGCACGGTCAGCGCGTTGATGAGCGCGGTGCCGCCGCCGGCCACGATGCCCTCCTCGAGGGCGGCGCGGGTCGAGGACACGGCGTCCTCGATGCGGTGCTTGCGCTCCTTGAGCTCCACCTCGGTGGCGGCGCCCACGCGGATCACGCCGATGCCGCCGGAGAGCTTGGCGAGGCGCTCCTGGAGCTTCTCGCGGTCCCAGTCGGAGTCGGTCGCGGCGGCCTCGGCCTTGATCTGGGCGATCCGGGCCTCGACGTCCTCGGGCGCACCGCCGCCGTCGACGATGGTGGTCTCGTCCTTGGTGACGGTGATGCGGCGGGCGGAGCCGAGCACGTCCAGGTCGGCCTGCTCGAGCTTCATGCCGAGGTCCGGGGAGACGACCTGGGCGCCGGTGAGGATCGCGATGTCCTGCATCATGGCCTTGCGGCGGTCGCCGAAGCCCGGGGCCTTGACGGCCACGACGTTCAGGGTGCCGCGGATCTTGTTGACCACGAGGGTGGACAGGGCCTCGCCCTCGATGTCCTCGGCGATCACGAACAGCGGCTTGTTGGCCTGCAGGACCTTCTCCAGCAGGGGCAGCAGCTCCTGCACGTTGGAGATCTTGCCCGAGTTGATCAGGACGTAGGCGTCCTCGAGCACGGCCTCCTGACGCTCGGCGTCGGTGACCATGTACGGGGACAGGAAGCCCTTGTCGAACTGCATGCCCTCGGTGACGTCCAGCTCGGTGGAGGTCGTGGAGGACTCCTCGATGGTGATGACGCCGTCGGTGCCGACCGTGTCGAACGCGCGGGCCAGCAGCTCGCCGACCTCGTCGTTCTGGGCCGAGATGGCGGCCACGTGGGCCACCTCCTTGCCCTCGACCGGGCGGGCGTTCTCCTGCAGGCGCTGCTCGACGGCGGCCACGGCCACCTCGATGCCCCTCTTGACCTCGCCCGGCGCGGCGCCGGCGGCGACCTGGCGCATGCCCTCGTTCACGAGCGCCTGGGCCAGCACGGTGGCGGTGGTGGTGCCGTCGCCCGCGATGTCGTTGGTCTTGGTGGCGACCTCCTTGGCGAGCTGGGCGCCCATGTTCTCGTACGGGTCCTCCAGCTCCACCTCACGGGCGATCGTGACGCCGTCGTTGGTGATGGTGGGGGCGCCCCACGCCTTGTCGAGCACCACGTTGCGGCCCTTGGGGCCGAGGGTGACCTTGACGGTGTCGGCGAGCTTGTCGATGCCGGCCTGGAGGGCGCGGCGTGCGTCGTCGTTGAAAGCCAGCTGCTTGGCCATGACGGACGCTCCTTTCGTTCAGGGAGTCAGGGGGTGCGGGGACGCGAGGGGCCCGGGGCGCGCGCACCGGTGCGGTGCGCGCCGCTCACCGGGCCCGTCGCGGCGGGGTCACTTGGTGACGACGGCCAGCACGTCGCGGGCGGAGAGCACCAGGTACTCCTCGCCGCCGACCTTGACCTCGGTGCCGCCGTACTTGGAGTACAGCACCACGTCACCCTCGGCGACGTCGACCGGCACGCGGTTGCCGTTCTCGGCGACCCGGCCCGGGCCCACGGCCACGACCTGGCCCTCCTGCGGCTTCTCCTTGGCGGTGTCCGGGATCACGAGGCCCGACGCGGTGGTCTGCTCGGCCTCCAGGGGGCGGACAACGATGCGATCCTCGAGGGGCTTGATGGAGACAGACATGCTGCACACTCCTTCTTCGTCGACGTGCGGCTCCGGCGGGCTCGCCGGTCCGCTGATGCTGTGGTCTGCGGGTGCGCCACGGGCGTCAGACCCTCCGTCGTCGCGGTGCCGGACGGTCCACCTCGGGCATTGGCACCCGGTACCCCCGAGTGCCAGTCCTGACTCTACTCCGGGTTCTGGCACTCCTTCAACATGAGTGCCAGCCGTGTCCCCGCCGTCCGCCGTGGGCGGAGGGCGCGGGGCGCGGTGCGGTGGGATGCCGTGGGGCGGCGGGCGGGGCGGGTTCCGGGCCCGGGAGCACACGGAGTGGTCACGACTGCGGCCCGCAACCTGTCCCTCCCCCACTCCCCACCCTCCCCCCCCTCGCCACCCTCCGTGGGCAGAAACCGCACCCCCGCCCGTCGCGTGGGCAGCATCCGCAGGTTTTCGATCTCCGTGGGCAGAAGCGCCCTCTCTTCTGCCCACGGATGTTGCGTGGGCGGAACTCCTCGCAGTTCTGCCCACCGAGCCATGACGACGTCGTCCCGGCGGGACAACCGGCCGCCGCCGAGTCCTGCACAGCCGGCCCACCCCGCGCCGGTGTGCACAGACACGCGGCCCGCCCGGCCGTCGTCAGGCCGACCGCGTCAAGGTCGACCCATGTCCTTCGCCCCCGATCTCCCCCTCGTCCCCGTCTTCACCACCCGCGACGTGCTCGAACGCGGTCTGCCGCCCAGCCGGGTGCGGCGGTCCGACGTCCTCCGCCTCGCCCGCGGCATCCACCGTCGCCGTGACATGCCGCTGCGCACCTGGGAGTCGGCCGGGCTCCCGCCGCCGCACCACGGGGTCGGCCTCGACCTGCTGACCGCCCTCCTGCGGTCCCGTCCCGACGCCGTCCTCTCCCACGAGACGGCGGCGCACCTCCACGGCCTCCCGCTTCCCCCGGGCGGGGCCACGCGACGCGCCGCCGTCGAGATCACGTTGCACCGCGGCACCGCACGGGCGCGGATCCCCGGCGTCATGGAGCACCGCAGACCCCTGCCCGCCGGCCACGTCACCTCCGTGCTCGGGCTACGGGTGACGACGCCGGAACGGACCTGGCTCGATCTGTGCTCGATCGGCCACCCCTGGGACGAGGCATCCCTCGTGTCGGCGGGTGACCACCTGGTCCGTCACCCCTGGTCCCCGCGCGGCCGGCGGCCTCCCATCACCACGGTCACCGCGCTGCACGAGGCGATGCGGCCGCTCGGGCGGTTCGTCGGAAGACCGCGGGCGACGGCGGCGCTCGAGCGCGTACGGGTGGGTGCCGACTCGCCGCAGGAGACCCGGCTGAGGCTGGCGCTCGTCGAGGCGGGGCTGGGCGAGCCGACGCTGCAGCACGTGTTCGACCCCGGGCGGCGGGACGCCCCCGAGGCCGATCTGTGGTTCGAGGACTGCCGGCTCGTCCTCCAGTACGACGGCGAGGTGCACCGGAGTGCCGAGCAACACGCCCGGGACGCCCGGCGAGACCAGTACTACGCGGAGCGTGGGCAGATGACCCTGCACGTCACGGGCCGGGACGTCGGCGAGGGATACGCGCGGGTGATCGAGGCCGTCCTCAGACGACGGGCACAGGTCTCGAACGGCTGGGATGCCTGACGTCGTCGTCGCGTATGGCCCTGCCGTCCATGCGCAGGGGTTCCGTGGGCAGAAGCGAGGGTGCTTCTGCCCACGGAACCTGGAAACACGCGGGTTCTGCCCCCGGAAGGCGAGACCCGGCGGGTTCTGCCCACGGAACGCTCGCGTCGGCCGGGCACCCGACCCCCGCCCGGACCGACCCGGGCCGGCCTCACCGTCGCCCCGCTCAGTAGTACACGGCCAGCGGCCCGTGCGGTCCGTCCACCACGCTGCAGGGGGTCTTGAAGATCCGCTCCAGCACCTCAGGGCGCAGGATCTCGGCCGGGGTGCCGGTCTCCACCACCTGGCCGTCGCCCATGGCCACGATCCGGTCGGCGTAGTGGGCGGCGAAGTTGATGTCGTGCAGCACGATCACCACGGTCCGGCCCAGCTCGTCGGCGGCCCGGCGCAGCTGCTGCATCATCTGCACCGAGTGCTGCATGTCCAGGTTGTTCAGCGGCTCGTCCAGCAGCACGTACTCGGTGTTCTGCGCCAGCACCATCGCCACGTACGCGCGCTGCCGCTGGCCGCCCGAGAGCTGGTCGAGGTACCGGTTCTCGAACGGGCCGAGGTTGAGGAAGTCGATCGCGTCGGACACGTGCCGCTCGTCCTCCAGGGTCAGCCGGCCGCGCGTGTACGGGTAGCGCCCGAACCCCACGAGCTGCCGCACGGTCAGCCGCGTCACGAAGTGGTTCTCCTGCCGCAGGATGGACAGGGTCTGCGCGATCTTCCGGGACGGCGTCGTGGTGATGTCGTGCCCGCCCACGGCGATCGTCCCGGCGTCGGCGTCCTGCAGCCGGCCGATCATCGTCAGCAGCGTGGACTTGCCCGCCCCGTTGGGCCCCACGAGCGCGGTCACTCCCCCGGCCTGGATGTCCAGGTCCACGGGTCCGATGCACACCTCGTCGCTGTGGCGCTTCACCACGCCGCGCAGCTCGATCACAGACGTCCCTTTCTCATCACGACGACCAGGAAGGTGATGCCGCCGATCAGCTCGATGACCACCGTGACCGCACCCCCCGCGTAGAACACGTGCCGCAGCACGAAGTAGGCGCTCGTGAGCACCGCGTACCCGGCCAGCGCCGCCACCGGGAGGATGAACCGGTGGTCGTGGGTGTCGACGAGGCTGTACGCCAGCGTCGCCACGAGGAAGCCGAGGAACGTCATCGGGCCCACGAGCGCGGTGGTCATGGCCATCAGCACGGAGACCAGCAGCAGCGTCACCATGAGCTCGCGCCGGTGGTGCAGGCCCAGGTTGGTCGCGGCGTCGGCGCCGAGCGCCACCGTGTTCAGGCGGCGGGAGCGCAGCCACAGCAGCGCGCACACGACGACGGCGATGGGCGCGGCGATCGCCACGTACTCGGTCCGGGCGTTGGAGATGTTGCCGAAGAGCCGCGCGCTCAGCAGGTCGAACGAGTTCGGGTCCAGCAGTCGCTGCATGAACGTGCTCAGCGCGGCCAGCCCGCCGCCCAGCACCACGCCCACGAGCAGCATCAGATGGACGCTGCCGTAGGGCCGGGAGAGCAGCCACGAGTACAGGGCCGTCGCCAGCGCCACCATGAGCGCGGCCTGGGCGAGGAACGGCCCCACCCCGGTCAGCACCGCGACGCCGGCGGCTCCCAGCACGTACACGGCGGCGGTCGACACGGCGGTGTAGAGCGCCTCGAACCCCATGATCGAGGGGGTGATGATGCGGTTGCCCGTCACCGTGTGGAAGCTGACGGTCGCGAAGGAGTGGCACAGCGCCACGATGCCGATCACGCCCAGGGACTCCACGCGCATCCGCGCGATCATCCAGAACGCGCGCGAGCCGGGTTCGGCCTCGTTGCCCCACAGCAGGACCCCGGCGGTGGAGAGCACGGCGACGGCGGCCAGCACCGCGACGACGACCGCATACCTCCGGCGGTCGGCGGCGGTGACGAACGCGCCGGACCGGCGCGGGGCGTCGGCGTCGACGGGCCCGGCGGCGGTGGCGCCGCCGAGCGGGGCGGGGAGGCGACCCGGGGCGGTCGCGAGCGGCTCAACCATGCTTGGCCTGCCTCAGCAGCAGGGCGAGGAACACGATCGCGCCCACGAGGCCCAGGATCAGCGAGATGGGCACCTCGAACGGGGCGATCACGGTGCGCCCGATCAGGTCGCAGACGATCACGATCCACACGCCGACCATGACCACCCAGGGCAGGTTCGTCCGCAGGTTGTCGCCACGGACCATGGACACGAGGTTGGGGACCACGAGCCCCAGGAACGGGAGGGCCCCGATCACCACGGTGACCACGCCGGTGGCCACGGCCACCATGGCCACGCCGGTGAGGATCACGGCGTCGTAGTTGAGGCCGACGTTCGTGGCGACGTCCTTGCCGAGGCCGGCCACGGTGAAGCGGTCCGCGATGACGAAGACCGCCACGCACACGATCAGCACGAGGAAGAGCAGCTCATACCGGCCGCGGACCACGGAGGTGAACGAGCCGGCGAACCACGCGCCCACCTGCTGCAGCATGTCCGTCTGGAGGGCGAGGAACGTCGAGGCGGCGCCCACGACGGCGCCGAGCATGATGCCCACGATCGGCACGATGAGGGAGGACTGCAGGCGCACACGCCGCAGGAAGAGGAAGAACACGAGGGTGCCGACGAAGGCGAAGAGGATGGCCCCGACCATCCGGGTCACCAGGCCCGCCCCCGGCACGAGCACCATGGTCACCAGCAGGCCGAGGCCGGCCCACTCGGTGGTGCCCGTGGTGCTGGGCTCCACGAAGCGGTTCTGCGTCATGAGCTGCATGATCAGCCCGCACATCGCCATCGAGGCGCCGGCCAGCACGAGGGCGACCGTGCGCGGCACGCGCGTGATGGCGAACATCTCGCGTCCGCCCTCCGCGCCGACGTCGTACACGCCCACGAACAGCGAGACCACGACGAGGACCGCGGTCACCACGACGCCGACCAGCAGCGGCCAGGTGCGCTGCCAGCGGGTGCGCTCGGGCCGCAGGACGGCGGGCGGGACCCAGCACACGCGGTCGCCCCGCCCCGGCTCCTCGAGCCGGGGCGGGGCGTCGGCGACGTGGTGACGCACGTCGACGATCACTGCGCGCCTTCGAAGGCCTTCGCGAGGTCCTCCATGACGGTGGTGTGGTTCTGGATGTCCTCGGCGACGTAGAAGTCGGCGGGCAGGTACACGATGTTGCCCTCCTTCACCGCGGTCACGTCCTGGAGGGCCTCGGAGCGCTCGATCAGCTCGGCGGCGGTGGCGTTCTCCTCGCCGATGGCGGCGTCGCGGTCCATGACGATCAGCCAGTCCGGGTTCGACTTCGCGATGGCCTCGACGGAGATGTCGTCGCCCTGGTGGTTGTCGGTGCCCGACTGCTCGAGGGCCGGGGTCAGGTCCAGCATGTCGAAGAACGGGCCGATGGCGCGACCGGTGCTGGGCGCGACGTACGACAGTTCGCCGCCCGAGGCGATGAGGCCCATGACGGTCTGCTCGGGGTCGTAGGCGTCCTTGGCGCGCTGGGTGGCGGCGTCGAAGTCGGCGATGAGCTTCTCGGCATCGGCCTCGTGGCCGGTGGCCTCGCCCAGCAGGGTGGTCAGCTCCTTCAGGCCCTCGTCCATGGGGGTCTGCGTGACGTCGAAGTCCGTGTCCACGACGGCGGCGTCGCCGGTCAGCTCGTCGATCTCGGCCTTGCGCTCGTTGAACCGCTGGCCGTTGAACACGACGTCCGGCTCGGCGGTGACGAACAGCTCCATGTCCGGCTCCCGGTGGTTGCCGATGTCGGCGACCGAGTCGTCCTGGAGGTAGGAGGGCCCGCCCTCGCCCTTGTACATGATCTGCTTCGGCGCGGCCGACAGCTCGACGCCCCAGTCGTCCAGCGTGCGGAAGGTGCGGTTGTCCGTGGCGATGACGGAGTCGACCTCCTCCGGCAGGGTGACCTCGGCGCCGGACATGTCGGTGACGGTGACCCCGGCCGCGATGCCGCCCGAGGCGGCCGAGGAGCCGCCGGCGGCGCTCGCGGAGGCCGAGGACTCGCCGGAGGCGCTCGCGGAGGACGAGCCCGTGGCCGCGCCGCCGGCGGAGCAGCCGACGAGGGCGAGGGCCGCCACCGAGGTCAGGGCGAGACGGGCGAGGCGGGGGGCGCGGGCGGAACGCGGCATGGTTCTCCTTCTGGGCGGCGGGGCTGCCCCGGGATGAGCAGTCGGGGTGGTGGGCGCGCTCCCGTGGAGGTGAGCCTTGCCTCAGTCGAATACCGTACACGAGGGTGCCGTAATCCCCCAACGGGGGTTCGACGGCTCCCGCCGCCCGGGGCCCGCGGCCTCGAGCCCCGTCAGTCCAACGGCGTCACCTCGAGGGCGAACCGCGACCGACCCACGCGCGCCAGCACGAGGGTGGCGTGCCGTCCGGCCCCGCCACGCCGGCCCGGCTTCGCCCCGCCGAGGACGGCGCGACGCACCTCCTCGGGCGTCTCGCGGATGCCCCGCTTCTTCACGTCCAGCCGGCCCACCCCGGTCTCCTTCGCCCAGCGCCGCAGGGAGGCCAGGTGGAAGCCGTGCACCGCCTCGATCCGATGGGCGCGGGCCAGGCCGTCCCGCACGGGCTCGGGCGCGACGAGGTAGGCCAGGTGGGGGTCCAGCTGCCGCGTCGGCACGGGCCAGGACGCGGCCAGGTCCGTCACGAGTCCGGCCCGGATGACGGCGCCGTCCGGCTCGTGCAGGACCGCGCCGACGAGCCCCGCCATGCCCTCCTCCCCCACGGCCTCGACCTCGGGCGAGTCGCCGAAGTCCGCGCCGGAGACGAGCTGCGCCGTCGTCGTCTTCCCGCCCCGGACGGTCATGACGCGCGCCGCCCGCCGCACCCCGGGGCGGGCCGCCGCGTTGAACCACAGGGCGGCCTCCACGACGTCGCCGTCGACGCTCACCCACTCGGCCTCGGCGCCCGCCGGCACGGCCTCGTGCGGGAGCCCCGGGCCGAGCTTGACCCCGACCGGGACGCCCGTCGCGGCGATGTCCGTCACGACGCTCAGGGGCGGGGAGAACGCCTCGGGGTCGAACACGCGCGCGGACCCGCCCCCGCCGACCTGACGGCGGGCGGGGTCCAGCCACACCGCGTCCGCCTCGGCGGGCACGTGGGCGCGGGCCCAGGCCACGGCGTCGCCGTGCACCACACGCGCACCGCGGTGGCCGGCGAGGTTCACCTCGGCGGCCGCGGCGACGACGGCGTCCCGCTCCACCGCCACGACGTCCAGGCCCCGGTCGGCGAAGGCGCGCGCGTCCAGGCCGAGACCGCAGCCGAGGTCGGCGACGCGCCGGGCCCCCGCGGCCGCCAGCCGGTCCGCGTGCAGGCCCGCGACCAGCGGGCGGGTGGCCTGCTCCAGGCCGTCGCGGGTGAACAGCATCCGGCGCGCCTGCCGCCCGAGGCGGGCCTCCGCCCGGGACCGCAGCGCGGCCTGGGTCAGCGCGGCGGCCACGCGCTCGGGAGGATGCCCGGCCGCACGCAGGCGGGAGGAGACCGCGAGCGCGTCGGCCTCGCGGTACCCGGCGAGGGAGTCGAGCAGCGCGCGGCCCTCCGGCTCGAGGACGGGGGCCAGGGCGGTGGCGTCCGCCTCCGAGGCGGCGGCCGTGGGGCGCGGCGGGCGGGAGGCGGGGCGGGGACGGGCCATGCGCCCCACCCTAGGTCCGAAGCGTGGACACCGGGCGCAGACCCGGCACGGGCTTCTAGGATGGGCGGCATGACTCTGCCCTTCGCCGACTCCGCGCAGTCCACTCTCGGAATCGAGTGGGAGCTCGCGCTCGTGGACGCCGTGTCCGGCGAGCTGCGCTCCGAGGCCCCGGACCTGCTGCGCGCCCTGCATGTGACCGAGGGCCTCGCCGAGGACGACGTGAACCCGCACATGACCAGCGAGCTCCTGCAGAACACGGTGGAACTCGTCACGGGTGTGCACGAGCGCGTCGACGCCGCGACGGCGGACCTCGGCCGGATCGCCGCGCGCGTGGCCGACGCCGCGGCTGCGCGGGGCATCTCCCTGTTCTGCCAGGGCACGCACCCGTTCGCGGACGCGATCGCGCAGCCCTCGACGCCCAGCGAGCGCTACGACCGCATGCTGGATCTCACCCAGTACTGGGGTCGGCAGCTGCTGATCTTCGGCGTGCACGTGCACGTGGGCCTGGACGACGTCTCCAAGGCCATGCCGGTGGTGAACGGCCTGGTCAACCGCGTGCCGCACCTGCTCGCACTCTCGGCCTCCTCCCCCTTCTGGGCGGGCACGGACACGGGCTACCAGTCCCAGCGCACCCTCCTGTTCCAGCAGCTGCCCACGGCCGGCCTGCCGTTCCAGTTCCAGGAGTGGGAGGACTTCGAGCGCTGCGTGGCCCAGATGGAGCAGGTGGGCATGATCGCGGACGTCACCGAGTGCCGCTGGGACGTGCGGGCCGTGCCCCGCCTGGGCACGGTGGAGATGCGCGCGTGCGACGGCCTGGCCACGCTCGAGGAGATCGCCGCCGTGACCGCCTACACGCAGTGCCTCGTGGACGACCTGTCCGCGAGCCTGGAGCGCGGTGAGACGGTCGAGGTCCTGCCGCCGTGGCACGTGCAGGAGAACAAGTGGCGCGCCGCCCGGTACGGCATGGACGCCACCGTGATCGTGGACGCCCGGGGCACCCAGGTCCCGCTGGCGGAGCACCTGCCGGCGGAGATCGAGCGACTGACCCCGGTCGCCGAGCGGCTGGGCTGCGCGGCGGAGCTCGCCGGCGTCCAGGCGATGATCGACGACGGTGGCGCCGCGCGTCAGCGTCGCGTGGAGGCACAGGCCCTGGCCGGCCCGCCGGCCGCGGGTGAGGACACGGATGACGCGGTGGCCCCGCTGCGCGCGGTCGTGCTGGACGCCGCCGCCCGCACCCGCGCGTCGCTGGACGGCCGCACCGGCTGAGCGGCCGTTCCCCCGGCGAGGTGGCGGCCCCGCCGCCCCTGCAGGCTTCCGCCGGCCCGCCCGGCGCGGCTACGGTCGCACCATGCGAGCACTCACATGGCAGGGAAAGCGCAACGTCGCCGTCGAGGACGTCCCGGATCCTCGGATCCAGGAGCCGACGGACGCGATCATCGAGGTCACCTCGACCGGCATCTGCGGGTCGGACCTGCATCTGTACGAGGTCCTGGGGCCGTTCATGGACGCGGGGGACGTGATCGGCCACGAGCCGATGGGCATCGTCCGCGAGGTCGGGTCCGAGGTCACCCACATCCGGCCCGGTGACCGGGTGGTCGTGCCCTTCACCATCTCCTGCGGCCGGTGCTGGATGTGTCAGCGCGGGCTGCAGTCCCAGTGCGAGACCACCCAGGTGCGGGAGCAGGGCTCCGGCGCCGCACTCTTCGGCTACTCCCGGCTCTACGGCTCCGTCCCCGGCGGACAGGCCGAGCTGCTGCGCGTGCCCCACGCGGACTACGGCCCCGTGAAGGTGCCGCACACCGGCCCGGATGAGCAGTGGCTGTTCCTCTCGGACGTCGTCCCCACCGCCTGGCAGGGGGTCCAGTACGCGAACGTCCCCGACGGCGGCACGCTCGCGGTGCTCGGCCTCGGCCCCATCGGCCAGCTGGCGGCGCGCATCGGCGTGCACCTGGGGTACCGGGTGATCGGTGTCGACCCGGTCCCCGAGCGCCGCGCGATGGCGGCCCGGCACGGCATCGAGGTCCTGGACGCCGACGGCGGCGAGGCCGAGGTGCTCCGCGAGCGCACCGGCGGCCGCGGCCCCGACGCGGTCCTGGACGCGGTCGGCATGGAGGCGCACGCCTCCCCGGCGGGGCATGCGGCCCACACCGCCGTGGGCCTGCTGCCCGACGCGCTCGGCCGGGCGGCCATGAAGACCGCCGGCGTCGACCGCCTGAGCGCCCTCCACACCGCGATCGACGCGGTCCGGCGCGGCGGCACGGTGTCGCTCTCCGGGGTCTACGGCGGCATGAAGGACCCGATGCCGATGCTCACCCTGTTCGACAAGCAGGTCACCCTGACGATGGGCCAGTGCAACGTCCGTCGCTGGGTGGACGACCTGCTGCCCCTGCTCGACGACCCGTCCGACCCCCTCGGCGTGCTCGACCTGACCACGCACACCGCCCCGCTCGAGGACGCGCCCGCCCTCTATGAGACGTTCCAGAAGAAGGAGGACGGCTGCGTGAAGGTGGTCCTGAAGCCGTGAGGATCGTCGTCCTGGGCGCGACGGGCAACGTCGGCACCGCTGTCCTGCACCGCCTCCAGGCCGCGGACGAGGTGAGCTCGATCGTGGGCGTGAGCCGGCGCGGCCCGGACCGGGCCGGAGCGCCCTACGACGGCGTCGAGTGGCACCGCCTGGACGTCGCGGAGCCCACGGCGGCGGGGCGGCTGCGCGAGATCGTGGCCGGCGCCGACGCCGTCGTCGACCTGGTGTGGGTGATCCGCCCCAACCGCGACCGCGACCACCTGCGCGCCGTCAACGTGGCCGGCAACGAGCGGGTGTTCCGGGCCGTGGCCGAGGCGGGCGTGCCCCACCTGGTCTACGCGTCCTCGGTGGGCGCGTACGGGCCCGGGCCGAAGGGCCGCGCCGTGGCCGAGTCCCATCCCACCACCGGGGTCCCCACCTCGCACTACGCCGCGCAGAAGGCCGAGGTCGAGTCGATCCTCGACCGCGTGCAGGCCGAGCACCCCGAGCTGCTCGTGACCCGGCTGCGCCCCGGGCTGATCTTCCAGTCCGCCGCCGGGCCCGAGATCAAGGACTACTTCCTGGGCGACCTCGTCCCCGCCCGGCTGGTCGCCCGCCTGCGCACTCCGGTGCTCCCGTTCCCGCGGGGCCTGCGATTCCAGGCGCTCACGGCCCAGGACGTGGCGGACGCGTACTGGCGCGTGATCGCCCACCGGGCGGGCGGGGCCTTCAATGTGGCCGCCGACCCCGTGCTGGACGCGCACACCATGGGCACCGTCCTCGGGGCGCGCCGCATCCTGGAGCTGCCCGTGGGCCTGTTCCGCGCGGCCGCGGCCCTGACCTACCGGGCACGGCTGCAGCCCACCGACCCGGGGTGGGTGGACATGGCCGCGGCGGTGCCCATCATGGACACCACGGCCCTGCGCGCCGCGACCGGCTGGTCCGAGACCACCGACGCCCGGGAGGCGGTCCGCCTCGTGCTCGACCATCTCGACGGCGCCGAAGGCCTCGGCAACGCCGGGCACCGCTCGCACTCGCCCACGGAATGAGGGCGATGACCTTCACCCGCCGGGCCGCCCTGACGGGCCTGCTCGGGGGCGCCGCCCTCGGGTTCACCGCCTGCACCTCCTCCGGCTACCCCGCCGACCCGGACGGCACCCTGGACCGCGTCACGGGCGGGGTGCTGCGCGCCGGCGTCGTGCACCACCCGCCCCACGTGGACGCCTCGGGCGCCGAGCCCGTCGGCCCCGAGCCCGACCTGATCCGCGGCTTCGCGGCGGCGCACGACGCACGCGTCGAGTGGACCGTGGCCGGGGAGGAGGCGCTCATGACCGCGCTGGAGAAGGGCGACGTGGACCTGGTGGCCGGCGGCCTGACCTCGGCGTCCCCGTGGACGTCGCACGCGAGCATCACCCGCGACTACGCCGAGGCGCAGGGTCCGGACGGCGAGCCGGTGAAGCTCGTGATGGCCGTGCCCCTGGGTGAGAATCAGATGCTCACGGCCCTCGAGGCGTACTTCGACCAGCGCGCAGCGGAGGAGGCCCGATGACGCGGCGGGACACCCGGGAGACGGGGCCGAGCGGGCGCCGGTTCGGCGCCACGGAGCTGCCCCCGGAGATCGAGCGCGTGGTCCGGCAGGCCAAGCGGCTCGAATGGGCGACGCTGGGGGTGATCGTGGTCACGATCGTCCTCGTGGCGGTCGTGATGGGCTCCTCGCAGGCCATGCGGGCCGCGTGGATCGAGGACCTGCTGTCCCTGATCCCGCCGATCGCGTTCCTCGTCGCCCTGCGCGTGGCCCGCATGGCCCCGACGCGGGCCCGGCCCTACGGCTCTCACCGGTCCGTCGGGGTGGGGCACCTCGTGGCCGCCGTCGCCCTGTCCGTGATGGGCGTGGTCCTCGTCGGCGACTCCATCCTGGGCCTGGTGACGGCGGAGCACCCGCCCATCGGCACGTTCGACCTGTTCGGGCACACCGTGTGGCAGGGCTGGTTCATGATGGCCGTGATGGCCCTGTCCGTGCCGGGGCCCATGATCCTCGGCCACAAGAAGCTCAGGCTGGCCGAGCAGCTCCACGACCGCGTGCTGTACGCGGACGCGGACATGAACAAGGCGGACTGGCAGACGGGCGTGGCGACCATCGTCGGCGTGGCCGGCATCGGCCTGGGCTGGTGGTGGGCGGACTCCGCTGCGGCGATCTTCGTGGGCGTGAGCATCGTGCTGGACGGCTGGAAGAACCTGAAGGAGGCCGTCACGAACCTGGCGGATCGCCGCGCCGCCACGATCGACGGCGCCCGGCCGCACCCGCTCATCGACCGTGCCGAGCGGGTCGCCTGGGCGGAGCCGTGGGTGCGCCATGCGGGCGCCCGCGTCCGGGACGAGGGCCACGTGTTCCACGTCGAGATGTTCGTGGTGCCGCACGAGGGGGCGGATGTGACGGTGGGCCGCTGCTGCGCGCTGCGGGACGCGATCGCCGACCTGGACTGGAAGCTGCAGGACGTCGTCGTCGCCCCGGTGGCCGAGCTGCCCGCCGAGGTGCACGGCGGCCGGTCCGGGGAGCATCAGACGGGCGAGGAGTAGCCCGGGCCTCAGCCGGCCAGGAACCGGCCCTCGAGGGTGGCGGAGGTGATGCGCTGGACCTCGCGCTGCTGGTCCGCGGCGTTCTCGCGCAGGGCGTGCATCTCGGCGGCGTCGACCGCCGGCAGGTGCGGAGCCAGCTGTTCGAGGACGTGCCACATCGCGGACTTGGCCTGGAGCATGCCCTGCAGCAGGTCCAGTTCGATCTGCGTCCAGCCGGAGCCGCGCGTGCGCAGCGCGTTCACGGGGTTGAGGCGTCCGCCGACCTCGGCCGCCGCGCCGGCGGCCCGGTCCACCAGCGGGGTGCGGAGGCCCAGCTCGCCGATGAGCGCCTCGAGGCGGTCCTGGTCGTCCTGGACGGCGTCGCCGAGGCGGCGCAGCGCGGCCTCCTGCGGGGTGCCGGCCCAGGTCTGCTCGGCGGCGCGGAACGCCTTCACACCGGAGCGGGAGCCGAGCAGGTGCTGATTGAGGAAGTCCTCCAGCATCTGCTCGTCCACGGCGGCGGAGGTGGACTCGGGGCGGGGGTGCTCATGGCCGGTCATGGGCCCTGTCTACGGAACGCGTGGGCGTGGCGGCAAGAGGCCGGGCGCGCTCAGACGCTGACGACCTCGACCGGCTGTCCCGGGTCCGCGCCGAACCACGCGTCGGAGGGGGCGACGCCGTCGCGCACCAGGCGTGCGCCGAGCGCGGCGACCATCGCCCCGTTGTCGGTGCACAGGTTCACGGGCGGGACGGTCAGCTCGATGCCGGCGGAGCGGCACCGGTCGGCGAGCAGGGCGCGCAGGCGCGAGTTCGCCGCGACGCCGCCGCCGAGCATCAGGTGGGTGAGCCCGTGCTCGCGGCAGGCGCGGACGGCCTTGGCGGTGATCACGTCCGCGACGGCCTCCTGGAAGGAGGCGGCGATGTCCGCGCGCGGCACCTCGAGGCCGCGGGCCTCGAACTGCTCCACGGCGCGGGAGACGGCGGTCTTCAGCCCGGAGAAGGACCAGTCGTGCCGGTGCGGGCCGGGCTCCTCGGCGCTGCCGACGAACTTGCCCGCGGTGAGCCCGCGCGGGAAGCGGAAGGCCGTCGGGTCGCCCTGGGCGGCGAGCCGGTCGATCACGGGGCCCCCGGGGTAGCCCGCCCCGATGAGCCGGGCGACCTTGTCGTACGCCTCGCCGGCCGCGTCGTCGATGGTCGAGCCCAGCAGCTCGACCTCGGAGCTGATCCGGCCCACGCGCAGGATCTCGGTGTGCCCGCCGGAGACGAGCAGCGCGCCCAGGTCCGCGGGCAGGTCGTCCCACTGCGCGGGCCGCACGCCGTCCAGCATGCCGACGCCCACGTGCGCCACGAGGTGGTTGATGCCGTAGAGGGGCGTGCCGAGGGCCGTGGCCAGCGCCTTCGCCCCCGCGACCCCCACCATGAGCGCGCCCGCCAGACCCGGGCCGGAGGTGACGGCGATCGCGTCGAGGTCCGCGAGGGTGACGTCGGCGGTGTCCAGGGCGCGGCGGATCGTGGGCACGAGGGCCTCGAGGTGCGCGCGGGCGGCGATCTCCGGGATCACGCCGCCGAAGCGCACGTGCTCCTCCACGGAGGAGGCGACCTCGTGGGCCAGCAGGGCGGTGCCGCGGACGACGCCGACGCCGGTCTCGTCGCAGGAGGACTCGATGCCGAGCACGAGGGGGGCTGCGGTGGCGGTGGGCATGGGCTCCAGTCTAGTGAGCGGCCCGGTCACAGGGCCTTGCGCATGATCACGGCGTCCTCGCCGCCCGGGTAGTAGCGGCGGCGCACATGCAGCTCCTCGAATCCGTGGCGCGCGTAGAGTCGCCGGGCGACGGCGTTGGAGGCCCGGACCTCGAGCATGAGCGAGCTCGCACCGCGCGCCGCGGCCTCCGCGGCCATCCAGCGCAGCTGGGCCGCCCCGATCCCCCGCCCCTGCGCCGCCGCGACCGTGCCCACGGTCTGCACGTCGGCGACGTCGCCGACCACCATGATCCCGCCGTAGCCGACGATCTCGCCGGGGGCGGGGCCGTCGTCGTCCGCGGAGCCGGGCGCGGGCACGTCGCGGACGACCACGCGGTAGTCCCGGGTGGGCGGGCGGCCGTGCGCGTCCCGTCCGCCGGCGGGGCCGGTCTGGGCGAGCTCCTCCTCGTAGAAGTGCGCGGGCCAGGCGTCGAGCGGGAAGAGCGTGGCCTCGTGGGCGAGCACCTCGGGGATGTCCCACACGGTCATGGGGCGCAGCAGGTACCCGGGCGGCAGCCCGTGCTCGTCCTCGGCGGGGCGCCCGTCGTCGGTCGGGGCCGGCTCGGCCGGGCTCACGCGCCCGCCCGCTTGCGGGGGCCGGGGACCTTGGCGTCGGACTCGCGCAGGTAGAGCGGCTCGGCGGGCACGAGGCCGCGGCCGCGCCGCAGGGCGAGCTCGGCCACCTGCCCCACCCCGACGGCGGACGGCGTGGCCGTCTCCCAGTCCGGCACCGCGCGCAGCGCCTCGGGGTAGAGCCCGGCCCCCGCGCCGTAGACGGGCAGCGGGGTGACCTCGTCCGCCGGCGAGACGAAGGGGCCGTGCAGCAGCGTCGGCTGCCCGCCGACCTGCGCGTAGTGGGCCCAGTAGACCTCGCGGCGGCGGGCGTCCGTGGCGACCACGAACTCCTCGATCCCGTGGCGGAAGGCGTCGACGCCGGCCGTGTGGGCGAGCGCGTCGAGGCTGCGGACCCCGTGCACGGGCACGTCCCACGCCAGGCCGAGGGCGGCCGCCGTCGCCAGGCCCGCGCGCAGTCCCGTGAAGGGTCCGGGGCCGACGCCGACCGCGAGCGCGTCCAGCGCGGTGCCGGTGACGCCGGCCTCGCCGAGCACGGTCTGCACCGCGGGGGCGAGCACCTCGGCGTGGGCGTGGGTGTCGTCCGTGGCCCAGCGCGCGAGCTCCTCACCGTCCCGCAGGACGGCGACGGAGGCGGCGGCGGAGGAGTCGATCGCGAGGAGCAGGGCCATGGCGGCCAGTCTACGGAAGCACGACGCCGGCCCAGCGCGGGCCGCGGCCGGTCACGACGGCCGAGCGCAGCTCCTCGGCCTGGCCCCCGTCCTCGTCGGAGAAGTCGGTGACGATGCCGTCCTCGCCCTCCCCCGCCGAGGCCGCGGGGGCGTCCTCACCCCCGCGGGCCCGGACGATCTCGATGTCCAGCCACGAGGCGTCCGGGTCCTCGGGGAACCCGGCGAGGGACTCGGCCATGCCCCGGCCCCACTCGACGACGGTCACGGAGCGGTCCACGCTCGCGTCCAGGTCGAGGTCCGTGAGCTCCCCCGCCGAGCGCAGCCGGTACGCGTCCACGTGCACGAGGTCCGGGGTGCCCGCCGGGGCGTCGGCCGGGGCGGGGTGGACGCGGGAGAGGACGAACGTCGGCGAGACCACGCCGGAGGCCACGCCGAATCCGCTGGCCAGCCCCTGGGTGAAGGTCGTCTTGCCCGCGCCGAGGTCGCCCGTGAGGATCAGCACGTCGCCGGCGCGGAGCACCCCGGCGAGGGCGCGGCCGAACGCCCGGGTGCCGTCGGCGCCCTCGAGCGGGACCGTCGCCGTCAGCACGGGCTCCGGCAGGGTCGGGCCGGGGGCGGGGATCGCGTGGTCGCTCATGGGCGGGCCTCCTGGGTCGGCGTGGGGTCCACGTGCTGCCGGTCCACGCGGCCTCCGATGCGGGTCACCAGCTCGTAGTTGATCGTCCCGGCGGCCGCGGCCCACTCCTCCACCGGGATGCCGGAGGCCGGTCCGAACAGCTCGACGGCGTCGCCGGGCGCGTCCGCGGCGTCCGGGCCGAGGTCCACCACGAACTGGTCCATCGCGATGCGGCCCACCACGGGGACGGTCCGGCCGCCGACGTGGACGCGCGTGCCCTCGACGACGCGCGGGACGCCGTCGGCGTAGCCGACGGGCACGAGCCCGAGGGTGGTGGGCTCCGCCGTGACGTGGCGGAACCCGTAGGACACGCCCTGCCCGGCGGGGACGGCCTTGACGTTGGCCAGGACGGTGACGAGGGACATGGCCGGGCGCAGCCCGAGCTCGGCGGCGGTGACGTCCGCGAACGGGGAGAGCCCGTACAGGCCCAGGCCGACGCGCACCATGTCCAGGTGCGTGTCCGGCCGGGCGAGGGTGGCGGGCGTGTTGGCCAGGTGCCGCAGCAGTGGGTGGCCGAGCGTCTCGGCGGCCTCGGCGGCCATCCGTTCGAACCGCAGCAGCTGCGCCGTGGTCTCGGCGGCCCGGTCCGGCTCGTCCGCCACGCCGAGGTGGGAGAACACGCCCTCCACCCGCACGAGGCCCGCGGCCTCGAGCTCGGCGGCACGCGCGACGAACGCGGGCCACCGCTCGGGCGGGCAGCCGTGGCGGCCCAGGCCGGTGTCCGCCTTCAGGTGCAGGACGGCGCGGGCCTCGGGTCCGGCCCCGCCGCGGGCCCGCAGCCCGCGGACGGCGTCGGCGACGGCGTCCAGGTCCCAGCCCGAGACGCCGAGGGTCACCTCCGCCTCCACCGCGGCGGCGAAGTCCGTGGCCCCGGTGTGCAGCCACGCGAGCACGGGCAGGCGCACCCCCGCCGCGCGCAGGGCCAGGGCCTCGCGCACGTGGGCCACGCCGAGCCGGTCCGCGCCGGCGGCCGCGGCGGCGCGGGCGACGGCCACCGCGCCGTGGCCGTAGGCGTCGGCCTTGACGACGGCGGTCAGCAGCGGCCGGCTGCCGTCGGGGCGGCGGATCCGCTCCTGCAGCACGCCCACGTTGTGCCGGACGGCCGCCAGGTCGATGCGTACGGCGCGCTCGGTGTCCGCCGGGTTGACGTCGGCGCGGCTCATCGGACGGCCTCCGGCTCGGCGTCGTCCGGCCACCACAGGCGCGCGACGCGCGCGCCCAGCGCGGTCGGCAGCGTGGCCGTGGTGATCCGCCCGGCGCGGGCCTGGCCGGCCCCGGCCTGGGCGTGCAGCCAGGCGGCGGCGGCCGCGAGCCGGGCCGTGGGCGCCGGGCCGGGATCCTCCCCGGCCCGGCGCGCCCGCGAGCGCCGCGCCACGTCCGCGGCCAGGACGGCGCCGATCGCCCCGGAGAGCACGTCGCCGGTCCCGCCCATCGCGAGTTCGGGCCCGCCGCCGGTCACGACCCATGCCTCGCCGTCCGGGGCGACCACGAGGGTGCGCGGGCCCTTGAGCAGGACGGTGGCCCCGTGCGCAGCGGTCCACGCCCGCAGCGCCGCGAGCGGGTCGGCGGCGTCGGCGCCGTCCGCGGGGACGCGCTCGCGCAGGCGGGACCACTCCCCGGCGTGCGGCGTCAGGACCACGGGCGTGCCGGCCGCGCGCAGCGACCGCAGCTCGGCGGCGGTGACCAGGTCCAGGGCCGAGGCGTCGGCGACCAGGGCCGCCTCCGGCCGCTCCTCGAGCGCGGCGAGGACGCCGGCCCAGCGCCGCCGCGCGTCGTGCTCGGTGTCCAGGCCGGGGCCGGCCACCCAGGCGTCCGCGCGCGACGGCTCGGGCCCCTCCGCCGAGACCAGCGCCTCGGGGTGGGCGGCGAGCACCAGGTCCCGGGTGGTCTGCGGGCCGGCGTGGTGCACCATGCCCGCGCCCGTGTGCAGCGCGCCCGCGCTCGCGAGCACGGCGGCCCCCGGGTAGCGCTCCGATCCGGCGACGACGGCCACCACGCCGCGCGTGTACTTGTGGGCCTCGGCTGCGGGGGCCGGGTGGGCGGCCCGTGCGGCGGCCTCGTCCATCACGCCCAGCCGCGCGGCCGGCGACGTCGGCAGGTGCGGTCCCAGCCCGATGTCCACCACGTGCACGGTGCCCGCGCGCGCCGCCCCCTCCCCGAGGACGAGACCGGACTTGAGGGCGCCGAACGTCACGGTCGCGTCCGCGCGGAGGGCCTCCCCCCGCACCTCGCCGGTGTCCGCGTCCACGCCGGAGGGCACGTCGCACGCCAGCACGAGCGCCTCCGCCGGCAGCGCGCGCGCCGCGGCGGGCAGCTCATACTCGCCGGTGAAGCCCGTGCCGAGCACGCCGTCCACCACGAGCGCGGCCTCGGGCGGCACCGCGTCGGCGCGGCGTCCCCCGGCCGCTCGCAGCGCAGCCCAGCCCTCGGCGTGCCAGCGCGGGGCGCCGTCGTCGTCCCGGCGGACGGGCACGGCGACCGCGGCCACGCCCCGGCGGCGCAGGAAGGCGAGGGCGAACAGCGCGTCCCCGCCGTTGTTGCCGGGGCCGACGAGGGCGGCCACGGTCGCCCCGGCCACGGGGCCGCGCTCACGCAGCAGGGCGGCGGCGTGCTCGGCCAGGGCCCAGGCGGCGGCGCGCATCAGCTCCGGGCCGCGGCCGGCCGCGAGCAGGGGCTCCTCGGCCGTGCGCACGGCCGAGCCGGTCACGGCGATGCGGGTCAGGTCATCGGCGGTCATGCGGACTCCTCCTCGGCCGCGCGGCGTTCGGCGACCACGTAGGCGGTGGCGACGTCCCCGTCATGACTGAGGGAGAGGTGCCAGTGGGTGATGCCCAGGGCCTCGGCCTGGGCCTGGACGGTGCCGGTCAGGTGCACGGTGGGGCGGCCGTCGCCGTGGTCCGGGCGCGGGATCCAGCAGTGGTGCCACATCATCCCGGGCGGGGCGCCCATGGCCTTGGCGACCGCCTCCTTGGCGGCGAAGCGCGCGGCCAGCGAGCGCAGCGGCAGGTCCCGCTCGTCCTCGGTGAACAGGCGTGCGCGCAGCGCCGGCGTGCGCTCGAGCTGCGCCCGGAACCGCGGGACGTCCACCACGTCCACCCCCACGCCGACGATCACGCCGCCCCCGCCCGCCGGGCGCCCACGACGACGGCGCCGGCCTCGTCCCCGACGGGCTGCCCGCGCAGTCGCTTGGCCAGGTCGAGCGGCCACTGCAGCACGCCGGGCAGCTGCTGGTCGCAGCCCGGCGTGAGCATCGCCTTCCCGTAGGCCAGCACGCCGTAGACGCCGTGCTGCAGGCGGCCGAGCCGGTCGAAGCCGGCGTCGAACGCGTACAGGGACACACGGCCCTCCTCGGGGGTGAAGCACCGCTCCGCCAGCAGCCGCGCACGCTCCACGTGCTGGTGGAAGGTGAGCACGCCCAGGTGGTGCAGGCCCAGCTCGCGCATGCGGTCGGCCGCGTGGATGACCTCGCCCTGGGTGGTCACCGGATCGGGCGCGAAGCACTCGACGGTGACGCCGGCCAGCCGCGGGTCGCGCTCCTCCGGGCCGCCGCACAGCTTCTCGTGCCCGTCCGGCCCCAGGTACGCGGAGACGAAGAGCCGGTCGGTGACGCCGGACGCGGCGAGCTCGATCGCGGCGTCATAGACGCGGGGCTGGCTGTAGAGGACGAGGAGGGCGTCCACGCGCGGTGCGTCGTCCGGGTGCGGGTCCGTCACGGCGTGCGTGGCCCACCCCGCGCCGAAGGCCAGTCCCAGCGCCGCCAGGGTCGCCACGGTGGCGCAGAGGGCCCGCGCCCACCGCGGCAGGCCACGGCGGACGCGCCCCCGGTCCACCTGCGGGCTCATGCGCCCTCGGGGACCTGCCGCAGCACGACGGTGGAGCGGGCCGGGAGCTCAAGCACGTCCCCGGCACGCACGCGGGGGCGGGTGCCGTCCGGGGCGACGTGGGACGAGGTGTCCACGACGACCTCCCACTCGGCCGGGAACGTGGGCCCGGGCAGGGTGTACGGCACGGGCTCCCACCACGCGTTCATGAGGACGTAGAAGTCCCGGTAGGGCTCCTCCCCGTCCTCGTCCCCGCGGGTGAGCATGTGCCCGTTGAGGTAGAAGCCGATCGACCGGGCCTCGGCGCCCCAGTCGTCCTCCGTCTTGGCGGTCGCGTCCGGCTCGAGCCACACGATGTCCGGCAGGGGCGCCTCGACGTCGCGGGCCGCGGGGCGACCGTCGAAGTGGTGGCGACGGCGGAACACCGCGTGGTCACGGCGCAGCGCGATCAGGTCGCGGGTGAACGCCACGAGCGAGTCGTCCATGGCGGACCAGTCGATCCACGAGATCTCGTTGTCCTGGCAGTAGACGTTGTTGTTGCCGCCCTGGGTGCGGCCCAGCTCGTCGCCGTGGCTGATCATGGGCACGCCCTGGCTGATCAGCAGGGTGGCCAGGAAGTTGCGGCGCTGGCGGGCGCGCAGCGTCACGACCTCGGGGTCGTCGGTCTCCCCCTCGACGCCGCAGTTCCACGAGCGGTTGTGCGCCTCGCCGTCGTTGTTGTCCTCGCCGTTGGCCTCGTTGTGCTTCTCGTTGTAGGAGACGAGGTCGCGCAGCGTGAAGCCGTCGTGGGCCGTGACGAAGTTCACGGACGCGCCGGGGCTGCGCCCGTCCCCCTCGTAGAGGTCGGCCGAGCCGGTCAGGCGGGTGGCGAACTCGCCGAGGGTGCCGGGCTCGCCCCGCCAGAAGTCGCGCACCGTGTCCCGGTACATGCCGTTCCACTCGGACCAGAGGCCGGGGAAGTTGCCCACCTGGTAGCCGCCCCAGCCCACGTCCCACGGCTCGGCGATGAGCTTGACGGTGCGCAGCACCGGGTCCTGGCGGACCACGTCGAAGAACCCGGAGAACATGTCCGGGCCCTGCTCCCCCTCCACCCGGGTGAGGGTGGTGGCCAGGTCGAACCGGAAGCCGTCCACGTGCATCTCGGTGACCCAGTAGCGCAGGGAGTCCATGACCAGCTGGAGGGCCTTGGGGCTGGAGAGGTCCACCGAGTTCCCGGTGCCCGTGTAGTCCATGTAGTGCCGCTCGTCGCCCTCGACGAGGTGGTAGTAGCCGGCGTTGTCCAGCCCGCGCAGGCTGAGCATGGGGCCCTTGTCGTTGCCCTCGGCCGTGTGGTTGTAGACCACGTCGAGGATCACCTCGAGACCGGCGGCGTGCAGGTCCTTCACCATCTGCTTGAACTCGCGGACCTGGCCGCCCACCTCGGAGGAGGAGGCGTAGGCGGCGTGCGGGGCGAAGAAGCCGAGCGTGTTGTAGCCCCAGTAGTTGCTCAGCCCCTTCTCCTGCAGGGTGGCGTCGTTGACGAACTGGTGCACGGGCATCAGCTCGACGGCGGTCACCCCGAGCTCGGTCAGGTGGCGGACCACCTCCGGGTGGGCCATGCCCGCGTAGGTGCCGCGCAGCTCCTCCGGGACGGCGGGGTGCAGCTTGGTCATGCCCTTGACGTGGGTCTCGTAGATCACCGTGTCCGTGAGCTCGACGGCGGGTGGGGCGTCATCGCCCCAGTCGAAGTCCTCGGCGACGACCACGCCGAGCATGCTCGTGCCCAGGTTGTCCGAGGTGTCGATGCGGTCCGGCTCGTCGAAGTCGTACGAGTGGTGCTGCTGGCCCCACTCGTAGTCGCCGGTGAACGCCCGCGCGTACGGGTCCACGAGGATCTTGGCCGGGTTGTGCCACAGGCCGCGGGCGGGGTCCCAGGGGCCGTGCACGCGGTAGCCGTAGCGCTGCCCGTGCCCGATGCCCGCCACGTGGGCGTGCCATGTGGTGCCGTGCCGCTCCTCGAGAGGGATGCGCGTCTCCGTGCCGTCGTCGGCGACGAGGCACAGCTCGACCGCCTCCACCTCGCGGGAGACCGCGAGGGCGAAGTTGGTGCCGGTCTCGTCCACGGTGGCCCCGAGGGGGTACGGCTGGCCGATCTCCACTGTGTGCATGACTCTCCGGGGTCTCGTCGTGCGGCCCGCCGGGTGCGGCGGGCCTCCTCGGGGAGTCTACTGGGGCGGGAGGACACCGTCCCGGACGCGTCGCGGGCCCGGCCGCTGTGTGGCGGCCGGGCCCGGCAGGAGAGGTCTCGGTGGCCTCAGCGGCGGATCACTCCACCGTGACGGACTTGGCGAGGTTGCGCGGCTGGTCCACGTCGTAGCCCTTCGCCGTGGCGAGCTCGAGGGCGAAGATCTGCAGCGGGACCGTGGTCAGCAGCGGCATGAGCATCGGCTGGGTCTCGGGGACCTCGAAGACGACCTCGGCCTGGCCGCGCACGGCCGCGTCGCCGCGCTCGGCGACGGCGAAGGTGCGGGCGCCGCGGGCGCGGACCTCCTGGATGTTCGAGACCACCTTGGCGTGCAGCGAGTGACGGTCCAGGGGCGAGGGCATGACCACGAAGACCGGCTGGCCGTCGTCGATCAGGGCGATCGGGCCGTGCTTGAGCTCGCCCGCGGCGAAGCCCTCGGCGTGGATGTACGCGAGCTCCTTGAGCTTGAGCGCGCCCTCCATGGCCACCGGGTAGCCGACGTTGCGGCCGAGGAACAGGACGGAGGTGGCGTCGGCCATCGAGCGGGCGAGCTCCTTGACCTGGTCCTTGGCGGCGAGGATCTCCTCGATCTTGCCGGGGATCGCCCCGAGGTCCGCCAGGATGTCCTTGATCTGGCCGCTGAACAGCTTCTTGTTCAGCTGGGCCAGGTACAGGCCCAGCAGGTAGGCGGCGGTGATCTGCGCCAGGAACGCCTTGGTGGAGGCGACGGCGATCTCGGGGCCGGCGTGCGTGTAGAGCACGGCGTCCGACTCGCGCGGGATCGTGGAGCCGTTGGTGTTGCAGATGGACACGGTGCGGGCGCCCTGCTCCTTGGCGTAGCGGACCGCCATGAGGGTGTCCATGGTCTCGCCGGACTGGGAGATGGACACCACGAGGGTGTGCGGGTCGATGATCGGGTCGCGGTAGCGGAACTCGTGGGAGAGCTCCACCTCCACGGGGATCCGGCACCAGTGCTCGATGGCGTACTTGGCCACCGTGCCCGCGTAGGCGGACGTGCCGCACGCCAGGACGATGATCTTGTCGACGGCCTTGAGCTCCTCGGGGTCGATCCGCAGCTCGTCCAGCATCAGGGCGCCGGCGGCGTCCGTGCGGCCCAGCAGGGTGTCCTGCACGGCCTGGGGCTGGTCGTGGATCTCCTTCTCCATGAAGGTCTCGAAGCCGCCCTTCTCCGCGGCCGAGGCGTCCCAGTCCACGGTGAAGCGCTTGCCGTCGGCGGGGCCGCCCCGGAAGTCCGAGATCTCGACGGCGTCGGCCGTGATCGTCACGACCTGGTCCTGCTCGAGCTCGATGGCCTCGCGGGTGAAGTCGATGAAGCCGGAGACGTCCGAGCCGAGGAAGTTCTCCCCCTCGCCCAGGCCGACGACGAGCGGCGAGTTGCGGCGCGAGGCCACCACGCGGTCCGGGTGGTCCACGTGCACGGCCAGCAGGGTGAAGGCACCCTCGAGGCGCTGGGAGGCCAGCTGCATGGCGCGGGTCAGGTCCTGGCCGGCCGCGTGCCGGTAGACGTCGGCGAGGAGGTGGGCGGCCACCTCGGTGTCCGTCTCGGAGAGGAACTCGACGCCCTTGGCGAGCAGCTCCTCGCGCAGCTCGGCGTAGTTCTCGATGATGCCGTTGTGGATCAGCGCCAGCCGGCCCTCGTCCGCCACATGCGGGTGGGCGTTGCGGTCGGTGGGGCCGCCGTGGGTGGCCCACCGGGTGTGGCCGATGCCGACGAGGCCGGTGGGGATGGGGTGCTCGGCGAGCTCCTCGGCGAGGTTGGCGAGCTTGCCCGCCTTCTTCCGGTGGTACAGCTGACCGCCGTCCACCACGGCCACACCGGCGGAGTCGTATCCGCGGTATTCAAGACGACGCAGGCCCTCCATCAGGACGTCGAGAGCGCCGTGCTCACGATCCGACTGGGGCTGGCCGATGTATCCGACGATTCCGCACATGCGCACGAGAATACCGGGCCGGACCCGACTTCGGCGCACGGCGGGCCGTCTCACTCCGTCCGGGACGAGAACCCCGCGGGGTTGGCCTCCTGCCAGGCCCAGAGGTCCCGCACCATCGCGGTCACATCGCGTCGGGCGTGCCAGCCCACCTCGGCGCCGATCGCGTCCACGGCGGCGCACGACTCGGCGATGTCCCCGGGCCGGCGCTCGACCACGCGGTAGGGGATGCGGCCGCCCGTGACCGCCTCGAAGGCGCGCACCATCTCGAACACGGTGACGCCCTCGCCCCGGCCGATGTTCCAGACCCGGGTCGTCGTACCGCCCCCGGCCGCCACCCGGGCCGCGAGCCAGTCGAGCCCGGCCACGTGCGCCTCCGCGAGGTCCATCACGTGGATGAAGTCGCGCACGGCGCTGCCGTCGCGCGTGTCGAAGTCCGCGCCGAACACCCGCAGCTCGGGGTACGCGCCGGAGGCCACCCGCGCCACGAAGGGCATGAGGTTCGCCGGCACCCCGCTCGGGTCCTCGCCCAGCCGCCCGGAGGGATGCGCGCCGACCGGGTTGAAGTAGCGCAGCATCGCCAGCCCGCCGCCGTCGACCGTGGCGCAGACGTCGCGCAGCACCTGCTCCGCCATGAGCTTGGAGTGCCCGTAGGGCGAGACCGGGTCTGTGGCGGCGTCCTCGGCGACCGGCACCGGCGCGCGGTCGCCGTACACGGTCGCGGAGGAGGAGAACAGGACCGTGCGGGCGCCGGCCGCGAGCGCGGCCTCGGCGACGGCGGCCGTGCCGCCCACGTTCACGTCGTAGTAGGCGGCGGGGCGGGTCATCGACTCGGTGGGCGACTTCAGCCCGGCGAAGTGCACGAGTGCGGCCGGACCGAAGTCCGCGAGCGCCCCGCGATAGTCCTCGGGGCGGCGGATGTCGGCCACGTGCAGGCGCAGCCGCGACCCGCCCAGGCGCGTTCCGGCGAGCTCGGCGACGCGCTCGAGCGACGTCGTCGTCGCTGTGGCCAGGCTGTCGAGGACGAGGACGTCGTGGCCCGCCTCGAGCAGCGTGAGCACGGTATGGGATCCCAGGTATCCGGCGCCGCCGGTCACGAGAACGCGCATGGGCCGATCCTATCCGGGCCCTGTGACGTCACGCGGGGGCCCGCTCCGGGCGGGCCGCGGCCATAATGGATCGGGTGACCTACACCCCCCCGACCTCCGAGCTGCCCCTCGTGGGCCCCGACGAGTCCGCGGACGCCGTGCCGGACGGCCACCAGCGCTCCCCCTTCGTGGAGCTGGACCGCCAGACCTGGGCCCGTCTCGCCTCGGAGATGGCGCAGCCCTTCGACCAGGCGGACGTGGAGCGTCTGCGCGGCCTCGGCGAGCACCTGTCCCTGCGGGAGGTCGCCGAGGTCTACCTTCCGCTCTCGCGCCTGCTGAGCATCAACGTGGAGGCCTCCGCGGCCCTGCGCAGCGCGACCAACGCGTTCCTCGGCGAGCGGACGGGGCGCACCCCGTACGTGATCGGGGTGGCCGGGTCGGTCGCCGTCGGCAAGTCGACGACGGCGCGCGTGCTCCAGGAGATGCTGCGCCGCTGGCCGACGACGCCGCGCGTCGAGCTGGTCACCACGGACGGCTTCCTGCACCCCAACGCGGTGCTGCACGAGCGCGGCATCATGTCCCGCAAGGGCTTCCCCGAGTCCTACGACCGCCGCGCGCTGCTGCGCTTCATGGCGGACGTCAAGTCCGGGGCGCAGGAGGTGCGCGCGCCCGTGTACTCGCACATCACCTACGACATCGTGCCGGGCGAGGAGCAGGTGGTGCACCGTCCCGACGTGCTGATCGTGGAGGGGCTCAACGTGCTGGCCCCGCCGCGCACGCGGGCGGACGGCACCGCCGGGCTCTCCGTCTCCGACTTCTTCGACTTCTCGGTGTACGTGGACGCGCGCGCGTCCTGGATCCGGTCCTGGTACATCGACCGGTTCATGGGTCTGCGCTCGGGGGCCTTCGCCGACCCGCGCAGCTACTTCCACCGGTACTCCTCCCTGTCGGACGCCGAGGCTCAGGCGACGGCCGAGTCCATCTGGGACTCCATCAACGGCCCGAACCTCGAGCAGAACGTGCGCCCGACCCGCGGGCGCGCCCGGCTGGTGCTCACGAAGAACGCGCAGCACGAGGTGACCCGCGTGCTGCTGAGGAAGGTCTGATCCATGCGTCGCCCCCTCCCCCTCGCCGCGCTGGCCGCGCTCGCGCTGCTCGCGGCCGGCTGCGGCACGCCCGCCGCGGGCCCGTCCTCGGCGACGCCGGCTTCCGGCTCCTCGAGCGCGGCCGCGTCGTCCGGCGCCGCCTCGAGCACGGCGCCGTCGTCGAGCACGCACGCCGACCCGGCCGCCCTCGACGTCGTCGTGAACAAGACCCGCCCCGTGGCCCCGCCCGACTGGGCGCCCTCGGATCTGGTGGCCGTGCCCGGCAGCGAGCTGCCCCTGCGGGCGGAGGCCGCGACGGCGGCCGGTGACCTGCTGGATGCCGCCGCGGCGGCGGGCCACCGCCTCACCACCCTGAGCGCCTACCGCTCGTACGACTACCAGGTCCGGACGTACGGCCACTGGGTCGACGAGCTGGGCCGCGCCGAGGCCGACCGCGTCTCGGCGCGTCCGGGGTACTCCGAGCACCAGACCGGCCTGGCCTGGGACGTGGGCGACGCCGCGACCCCCGCGTGTGACCTGGAGGCGTGCTTCGGCGACACCGCCGCGGGCCGCTGGGTGGCCGCGCACGCCGCCGAGTACGGGTTCGTCATCCGCTATCCCGCCGGGGCCGAGGACGTGACGGGCTTCGACCACGAGCCCTGGCACCTGCGCTACGTCGGGTCCGCGGAGGCGGCCCGGGTCGAGGCGGCCGGCGGCGTCCTCGAGACCGCGTGGGGTCTGCCTCCGGCGCCCGACTACGCGGACTGAGACGCACGACTCGCTCGACCCTGTACCGCGCCGCCTTCGTCACACGTAGGATTCTCCCCATGCTCCAGGGATTCAAAGACTTCATCATGAAGGGCAACGTCCTCGACCTTGCCGTCGCCGTCATCATCGGCGCCGCCTTCGGCAAGATCGTGAACGCGCTCGTCGAGGCGGTCCTCATGCCGCTCATCGCCGCCGCCGTGGGCTCGCCGAACTTCGACTCGTTCGCCGTGCTGACGGTCAACGGCAACGACGTGAAGTTCGGTGTGCTGCTCACCGCCATCGTCAACTTCCTGCTCATCGCCGCGGCCGTGTACTTCGCCATCGTGATGCCGATGAACAAGATGATCGAGGCCCGCAACCGCCGCCTCGGCATCGACCCCGCCGAGGAGGAGGTGGCCGCTGACGTCGCCGTGCTCACCGAGATCCGCGACCTGCTCGCCGAGCGCCGCGGCGGCCCCACCTCCGGGACCACCGCCCTCTGATCTCCCCCTGTCCGACGCCGAAGGGCCCGGGACGACTCACGCGAGTCGCCCCGGGCCCTTCCTTCATGCCCTCGGCGGCACCGGGGCCGTGCCCTCAGGGCCGCGACGTCGTCCGGTCCGCGCTGGACCCGGCGTCCGGGGCGACCTCCGAGTCCTGCCGGTCCGGATCCAGGCACGGCAACCACTCCACGGGGGCGCTCTGCCGCGCACACACGGGCGCGTCCACGGCGAGGAACGCGGCCGACCACAGGACCGCCAGCCCCGCGAGCAGCCCCGCGAACAGGGTCCAGCGGCGGGGCCGGGGGGCCGCGTCCGACGTCATCGGTCCGGTCAGTCGTGCAGGCGCAGCTCGCGCTGCACGACGTCGGCCAGCACCTGGGCCTCCCGGCCGGCGGTCTCCTCGTCCGGGGCCTCGACCATGACGCGCACGACCGGCTCCGTGCCCGACGGGCGCAGCAGCACGCGGCCGGTCTCGCCGAGGCGGGCCTCCGCCTCGGCCACCGCCGCCTGGACGGCCTCGTCCTCGGCGGCGCGGGACTTGTCCACGCCGCGCACGTTCACGAGGACCTGGGGCAGCCGGTCCATCACCGCGGCCAGCTCGGAGAGCGGGGTGCCGGTCTCGGCGACGCGCGAGGCGAGCTGCAGGCCGGTGAGGACCCCGTCGCCGGTGGTGGCGTGGTCCGAGAAGATCACGTGGCCGGACTGCTCGCCGCCGAGCGAGTAGTCGCCGAGCTTCATGCCGGCCAGGACGTAGCGGTCGCCCACCTGGGTCTCGACGAGCTGGACGCCCTCCCGGCCCATGGCCAGCTTCAGGCCCAGGTTGGACATGACGGTCACGACCAGGGTGTCGTCGCGCAGGACGCCGCGGTCCTTGAGTGCCACGGCCATGACGCCCATGATCTGGTCGCCGTCGACGACCTCGCCGCGCTCGTCCACGGCGAGGCACCGGTCGGCGTCGCCGTCGTGCGCGATGCCGAGGTCCGCGCCGTGCTCGCGCACGGCCGCCTGGAGCTTCTCGAGGTGGGTGGAGCCGTAGCCGTCGTTGATGTTGAGCCCGTCCGGGGACGCGCCGATCACGACGACCTCCGCGCCGGCGGCGCGGAACGCCTCGGGCGAGCAGCCGGCGGCCGCGCCGTGTGCGCAGTCCAGGACGACCTTGAGCCCGTCCAGCCGGTGCGGGAGGGTCTGCAGGAGGTGGAGGACGTAGCGGTCCTCGGCGTCCGCGAAGACGCGCACGCGGCCCACGTCCGCGCCCTGGGGCCGCCGCGGCGTCACGCCCTCGAGGTGACGGATGATCTCGTCCTCCTGCGCGTCGGTCAGCTTCTCGCCGCCGCGCGCGAGGAACTTGATGCCGTTGTCCGGGGCCGGGTTGTGGGAGGCGGAGATCATCACGCCGAAGTCGGCGTCCAGGTCCCCCACGAGATAGGCGGCGGCGGGGGTCGGCAGCACGCCCGCATCCCACACGTCCACGCCGGAGGACGCCAGGCCCGCCTGCACGGCGGCCGCGATGAACTCACCGCTGATGCGCGGGTCCCGGGCCACGACGGCGACCGGGCGTCGGCCGGCGTCGAAGGCCTCCGCGCCGAGGACGGGCGAGGCGGCCTGGGCCAGCTGGACGGACAACTCCACGGTGAGGGTCTCGTTGGCCAGGCCACGGACGCCATCGGTTCCGAACAATCTCGACATGATCAGTCAGTGTAGGGGCCGCCCCTGCGGCCTGCATCACGGGAGGGTCACGAAACGGGCCGGGGGGCGGTAGCATCGGACCGGTCGAGCCCCCGCGGCCGCGCCCGTCCGCTCACATCCGCCCGGGAGGCCCCGCCCCGAACCCGAAGGACCTCGATCCATGCCCGACGTGACCCCGCCCCCGCCCTCCCGTTCCTGGACGCGCCGCAGCGTGCTGGGCGGCACGGGCCTGGCGATCGCCGCCGGCGTGGCCGGCTGCGGGCGTGATGAGCAGGCCGAGCAGAGCTCGGAGGGCGACGAGCAGGCCACCCGCCTGCCCGCCCCGGACATCATCACCACCGCGCAGTGGGGCGCCATGCAGCCCAACTACTACCTGCAGACCCTGAACGAGCGCCCCTCCTACCTGGTGATCCACCACACCACCACGCCGAACGTCACGGACGGCTCCCGGGAGGCGGCGGAGAGCATCGCGCAGGTGGTCCAGAACGCGCACATGAGCCCCGCGAACGACTGGGGCGACACCGGGCAGCACTTCACCGTCTCCCGCGGCGGCTTCGCGATGGAGGGCCGCCACGGCTCCCGGCACGCGCTCGAGGGCGGACAGACGTTCATGCTCGGCGTCCACGCGCTCGGTTTCAACGCGTATGCGCTCGGCATCGAGTGCGAGGGGCTGTACATGCTGAACCCGCCGCCGCAGAGCCTCTACGCCGGCCTGGTGCCGCTCGTCGCCTACATCTGCCAGCAGTACGAGCTGCCGCCGTCCCGCATCATCGGCCACCGCGACGTCACCGCCACCAGCTGCTGCGGCGACGCGTTCTACGCCAAGCTGCCGATCCTGCGCGAGGACGTCCGCCTCTCCCTGGCCTCGGGCGAGTACCACGTCTCGGAGGGCTTCGGGGCGGACAACCTCTTCGACGACGCACACGTCACCCCGGAGTACGTGGAGGAGGAGCGCGGCTGAACCCGCCCCCGCTCCCCACGACGGCGCCCCTCACCGGACGGTGAGGGGCGCCGTCGTGTGCGGCCCGGTCAGCGCACGCGCGGGAACGATCCGCCGGAGACCTCGCCGTACTCGGCCAGCTCGTTGGCCGGGCCGCAGATCTGCGGGTCGGGGCGGTGGACGATGCGCTCGTCCTTGTCCGGGTAGGGCAGCGTGTGCAGCACATGGCGGATGGCCTCGAGGCGGGCGCGCTTCTTGTCGTTCGACTTCACGACGGTCCACGGGGCGTCGGCCGTGTGCGTGTAGAAGAACATGGCCTCCTTCGCGTTCGTGTAGTCGTCCCACTTGTCCAGGGAGGCCAGGTCGGTGGGCGAGAGCTTCCAGCGACGCACGGGGTCGGTCTCCCGCGCGGCGAAGCGGTTGAGCTGCTCACGCTGGGACACGGAGAACCAGAACTTGATGATGTGCACGCCGGAGTTGACGAGCATGCGCTCCAGCTCAGGGGTCTCGCGCATGAACTCGAGGTACTGCTGCGCCGTGCAGTAGCCCATGACGCGCTCGACGCCGGCCCGGTTGTACCAGGAGCGGTCGAACATCACGATCTCACCGCCGGAGGGCAGGTGCTGGATGTAGCGCTGGAAGTACCACTGCGAGGCCTCCTCCTCCGTGGGCTTCTCCAGGGCCACGGTCCGGGCGCCGCGGGGGTTGAGGTGCTCGTTGAAGCGCTTGATGGCGCCGCCCTTGCCGGCGGCGTCGCGGCCCTCGAAGATGATCAGGACCTTCTGGCCGGTCTCCTTGACCCAGAGCTGCATCTTCAGCAGCTCGATCTGCAGCTCGCGCTTGCGTCGTTCGTAGCTCTTGCGGCTGAGCTTGGTCTTGTACGGGTAGCCCTCACGCCAGGCCTGCGGGTCCGGGGTGGGGGTCGGGCGTAGGACTCGTGTTCTCGGCCACGGCGGCTCCTGAGGCTGTCTTCGACCGGACCGCGCACCGGACGGGCGAGCGGCCCGTCAGGGCGTCGTCGCCATGCGTCGTCGTATTGCCTCTGGGTCAGGTGCCGCCGGCCCACGGAGACGGCGGACGCCCCGCCCCGCTCGTGAGGAGCGGGACGGGGCGTCGGCGGGGGCACGGTGGGGACACCGTGCGGCGCAGGATCAGCGCTTCGAGAACTGCGAGGCCTTGCGGGCCTTCTTGAGGCCGGCCTTCTTGCGCTCGATGACGCGGGCGTCGCGGGTCAGGAAGCCGGCCTTCTTGAGCGCCGGGCGGTTGTGCTCGCGGTCGATCTCGTTGAGGGCGCGGGAGATGCCCAGGCGCAGCGCACCGGCCTGGCCGGAGGGGCCGCCGCCGTGGATGCGGGCGATCACGTCGTAGGCGCCGGTCAGCTCCAGCAGCGTGAAGGGGTCGGAGACCTCCTGCTGGTGCAGCTTGTTCGGGAAGTAGTTCTCCAGGGCGCGACCGTTGATGGTCCACTGGCCGGAGCCGGGGACGAGGCGCACGCGGGCCACGGCCTCCTTGCGGCGGCCGACGGCGGAGCCGGGCACGGTCAGGGCCGGGCGCTCGGAGGCGACGGGGGCCTCGGCGGTGGCGGTGGACTCAGAGGTGTAGCTCGTCAGCTCCACGTCGTCGTTCTCGTTGATGCTCATGGTTCTCCTCAGGGAAGGTCTGCGTCAGTGGCCCGCCGGGGTCACTGGGCGACCTGGCCGATCTCGAAGGTCTGGGGCTGCTGGGCGGTGTGCGGGTGCTCGGCGCCCTTGTACACCTTCAGCTTGGAGAGCTGCTGGGCGGCCAGCGAGTTCTTCGGGAGCATGCCCTTGACGGCCTTCTCCACGGCGCGGACCGGGTTGGTCTCGAGCAGCTCGGCGTAGGACTGCGACTTCAGGCCGCCCGGGTAGCCCGAGTGGCGGTAGGCGCGCTTCTTCTCGAGCTTGGCGCCGGTGAGGGCGACCTTCTCGGCGTTCACGATGATGACGTAGTCGCCCATGTCCATGTGGGGGGCGAACGTCGGCTTGTGCTTGCCGCGCAGGAGGGTGGCGGTGTGGGAGGCCAGGCGGCCGAGGACGACGTCGGTGGCATCGATGATGTGCCACTGACGGTCGGCGTCACCAGGCTTGGGAGAGTACGTACGCACGTTGTCTGCCTTCAGGGTCGGTGGTGGTCCACAGCACCTGCCCGCCGGGTCGTGATTCCGGCGCGCTCGCGCTGTCAGTTCTCCGTGCGCGCCGGTCCCCCAGGTGAGGGCTGGAAGGCGTCCGGGCCCGATGCCCCGGGGGTGCGGCGCGAGCTGAAGGCCATGCAACTGAGCCACTCGCGGCACGACGCATCCGGGTGCGGGCATGCGCAACGTCCACCCATCCTACCGAACGCGGGCCCCGGAGCCAAAAGCCGCCACCGCGGGCCACCCCGGCTCACAGGGTCCGCTTCGCCCGGGTGCCCTCGGCGCGCCGGTGCAGCTCCTCCGCCTCGTCGGGATAGCCGACGGCGAGCAGCGTCAGCCCCCCGGGCGGGGCGAGGCGCACCTCGGAGTCGCGGGCCGGCCTCGCCACCCGGTGCGCGAGCCAACCGGGCTCGCGTGCCCCCTCCCCCACCTGGAGCAGCGCCCCGACGATCGCCCGGACCATGTTGTGGCAGAACGCGTCGGCCCGGATCCGGACGCGCACGACGCCGTCCTCATCGCGTCGCACCTCCAGGTGCTGGACCTCGCGGATGGTCGTGGCGCCCGCGCGGGGCCGGCAGAAGGACAGGAAGTCGTGCAGTCCGAGGACGGCGTCGGCCTCCAGCGCCATGAGGCGATCGTCCAGGGCGGCGCCGTGCCAGTGGGTGAAGCCCCGCGTGCGCGGATCACGCGCGGCGGGTGCGTCGTCGATCCGGTACTCGTACTCGCGCCACAGCGCGCTGAACCGCGCGTCGAAGCCCGCGGGGGCCCGCCCCGCCCCGTGCACGACGACGGCCCCGCCCCACCCGGAGAGCACCCCGCCGAGGCGTCGGGTGAGGGAGGTGGCCGGCTCCAGGCCGGGCCGGCCGCGGGTCAGGCCCGCCCACTCCGTCTCGGTCAGGTCGAGGTGGACGACCTGGCCGCGCGCGTGCACCCCCGCGTCGGTGCGGCCGGCGACCACCGTGCGCACGGGCCGGCGCAGGATCCGCTCGAGCCCGTCCTCCAGCGCACCCTGGACCGAGTCGAGACCGGGCTGGCGGGCCCAGCCGTGGAAGGCGCCGCCGTCGTAGGCCAGGTCCAGGCGGACTCGCACGGACGCGGTTTCCCCGGGCGCCGGCGGGGCGTCCGGGCGGTGCTGCTCGCTCATGCTGCTCCTCTCAGCGGGGCGGGGCCGGGGACGGCGAAGGGCCGCCCACCGAGTGGTGGACGGCCCTCGCCGATGCGCCGTCACGGGGACGGACGCGGACTCAGGCGATGGCGTCAGGCCATCTTCTGGGCGGCCTCGCCACCGGCGGGCTCGAAGCCCGCGGCCTTGGCCTCCTCGACGGTGGAGAACCAGACCTCGGCGGTGGTCTGGTCATACCAGCGCGAGCCGGGGACGTGGTACTTCTTCGAGCTGGCGTTGCCCTTGATGGTGGCCTCGGCCGGAGCCGAGCCGTCCTCGTTGGTGGGCACGGCGCCGTCGATCTCGGCGGCGGTCTCCTGCGACTCGGCCACGGTGACCTCCTCGGTGGCGGCCGGGTCGACGGCCTCCACCGGGGTGGACTCGGCCGGCGCGGCCGGCGCGGACGCGGCGGCCTGCTCGGCCTCACGCACCACGGCCTGCTTGCCGGAGATCGGGTCCATGATCAGCTCGATCACGGCCATGGGCGCGTTGTCGCCCTGGCGGTTGCCGATCTTGGTGATGCGGGTGTAGCCGCCGTTGCGCTCGGCCATCGCGGGGCCGATCACGGTGAACAGCTCGTGCACGACCGCCTTGTTGGTGCGGTTCTTGGCGGCGATGAGACCCTGCACCTTGCGGCGGGCCGGCAGATCACCCTTCTTGGCGAAGGTGATCAGGCGCTCGGCGTACGGGCGCAGGCGCTTGGCGCGGGTGAGCGTCGTGGTGATCGACTTGTGCTCGAACAGCTGGGCGGACATGTTCGCCAGCATGATGCGCTCGTGGGCCGGGCTGCCGCCCAGACGCGGACCCTTGGTGGGGGTAGGCATGGTGTTTCTCCTCGGGTGGGACCCTTCAGCCGGCTGCGGCGTCGGGTCGAAGATGTCAGGTGGTGCGGAATCGGCTCAGAAGTCCGAGAACGGGTCGTCGTCCATCTGGCGCGCGTGCGCCTGCGGGTCGTAGCCGGCCGGCGAGTCCTTGAGGGACAGGCCCAGCTCCTGGAGCTTCTCCTTGACCTCGTCGATGGACTTCGCGCCGAAGTTGCGGATGTCCATCAGGTCGGCCTCGGAACGGCCCACGAGCTCGCCCACGGTGTGGATGCCCTCGCGCTTGAGGCAGTTGTACGAGCGCACGGTGAGCTCGAGCTCCTCGATCGGCTGGGCCAGGTCGGCGGAGCCCTCGACGACCTCGGGCTCGTCGCCCAGGTCGATGCCCTCGGCCTCGACGTTGAGCGAGCGGGCCAGGCCGAACAGCTCGACCAGGGTGGAGCCGGCAGAGGCCACCGCGTCACGCGGCAGCATGTTCTCCTTGGTCTCCACGTCCAGGATCAGACGGTCGAAGTCGGTGCGCTGCTCCACACGGGTGGCCTCGACCTTGAAGGTCACCTTGAGGACCGGGGAGTAGATGGAGTCGACCGGGATGCGGCCGATCTCCGCGTCCGCGGACTTGTTCTGGGCGGCGGTCACGTAGCCGCGACCGCGCTCGATGGTCAGCTCCATGTCGAACTTGCCCTTCGCGTTCAGGGTCGCGATGTGCAGGTCCGGGTTGTGGATCTCGACGCCGGCCGGCGCGGTGATGTCCGCGGCGGTGACGACGCCGGCCCCCTGCTTGCGCAGGTAGGCCACCACGGGCTCGTCGTTCTCCGAGGAGACGGAGAGCTTCTTGATGTTGAGGATGATCTCGGTGACATCCTCCTTGACTCCGTTGACGGTGCTGAACTCGTGCAGCACGCCGTCCACGCGGATGCTGGTCACGGCAGCACCGGGGATCGACGAGAGCAGAGTGCGGCGCAGGGAGTTGCCGAGGGTGTAGCCGAAGCCGGGCTCCAGGGGCTCGATGACGAACCGGGAACGACGGTCGGAGACGACCTCTTCGGTCAGCGTGGGGCGCTGTGCAATGAGCACGGACATTTCCTTTCGGCGAGCGTCCGCCATATGACGCACGCGGTGGGTGGAAACGAGGACGGGGTGGGGGCAGGTCCGCAGACCTGTCCGCGCCCGCCCCGGGCGGGGGCGGACGCGGACACAGCGCTCAGGTCAGACGCGGCGGCGCTTCGCCGGGCGAGCGCCGTTGTGGGCCATGGGGGTGACGTCCTGGATGGACCCCACCTCGAGGCCGGCGGCCTGCAGGGAGCGGATGGCGGTCTCGCGGCCCGAGCCCGGACCCTTCACGAAGACGTCCACCTTCTTCATGCCGTGCTCCTGCGCACGCTTGGCGGCCTGCTCGGCGGCCATCTGCGCGGCGTACGGGGTCGACTTGCGCGACCCCTTGAAGCCGACCTCGCCGGACGAGGCCCAGGAGATGACGGCACCCGTGGTGTCCGTGATGGACACGATGGTGTTGTTGAACGTGCTCTTGATGTGGGCCTGGCCCACGGTGATGTTCTTGTTGGCCTTGCGACGCGGCTTGCGGGCAGCCGATGCGCGAGTCTTGGGGGGCATGTGATTCTCCTCCGGGAAAGCTGCTGGTGCTGATGCTGCGGGCGGGGCGTCCGGACGTGGACGCGGTCACCGCCGGTGCAGGATCACTTCTTCTTGCCGGCGACCGTCTTCTTGGGGCCCTTGCGGGTACGGGCGTTGGTCTTCGTGCGCTGGCCGCGCACCGGCAGGCCGCGGCGGTGGCGCAGGCCCTCGTAGGAGCCGATCTCCACCTTGCGACGGATGTCGGCGGCCACCTCGCGGCGGAGGTCGCCCTCCACCTTGTAGCTGCCCTCGATGTGGTCGCGCAGCTGCACCAGCTGCTCGTCGGAGAGGTCCTTCACGCGGATGTTCGGGTCGATGCCCGTGGCGGCGAGGGTCTCCTCAGCGCGGGTCTTGCCCACACCGTAGATGTACGTGAGTGCGATGATCACGCGCTTCTCGCGCGGAATGTCAACGCCTGCAAGACGAGCCATGTGGCCGTCCTCCTGTTCTTCTGCAGCAGGGGTCTGCACCAGGGACGTCCCGTACGACGCGGCACTCGGCCACGCGGACCCGTCGTCGCGGCGCCGGGGAAGATCCGGCGTGCTCCGCGGCGGGCGTCCGCCGTCGTCGGTCTCCGGCCCCTGCGGCCGGAGGTGGGGGCCCTCCCCTCACGGGGTGGACCGCTGTCCCTGCTGTTCGGCCCGATGGCCGGTGGGTGGTGTGGTCAACGCGACGGCGTCGCTCCCCGGGCTCCCGGGGAGGCGATCAGCCCTGGCGCTGCTTGTGGCGCGGGTTCGAGCAGATCACCAGCACGCGGCCCTTACGGCGCACGACCTGGCACTTGTCACAAATCCGCTTCACGCTCGGCTGAACCTTCACGGCTCTTCCTCCTGCGCTCGCTTGGACGGGGGTTCTTACTTGTATCGGTACACGATCCGACCCCGGTTGAGGTCGTACGGGCTAAGCTCCACCACGACGCGATCCTCGGGGAGGATGCGGATGTAGTGCTGACGCATCTTTCCGGAGATCGTGGCGAGCACGACGTGCTCGTTCTGCAGACGGACCCGGAACATCGCGTTCGGCAATGCCTCCGACACCGTGCCCTCGACCTCGATGACACCTTCCTTCTTAGCCATGTCCTCCACAATCGTCATGCCCCGGGCACGGCCGCGGAGGGCCGGGTGACGGGGCGGGAACGGGTCTGCTCGCCGGCGCACACGAGTGCGCGCACACGAACAACGTTCGATGATACCGCATTCTCGGTCTGAGAACCAGCACAGACGACGACGGCCGCCCGGTCCGCCGGACGGGCGGGACGGACGGCCGACAGCTCGGGCCGCTCACTCCCCCGGCGGGACCGGGACCACGCCGAACCGGGCGAGCTCGGAGGCGCCGCCGTCGGGCGCGGTGAGCACCCACAGGCCGCCGTCGTGCCGGCAGACCGAGTGCTCCCACTGGCTCGCGCGGGCGCCGTCGAGGGTCACCACGGTCCAGTCGTCCGCGAGCACCTTCGTGTCGATGGAGCCGCGCACCAGCATCGGCTCGATGGCGAGTGCCAGCCCGGGGCGGATCGTGGGCCCCCGGTGGCCGGTGCGGTAGTTGAACACGTCCGGCGGCAGGTGCATGGCCGAGCCGATGCCGTGCCCCACGTACTCCTCGAGGATGCCGAGCTCCTCGCCCGGCTGCGCGGAGACGAAGTCGTCGATGGCGTCCCCGATGTCCCCGACGTGGGTGGCGGAGGCGAAGGCCGCGATGCCGACCCAGAGCGCCTCCCGCGTGATCGCCGAGAGGCGCTCGTCGGCCGGGTCCGCGGTGCCGGCCGCGGAGGAGCCCAGGATCACCGTGCGGGCCGAGTCGGCGTGCCAGCCGTCCACGATCGCGCCCCCGTCGACCTTCAGCACGTCGCCGGTCTGCAGGACCCGGTCCCCGGGGATGCCGTGCACGACCTCGTCGTTGACCGAGGTGCAGATCGAGGCCGGGAAGTCGTAGTAGCCCAGGAAGTTGGAGGTCGCACCGCGCTCGGCCAGGACGCCCGCGAACACGGCGTCCAGCTCCGCGGTGGTGACGCCCGGCGCGGCCGCGGCCAGCGTGGCGTCCAGGGCCTCGGACAGGACCACCCCCGCGCGCTGCATGGCCTGCAGCTGGGGGGCGGTCTTGAGCTCGAGCGAGCGGCGGCCGATCACGGGGTCAGGACTCCGCGCCCGGCTGGATCACGGGCAGGGAGCCCGTGGCTGCGCGCACGGAGTACACGGCCTGCAGCAGGCGCTCGGTGACGTCGTCGATCTGCCCGGTGCCGTCCACGCGGGCGACGATGCCGCGCTCCACGTACTCCTGGATGACGGACTCGGTCTCGCGGTGGTACAGGTCCAGGCGGTGCTCGATGACCTCCTGGGTGTCGTCCGCGCGGCCCTCGATCTCGGCACGCTTGAGCAGGCGCTCCACGAGCTCCTCGTCGGGCACCTCCAGCTCGACGACGGCGGACAGCGACTGGCCGGACTCGGCGAGCATGGCGTCCAGCGCCTCGACCTGGCCCTTCGTGCGCGGGTAGCCGTCCAGCAGGAAGCCGTGCTCCGCGTCGGCCTGGGCGATGCGGTCCGCGACCATGCGGTTCGTGACCTCATCGGGGACGAAGTCGCCGTTGTCGATGTACTTCTTGGCCTCGACGCCGAGCGGCGTCATCGACTTCACGTTGTGGCGGAAGATGTCACCGGTGGAGATCGGGACGATCCCGAGCTTGTCGGCGATCCGGGTGGCCTGGGTGCCCTTGCCGGAACCGGGAGGGCCCATGAGCAGCATGCGGGTCATCGTGTGTTCCTCACTGTCGATACGGACGGCGTTGCGGGATCGGGTCGGGGCTCAGCGCAGCAGGCCCTCGTAGTGGCGCTGCTCCATCTGTGCGCTGACCTGCTTCACGGTCTGGAGGCCGACGCCCACCATGATGAGGATGGACGTGCCGCCGAGCGGGAAGTTCTGGCTGGTGCCGATCACCGCGAAGGCGATCAGCGGGATCATGGCCACGATACCGAGGTAGAGGGCGCCGACGAGCGTGATGCGGCTGATGACGTACTGCAGGTAACGCTCGGTGGGCCGGCCGGCGCGGACGCCGGGGATGAAGCCGCCGTAGCGCTTCATGTTGTCCGAGATCTCCACCGGGTTGAACGTGATGGACACGTAGAAGTACGTGAAGCCGATGATGAGCAGGAAGTACAGGGCCATGTACACCGGGTGGTCGCCGGGGCCGAAGTACCGGCTCAGCCACGTGATCCACGGGGCCGGCGCACTGCCGTCCTGCGGCGTGTTGAACTGGATGAGGATGCTCGGGAGCATCAGCACGGAGGAGGCGAAGATGACCGGGATGACGTTGGCCATGTTCACCTTGACCGGGATGTAGGTGCTCGACCCGCCCACGGTCCGCGAGCCGATCTGCCGCTTGGCGTACTGGACCGGGATCCGGCGCTGCGACTCCTCCACGAAGACGATGGCCAGCATGGTGAGCAGGCCGATCCCCATGACGATCGCGAACACGCGCCAGCCCTGCGTCTGGACCACCTGGCCGAGGCCGGCCGGGAAGCCCGCCGCGATGGAGGTGAAGATCAGCAGGGACATGCCGTTGCCCACGCCGTTCTCGGTGATCCGCTCGCCGAACCACATGACGATGAGACAGCCGGTGGTCAGGGCGATGACCACGAGCAGCACCGTGAGGATGGAGCCGTCGCGCAGCAGCGGCAGGCTGCATCCGAGCAGGGCCCCGGTGCGGGCCAGCGAGGCCATCGTGGTCGCCTGCAGCAGGGCGAGGGCGAGGGTCAGGTAGCGGGTGTACTGCGTCAGCGTCGCCTGGCCCTGCGGGCCCTCCTGGTGGAGCTGCTCGAAGCGCGGGATCACCACGCGCAGCAGCTGCACGATGATCGACGCCGTGATGTAGGGCATGATGCCGAGCGCGAAGACGGACACCTGCAGGAGCGCCCCGCCCGAGAACATGTTCACGAAGGAGTACAGGCCGCCCTGGGCGTTGCCCGCCGCGAGACACTGCTGCACCGCCGGGTAGTCCACCCCGGGGGCCGGCACGAAGGCGCCCATCCGGTAGACGGCGATGAGCCCGAGCGTGAAGGCGATCTTCCGCAACAGGTCAGGCGTCCGGACGATCCGGGCGATGGCCTTGAGCACGAGTCCTCCTGCGGTGGTCCTGTGGGGCGCGCGCCGGCCGCGGGGCGGGGCACGAGACGGCGGCCACACCGGGGCGGCCGCTGTGCGAGTCTACACGGACGGACCGAGGGCCCTGGTCCGGAGCGGCTGCTCCGGGCCAGGGCCCTCGGTCGATGGGTCGGCGTGTCAGAGGGTCTCGGTGGACCCGCCGGCGGCCTGGATCTTCTCCACGGCGGACGAGGAGAAGGCGTTCGCCTTCACCTGCACGGCCGCGGTGATCTCCCCCGTGCCCAGCACCTTCACGGGCTGGCCGCGACGGACGAGGCCCTTGGACACGAGCGCGTCCACGGTGACCTCACCGCCCTCGGGGAAGTGCGCGGAGAGCTTGTCCAGGTTCACGACCTGGTACTCCGTGCGGAACGGGTTCTTGAAGCCGCGGAGCTTCGGCAGACGCATCTGCAGGGGCAGCTGGCCGCCCTCGAAGCCCGCACGGACCTGGTAACGGGCCTTGGTGCCCTTGGTGCCGCGACCGGCGGTCTTGCCCTTCGACGCCTCACCGCGACCCACGCGGGTCTTGGCGGTCTTGGCACCGGGGGCCGGACGCAGGTCGTGGACCTTGATGGCGTCGTTGTCAGCCATTGTTGACCTCCTCCACGGACACCAGGTGCGGCACGGTGTTGACCATGCCGACCGTCACCGCGTCGGCCTTGCGGGTGACCTGGTGGCCGATCCGCTTCAGGCCCAGCGAGCGCAGGGTGTCCCGATGGTTCTGCTTGGAGCCCGTGACGCCGCGGGTCTGGGTGATGACCAGGGTGGCGTCCGAGGGCTGGATGTTCTTGCGAGTGGGCTCAAACACGGCTCACGCACCTGCCTTCGCGCTCTTCTGGGCGCGATCGTTCTCCATGGTGCGCAGCATCGCATGGGGGGCGATCTCGTCCAGGGCCTTGCCGCGGCGGGCGGCGACGGCCTGGGGCTCTTCCAGCTTCTTGAGGGCGTCCACGGTGCCGCGCACGATGTTGATCGCGTTCACGGAGCCCATGGACTTGGACAGCACGTCGTGGATGCCGGCGCACTCGAGCACGGCGCGCACCGGACCGCCGGCGATCACGCCGGTACCCGGGGAGGCCGGGCGGAGCAGCACGACGCCGGCGGCGTCCTCACCCTGCACCAGGTGCGGGATGGTGGAGCCGACGCGGGGGACGCGGAAGAAGGACTTCTTGGCCTCCTCCACGGCCTTCTGGATCGCAGCGGGGACCTCCTTCGCCTTGCCGTAGCCGACGCCGACGGTGCCGTCGCCGTCACCCACCACCACGAGGGCGGTGAAGGAGAAGCGGCGGCCGCCCTTGACGACCTTGGAGACGCGGTTGATGCCCACGACGCGCTCGAGGAACTGGTCCTTCTCGTCGTCCTGGGCGCCACGACGGTTGCGGTCGTCGCGACGGCCGCCACGACGATCGCCGTCACGGCCACCGCGGCCGCCGTCGCGACCGCCGCGGCCACCGGTGGCGCGCTCGGTGGTCTGGCTCGCCGAGCCCGACCCGGTCTCGGAGACGGTGGTCTCGGTGCTCTCGGTCACCTGAGTGTCCTTCTGGTTGATGTTCTCGGTCACAGCTGCAGCCCACCCTCTCGCGCACCGTCGGCCACGGCCGCGACGCGCCCGTGGTACTTGTTGCCGCCGCGGTCGAAGACCACGGCCTCGATGCCGGCCGCCTTGGCACGCTCGGCGACGAGCTCGCCCACGCGCTTGGCCTTGGCCGTCTTGTCACCCTCGAGCGCACGCACGTCGGCCTCCATGGTGGAGGCGTACGCGAGCGTGCGGCTCTGCGTGTCGTCCACGACCTGCACGAACATGTGCCGTGCAGAGCGGTTGACGACGAGGCGGGGACGGACGGTGGTGCCGGAGATCCGCTTGCGCACCCGGAGGTGGCGGCGGGTGCGGGCGTTGAACTTGCCCTTGCCCTTCACCTTCAGAGTAGACATCACTTACCTGCCTTTCCGGCCTTGCGGCGGATCTGCTCGCCCGCGTAGCGCACGCCCTTGCCCTTGTACGGGTCGGGGCGGCGCAGCTTGCGGATGTTGGCGGCGGTCTCGCCGACCTGCTGCTTGTCGATACCGGCGACGGTGACCTTGTTGCCCTCCACCGTGAAGGTGATGCCCTGGGGCGCCTTCACCGGGACGGGGTGGGAGTAGCCCAGGGCGAACTCGAGGTCCTGGCCCTTGGCCTGCACGCGGTAGCCGGTGCCGACGACCTCGAGCTGCTTGGAGAAGCCGTTGGTCACGCCCTCGACCATGTTGCTGATGAGGGTGCGGGTCAGACCGTGCAGGGAGCGGGACTCACGCTCGTCGTCGGGGCGGGCCACGGTGACCTGCCCCTCCTCGAGGGTGGCCGTGATGGGCGTGGGCAGCGAGTGCTCGAGCTGGCCCTTGGGGCCCTTCACGGAGACGCGGTCGCCGTCGATGGTCACATCGACGCCGGCGGGGATGGTGATCGGGAGACGTCCGATTCGAGACATGTCAGTTCAGCCTTTCTTCCGTCTTGCCCGTCACCAGACGTAGGCGAGGACTTCTCCGCCCACGCCCTTCTTGGCGGCCTGCTGGTTCGTGAGGAGACCAGAGGAGGTGGACAGGATGGCGATGCCGAGGCCGCCCAGCACGTGGGGCAGGTTCGTGGACTTCGCGTACACGCGCAGGCCCGGCTTGGAGATGCGGCGCAGGCCGGCGATCGCACGCTCACGCTGCGGGCCGAACTTCAGGTCGATGGTCAGCTTCTTGCCGACCTCGGCCTCCTCCTCGCGCCAGTCCTGGATGTAGCCCTCGGCCTTGAGGATCTCGGCGACGCGAGTCTTCAGCTTCGAGGACGGCATGGACACGGTGTCGTGGTAGGCCGAGTTTGCGTTGCGCAGACGGGTCAGCATGTCTGCGACGGGATCGGTCATGGTCATGTGGGCTTCACGCCCTTTCTCGCCGTGGTTTCCGCCACCGGTTCACCGGTGGAGGACCTGTGGCGTGGAGGTCTTACTGGTCGGTCTTGAACGGGAAGCCCAGCGCCTTCAGCAGCGCGCGGCCCTCGTCGTCGTTCTTGGCGGTCGTCACCACGGTGATGTCCATGCCGCGCACGCGGTCGATCTTGTCCTGATCGATCTCGTGGAACACGGTCTGCTCGGACAGGCCGAAGGTGTAGTTGCCGTTGCCGTCGAACTGGCGGTCGGACAGGCCGCGGAAGTCACGGATGCGCGGCAGCGCGAGCGTGACCAGGCGGTCCAGGAACTCCCACATGCGGTCGCCACGGAGCGTGGCGTGCGTGCCGATGGGCATGCCCTCACGCAGCTTGAACTGCGCGATGGACTTGCGGGCCTTGGTGATCATCGGCTTCTGGCCGGTGATGGCGGTGAGGTCGGCGACCGCGCCGTCGATGATCTTGGAGTCCTTGGCGGCCTCGCCGACGCCCATGTTGACGACGACCTTCACGAGACCCGGCACCTGCATGACGTTCCCGTACTGGAACTGCTCCTGCAGGGCGCCGCGGATCTCGTCGCGGTACTTGGTCTTCAGACGCGGGGTGACCTTCTCGGTCTGCTGCACCTCGGTCATCACAGCTCCTTCCCCGAGGCCTTGGCGAAGCGGACCTTCACGGTCTTGCTCACGCCGTCCTTCTCGACGGTCTCGAAGCGGTAGCCCACACGGGTCGGCTTCTTGGTCTCCGGGTCCACCACGGCCACGTTCGAGATGTGGATCGGGGCCTCGACGACCTGCAGGCCGCCCTCGGTGGAACCGTTGTTGTCCTGGCCGGCGCGCAGGTGCTTGGTCACGCGGTTCACGCCCTCGACGAGCACGCGCTCATCCGTCGGGAACACGCGCAGGACCTTGCCCTGCTTGCCCTTGTCCTTGCCACTGATGACCTGGACGAGGTCGTCCTTCTTGATCTTGGCCATGAGGTCAGATCACCTCCGGGGCGAGCGACACGATCTTCATGAACTTCTTGTCACGCAGCTCGCGACCCACGGGGCCGAAGATGCGCGTGCCACGGGGCTCGCCGTCGGTCTTCAGGATGACCGCCGCGTTCTCGTCGAACTTGATGTACGAGCCGTCGGGACGGCGGGACTGCTTGCGGGTGCGGACCACCACGGCCTTGACGACGTCGCCCTTCTTGACGTTGCCGCCGGGGATGGCGTCCTTCACGGTGGCGACGATGGTGTCGCCGATGCCTGCGTAGCGGCGTCCGGAACCGCCGAGAACACGGATGGTCAGGATTTCCTTCGCACCGGTGTTGTCGGCGACCTTGAGCCGCGACTCCTGCTGGATCACTTGTCTCTCCTAGCGTCGCGCCGGTTCTCCCCCACGATGGGCGAGCCTTGCGGAACGGTTGAACGGGCATCCCGGGACGCTTACCCCTCCCCCGAGGCGGGCCGCCCGCCGTCGTCCCCCGGCGACGCGTGTTCAGACAGCGTCGGGGAGGTCGAGAGCGGAGGGGCGCGCAGGGCAGGGCCGAGGCGGATCCGGGATCGGTGTGCGCGGCCCTCGGCACACAGGATGGATGGTCCTGCCAACGAGAGGGCGCACGAATATCAGAGTCTAACGCACAAGGCCGCCCCGTGCCAGTGCACGGGGCGGCCCTCTGCGTCGCCGGCCCTCAGGGGGCCGGGTCGATCACTTGGCGCGCTCGACGATCTCCACCAGGCGCCACCGCTTGGAGGCGGACAGCGGGCGGGTCTCGGCGATGCGGACGCGGTCGCCCACGCCGGCGGTGTTGTCCTCGTCGTGCGCCTTCACGCGCTTCGAGGTCTTCATCACCTTGCCGTAGAGCGAGTGCTTCTTGCGGTCCTGGACCTCGACGACGATGGTCTTGTCCATCTTGTCGGACACGACGATGCCACGGAGGGCCTTGCGGTAGCCGCGCTCCTCGGAGACGGCCGGGGTCTGCTCGGTCACTTGGCAGCCTCCTCGTTCTTCTCGGCCTGCGCCTCGGCGGCGACATCGCCGCGGATGCCCAGCTCGCGCTCGCGCAGGATCGTGTAGATGCGCGCGATGTCACGCTTGACGGCCTTCAGCCGGCTGGCGTTGTCCAGCTGACCGGTGGCGGCCTGGAAGCGCAGGTTGAACAGCTCCTCCTTGGAGGACTTCAGGG